>JAABUR0100002549.1_pt1 | contig 27512 bp, 26 predicted proteins | sample 5560091 | NCBI WGS metagenome assembly JAABUR01 (sample SAMN10711879, study PRJNA513375) | rock metagenome | isolation source: Antarctica rocks | place: Antarctica: Victoria Land, University Valley sud
CACCATCCAGCGACGCCGTGCGGTTCGTCAAGGTATCCCTCCCGGTCGTCGCGGTGCTGCTGGTCCTTGCTTTGGTGGGGCTGCTCGGCGGCAACGGTTCTACCGCCGCATTCCTCGCCGGGCTCGGGATCGGGTTCTGCGCACTGTGGTATGCCGACCGGAGAAGCGATCTGCCGGCACCGAGGGAACTGACCGGACATAGCCAGCCCGCCACGACGGTTCGGGACAACGGCGCACGTACGCCCTGGCTCGAGGGCTAGGGGACATCAGATGCTGATGCCCGAAGGCCGGCGCGGCTCGTACAGCCCGATCTCGGCGCCGCTCGGCAACCGGATCGTGGTGCAGAAGCCGTGGCCCTGATCGGCCACCGGCCCCGTCGTCACGCCACGACCACGTAGGTCAGCCACCGTCGAGGCGATGTCATCACACATCCGGTGCAGATCGACGGTCGAGTCCCCGTCGCAATGAACACCCAGCTCGGCCTGGGGCACTTTGAAGATCAGCCACCCGTCATCACCTGAAGTCGTGGTCTGCTCCATGGACTGCCATCCGAGTACGTCAGCGAGGAAGGCTCGGTCCCTGTCCGAGTCCTGGCTGTTGAACAGCAGGTGCACACCGGTGATCATTCGTGGACGCTCCCTCCGAAGGGCCGACGAGGCCCGATGCGCGATCCCTAGGCTGTCCCTCATGGTCGAGGTGAATGGCAACGAGAACATGTCCGCGGACGTCACGTCGTCCCCCGCATGGGGGAGGCTGACGGGGCTCGCCCAGCTCCCTCCTCTGAGTGAGCTCTTCGCCGGTGATCCGGCCCGCGGCCGGCGCTACGTCCTGGAGATGGCCGATCTACGGGTCGACTTCGCCAAGCAGCGGGTCGACGACGACACCCTGGCGGCACTTCTCGAGGTGGTCGAAGAGGCCGGTGTGGCCCGACGCCGGGAGGCCATGTTCGCCGGCGAGCACATCAACGTCACCGAGGACCGGCCAGTCCTGCACGTAGCTCTTCGGGCTCCGGCCGGTGCGTCGATCACAGCCGACGGCAAGGATGTAGTCCCGGCCGTACACGAAGTCCTCGGGCGAATGGGCGACTTCGCCGACCGGGTTCGCGACGGTTCGTGGACCGGAGCGACCGGACGCCGGATCCGTACGGTCGTCAACATCGGGATCGGTGGCTCGGACCTGGGCCCGTCGATGGCCTATCAAGCGCTCGAGGCATTCCGCGACCCCCAACTCACCGCCTACTTCGTGTCCAATGTGGACGGGGCTGACATCGCCGGAGTGCTGGACGGACTCGATCCGGCGCAGACGCTGTTCGTCATCTCCTCCAAGACCTTCACCACGATCGAGACGCTGACCAACGCCCGCACCGCGCGGACCTGGCTCGCCGATGCCCTCGGCGAAGGGTCGATCCCGAAGCACTTCGTCGCGGTGAGCACGAATGCCGAGAAAGTCGCCGAATTCGGCATCGACACCGCCAACATGTTCGAGTTCTGGGAATGGGTCGGTGGGCGTTACTCCGTCGAGTCGGCCATCGGCCTGACGCTGATGATCTCGATCGGACCGGAGCGCTTTTCGGAGTTCCTGGCCGGGTCGCACGCCGTCGACGAGCACTTCCGTACCGCGCCGTTTGCCGAGAACGTCCCGGTCGTGCTCGGGATGATCGGTGTCTGGAACGCCAATGTCCTGGGGTTCGAGACCAAGGTCGTACTCCCCTACGCCCAGGAGCTCGCGCGATTCCCGGCCTACCTGCAGCAGCTGGACATGGAGTCCAACGGCAAGTCAGTCCGCCTCGACGGATCAGCCGTGACGATGGCGACCGGTCCGATCGTGTGGGGTGAGCCGGGTACGAACGGGCAGCACGCGTTCTACCAACTCCTGCATCAGGGAACCCGGATCGCGCCGGCCGATTTCATCGGTTTCGCCAACCCGCATCACCCCTACCGTGATCATCACGATCTCCTGGTCGCGAATCTGATCGCCCAGACCGAGGCCCTGGCCTTCGGCAAGGAGCGTCCCGGCGAGCCGCATCGCTATTTCGCCGGGAACCGCCCCTCGACCACGATCCTGGCCCCGGAGCTGACCCCGTCGGTGCTGGGCCAGCTGATCGCACTCTACGAGCACATCGTGTTCGTCCAGGGCTGCATCTGGGGGATCGACAGCTTCGATCAGTGGGGCGTCGAGCTGGGCAAGGAGCTGGCCAATCGGATCACGCCAGAACTGACCGGCGAGGCCACCGAACCCGTGGAGCATGACTCGTCGACCACCGCCCTGATCGAGTGGTACCGGACGCACCGCGGGCGGGCCTAGCCGGCGTACGGCGACTCCTATGATGCGGGTGTGCACGTGCGCATCGTTGGCACCGACCCACCCGGGCGGGAATGGGGCGACCTGCGCCCCGACGGCTGTCGCTATGCCAACATCCACGTCGGCATGCAGGAGCGGCGCGAGCCTGTGCAACTGCATCCCGCGGACGCGGGCGAGATGCTGTGGGACCTCGAGATCGACGTCGTCGCCCGCGAGGGCGACCTCGACTTCCGTGGTCCGTACGTCCAGGGAAGCGCGGAGAGCGGTTCGTCTACCTCACATGGGGCGCGGTCGCCGATGGCGACTTCACCATGTTTCGCCGGGCCAAGCTCATGCTCACTGCGGTCGACCCGGCGGTCGTGCTTGCCGCGGACGCCGACGGGCGGCGCCTCGTGGGGGCGCTGCGCCTCACCGGAGGCGACGGGGGACCCCGATGCGCCGCGGTGCGACCCCCTGCGATCGAGTGGACGGTCGAGGCGGGCTGACCCGACCTCAGCCGAGCAGGTCGAGGAGCACGTCGCCGGCCACGCCAACGAAGACCAGCGTCAGATAGCTGATCGACACGTGGAACAGCCGCATCGGGCGCAGTGACTCACCGGCTCGTGCCAGTCGGGCCAGCACGATCGACTCCCAGATGAACCAGGCCCCGGCGATACCCGCCAGCACCGGGTAGATCGGGCCAGAACCGAGCGGCCACAGCAAGATCGAAACGAGCACGGTGACAACGGTGTAGGCCACGATTTGCCGGGTCACCGCCACCGTCTCGACGACGACCGGCAGCATCGGTACGTCGGCACGCGCATAGTCGTCGCGAAAGCGCATCGCCAGCGCCCAGAAGTGCGGGGGCTGCCAGAAGAAGACCACCGCGAAGAGCACCCAGGCCGACCAGGACAGCTCCCCGGTCACCGCGGCCCAGCCGATCAGCACCGGGGCGGCGCCGGCCACTCCCCCGACGACCGTGCTGTGGTGCGTACGGCGCTTGAGCCAGAGCGTGTAGACGAAGACGTACCACCCGATCGCGCCGAGCGACAGCGCAGCGGCCAGCAGCGTGGTCGCCCAGGCCAGCATCAGGGTGGACAGCACGGTCAACGCGAGACCGAAGGTGAGTGCTGCCCGCGGGGTGACGACGTGACTGGGTAACGGGCGGTTTTCGGTCCGGTGCATCAGGCCGTCGATGTCGCGGTCGCAGTAGCAGTTCAACGCGTTGGCCGCGCCGGCAGCCAGGGCACCACCCACCAGCGTCGCCGGAACCAGTAGTCCCGGCGGGAACCTGCCGGCGGCCAGCATCATCGTCGGCAACGTCGTGACGAGGAGCAGTTCGACGATGCGCGGCTTGGTCAGCGAGAGGTAGGCGCGCAGGACCTCCGAGGTCGAGCGAGCCGCGATCGGTGCACGATCAGCTACGGCCGTCACCGGGCACCGGCGCAGCGAAGCGGATCGAAGGACACCATGAAACCTTTCGGGGAAACCTCTCGGGGGAACCTGTCCGGGGAAACCTTCCAGGGCCGGACACCGTACGGCCAACTCTAGCCCGCAAGCATGCGACCCGACCGGGCTAGGGTCCCACCATGAGCGAGAACACCTCCGGCCGTAATCAGACCCTTCCCGAAGGGTGGGGCGAGCTAGATCGCCGCGCCATCGACACGGCGCGCGTCTTGGCGATGGACGCCGTACAGAAGACCGGAAACGGCCACCCCGGTACGGCGATGAGCATGGCGCCGGTGGCCTACCTGCTGTTCCAGAAGTATCTGCGTCACGACCCGACTGATGACGAATGGCCGGCGCGTGACCGGTTCATCCTGTCCATGGGCCACTCCAGCCTCACCCTCTACGTCCAGCTGTACTTCTCCGGCTACGGCTTGGAGCTGCCCGACCTCGAGGCCCTGCGCACCTGGGGTTCGCTGACCCCGGCGCACCCCGAACACCGGCACACCCGAGGCGTCGAGGTCACCACCGGCCCGCTGGGCCAGGGCCTGGGCAATGCCGTGGGGATGGCGATGGCCGCTCGCCGCGAACGCGGACTCCTCGACCCGGACGCCGACCCCGACACCAGCCCCTTCGACCACATGATCTGGGCGCTGGCCTCCGACGGTGACATGGAGGAGGGCATCACCTCCGAGGCGTCCTCCCTCGCCGGGCATCAGCAGCTGGGCAATCTGGTGGTCATCTACGACCGCAACAAGATCTCGATCGAGGACGACACCGGCATCGCGCTGTCCGAGGACACCGCGATGCGCTACGAGGCCTACGGCTGGCATGTTCAGCAGGTCGCCGACAGCGAGGATCTGGCCGCCCTGGACAAGGCGTTTGCCGCCGCGGTCGCCGAGAAGTCCAAGCCGTCGTTCATCGTGGTCGACAGCATCATCGCCTGGCCCGCACCCAACGCACAGAACACCGGCCCCTCCCACGGCAGCGCGCTCGGCGAGGACGAGGTCAGGGCCACCAAAGCGATCATGGGCTTCGATCCGGACAAGAATTTCGACGTCGCCGACGAGGTGATCTCACACGCCCGCAAGGCCGTCCAGCGCGGGGCGCAGGCGCGCGCCGAGTGGCAGACGTCCTTCGATGCCTGGGCACAAAGCCATCCTGATGAGCTCGCCCTGTGGGAGCGGCTCCGCGAACATCGGCTGCCCGACGGCTGGGCCGACGCGATCCCGGTTTTCGACGCCGACGAGACGGGGATGGCGACTCGCAAGGCCTCCGGTCAGGTGCTGGCCGCCCTGGCTCCGGGGCTGCCCGAGCTGTGGGGCGGCTCGGCCGACCTTGCCGAGTCCAACAACACCTCGATGAAGGGTGAGGCATCGTTCATCCCGAGCGAGCACCAGACCAAGGAATGGTCTGGTGGGCCGTACGGTCGGACCCTGCACTTCGGCATCCGCGAACACGCGATGGGCGCGATCATGAACGGCATCGCGTTGCACGGCGGCACCCGCGTCTACGGCGGGACCTTTCTGGTCTTCTCCGACTACATGCGCCCGTCCGTCCGCCTGGCCGCGCTGATGCACCTGGCCGTCACCTACGTCTGGACGCACGACTCGATAGGACTCGGCGAGGACGGTCCGACCCATCAGCCGGTCGAGCACCTCGCGGCGCTGCGCGCGATTCCGGGACTCGACGTCGTACGGCCAGGGGACGCCAACGAGACTGCAGTGGCCTGGCGAACGGTTCTGGAGAACACCAACCGACCCGCCGGCCTGTGCCTGTCCCGCCAGAACCTGCCCGTGCTCGACCGCAGCAGCTACGCGCCGGCCGAAGGAACCGCTCGCGGTGGCTACGTCCTGGCCGACACCGACGGGGAACCGGATGTCATCCTGGTGGCCACCGGCAGTGAACTCTCCCTCGCCGTGGCAGCGCGCGACGTGCTCGCCGGCGAGGACATCGCCGCCCGGGTCGTCTCGATGCCCTGCCGCGAGTGGTTCGACGAGCAGGACAGCGACTACCGGGACAGCGTGCTGCCGCCCTCAGTCCGAGCCCGGGTCAGCGTCGAGGCGGGAGTCGCTCAGGGTTGGCGGGAGATCGTCGGGGATGCCGGACGATCGGTCTCGCTAGAGCACTTCGGAGCCAGCGCTGCCGCCGGAGTGCTCTTCCGGGAGTTCGGCTTCACCCCCGAGGCAGTGGTTTCGGCGGCCCGCGAGAGCATGACCGCGGCTTCAGCGGGAAACGATTGATCAGCCACATCCACACATCGCGTAGAGGGAGCTCTCCCATGACCCAGAACCCCCAACTGGCCGACCTCAGTTCACACGGAGTCGCCGTGTGGCTGGACGACCTGTCCCGTGACCGAATCAACAGTGGCGGGCTGGCTGCTTTGACCGCGGAGCACAGCGTCGTCGGGATCACCACAAACCCGACGATCTTCGGCGCCGCGATCAGTGGCTCGGACATCTACAACGACCAGATCTCCGACCTGTCCAAGCGCGGGGTGGCCATCGACGAGGCGCTCCGGATGATCACCGCCTACGACGTTCGGGCGGCCTGCGACGTCCTGGCCGCGACCGCGAAGCGCACTGGACGGGATGGTCGGGTGTCCTTCGAGGTCGACCCGCGCCTGGCCTTCGACACTCACGCAACCTTTGCCGAGGCAACGTCACTGTGGTGGCTGGTGGACCGCCCGAACCTGTTCATCAAGATTCCGGCCACCGAGGCGTGCCTGCCCGCCATCACCGACACGATCGCCGAGGGAATCAGCGTCAACGTCACGTTGATCTTCAGCGTCGAGCGCTACAAGTTGGTCATGGATGCCTACCTCACCGGCCTGGAGCGACGAGCGAAGGCCGAGAACTTCTCCGGTTTCGACGGGTTGGAGTCGGTGGCTTCCTTCTTCGTCTCCCGGGTAGACACCGAGATCGACAAGCGGTTGGAGGCCGTAGGTGCGGACTCGGCCTTGCAGGGTAAGGCCGCCGTAGCCAACGCCGTCCTGGCCTACCAGGCGTATGCGGAGGTCATCGCAAGCGATCGCTGGAGGAAGTTGGCCGCCAAGGGAGCCAACGTGCAACGTCCCCTCTGGGCGTCCACGGGGACCAAGAACAAGGCTTACCCCGATACGCTCTACGTCAGTAGACTCGTTGCCCCGGATACGGTGAACACGATGCCCGAGGCCACCCTTCAGGCCTACGCCGACCACGGTGAGATCGGCACTCCGGTTCAGAATCAGTACGAGTGGGCTGCCACCGTCATGGAGCAGATCCGGGCCGCCGGAGTTGACATGGACGACACGTTCATGACCCTGGAGACGGAGGGCGTCGACAAGTTCAAAGCCTCATGGGATGACCTCGTTACCTCGGTCAGTGACGAGCTCAAGAGGGTCGGCTAGTCAGATGACCGCAGTCGCTCGGCGATCCTCTCGAGGAAGTGCCCGCAAGAGACAGGTCGCGGGCGAACAACGCCGCCCAGGCAATCCGCTCCGAGACAACGCAGATCGCCGGCTCCCCAGGATCCCGCCCCCGTGCGCGTTGGTCGTGTTCGGTATCACCGGCGACCTGGCCCAGAAGAAACTGCTCCCGGCGGTCTACGACCTGGCCAACCGCGGTCTCCTGCCGACCAATTTCGTCCTGCTCGGATTCGCCCGGCGGGACTGGGGCGACGGCGAGTTCATCGAGCTGGCACACCGAGCGGCGAAGGAGCATGCCCGTACGCCGTGGCGCGAGGACGTCTGGCAACGGCTTGCATCGGCCTGCAAGTTCGTACCTGGCGCCTTCGACGACGACGCCGCCTTCGACACTCTTGCCGAGACGCTGCTCGACCTGGAGGAGTCACACGGCGTCTCCGGCAACGCAGCGTTCTACCTGTCCATCCCGCCGGACCTCTTCCCGGTCGTGCTCAAGCAGATGCAGCGCACCGGGATGGCCGACAACATCGACGACTCGATCACCGGGTACTGGCGCCGGGTCGTCGTTGAGAAGCCCTTCGGACATGATCTGCGGTCGAGCCGGGAGCTCAACGAGTTGGTCGACTCGGTGTTCACCGCTGCCGACGTTTTCCGGATCGACCACTATCTGGGCAAGGAGACCGTCCAGAACCTCTTGGCTCTTCGCTTCGCCAACACGCTTTTCGAGCCGGTCTGGAACTCTCATCACGTCGATTCGGTCCAGATCACGATGGCCGAGGACGTGGGCATCGGCTCGAGAGCCGATTTCTACGACAAGACCGGTACCGCCCGCGACGTCGTCCAGAACCACATCCTGCAGCTGCTCGCCCTGACCGCGATGGAGGAACCGGTCGAGTACACCGCCGACGCGATCCGGACCGAGAAGCTCAAGGTGCTGCGGGCGATCTCACTGCCCGATGATCTGGCCCGGTATGCCATCCGGGGGCAGTACACCCAGGGTTGGCTTGCCGGTCAACGAGTTCCCGGTTACGTGCAGGAGGACAAAGTTCCCGACGACTCCAAGACCGAGACCTACGTCGCACTTCGGCTGGGCATCCAGACCCGGCGCTGGGCCGGCGTGCCGTTCTACCTCAGGGCGGGTAAGCGACTTCCGCGTAGGGTCACCGAGATCGCGCTCTCCTTCCGCTCCGCGCCGCACGTCCCGTTCACCGCGAGCGACACCGAGTCGCTGGGCCAGAACCAGCTGGTGGTCCGGGTGCAGCCCGACGAGGGGGTCACCCTGAAGTTCGGTTCCAAGGTGCCCGGCACGGTCATGGAAGTGCGCGACGTGGCGATGGACTTCCTGTACGGGACGGCGTTCACCGAGGCCAGCCCCGAAGCCTACGAGCGCCTGCTGCTCGACGTACTCATCGGTGACGCGACGCTGTTTCCGCGCCATCAGGAGGTGGAGGCATCGTGGGCGGTCATCGACCCCTTGGAGGAGTTCTGGGCCGGCCAGGAGCCGGCGCACTACCGCGCCGGGGAGTGGGGCCCGGTCGAGGCCGACCAGATGCTTGCCTCCGACGGCCGTTCCTGGAGGCGGCCGTGAGTGCGCATCGAGCGAGGAACGAGCGAGGAGCGCAGCGAACGATAAGCCGCCGGGACAATCGGAGAAGGCCGTGACGCCGTGAGCACGTTGTGGGATACGACCGGGACCGAGGTGGTCAAAGCCCTGGGCGCCGCTCGCCGTAACGGCGCGGCCGTCACCTCCGGCCTGGCGCTGACCTTCGTCGTGGTGGCCGAGGAGAAACAGGTCGAGTTGGCCGAGCGGGCTGCCACTGCTGCGGCCGCCATGCATCCCTGCCGGTTGGTGATGGTCGTCCGCCGTGAGGTCACCGCACCGACGCCTCGGCTGGATGCCGAGGTCAGCGTCGGGGGGCGACTGGGTCCTGGTGAAGCCGTACAGCTGCGGATGTACGGCCGGCTTGCCCTGCATGCGGAGTCTGTGGTGCTGCCGTTGCTGGCGCCCGACGCTCCGGTCGTGACGTGGTGGCCGGGTAAGGCCCCGAATCGGCTGGCCACCGACGGTCTCGGTGTCCTAGCCGAACGGCGCGTCACCGATTGTGCCGTCCATGACGATCCGGTCGAGGCACTTCGGACGCGCGCCGCCGACTACGCGCCGGGTGATACCGACCTGTCCTGGACGCGGATCACCTCCTGGCGTTCCATGCTTGCTGCTGCCGTCGATTCAGCCGGCGGTCCGGGCACCGAGAGCGTGACGGTCACCGGGGCGCGGGTGTACGGACGCCCGGACAGCGCTTCGGCCGCGTTGCTGGCGGGATGGCTGACCAGCCGGCTGAAGGCGAACGTGAAGGTCGTCGAATCAGATCCAAAGGCTCCCGACAACGGTGGGGTAGCCGATACAGCCGGGGTCAACGGCGTTCGTCTGGACGTGTCCGGAAGCGAACCCATCTACATCCGCCACCGAGATGGTGCGGGTGTGGTGACCCGGACCGGGCGTCCGGACAGCAGCGCCGCTCTGGCCGAGCGGGAGATCGGAGAGCTGCTGGGCGAGGAGCTGCGCCGTCTGGATGCAGACGAGGTCTACTGCCAAGCCCTGGCGGCCGCGACTCATACCCCCGGTCTCAGCGATCGCTCGCCGACCCGGTCCCTCATCTGGGAGGACCCTGCTGCAGCGCCCGCCCCTGATCCGAGCCACAAGCCGACCGTGGCAGCCACGGGCGAGCGCAGCCGCACATGAGCCGCTCTCCTGAGGTCGTCGTCCACTCGACGGCGGATCTGCTCGCCGACGCCGTGGCTGCACGCTTGATCACGAAGCTGGTCGATGCCCAGAGTTCACGTGGTTGGGCGAGCGTCGTCCTGACTGGCGGCGGGATCGCGCTCCGAGTACTCACGGCTCTGCGGCAGAGCTCGGCTCGCGACGCGGTTCGCTGGGATCGGGTCGATGTGTGGTGGGGCGATGAACGGTTCGTCGCACGCGATGACCCGGACCGCAACGAAGGGCAGGCACGCGGAGCGCTGCTCGACCATCTACCCCTTGACCCGCAGCGCGTCCATCCGATGCCGGCAGACGACGGGCGCTTTGCCGGCGAGCCGGAAGACGCTGCCGACTCCTACGCCGATGAACTCGCCGCCGCCGCCCGGCCGGAGGACCACGGGTCGGTCCCCCGCTTCGATGTCTGCATGCTGGGGATCGGGGAGGACGGTCACATCGCCTCGATCTTCCCCGGGGCGCCGGCTGCCTACGAGACCCGCAGTGTCGTTGCGGTGCACGGTGCGCCGAAACCGCCTCCGGTACGGATCAGCCTGACTTTCCCGGCGATCGGCTCGGCCTCGGAGGTCTGGTTGATCGCGGCCGGCCCAGCTAAGGCAGCGGCGGTCGGACTGGCGGCGAGCGGGGCCGGGCCCGTGCAGATCCCCGCGGCCGGCGCCACCGGCAGGGTCCGAACCCTGCTGTTGCTCGACCGGGCAGCGGCCGCCGGCTTGCCGGAGGCATTGCTGCGCCTGCCGATCGGCTAAGGGTCCGGTCCGCTGGCGATCAACGCGACCGGTAAACGCCTGCCCGGTGATCGACGTGCAGGATTCCGACGACCTCGGTCGGGTCGTCAATCTCGTACAGGATCCGGTACGGACCCCGCCGGGCGCTGAGCGATCCTTCGAGGTCACGCCCCAGCGGCTTGCCTACCTTGTGTGGATTTGCTGCGAGGTCGCCGTACACGAACCCACGACGGCCGACACGATCCGCGGGGTTATCGCGGCCATGTCCCGCTTGACTGTGGCGGTGAAGACGATCTGGTGATTCACGCCTTGCGCGTTGGGACGCCGAACTCTTCGCGAATCTGCTCCTCGGTGTAAACGCGGCCGGCGGCAATGTCTGCCCGGGCCTCTGACATCGCCTCGTGGATCCCGGGCTGTGATAGCCAGAACAGTGTTTCTTGGATCGATTCCCACTCCTGCGTGCCGATCAGGACCGCCGCCGGAAACCCGTTCTCAGGCGGTCGATCTCAGCGGTCGTGGCGGTGGCGGCGGTGGGATGCGCTTAGCGCGATGGACGTCGGAGAACGGCACACGGACCGGATCGCCATCGCTGGGGCGTATGACGACGTGCTCAGCGTCCCACTGCTCCAGTACGCCGAGGATGTCCCCGAATGCGGCCCCTCCCGTAGGCCCGGTCCGGTCGCGCAGGATCCGACGGATCACCACGCGCTGTCCCACATCCTCCGGTCCCAGCATGCTGGCCACCCGATTGGCCGACGACCCGCTGGCCGTCAACCGCCGCGGCGCTCGCGGAGCTTGTTCAATGCCTCCTGGAGGATCGCCTCGCCGTCCTCGTCGGACCGGCGCTCGCGGACGTAGGCGAGGTGGGTCTTGTACGGCTCGTTACGCGGAGCCGGCGGCGGCGTGAGCTGCTCCCGGCCGGCGGGCAAGCCACACCGAACGCAGTCCCAGGTGTCCGGGATCGCTGCGTCGTGGGCGAACGCGGGCCGGGACTCGTGACCATTGGTGCACCAGAACGGGATCCTGGTTCGGGGCGCGGATTCACCCCGTTCCGCCTCTCCCATCGGTCCTGACCCGACCCGACTTCCACGGATCGCACTGCCACCGGCCACGTGCGTGTACTCCTTCGTCGATGAGGTACTGCAGTGATTCTACGTCCGGTGCGCCGAGACACCTACTGCGGAGAGGCGTCGTTACCGAGGGTTAGGACGACGGAACGCTGGGCACTTTCAGCAGGATGCCCAGGGCGATGATCGACGCGCTCCACGCGATGGCGACGAACACCGTCAGCCGGTTCAGGTTCTTCTCGACCACCGTCGATCCGGACAGCGACGCGCTCGCTGCGCCGCCGAACATGGACGACAGGCCGCCGCCGCGACCGCGGTGCAGGAGGATGAGGACGATCAGCAGAAGGCTGGTGATCACCAGCACGATCGTCAGAAGGAGCTTCACAAGGGGCCAGAGTAGTCAATGGCCGCCGAGTCCGCCGTCACCGCCCTTCGCCAGCTCGGTCGCTGCTACGACCTCTCGGCTCAATCTTCAGGCCTCGTGCACTCAGCGAACCGCGACCGTGGCCAGATCGTAGCCCCCGTAGGCCCAGTGCACCGTCGCGTTGCGCAGACGCTCGCCGGCCAGCAACACGGTTCGCTCCTCCACGAGGGGGACGTAGTAAGCGCCGCCGGTTACAGTTTGGGCTACGGTCTCCCACACGGTGAGCGCCGAGGCATCATCTGGTGCGGCGTACGCGGAGTCCACCAGGCCGTTGATGCCGACGTCGTTGAGACCGGCCACATTCGTGTTTCCGGCTGCGGTGATCTCCCGGCCATCCACCAGCGGGCCGAGGAAGGACGCCGGGTCAGGGAAGTCGGCACTCCAGCGGGTCAGCACGATGCCGTACCCATTGGCTGCCACAGACTCCGGTGATCCGATGTCGGTCACGTAGTAGGTGGCCGGATCAAGTCCCTGGACCGTTGCCTCGATCCCGACCGCCCCCAAGCTGATCCGGAGCGCATCGGCGACGGCCAGCGGCCGCGCCTGGTTCGGGGTGGCGATGATCGTGCTGAAGCCTTCGGTGGCACCGCAGTCCGAGAGCTGACGGCGGACCTCGTCGACATTGACGGCCGGAGCAGGACCGGATGCCGGCATGTTGCCGGTCAGCGTGCTGGGCCACAGTCCACGAGTCGGTTGCGCGAGTCGTGCTCCGCCGAGCGCCTCCTGGATCGCTGACACGTCAATCGCGGCGGCGACAGCCAACCGGCAGGCTGGTCTGTTGAACGGCTCGACGTTGATCGACATCGCCAGCAGCTGCAGCGCGCCGGTGGCTATCTGATCGGTCCTGGCCGCGATGGCGGGATCGTCCAACACCCGGTCCAGCGACTCCGGTGCTACCCCACCACCCAGATCGAGATCGGCCGAGCCGCCGAGGATCCGCTGGTCCCGTTCGACCGAAGCCAGACCGGTTCGTACTTCGACCCGGTCGGGGCGAGCGGTCCGTACGTCATCGGTACTCGGGTCCCAGGCAGGGTTGCGCTCCAGCACGATGCCGGTCACCGGGTCGATCGAGGAGATCCGGTACGGACCTGAGGACATCGGTGCCCTTCCGTAATCGGCCCCGGTATCGGCTTCGATAGGAACCGGGCCAGACGACGGCAACGCCATCACCTCGTCGAAGGCGGCGTAGGGCCGGGTGAGCCGGAACACGATCGTGGTGGGGTCCGGGGTTTCGATCCGGATCAGGTCCGGGGGCGGGTCACCCTCCTCGGGAACGAAATACGGCCCAGGGTAAGGCGCTGCGGGGTCGTCCAGGAGCGAGAGGACATAGAGCGGACCGCCGACGATGACCTCTGAAGCGAATGAGCGCTCGATGCCGTACTTGACGTCCTGGCTGGTGATCGGCCGTCCGTTCTCGAACGCCGTACCCGGTCGCAGGGTGTAGGTCCAGGTCTGGTTGTTGTCCGACGGCACGCCGAGACCGCTCGCCAGATCCGGGACCAGATCGGCGCCGGCTCCCCCCGCTGCGGAGTCGTAGGTCACCAGGGTGCGGGTGTAGAGCCGCATCAGGTTCCAGACCCAGGGGAGGTAGCTGCGCGCCGGATCGAGGCTGTCCATAGCCGGAGCGACGGCTCGAAGTGTCCCGCCAGCATCGGTCGACGGTGCCCTCCTCCCCTCCACCGCCGCATCCTGAGTCGCCTCGGCGGTGGAGGCCGCGGCTTCGATCGAGGGATCACCGGCAGAGCAGGCACTGAGCAGCAACACACTCGCCACGAGCAGCGACACCCATGTTGAGGCGACCCGCGAGGGCGTTCGCCTGGTGCTCATGCCTGCCTTTCGTCGGTCCGGGATCGCGCCTCAGGTTGCGCGCGTTGGGAGCTCAGCCGACGGCTACCCGGCAGATCTCGGCGAAGTCCTCCGCCTGCACGCTGGCGCCACCCACAAGTCCGCCGTCGACGTCGGGCTGGGCAAAAATGCCCGCGGCGTTGTCCGCCTTGACCGAACCGCCGTACAGGATACGCGTCGCGGCGGCGGCCTCGGCGCCGAACGTTTCGCGCAGGCGTGCTCGGAGAGCTGCGCATACCTCCTGGGCGTCCTCCGGAGTGGCGACCTCCCCGGTGCCAATTGCCCAGATCGGCTCGTAGGCCACCACGAATTCGCCGAGGTCCGCAGCCGACAGGTCGGCCAGGCCCGCATCGAGCTGGTTGAGACAGTGCTGGATCTGATCTCCGGCCTGACGCACCTCAAGCCCCTCGCCAAGGCACAGGACCGGCAATAGGCCGGCCGATCGGGCGGCGCGGATCTTGGCGTTGACCAGTGCGTCGTCTTCGTGATGATGTTCGCGGCGTTCGGAGTGCCCGACCAGAACGTAGGTGCACTTCAGAGCCGCGAGCATCTGACCGCTGATGTCTCCGGTGTAGGCGCCCATGGCGTGCGGTGAGAGGTCCTGGGCGCCGTACCCGATCTGGATCTTGTCCCCGTCCACGAGCGTCTGCACGCTGCGCAGCGATATGAATGGTGGTACGACGACGACTTCGACGTCCTCGAGCTGTTTGTCGGTCAGGCTGAAAGCGACCTTCTGCACCAGCGCGATCGCTTCGAGATGGGTGAGGTTCATCTTCCAGTTGCCCGCGACCAGGGGGCGGCGGTTCGGTTTGGGGCTCACGAGTCGTTCCCTCGAGGAGTCGCGTCTACCGACTCCTCCAGCACAGCCAGACCGGGAAGTTGCTTGCCCTCGAGGTATTCCAACGACGCACCGCCTCCGGTGCTGATGTGCGAGTACGCCGATGCATCGAGACCCAATTGCCGTACGGCGGCCGCGGAGTCCCCGCCTCCCACCACCGTCAGCCCGTCGACGGCGGCAACGGCTTGTGCGACCCCGCGCGTTCCGGCCGCGAACGGGGCGAGTTCGAAGACCCCCATGGGCCCGTTCCAGAAGACGGTCTTCGCGCCCTTGAGGTGCTCGGCGAATGCGGTGACCGTCCGGGGCCCGATATCGAGTCCCTTGCGATCTCCAGGAATCTGATCCGAGGGGACTACCTGCAACGGGGCGTCGGCTACCAATGCTGCGGCCACCACGATGTCGACTGGCAGGACGATCCGATCGCCGGCTTCCTCGAGCAGCCCCCGGCAGGTCTCGACCTGATCTGCCTCTAGGAGCGAACCTCCGACTTCGAGACCTTGTGCAGCCAGGAAGGTGAAACACATCCCGCCGCCGATGAGCAGCCGGTCGACCTTGGGCAGCAACGCCTCGATCACCGGCAGCTTGTCCGAGACCTTCGAGCCGCCCAACACGACGACGTACGGACGCTCCGGCTCCCCGGTCAGCCGGTCGAGTACTTCGACCTCGCGACGCACCAGGTCCCCGGCCGCGTGGGGAAGGCGCAGGGCCACGTCGTAGACGCTGGCATGCCTGCGGTGAACGGCGCCGAACGCATCGTCGACGTAGGCCTGTGCCAGTCCGGCGAGCTGATCGGCGAAGGCGGCCCGGAGCTCTGGATCCTTGCTCGTCTCGGCGGCCTCGAAGCGGACGTTCTCCACCAGCAGCACGTCACCGTCGGTGAGTGCATCGGCCTGCTTCGCGCTGTCCGGTCCGGCCACGTCGGTGGACAGCCGGACCTCGACTTCGAGAAGTTCGGCCAGTCGAGCCGCGACCGGCGCGAGTGACAGCGAAGGCTCTGGGCCCTTCTTCGGACGGCCCAGATGCGCCACGACGATGGTCCTGGCGCCTGCCTCGATCAGCGCGCGCAAGGTGGGGACGCTGGCCACGATCCGGCCGTCGTCGGTGATGATCGGATCCCCGGTCGAGGTGTCCAGCGGGACGTTGAGGTCCGCGCGGAGGAGGACTCGGGTGCCCCGGACGCCGCCGGCGATGAGGTCGGACAACGAGCGCACTCGGCGCCCCGCTACTTGGATCCGACGAGAACGGCGAGGTCGGCCAATCGGTTGGAGTAACCCCACTCGTTGTCATACCAACCGACGACCTTCACCTGGTTGCCGGTGACCTTGGTCAGCGGCGCGTCATAGATGCAGGATGCCGGGTCGTGGACGATGTCTGAAGAGACGATCGGTGCCTGGCTGTAACGCAGGATTCCCTTGAGGGGTCCGTCCGCGGCTTCCTGGTAAGCCGCATTGACAGCGTCGACGTCAGCCTCCGTCGCGAGCGTCACCGTGAGGTCGGTGACCGATCCGGTCGGGATCGGCACGCGCAGCGCATAGCCGTCGAGCTTGCCCTTGAGCTCGGGCAGCACCAGGCCGATGGCCTTCGCTGCGCCGGTGGAGGTCGGGACGATGTTCAGCGCCGCGGCGCGGGCCCGGCGCAGGTCGGAGTGCGGGCCGTCCTGCAGGTTCTGGTCCGCGGTGTAGGCGTGGATGGTGGTCATCAGGCCGCGCTCGATGGTGAAGCTGTCGTGCAACACCTTGGCAAGCGGGGCAAGGCAGTTCGTCGTGCACGAGGCGTTGGAGATGATGACCTGCGAACCGTCGTACTTGTCCTCGTTGGCGCCGATGACGACGGTGAGGTCCTCGCCCTTGGCCGGGGCGGAGATGATGACTTTCTTGGCCCCGCCCTTGTCGACATGCGCCCGTGCCTTGTCCGCGTCGACGAAGAACCCGGTCGACTCGATGACGATGTCGACGCCCAGGTCGCCCCAGGGAAGGGCTCCCGGATCGCGCTCAGCAAGGATCTTCAGGAGCTTGCCGTCGATCTCGATGCCGTCCTCGACGACCTTGACGTCCTTACCCAGCCGTCCGCCGACACTGTCGTAGGCCAGCAGGTGCGCCATCGTGGCGACGTCGCCGAGATCATTGGCCGCGACGATCTCGATGTCATGGCCTTCCGCGCTGACCGCACGCCAGAAGTTGCGACCGATTCGACCGAAGCCGTTGATGCCTACCCGGACTGTCACGCTGATTCCCTCTCGTCATCGAATACCTGTGCGCAACCCTATCCAGGGGTCTACGGTGCCAGCATCTCGACGGTGACGGCCGACTCAGTGTCGGGCACCCCCAGATCCCGCGCCTTCTTGTCCGCCATCGCCAGCAGCCGCCGGATCCGCCCTGCCACGGCATCCTTGGTCATGGGTGGCTCGGCGAGTTGGCCGAGTTCCTCGAGGGATGCCTGCCCGTGCTCGACCCGGAGCCGGCCGGCCACGAGCAGATGATCCGGCGCATCCTCGCCGAGCAACTCCAGCGCGCGGCTCACCCGCGCGCCCGCGGCGACTGCTGCTCGAGCCGAGCGCCGCAGGTTGGCATCGTCGAAGTTGGCCAGCCGGTTTGCCGTCGCGCGGACCTCGCGCCGCATCCGCTGTTCCTCCCAGGCCAGTACGGCATCGTGCGCGCCCAGGCGGGTGAGTAGGGCCCCGATCGCGTCGCCGTCGCGGATGACCACTCGGTCTGCACCGCGCACCTCCCGACTCTTCGCCGACACGCCGAGACGACGAGCGGCCCCCACCAGGGCCATCGCCGCCTCCGGCCCGGGGCAGGTCACCTCCATTGAGGAGGAGCGCCCGGGTTCGGTCAACGAGCCGTGCGCCAGGAACGCGCCACGCCAAGCAGCCTCGGAACAGCAGATCCCTCCTGACACCACGGTGGCAGGCAGCCCGCGCACCGGTCGCCCACGCTGGTCGACCAGCCCGGTCTGGCGGGCCAGACCCTCACCGTGCTTCACGATCCGAACGAGGTAACGCGGTCCTTTGCGCAGGTTCCCACCGGACAGCACCGAAACGCCGCTGGCGTACCCGAACAGCTCGCTGACGTCGCGACGTAGTCGCCTGGCCACGGACGCGGTATCGAGCTCGGCCTCGATCACCACCCGGCCGCCGACGATGTGCAGGCCTCCGGAGAACCGCAGCAGAGCGGTGAGTTCGGCCTTGCGGCAACAGGTCTTGGTGACCGGCACGCGAGAAAGTTCGTCCTTGACCTGAGAGGTCATGGCCATGCGAGCTGCTCCTCTGTCCTTGTCGCGCAACGGATCACGTGATCCAGGGCCACGGCCAACAGCCGCGGATCGTGCCGATCACCGTCGCCTGACGCGGTGGCGCTGGCCACCGGACGCAGGATCAGTCGCGGCTCCGCGCAACCGTCGGTTCGCAATGCCTGCACGGCATTCAATAGACCACGCCGGTCAACAACCCTGGACGCATCCGCCAGGACGGTGTGGACCGGCAGGTGCGGTGCGTGGGTCCGAAGCACGCGAAGGTGCTCCTGTGGGGAGAATCCCTCGGTCTCACCCGCCTGCGGCACCAGATTCAGCACGATGATGACGTGGGCCGAGCTACGTTCCAGCGCGTTCATCAACTCGGGTACGAGCATGTGGGGCAGCAGCGAGGTGAACCACGAGCCGGGGCCGAGGATGACGAACTCGGCGGCATCGATCGCGGCGACCGCGGGCCTGCAGGAGGGCGGCCCCGGTGGGACGAGCTGCACCGACCGGACCCGCCCCGGAGTCGTCGCCACGGCCACCTGGCCTCGAATGAGCTCAGGGCTCGAGCGATCCTGGTCGTCGGCCGGGTCGACCCACGCGGTGATCTCGAGGGGGATCGTCGACATCGGGAGGACCCTCCCGACGGCTCCGATCAACCGGCCCACCGTGTCCAGGGCTCGTACGGTGTCCCCGCCGAACACCTCGATCAAACCGGTCAGTAGAAGATTGCCGACGGGATGGCCAGCTAGACCACCCGCGCCACCGAACCGGTGCTGGAGCAGCGTCGACATGTCCTGGTGGTCGGGCTGTGTTCCGGCCAACGCCGCAAGGGCCATCCGGAGGTCACCCGGTGGCAGCGCGTCGAGTTCGCGCCTGATTTGCCCGCTGGATCCACCGTCGTCGGCGACCGTGACGATCGCGGTCAGCTCGGTGGTCAGCTGGCGAGCCGCAGTCAGGGTCGCGGCCAAGCCGTGGCCGCCGCCGAGCGCGACGATGCGTGGTGAGGTGCGAATCTGGGTCACTCGCGGCCCAGATCCCGGTGCACAACGGTGGTGTGCACGCCCTCGGCCACCAATCGGGTAGCCAATTCCTCGCTGATGGCCACACTGCGATGCTTTCCGCCGGTGCACCCCACCGCCAGGGTCAGATATCGCTTGCCCTCACGCTGATATCCCGTCCCGATCAGCGCCAAGATGTGCAGGTAGGAATCGATGAACTCCCCCGCGGTCTCCTGGCCCAAAACGTAGGCCCGGACCTCAGGGTTCTGTCCGGTCAACGGGCGCAGCTCCGGCAACCAGTGCGGATTGGGCAGGAAGCGGACGTCCACGACCAGGTCGGCATCCAGCGGCAGTCCGTACTTGTACCCGAAACTCATCACGGTGGCCTTGAGGTTCGGCACGAACTCCGCGCCAAAAGCCAGTTCGATCGTGGAGCGAAGTTGATGAACATTCAGGTCGCTGGTATCGACGGTCACGTCGGCGACGCCGGCCAGATCGGTCAGCAGAACACGCTCGGCAGCGATGCCGTCGGAGAGCCGCCCTTCGCCTTGGAGCGGATGTGCACGCCGGACGGATTCGAAGCGCCGGATCAACACGTCGTCGCGAGCCTGCAGGAAGAGCACCTTGGGCCGATAACCGCGCTCGTCGAGTTCGACCAGGGTGCCGGTGAGATCGGAGGAGAACGCTCGGGACCGTACGTCGACGACGACGGCCAGCCGCGTGACGGCCCCCGACGAGCTGCTGCCCAGCTCGACCATGGTGGCGATCAGTGCCGGGGGCAGATTGTCCACGACGAAATAGCCGAGATCCTCCAGGCACTTGGCTGCCGTGCTCCGACCAGCGCCGGACAGCCCGGTGACCAGGACGATGTCCAGGCCACGCTGCGCGCCGCCGCCTTCGGTCTCGCGCGGCACGCCTTCGGACATGGTGCTCAGTCTGCCCGGTCCCCGATCGGTTGGGAGCCATGCGCGATGTGAACCACGTCGGCATCGGCTGTCGTCAGCTGCCCCGCAGGGCTGCCCGTGCCTCGCCTGTCAGGCGCGCGCGTCGGCCTGTGTCACCCAGCGTGAGCACATGCTCGAGAGCCAGCGCATACGCGACGTCCAGACGCGGGATGCAGCCACTTGAATGTCTGGTTGCACGCCATCCGGCGCCCAACCCCGGCCTGACACCGGGTTGACGATGTGCCCCGATGGGACCGAGAACATCAGATGGTCGCTCACCCGGTAGCGATAGTCGAAGTAGGCGACCCCGGTAGGAGTCCGTTCACCCACCAAAGTCGCCCGCCCGGCCTGTTGCAGGTCGTAGCTGAAGCCCTCTGCGGCGGAATAGCTCTCGGAGCTGATAAGGACATACAGCGGTTTCACGCCGCCGAAGCGGGCACCGGACGCGAAAGGGTCAGTCCACCACTGCACGGTGCGGTCCTCGGCCGGAAAGTGGATGGAATTGAGCTGGGTCCGCTCGTCGAAGAGACAGCTCTCGACGAGGGTGACCATGTCGGGCTCTCCCCCCGGGCAACGCCGCAGGTCGATCAGCAGCACGTCGGTATCGGCGACCAGGGTCATGGCCGCAGCCGCAACATGACCGGAGATCCTGGCCGGGTAGAACTGCCGGATCTCGACCAGTCCGACATTGCCGGGCAGCCGCTCCGCCCGGGCGAACCCGTGTCCAGCAAGGGCCGCGTCCTCGGGATGGCGGCCTGACTCCGGGACGATCGGGGTATCGAGTACGACCAGCGGGGCAAGGCTATAGCGCAATTGCAAGTGGGCGTCCGAGCTGGCGGCTACCGTGTCACGGCTGACGCCTGCGGCGAAGGACTCGTCATCGGACCAGTCACGTCCTGAACTCATCCGGCGGCGCCAGCCGTACGGCGCGGGGCGGCTTCGGGTTCCTCGGCCAGGGCAGCGACGACTGCCTCGGCGGTCTTGCGGCCGATGCCCGGCACGTCGGTCACCTGGTCCACGTCCGCAGCGCGCAAGGCACGTAGCGAGCCGAACTTCGCCAGCAGTGCCCTGCGCCGGACCTCCCCGAGACCGGGCACGTCATCGAGCAGCGAGGCCAACATGCTCTTGGACCGGCGTTGCCGGTGGTGGGTGATCGCGAACCGGTGCGCCTCGTCGCGAATCCGCTGCAACAGATAGAGCGCCTCACTGGTCCGGGGCAGGATCACCGGGTCGGCCTGCCCCGGGACCCAGATCTCCTCCATCCGCTTGGCCAGGCCGACAACTGCGATGTCGGCTACGCCCATCAGGTCGAGTACGTCCTGGGCGGCCTCGACCTGCGGCGCTCCGCCGTCGACGACGACGAGGTTGGGGGGATAGGCGAACCTCTTCGGCACGCCGACGCCGGCATCGGACTCCGCTGCAGCTTGCCCTGCAGCTAGCACTGCATCGCCGTCCAGCTCGCCGCGGCTATCTGCTTGTTCCTTCAGATGCCGGGCGAAGCGACGGCGGACCACTTCGCTCACCGACAGGGTGTCGTCGCGTCCACCTTCGGCGCTGATCACGAATCGCCGGTAGTCGGAGCGTTTGGGTACGCCGTCCTCGAACACGACCAGGCTGCCCACGACATTGGTGCCCTGGACGTGGGAGATGTCGATGCACTCGATCCGCAGTGGCGCCTCCGGTAGGTCCAGAGCATCTTGAATCTCAGCGAGGGCCTGGGATCTCGCGGTCAGATCGCTGGCCCGCTTGACCCGATGTCGGGCGAATGCCTCCCCGGCATTGCGCTGCACCGTTTCCATCAGCGCCCGCTTGTCACCGCGCTGCGGTACGCGGATGCCAACCGGCCCGCCGCGGAGGTCGCTGAGCCGACGGACGTGCGCGTCAACATCGTCGGGCAGTTCTGGAACCAAGATCTCGCGGGGGACGGCATCGCGGGCAGCGCTGGACTCATCGGTGATGTCAGCGGCGTACACCTGCAACAGGAACTGCGCGACAAGGTCATCTGTGCCCACGTCCTCGACCTTGTCGACGATCCAGCCTCGCTGGCCCCTGACCCGGCCACCGCGAACATGGAAGACCTGCACCGATGCCTCCAGGTCGTCCTGTGCGAAGGCGACAACGTCGGCGTCGGTGCCATCCCCCAGTACGACGGCCTGCTTCTCCAAGGCCCGGCGAAGAGCGCCGATGTCGTCACGCAGGCGGGCCGCTCGCTCGTACTCCTGCTCGGCTGCAGCGGCACTCATCTGCTGGTCGAGGCGCCGGATCAGGGTGTCAGTACGCCCGCCCATGAAGTCGCAGAAGTCGTCCACGATCTGGCGATGTTCGTCGGCAGTGACATTGCCGACGCACGGTGCCGAACACTTACCGATGTATCCGAGCAGGCACGGCCGGCCGATCTGACCGGCCCGCTTGAAGACTCCCGCTGAACAGGTACGGGCGGGGAACACCCGCAGCAGCAGGTCGAGGGTCTCCCGGATCGCCCAAGCGTGTGAATACGGTCCGAAGTACCTGACGCCCTTGCGCTTCGGGCCGCGCATGACCTGCAACCGCGGGTACTCCTCGTAGAGGGTGACGGCCAGGCTCGGGAAGCTCTTGTCGTCGCGGTAGCGGACGTTGAACCGCGGGTCGAACTCCTTGATCCAGTTGTATTCGAGCTGTAGCGCCTCGACCTCGGTACTGACGACGGTCCAGTCCACGTTGGCCGCGGTCGTGACCATCTGGCGCGTGCGTGGATGCAGCCCGGCCAGGTCGGCGAAGTAGGAGTTGAGCCGTCCACGCAGGCTCTTGGCCTTGCCGACGTAGATGACCCGTCCGTGCGGGTCGCGAAAACGATAGACACCTGGTGAATCGGGGATGCTTCCGACCGCCGGGCGGTACGTCGACGGATCAGACACAACTCCAGACTACGACTGGCGTCGGTCACCGACGGCCGGCGATCCTCGTCCCTGGGTTGCCTTGATGTCGCCGCTGCCGGCTAGACGAAGATGCCGCGTTCGGCCAGCCAGAGGACTGGGTCGACCCGGACCCCATTCAGTCCCCCGACGTAGACCTCGAAATGCAGATGCGGGCCGGTGGAGAAACCCTGCGAGCCCACGAGCGCGATCTCCTGCCCGGCGGCCACCCGCTGGCCGACCACGACCTCGATGACTTCCATGTGGCCGTACACCGTCACATCGCCATTGTCGTGCTCGATGTAGACAGCCTGGCCGAACCCGGTCGCCGGTCCTGCCTGCACGACAACCCCGTCACCGGCCGAGTAGTGCGGGGTATACATCGGCGCGGCGATGTCGATCCCCCAGTGCATGCTCCCCCAGCGCTCGCAGAAGCAACTGGTCAACCTTCCGGCGAGCGGCAGCGCCCAACTGCCGGACAGCACCGGCCCGCCGCCGTTGGCCGCGGCGCGGGCAGCGGCCTCCGCGGCGTATTGGGTGGCCAGGTCCTGCTCGTACTGCGCGAAGGCCGCCGCTGCGCCTTCCGGACCGAGAAGCTCCACCAGCGCCGCGTAGAACGTCGCCTCGTACTCGGCCTTCTGGGCGAGCAGGGTGGGGAGGGTCGCCTTCTTCTCCTCGAGGATCGCGGTGGCCTGCTCCAGTGTGGTCCGGGCCTGCGCCTCAGCTTCGAGGTTGACATCCAGTGCCTCGGTGGCTGTTTCCTGGGCGGCGGCGGTTCTTTCCCGGGCGGCCACTACCCGGTCCAGAACCTCGGTACGGCTGGCGGCGACTTCTTCGAGGAGGTTGGCTCGCTCGATCAGGTCGGCGGGACCATTGGAATCGAGCAGCAGCAGACTGCCGGCCAGGTCGCTGGGGCCGTTGATGTAGGTGTCCCGGGCAAAGCTCTCGAGGGCTCCCTGCGCCATGCGCAACTCACGGTCGGCCCGCTCAGCGACCTGCTGGGCGTGTCCTGCGCGGGCATTGGCGCCGGCAAGGTCTGCCTCGGCAGCGCGATACAGATCCGCCGCTGCCAGCGCCTGCACCTCGAGCTGATCGAGCTGGTCCTCGACGAGAAATACCAGCCGGCTCAGCCGGGTCGCCTCGGCGCCGAGCGCTTCTCGGCCCACGCTGGCCGCTTGGATCTCCTCGCTGAACGGAGGTGGCTCGGCTGGCGGATCCGAAGGTGGTGGCGGATCACTCGGGGGCGGCGGGTCAGTGGTCGGCGCGGGGTCAGTGGTCGGCGCGGGGTCGGTGGTCGGCGGCGGGTCAGTGGTCGGCGGCGGGTCGGTGGTCGGCGCGGGGTCGGTGGTCGGCGCGGGGTCGGTGGTCGGCGGAGCGGTGGATGCGCTCGGCGACGAGGGATCGGTCGGAGCTGCGACCGCGTTCGAAGCGCCCATCAGCAGGACAAGGGAAAGGCAGGCGGCCAAGCACACGAGCATTCCCCGGTGCATCGGACCAGCGGTCATGCGAAATCGCCTTCCCCGCCGTGCCACAGTCATCGCTTCCCGTCCTGCGCAGATTGCTGCCATTTGCCCCGTGCGACGAACTTCCTGCGCGCCGCGCCTGTCCGATCGTGTACCGCTACCTCAACCAAGGCCGACGTTACCTCAGCGTTTCGCTGGATGGGGCGCCAGGGCTCGATGACAGGTTGCTGATCAGCTCGGGCCCGCTACTAGCGGGTAGGCCGGTGAGGTCGGCGCGGCATCACTTCGGGTCCGTTCAGCGATGGAGCGGTACGACCCGCCGATACGGGGCCGCGGTTGCTGCCTGACCTGTGGCCGGTTACCCTCCAATGCAGCTAACGATCCGATAACGGGGTGCACCTGCAAATTTCGACGCTGCACCTGACCGGGCCGACGAGGAGTCGGGGCCCATGACGGCGAGCCGGATCCGACCTACCTGAAAGGCACATCTTTTGGCGCGTCATCGCTCCCCGCGTGGCTCCACGACCACGTCGAGCGGCCTCACAGAGCTGCCAAAGTCCATTTCCCGCACCAGGAACCGGCACAGTTCGGCTCGGGGCTGGGTGCAGTGGGGGCCTCAGGGACGCCCACTGGCGGCCGCCGCTGCCACCCTGGTGGCGGCCGGCATCTTCGTCGGTAGCCAGCCCGTGTCGATGGAGGCCTCGGCAGAGGCCAGACGCGCAGACGGCGCCACGACCGCGGCACTTGCAGATCGTGCGGAAGCTGCCCAGTCCGGAGCCTCACGCGATGAGCGGCAGGCGGTCGAGTCGGCCGCCGCCGCGCCCACAATTCCGGGGGCTGACCAGGTGCTGGTCCCTGACCTGAGCGAGTCCGGGTCGGCCAGCGGGGCGAACGGCAGTGCCGCCCTCACCGGCGAGCCGTGTCCGACGGAGGGGTTCGGCGGGGTGAAGCCGCACGTCGCCCAGGCCGGCTACCACCTGATTGCGGTCTTCGGCCTGAGCGAATCCGACGTGGGCGGCGTCGCCTCTCGGCCAGGCAACCCCACCTCTGATCACCCACGCGGGCTTGCCCTCGATTTCATGGTGGACAACTCGACCGGCGACGCGCTGGCCGCGTACGCAGACGAGCACTCCGCAGAGCTGGGCATCAACTACATCTTGTGGGAGGTGCCCGACCACTACGACCATGTGCACATCTCGTTCAACAGCACTCCCGGCAGCGGGATGACTTGCTGAGCTGACCTCCCCCGGTCGGGTTGGGATGGAGCTATGGACGACTTGAGCAGATGCCAGCACCCATGGTTCGCCCGGCTCTACGTCCGACTGAGTCAAGCCGCCGAGAGAGCCGGTGCGGATGCCCACCGTGACCGCCTACTGGCGGGGCTGCACGGCAGGGTGCTCGAACTCGGCGCCGGCAACGGCCTGAACTTCAAGCACTATCCCGACACGGTGACCGAAGTCCTGGCCGTAGAGCCTGACGACCTGCTCCGCGCGCACGCAGAGTCGGCTGCAGCAGAGGCTGACATTCCGATCCGCGTCATAGCCGGCCACGCGGACGCGCTGCCTGTCGAGGACGGAAGCTACGACGCGGTGGTTGCCTCGTTGGTGCTTTGCTCCGTCCCCGATCCAGCGAGCGCCCTCGTTGCTCTGCGACGTACCTTGCGTCCTGGCGGGGAGTTGCGATTCTACGAACACGTGCGGTCGGACCGTCCGTGGATCGGCCGCGCGGAGGACCTGCTCGACCCGCTCTGGTCGCGCGTGGCCGGTGGGTGCCATCCGAACCGGGACGCCATCGGCGCGATCAGCGCTGCCGGCTTCCAGATTACCGACGTCGAGCACTTCACGTTCGGCCTGCGGCACGTCCTCGGGCGGGCAACCTCTCGAGGCTAGACAGTGGCCCAGAGCGGCAGCTGTCACGCGGAGCCGCACTTTCTCGCACGTTCCGGGCGCGGTGTCGTACCGCGGGGGGCGTCAGCCGGCCTTACGCCGTGCTGTGGTAGCGGCCCTCTTCACCTTCGCCGCCGAACCGCCCGCGGCTCTGCCAGGTTGGCCGGTGGGAGCCATGGCCGCAGTGATTCCTGCGCGGCCGGTGTCGAGCAGCGGCTTGAGGAAACGCCCGGTGTGACTTCTCCCATGGGCAGCCACGCCTTCCGGCGTTCCCTCTACGACGACCTTGCCGCCACCACCGCCGCCCTCGGGACCCATGTCGATAAGCCAGTCGGCTGACTTGATCACGTCGAGGTTGTGCTCGATCACGATCACCGAGTTGCCCTTGTCGACCAGGCCGTTGATCACCCCGAGCAGCTTGCGGATGTCCTCGAAGTGCAATCCGGTCGTGGGTTCGTCCAGGATGTAGACGGTCCGCCCGGTGGAGCGCTTCTGCAGTTCACTGGCCAGTTTCACTCGCTGCGCCTCGCCGCCGGACAGCGTCGGAGCCGGCTGACCGAGCCGAACGTAGCCGAGGCCGACATCCACCAGCGTCCGGAGATGACGGGCAATGGGCGGGATGGCGGCGAAGAACTCCGCCCCCTCCTCGATCGGCATGTCCAGCACCTCGGCGATCGTGCGGCCCTTGAAATGCACCTCGAGGGTCTCCCGGTTGTAGCGGGCCCCCTTGCACACTTCGCATGGGACGTACACGTCCGGCAGAAAATTCATCTCGATCTTGAGCGTCCCATCGCCGGAACATGCCTCGCAGCGACCGCCTTTGACGTTGAACGAGAACCGTCCGGGCAGGTAGCCACGGACCTTGGCCTCCTGGGTCTGGGCGAATAACTTGCGGATGTGGTCGAAGACGCCGGTGTAGGTAGCCGGATTGGACCGCGGCGTCCGACCGATCGGTGATTGGTCCACGCCGACGACCTTGTCCACCTCCTCGACCCCGGTCACCCGGCGGTGCCGTCCGGGGACGAGTCGGGAGCCGTTGATCTGGTTGGCCAGCGTCGCGTAGAGGATGTCGTTGACCAGCGTCGATTTACCCGACCCGGACACGCCGGTGACCGCTACCAACGCGCCGAGCGGGAAGGTCACGTCGATGTCGCGCAGGTTGTGCTCCCGGGCGCCTTTGACGACCAGTTCGCGGCCGGGGGTCAGCGGCCGACGGTGCTTGGGTACGGCGATCTCGCGACGACCGGACAGGTAATCACCGGTGAGCGAGCCCTCGGCTGACAACAATT
>JAABUR0100002550.1_pt1 | contig 27507 bp, 22 predicted proteins | sample 5560091 | NCBI WGS metagenome assembly JAABUR01 (sample SAMN10711879, study PRJNA513375) | rock metagenome | isolation source: Antarctica rocks | place: Antarctica: Victoria Land, University Valley sud
CCAGCCCGACACTCGTACGCTCACCAAACACCGGGGCCTCCCCACACATGTCGGATAGGCCGAACGCGGGGACTCGCGCTCGGTAACCCACGAGATTGCGTGAGCGAGGCCCCGGCCAGCAACCGCAAGATCAGGATGCGGTCACTCCATACGGTCTAAGCCTCGATCCACCGACGATCTTGGGGTTGGCGGACCGTTGGCGCCGCCGTCAACTCCACGGGGCTGTGACGGCAGACAGGACGATGCCCGCACTCACAGCTCGCTGGCGGCCCAGCCGGTGACGGCGACGATCCGACACACGAGCACCCGGTGGAAGGGCTGATCGGCGTACTGGGGAACGGTGCGCGCCAAGCGCGCGGCGAGGTTGTCCGTCAGCAAAGGTGGAGGGTCCTTCACATGTTGCAGGTCCGCCCGCACCCACCACAGGCGCGACCACTGGGCAGCGTCCCAGTGCTCGACCAGCAGCGCGGCGCGCGGGTCGGCCTCGATGTTCCGCTCCCGCTGTAGCCGCGGGGATGACTTCGGTTTGACGCGGTCGATGGGGATGCCGACGTAGCCGTCGCCGTTCACCGCGTACACGGCCGGAACCGGATCGGGACCGCGTTCGGGGTGCAAAGTGCACATGACGCCGTGGACGTTCGCGCCGAGCCGCGCTAGCGCTTCGGCCGGTTCGAGCCTCATCGGGGGGCGCCGGCGCTCGCCGTCCGGCTCAGGTGCTGCGAGCGCGTGTGCGAGTCCGTCATGAAGGGCAACGGTAAGCCGTAGCGCGTTACCCTGCCGAGTGTCGCGGCTGGTCCCGCCGCGATGAGCCGCTCGCCGACGGGGTGGTGCGCGTGAACGTGGCAGGGTGGGTCGAGCGCCACGGGCGTCGGCGCCGCGATGAGCCGGCTCTGGCTGACGGTGACCGCGTGCACGCGAGCTGGGGTGCCTTCGCCGCCAAGACGGCTGCCGCGGCGGGCGGGCTGCGCGAGGGCTTCGGTCTGTCGCCCGGCGACCGGGTCGCGATCGTGATGCGCAACCGGCCGGAGTACCTCGAAGCGCTGTTCGCCGTCTGGCATGCCGGTCTGGTCGCGGTGCCGGTCAACGCCCGGCTGCACCGCGACGAGATCGCCTACGTCCTCGACGACAGCGGGGCGGCGGTCGTCGTGACCGACGACGAGCACGCCGAGGATGTCGAGTCTCTGGTCGACGCCGTGGACGCGCTGCTGGCGCCCGGACCTCGGTGGGACCGGCTCATGGCCTCTGCCCCGGCTTCGCTCGTCGACCGCCAGCCGACCGACCCGGCGTGGTTGTTCTACACGAGCGGCACCACCGGACGGCCAAAGGGGGCGACGCTCACGCACCGCAACCTGCTGATGGCCTCGCTCAGCTACTTCGCCGATCTCGACCAGGTCAGGGCGCAGGACTGCATCCTGCACGCCGCGCCCCTGTCGCACGGCTCCGGGCTCTACGGGCTGCCGCATGTCGCCCGAGGGGCAGTGAGCGTCGTGCCGTCCTCCGGCGGCGTGCACGGTGACGAGATCGCCGCCCTGCTGGACCGCTGGCCGGGCGTGTCGCTGTTCGCCGCGCCCACGATGGTGAAGCGGCTGGCCGGGGACCGAGCCGTCGCTTCCGCTGACCTGTCGCACTTGAAAGCAATCATTTACGGCGGGGCGCCGATGTACCTCGCCGATCTGTCGGACGCCCTCGCCGTCTTCGGCCCTCGCCTCGCCCAGATTTACGGGCAAGGCGAGACGCCGATGACCATCACCGCACTGTCCAAGGCCGACCACGCCGATCGAGGCCACCCGCGCTGGCGAGAGCGCATGCAGACCGTCGGCTTGCCCCGCACAGACGTCGAGGTCCGCGTCGTCGACGACGACGACCGCGAGCTGCCCGCCGGCGAGGTCGGAGAGGTGGTGGTCCGGGGCGACGTCGTCATGGCTGGCTACTGGCACCAGCCCGAGGCCACCGCGGAGACGCTCCGCGGCGGCTGGCTGCACACCGGCGACATCGGCAGCTTCGACGACGAGGGCTACCTGACGCTGCGGGACCGCTCGAAGGACCTCATCATCAGCGGCGGCATGAACGTCTACCCACGCGAGGTCGAGGAGGCGCTGCTCCGCCACCCCGACGTCCTCGCGGCCGCCGTCGTCGGGCGGCCCGACTCGGAGTGGGGGGAGACCGTGGTCGCCTTCGTCGTGGCTGCCGACGGCGCCGCTCCGCCGCCGGTGGCGGACCTGGACCGGACCTGCCTCGAGAGCATCGCCCGGTTCAAGCGCCCAAAGGACTACCGGTTCGTCGACGCCCTCCCGACGAGCAACTACGGCAAGGTCCTGAAGCGAGAACTGCGCGAGCGGGTCCGCACCGACGCGGAGCAGCCCGGGGCCTCCTGAGACTCCTGGTCGACGCACCTGGGGTGCGCGGTCCCGCAGTGGGCTGTTAGTTTCCTCACCGTCGGCGTGCCCGGGGGTATGCCGACTGAGCCGAGATGTGCGTGCTGGTCCCCGTTCCGCCCGCTGAGGAGGCCCCATGAAGCTCGCCCTGTACCTGCCGAACTTCCGCGATCACGTGACCGTCCAGGAACTCGCGGACCTCACCGACCTCGCCGAAGAGCTCGACTTCGACTCTGTCTGGACACTCGACCGCATCGTCGTTCCGGAGGCTTCCGACCGAGCGGAGCTGCAGAACTCCTTCGGGATGATGACCGGCTTCCCCAAGCAGCTGCCGGTGTCCGCGCGCGGCAAGTGGTTCCAGGGCTGGCCGCTCCTGCCGTGGATTGCTGCCCGGACCACGAAGGTGCGGATCGGCATGAGCATCACCGACACGCCGTACCGGGCCCCGGGAGTCTTCGCTGCCGAGTGCGCCACCATCGACCACTTGTCGAACGGCCGGCTCAACGTGGGCATCGGTGCGGGCTGGATGCCCGAGGAGTTCGCTGCCTCGAGCGCCACGCACCTGTTCCCCCGGCGGCACGCGCACGTGCGGGAGACGATCGAGATTGCGCAGGGCATCTGGACCGACGAGACGTTTGAGTACCACGGCGAGTTCGCCGACTTCGATGCGTGCGGATTCGGCCACCATCCAGTGCAGAAGCCGCACCCGCCGATCTACTTCAGCGGGCTCCGAGACCCGAAGCGCTCGGCCAACCGCGTAGCCAAGTACGGCTTAGCGGGCTGGATCGGCATTCAGGACACGCCCCGCGAGCTCACCGAGTGGCGCGCGGCCTTCTCGCGCGAGCTCGAGGAGCTCGGGAGGTCTATCGACGACCTGCAGATGTGCAGCATGATCTGGTTCACGATCACCGACGAGAAGACCGACCAGACCGACAACGGCAAGCTCTCCAACATCCTGGTCGGGACCGCCGGGCAGATCACCGACATGCTCAAGCGCTACAAGGAGGCCGGGCTGACGATGCCGCTGCTGTGGCCGCCCTTCGCGGACGTCCCGGTCTCAAAAACCCTCGACGACCTCAAGCGCCTCAAGGAAGAAATCATGCCGAAGGTCGAGGCGGCATAGCGCCAGCGCGCCGGTCACGGCCAGGGTCGGGACGAGGGGCCTTCGGGTCACCGATCAGCGACGACGTCACCCCGCTCGCTGGCGGTCTGCTGGGTGACGTCGCTGCAGCGTCGGGAGCCGCCCCTGGACGTGCGCCCACCTCCGTCTATGTGAGCAGCGATCGGCCGACGGCCGACTCGGCGCCGCCTGCCCGCGAGTGGCCGCCTAGCTCCAACTGCGGGGCGCGAAGGCGTCGAGCACGTGCTCGGCATGCGCGAGCGCCTCGTTGGCGTCGACATCAGGCGAGCCGACTCGCGGCGAGAAATTGAGGTCAAAGAAGACCTCAGTGACGCCCTGCGCACGCAGTCCGGCGAGGTCACTGAGCACCTGCTCGCGGGTTCCCCGCAGGGGCCGGCGGTCCCCGCCGGGATCGTCGTCGAGGAGGTCGACCAAGCCGCGCACGATGATCCGCACGGCCTCCGGATCGCGGCCGGCCTCTTGCGCGCCCCGCCGAACCATCTCGACAGAGGAGGCTATCCCGCCCAGGTCCTGCCGGCTGCTGCTAATCCAGCCCTGTGCGAGCCGCCCAGCGCGGAGGAGTGCCGGCGCCGCCGCGCCCCCGAGCAGCACCGGAGGGTGGGGTCGCTGGACGGGCGAGAGGCCCGTGTGCGAGCGGGGCACCACGTAGAACTCGCCCTGGAACTCGACCGGGTCCTGCGTCCACAGCGCTTCCAGGCAGCGCAGGTACTCGTCCATGCGCACGCCCCGTCGCTCGAAGGGGACGTCAGCAGCGGCGTACTCGTGGGGCAGCCAGCCGATCCCGAGCCCGACGGTGAGTCGACCGCCGGTCAGCACGTCCAAGGTGGTCATGGACTTGGCGAGCAGCGCCGGGGCGGTGAACGGTGCGCAGATGGTCGCCGTCCCCAGGCGGATCCGCTCGGTGTGCCCGGCCACGTACGCGAGCGGGACCAGCGGATCGTGCACCGCGCGGTACGAGGGGTCGCTAGCCGGACGTGTCGATGGGTTGTGTGCCGCGTCGAACGACGGGTCGAGCCCACCCTCGGCCGGGTAAAGCACGCGCTGGAACGTCCACAGCGAGGCGTACCCCAAGTCCTCGGCGCGTCGGGCGACGCGGATCATCGCGCTGGGGGTTGCCCAGCTCCCCGACACCGGCAGGCCGAACCCGAGCAGCGGCAGGTCGTCTGTCACAGGGCTCGACTGTGCCACGTCGGAGGGGAGGCGCACGTCGTGCCCAAGCGGCGGCGCTCAAGGAGCCTGGCCACCTGTCGGCGCGGCTGGCGTAGGTGCAAGCGAGGCGACGATCCCGCCAACTTCTGCATCCTCGGGGCCGAGTAGTCAGTTCCCTCCCGCACGAGCGCAGCACCCCAGACGACTCGGTCAGCGTCACGAGTTGGCCCCCGCTTGGCACGCATCATGGCTTGCCAGATGGGACGCCCGCCTGCCAAGAGCGTGCAAGTCAGCCCACCAGGGTCTCCGCAGGATGTCCTACTCCATCGGGCCTTCATCAGGCATAGTGTGACGATCCTCACGACAGGCGCAGTCGGTGCGTGCTCGGCGCAGCCGGGAAGGGAGACATCATCCATGGCAGTGAACGGGCAGGCCGGTGCCGAGATCGACGCGGGGACCATCGGCGCGAAGTTCTCCGGGTTGTCCACGCTGCACAAGCTGCGCAACCAAATGGAGCTGACTGCGCGGGCGGGAAAGCTCAGCGGCAAGGTCGCGGTGGCCACCGGCGGTTCCAGCGGCCTCGGCGAAGCCATCGCCACCCGCAGGACCGACGAGGACCCGACCGTCGCCGACATCGACAAAGCCGGCGCCGAGCGCGTTGCCTGCACGTCGAAGAGGGCTAGCTTCCACGCCTGCGATGTCACGAACGAGGACGAGGTCCCGCGCGCCACGTTCGACGTTGTTGCGGCCCAGCACGGTCGCGTGAACGTACTATCAACAACTCCGGTGTCGCTTCGCGCCGGCTGTCGACTAGCAGGGAGTGGACATGAGCGACACGATGCGCGCACTGGTCTTCAAGCAGATCGGTGAGACCGCGGTGATGGAGAAGCCGATCCCGCAACCCGGGCCGGAGGAGGCGATCGTCAAGACGAAGGCATCGCTGATCTGTACTTCCGATGTCCATACGGTCAAGGGCGCTCTGCCGGTGCCACCCAACCGGACGTTGGGCCACGAATCCGTAGGGGTTATCCACAGCTTGGGATCGGCCGTCACCGGGTTCACTGAGGGGCAGCGGGTCGCAGTTAACGCCGTGACGCCCTGCTACCGGTGCACCTACTGCCAGCGCGGGTTCACCAGCCAGTGCGGCGGACCGCTCGGCGGCTACAAGTACACCAATCAGATCGACGGCAACATGGCTGAGTACTTCGTCGTGCCCGCCGCACAGGCCAATCTGACGCCAATTCCGGACGACATCACCGACGCCCAGGCTGTCTACACGTGCGACATGCTCTCTACCGGCTTCATGGGTGCCGAGCATGCGTATCTGCAGTTCGGAGACGTCGTCGCGGTCTTCGCCCAGGGCCCGGTCGGGCTCTCCGCCACGATAGGCGCCAATCTCCTGGGTGCCGGTCAGATCATCGCCGTGGAGTCGCGCCCGGAGCGCCAGGCCCTGGCGAAGCGGTTCGGCGCGGACGTCATCGTCGACTTCACCGAGGGCGACCCGGTCGAGCAGATCATGGACATCACGGGCGGTGAGGGCGTCGACGCCGCGATCGAGGCGTTCGGCTTTCCTCAGACGTTCGAGGCGTGCCTGCGCGTGACGAAGGCCGGCGGTCGGGTGTCGAACATCGGCTATCACGGCGAGAATCCCGCGCCCCTGCAGCTGCCGCTCGACGCGTTCGGGCTCGGCATGAATGACAAGGCCATCCACACTGGCCTCTGCCCGGGGGGAAGCGAGCGAATGACGCGGATGATGCGGCTGATGAGCAGTGGCCGGATCGATCCGACGCCCATGACCACCCATACCTTCACATTCGACGAGGTCCAGCGAGCCTTCGACATGATGGTCACGAAGGAGGACGGGATCATCAAGCCGTTGATCACGTTCTAAGCCGGACCGTTCAGCGTGTAGCCCGGTACGCCGAGGACTGTTGCGGTCGTGCACGTCCTCGGCGGTTCGCGGAGCGATGCCCGTCACAGGCGAGCCGAACCTTCGTCGCTGGCCGCTCCTCACAAAGGAGAAGCGACGAGCAGCACCATTTGCGCCCTCGCCGTCCCTCGGTGGCGGGTCGGCGTCGTCGAGTATGAGGGCGAGCGCCAGACCCGGCAAGCCACCCAAGTCCGAGGGATCCAGGACGGCGGCGAAGGTGTCTGGCTGTGCTGGCCGGCAGGGGTACAGACCCTAGCGGCGGCCGGACGCCTTCCGCTCGTCAAGAGCTCGAACCGAGCGCGACACCACTGGCCTGGTCGAGCGCACCCCAAGTGCGGCAGCCGGACGCCGCCGGCGCCGTCGATGACGCGGACGTGCGCCGCGCGGGGTCTTGCCGTGCAGGGCCAGCACGCGGGGGCTGTTCGCGCTTCCGCCCGCGTGGCCCCTTCGGCGGGAGGCGACGCACCCGTCAGTCGCTCGTTAGTCCAGATCTCCTCGACGACCGGGTCGTCGAGGTAGGCCTGCAACGGCCCGAACCCCGCCACCGCGTCGAACACCAGCCGCGCGGCCAGCAGCCGGTCGCCGAGCACCGGCAAGTCCTCGACCAGCGCGCGCTGCTCGTAGTCGCCCAGCACCTGCTCGACCAGCAAGCGCATCAACGCCGGTTCGGCCGCGGGGTCCATCCCCCGGCGCCGCACCTGCTCGCGGACCTCGGACTCGACCAGGGCGGGCGCCAACGCGGCGCCCGGCTCGAGCACAGAAAGACCCGCTGACAACGCACACCCCCATGACGACAGCCGCGATCACGCGCCGCAGAAGGCGGGTGACGATCCGTGAGGGTGACGGTAAGTAACAGAACGGGTTCTGACAACCCGAACGGGTGAACCTGTGGACAACGCTTGGCGGACCACCTGGCCCGCGTCGACCACGTCGACGTCGACGGCGTCGAGCACATGCCCAAACCCTGGATGCGGCCATCCGCAACACCTACCAGCAGGCCAAGGTCGGCCCGCATCGGCGCACAGGCTTCGACGGTGCCCACGCCTCGGCCAGCGTCGTCGGCGGACCCGGCGAGCGGATCAACCTGTTCCCGACACACTGGACAGTCAACAGAGGAGCCGGCGAACGAAGCATGGCCGCGATGGAACGCCAGGTCAGCAGCTGGCTCGACACCCGCCCCGGGAGCTATGACATGGAAATGGACATCACCTACGCGCGGGACGGCAAGGTCCCCACGCTCGTCGAGGCCGCGGCGTACCGGAACGGCCAGTACGTGGACCATTGAGAGTTCAAGTCGACCATGCTGCCGTCGTGACCACCGCCGCGATGCTGCGGTAGCAGGAGCTCATCGAACGGCTGCGGCTGGTGCTGCTCGAACAGGTCCCCGGGCCGTGGCAGCGGGTGGAGTTCGAAGCGCGGCGGATGAACGCGTCGACTTCGACTGCGAGCAGAGCTTCGAGAGCGGTGAGCGCAAACGCATCCGCAACCTCAGGGAGGCCGGCGGATCTCGGATGAGCTCAAGGAGCTGATGGTCACCCCGCAGGGTGGTGCGTGGCTGTCGATGCGGATGACGGTGCAGGCCGACGGCACCGCCGACGTGAGCTTCAACTACGAAATCGACCCGAAGTAAAGCCTTGAAGCCGGCCCCGAGGCCTACATCAGCGAGTTGAAAAAGTATCCGCGGGCGCCGGAGGCGGTGCCGGCGTGGTGGCTGGAACGCATCGGCCGGGGCTGCCCTACCCCATCAGCAGCAGACCGTCCCAGCAACCCGGCCAACCGCCAGAACCGGGAACGGCGACGCGGCTAGCGCCGTCGCCGGTGGAGGCGTTCCAGGCGACGCTGAGCCCCACCGGAGCCGAATCCGAACGCCAGCTGTGGACCACCACCCCCGCCACTGTCGCGGCAGCCGACCAGCTCGCCGCCGCCCTCTTCGCCCGGGGCTACCGGGCGGAACGGTCAGGCGACGAGTCCGACCCTGGTGAGCTTCCGCACGACAGGCAAGCTGCTGGCACCCTCCTTGTGAACCTGTGGACAACCCAAAGCCGTGGCCGTGGCAGACCAAGGCGGCGGCCCGCCGCCCCCCGGCAAGCCGTCGTTCTTCCGATCAAGCTGCCCCTGAAGCCGTGATCGACAAGCGCGGACGTCCGGTGCTGCTCGCTTGCCCTGGTAGCGGCATGTGAGCGGAGCGAACTGGCAGACCGTCTCCTGGTCGGTACGGCCGCGGACGGCTCACCGGCCCGAGAAGACCGGTGGCCGCTTCTCGACGAACGCCCTCGCCGCCTCGACGTGGTCCTCGGTGGCGAAGGTACTCAGGTGGTGGGTCACCTCGACATCCATGTAGTCCTCGAGCGGCAGCTGCAGGGCCAGGTCGACGTTCTCCTTCATCCGGGCGAGGGCGACCCGTGGTCCGGCCGCGAGCCGGCCCGCGACCGCCATGGCCTCGACCTGCACAGAGGCGGCGGGCAGGACCGCGTTGACCAGACCGAGGCCGGCAGCCTGCTCGGCAGTGAGCCTCGGGGCCAGGTACAGCAGCTCCCGGGCGCGCGCAGGCCCGACCAGTCGGGACAGGAACCACGCGCTGCCGTAGTCGCCGGACAGACCCACCTGCGCGAACGCCGTCGTCAGCACTGCGGTGTCCGCGGCGTAGCGCAGGTCGCAGGCGAGGGCCAGGGACAACCCGGCGCCCGCCGCCGGACCGGGGAGCACGGCTACCGTCGGCTTGCGCATGCGGTACAGCCGGCCGCTGGTCGCCCGCTGGCTGCGCCGTTGCGCGTGCGCCAGCGCGTCGGGTACTGGCCCCGGAGTGCGCTCGGCGAAGCCCTTGACGTCACCACCGGCGCAGAACGCTCCGCCGGCACCGGTAAGTACCACCGCGCCGACTGCCTCGTCGGCCTCGACGTCGGCCAGCACCTGGGCCAGCGCGTCGAGCATCTCCGGCGAGAGCGCGTTGCGACGCTCCGGCCGGTTGAGCGTGAGGACGGCGACGCCGTCGTCCACGCTCGCCAGCAGGTGCTCTGTGCCGGTTTCGATGTCGCTCACGTCTGCTCGTCCTCTCCCAGGGGTACCAGAGTCAACTCGACGCCCGCGACGACCGCACAACGGGGCGTCGCCGCGGGCAGGGCAAGAGTGGCCCCAACCACACCCTGCCGCGTCGGGTCGTCCTGCGCGGTGAAGCGGATCCGGCTTTCGCCGTCCAGGACGAGGTCGGGTCCGGACGCGCGCGGCAGGCCGAGAACGGCTCGCCAGCGGCTGGCTACGGCCTGCGGGTCGGGAACCGCGAGTTCGAGCGCCCGCAGCCCACCGGGTGCCGTCGGCACCCGGCCGGTCCACGGAGGCCCGGCCCAGCGCCAGCTGCCCGGTGGCGAGACCGCGTCGACGGCGAGCAGACAGCCGCCAACGTCGGTGGGGTGCAGGTGAAGGTCGACGACGTCCGGCAACTCCTTCTCCCACACCACGCGCACGCCAAGACCTGGCAGCCGTTGGCGCACGGGGTCGACGTCCGGGACCTCCACCATCACCATGTAGCCGCCGTCGCCGGCGTGCCGGTCGAGCCACCGTCCTGCGGCCGTGCCCGCACGCTCCGGGGAGATCACCTCGACGAAGCTGCTGCCGGACGTCAGTACGGCGTTACGCAAACCGAAGACGCCGACGCCGGGGTCGCGGTACGGCGCCTCGGCGCCGAGCAGCCCCTGAAGGGCGGTGACCGCGGGCTCGAGGTCGCGGGCAGCGAGGACGAGCTGGCGCAGTCGGACGCTCACGCACCGACCCTGCCACGTCGCGGGTCAGCACATCGCAATGCCCTCACGCCTGGTCCCCCGTCGCTCCAGGTGCGCTCCCCGTGGCTGGTCCGGAGCCACCGGCTCATCAGCGTCGACACCGACCAGCTGTCCCAGTCTCCGTACAGATTTCCCGTCACCCGTGGTGACAATCGCGCCTTCAGCGAGGGCTGAGGGGCATACCCACAGCGCTACTCTCACCGCCGTATGAACGGTGGGCAGGCGGCTACCATTGCCTCGGCCACCCCAGCCGGACTGAACCGTTGGACCGACGAGGAAGAGGTGTCCGTCTGCGCCCGGAGTCGTCCGGTCGACGCTTGGCATTGTCCTCGGGCCGGCTGGAGTCCCTGGCATTCCTGCTGCTGACGCTGGCTTCACTGCTGCCGCTGGCGTTGCTGAGGCACATGGTGAGCATCGACGGGCCCTCGCACGTCCTCGGGGCTTACGTGCTCGCGCACTTGAGACTCCCGCTGTACGCGCAGTACTACCACATCGACCTGTTCCCGACCCCGAACCTGGCCACCGAGCTGGTGCTCGCCGGGCTGATGAGACTGCTGAGTCCGACGGCCGCTGAGAAGGTGCTCGTGGCCGGATACGTCCTGCTCCTGCCCGCCGCGGTCCGGTATGCCGTGCGCTCCGTCGACCCCGACGCCCGGTGGCTCAGCTACCTGGCCTTCCCCTTCGTGTGGCAGGTGCTGCTGTTCTACGGGTTCTACAACTTCTCGTACGGGCTTGCGCTCTCCCTGTTCGCGGTGGGCAGCGTTGCCCGCTACCGCCGCCGGTGGACGCCGCGGCGCGGCCTGCTACTGGCCGTCTTGTTGTTGCTTACCTACTTCACGCACCTGCTGCCGCTACTCGTGGCGCTGCTGTTCACCGGCGTCGTAGTGGCCTGCGACGCGCTGCGGGACGTCCGCTCCCCCGGGACCCGGGCAGGGGACGGCCTGCGTGCCGCACTCGTCCCCGTCCTGGCGGTGGTGCCGGTCCTGCTGCTCACGATCCTCTACGTGACGCGGCCAAGTCCCTATCCTGTGAGCCCGAAGTGGGGGTCGCTGGCCGGCAGGCTCGCAGGGTTGCTGTCGCTGTGGAACCCGTTGCGGACCTTCACCCCGAGCGAGGGCTTCCTCGCCGGACTGCTCGCGCTCACGCTGGCCGGCTTGCTCGTCGTCGCCTGGCGGAGGCGCTCCCTCGCACTGTGCGGCAGTGGAGCGCTGGGGCTGGCAGCGATGCTGACCCTGGCGACGTACCTGGCATCGCCCGACCAGCTCAACGTCGCCTACGGCTTCCTCAACGTCCGCCTGTCGTACTTCGCCGCGCTGCTTCCGGTGCTCTGGCTGGCGGCGCGGCGGCCACCGATGCGGGCACAGCAGGCGGCAGCGGGCGTCGCCGTCGTCGTCGCCGTAGGCCTCATGGCCGTCCGGTGGCCGGCACTCGAGCACTACGACCGACGGATCGCTGAGGTCGAGTCCACCGTAAGCGTGCTTCCGCCGCACGCCACCTTCACCGTGGTGCGCTTGTCCGGCGACTCGCCCTCCGGTGGGGTGTGGGGACCGCCTACCGACCCGATGCGTCACATCGGGTCGCTGGTCGCCGCAGAGGTCGCCGGTGTGGACCTCGCGCACTACGAAGCGCAGCTTCCCTACTTCCCGACGCAGTTCCGACCGTCCTACCAGTTCCTCGCGCGCACCGGCAGCACGTTCTACCCGTCGGAGGCGATTCGGCCGCAGACAACTCTCCTACAGTCCGGGCACGGCTACGAGGATGTCCGGTACGTCCTGGTGATCGACCCGTCGCCTGCCCCCAGCGGAACTGCTGCCGCCGGTACCAGCTCTGAGATCGTGAGCGAGGTCGAAGGCCACTTCGACCTGTTGCTGACGTCCCGGCCAACAGGCCTGGTCCGCGTCTACGTCCAGCGGCGCTCCTGACGGCCGGCCCTCGGGCACCGGGCCGGACGCCGGCGACCCGGACCAGCACCTCACCGCGGCCATGAGCCCGAACCGAGGGCACTCCTAGTTGCTCAGGGCGCCAGGTGCTCCACGAACCAGTCGCGGGCGGCCGCCTGGGAGATGGCTGCGCCCTTGACGTAGGCGTCGAAGTGGCCGCCGGGCAGGATCTGCAGTTTCTTGGGCTCGTGCGCCAGGTCGAACGCCGCGATGGCGATCTCGGAGGGCGTCAGGTGGTCGCCGATCGCGGGGAGCATCAGCAGCGGCGTGGGGCTGATGTAGGGCAGGTAGGTGATCGGCTCGTACTCGGTGAACATCTCGATGCTGCGCAGCGTGCACTCGTTCTTCCATGACGGCGCCCGCGACTTACCGGTCTCGATGAACCACTGCCAGGAGTCCGCGGTCGGCAGCGCCGACGGGGCGAGCGGGTCCTCGGCGACGACCGGCACCATCGCGGGCGGCTGCCCTTGGAAGCGGGCCAACCGGTCGGCGTCGAACTGCTCGCGAAAGCCGGCGATGAAGTCGGCGCGGACCAGCGCACGCAGGTTGGCGTGCCCGCTGACGAGCGGCACCTGACTGACGACGGCCTTGACCCGGCGGTCGATGGCGGCGACGACGAGGACGTGCCCGCCGGAGTAACTGCTGCCCCAGACGCCGATCCGGTGGGCATCGACCTCCGGGAGGGTGCCGGCGTAGGTGATGGCATGGCGGTAGTCGCGGACCTGGGCCCAGGGGTCGATCTCCTGCCGCGGCTCGCCATCGCTGGCCCCGAGGTTGCGGTTGTCGAACACCAGCGCGTTGAGCCCCGCCGCGGCGAACACCTCGGCGTAGTCGTCGAGGTACATCTCCTTCACCGCGGAGTAGCCGTGCGCCATGACGACGGTCGGTGCCGAGGTACCCGGCCCGTCCGCGGTGTAGAGCCACCCCCGCAGGGTGACGCCTTCAGCATCGAACTCGATGTCGCGACGAGCCATGTGACCTCCTGTCAGGGCGACGCCCCTGTCAGGGGGACGCCGACGAACCAGGCCGGCCCGGTGCCCGACATCCTGCTCCTGCTTGACGCGCGATCTTCACCGGGGGGCTACGGATGCCCCCGGGGCAGCACCGCGCCGCCCCCCGTGTACAGCGACGCCCCGTCGTGCCATAGTCAGGAATCCTGATGGTTAAGGAGAGGGCGTGCTGAGTATCCACCCGGGCACGGGTCTGGGCAGCTGGCCGAGGCGGCGGGCACGCCTGTCCCCCGACCGGCTGGCACTGCGGCAGGACGACCGCAGGCTCACCTACGGCCAGCTCGCGTTACGGGTCGAGCAGCTCGCGGCGGGCCTCGGTGCTCTCGGCGTGCGGCGTGGCGACCGGGTCGCCTACCTCGGCGTCAACAGCATCGCCGTGTTCGAGACGATGTTCGCGACCCAGCTGCTGGGCGCGGTGTTCGTGCCCTTGAACACGCGGCTGTCCGGCACGGAGATCCGCTACATGCTCCAGGACTGCGGCGCGGCCGTGCTGGTGCACAGCAGCGATACCGACGAGCTCCTCCGCGGCTGCGCCCCTCTGCCCGGCGGCGTGCGGCACGTGATCGCGCTCGAGCCGCAGACCTGTCCGGCCGGGGGCCTGGACTACGAGTCCCAGTTCCTCAGCGAGGAACGCCCTCCGGCGGCCGTCGACCTCGACGAGCCGGGGGTGCTGCTCTACACCTCCGGTACCACCGGACGGCCGAAGGCGGCCGTGCTCACCCACGGCAACCTCACCTGGAACATGGTCAACCAGCTCGCCCACACCGACGTCCTGAGCACCGACCGCGCGCTGTGCATCTCGCCGCTGTTCCACTGCGTCGGGCTCAGCCAGATCACCCTGCCGACCCTGTTCAAGGGCGGCAGCGTGGAGCCAGTCCCGCGCTTCGACCCGGGCGCCGTGCTCAACCTGATCGGGGACCGGCAGGCCACGAGCTTCTCCGCCGTCCCGACCATGCTCAAGCTGATGTGCGAGCACCCCTCCTGGGCCACCGCGCGCCTCGACTCGCTCACCTGCGTCATCTATGGCGGGTCGCCGGTCGAGGAACGGACCGCCGCTGCCTGGATGGACCGCGGCGTGCTGCTCCTGCAGGGGTACGGCATGACCGAGGCGTCACCGGGGGTCCTGATGGCGGTACCCGCCGGAGCGGCGGAGCATCGCGTGTCCGTCGGTGTACCGCACTTCTTTACCGACGTCGCCGCGCTCGACGTCGACGGTGCCGCGCTCGATGCCGACCATGACGTCGAGCGGGTCGTTCCCGTGTCAGCCGCCCCCCGTGAGCTGGTCGTGCGCGGTCCCAACGTCTTTCCCGGCTACTGGGAACGGCCCGCCGAGACGCGAGACAGCTTCACGGGTGGCGACTGGTTCCGTACGGGCGACGTGGTGCGGACCGAGGACGACGGCTGGTCGTACGTCGTCGACCGCGTGAAGGACCTGATCATCTCCGGCGGCGAGAACATCTACCCGGCCGAGGTGGAGGCGCGGATGGTCGAGCTCGACGCCGTCGCCTCGTGTGCCGTCGTCGCCACCCGCGATCCGCGGTGGGGGGAGGTCGGGGTCGCCTTCGTGGTGCGCCGCGAGGGGGCCGACCTCGACGAGGCCACGCTGCGGACGCACCTGGAGCAGCACCTCGCCCGGTACAAGGTGCCCCGGCGCATCGAGTTCGTCGACGCGCTCCCCCGCAACGCCACCGGCAAGGTCCTGCGCGGGACGCTGCGCGAGCAGGCTGCGACGGTGCGGCAGTGAGCCGGCTTCCGGCGTCGCTGCAGGTGGAGCTGCACGACGACGTCGCCGTGCTCCGCCTCGCCCGTGAGCGCAAGCGCAACGCGCTCGACGACGCGACCGTCCTCGGGATCGAGGCGTTCTTCAGCGACCTCCCCCACGGCGTGCGGACCGTGGTGCTGGACGCCCAAGGGCCGCACTTCTGCGCGGGCCTGGACCTTGCCGAGCTGACCGAGCGCAGCACGTTCGAGGGCCTCGAGCACTCCCGCATGTGGCACCGGGCCTTCGCGCGGATGGAGACCGGGCCTGTTCCGGTCGTTTCCGTGCTCCGGGGCGCCGTCGTCGGCGGCGGCCTCGAGCTGGCGACGGCCACCCACATCCGCGTCGCCGAGCCGTCCGCGTTCTACGCCCTGCCCGAGGGTCAGCACGGGCTGTTCGTCGGCGGCGGCGCGTCCGTGCGAGTGCCGCGCCTCGTCGGAGCCCATCGGATGACCGACCTGATGCTGACCGGACGCGTCGTCACCGCGCAGGAGGGCCACGCCTGGGGGCTGTCGCACTATCTCGTGGATGACGGTGAGGGGCTCGGTCACGCACTGAGGCTTGCCCGCACCATTGCCGGCACGTCGGACGTGACGAGGTTCGCGGTGCTGCAGGCACTGCCTCGCATCGCCGCCGCGAGCCCGGACGAGGGCTACCTTCTGGAGTCGCTGATGGCCGCGGTCGCCAGCGGCAGCGACGACGCCAAGGAACGGATGCGCGCCTTCCTCGACGGCCGCGCCGGGAAGGTGGGCGGATGAGCGAGCCGGAACTGTTGACGATGCCGGCGCCGGACGTCCTCGAGCGCTCGGCCATCGGTCGCTACGTGAGCTGGCTGAAGCAGACCCGCGGGCTGAGCTTCGAGGACTACCCGGCGCTGCACGCCTGGTCTGTGACCGACCTGGAAGGCTTCTGGGGCTCGATCTGGGAGCACCTCGGGGTGCGAGCCTCGGCGCCGTACGAGCGGGTGCTCGGGTCGAAGGACATGCCCGGCGCGCGCTGGTTTCCCGGCGCGCGGTTCAACTACGCGGAGCACTGCCTGGGCGCTCCCGAGGATGCCGAGCGCGTTGCCGCCGTCGCCTACTCGCAGACCCGGCCCCGGATCGAGCTGACCTTCGGCGAACTGCGTGAGCAGGTCGGCCAGGTCCGCGCGGGCCTGCAGCGCCTCGGCGTTGCCAAGGGCGACCGGGTGGTGGCGTACCTGCCGAACATCCCGGAGACCCTCGTCGCGTTCCTCGCCACCGCGAGCCTCGGGGCGGTCTGGGCCAGTTGCGCGCCCGAGTTCGGTGCCCGCAGCGTCATCGACCGCTTCGGGCAGGTCGAGCCCGCGGTGCTGCTCGTGGTCGACGGCTACACCTACGGGGACAGGAGCGTCGACCGCCGGGACGAGGTGGCGCAGATCCGGGCCGGGCTGCCGACGGTCCGGGCGGTCGTCCACGTGCCCTACGGCGGGCACGAGCTGACGGACACGGTGCGATGGGCGGACCTGCTGGCCGAATCGATGGGGACAGCCGGGCTGGACGGCACAGCCGGGCTGGACGGCACAGCAGGGCTGGCCTTCGAGCAGGTGCCCTTCGACCACCCGCTGTGCGTCCTGTTCTCCTCCGGCACGACCGGGCGCCCGAAGGCCATCGTCCACGGGCACGGGCTGCTCGTGGAGCACCTGAAGAACGACGCGCTGTCGTGGGACCTCGGGCCCGGCGACCGGATCATGTGGTTCAGCACCACCGCCTGGATGATGTGGAACTCCCTGGTGTCGGCGCTGCTCGTCCGCGCCTCCGTCGTCATGATCGACGGCAACCCGATGTATCCGGACCTGCGGCACCAGTGGCGCCTCGCCGCGGAGTCCGGCGCGACGCTGATGGGGGCAAGCCCGGGCTACCTGATGGCGTGCCGCAAGGAGGGCGTGCGCCCGGGCGCCGAGTTCGACCTGTCGCGGCTGCGCATGCTGGCCGCCGCCGGCAGCCCGCTGCCCGCTGAGGGCTACCACTGGGTGCACGAGCAGCTGCCCGGGGCCCTGCTCAACGTGGGCAGCGGCGGCACCGACGTCTGCACGGGCATCGTGCAGGCCAGTCCCTGGCAACCGGTTTGGGCGGGCGAGATCTCCGGTCCGGCGCTGGGCGTCGACGTGCACGCATACGACACCGATGGCCGGCCGGTCGTCGGGGAACTGGGTGAGCTCGTCATCACCTCCCCGATGCCGTCGATGCCTGTCGGCTTCTGGGGCGACGCCGACGGGAGCCGGTACCGCGCCGCCTACTTCGAGGACTATCCGGGGGTGTGGCGGCACGGCGATTGGATCCGCTTCCTGCCCTCCGGCAGCTGCATCATCACCGGCCGGTCGGATGCCACGCTCAACCGCGGCGGGGTCCGGCTCGGCACCGCCGAGTTCTACCGCGTGGTCGAGGAGCTGCCCGAGGTCCACGACAGCCTGGTCGTGCACCTGGAGGACCCGGCCGGCGGGAACGGCGAGCTGCTGCTCTACATCGCTCTGGCGGGTGATGTCACGCTGGACGATGCCCTGCGGCAGACCATCACCAGTGCGCTGCGCGCTGCCCTCTCACCCCGGCACGTGCCCGACGCCGTCGTCGCCGTACCGGCGGTTCCCCGCAACCGAACCGGCAAGAAGCTTGAGCTCCCCGTGAAGAAGATCCTCCTGGGCGCGGAGATCGACGACGTCGCCAGCCGTGACGTGCTCGCCGACCCTGACTCGCTCGACGTGTTCGTGGCCCAGGCCAAGGCCCGGGCACGGGCGCGGCCGGTCGCGCGATGAGCCTGGCGGGCCACCCGTGAGCGCCGAGTCGGCAGCGCTCGAGCGGGTCACCGTCGTCGGGACCGGCGTCGTCGGGGCCGCCTGGGCGGCGTACTTCCTCGGCCGCGGCCTGGATGTCACCGCCACCGACCCCTCCCCCGGCGCCGACCGGCGGCTCGCTGATGCGGTGGACGCCGCCTGGCCCGCCCTGGAGCAGCTCGGCCTGGCCGACGACGCCTCGCCCGACCGCCTGACCTTCTCCCCTGACCTCGCCGATGCCGTACATGGCACGCAGTTCGTGCAGGAGAACGGCCCGGAGCGCGAGCAGGTCAAGCAGGAGCTGTTCGGTCAGCTCGACGAGCTGCTGGGCGCCGACGTGCTGCTCGCCAGCAGCTCCTCCACGCTGACACCGAGCAGGTTGCAGGCCCGCTGTGCCCGGCACCCCGAGCGGGTCCTGGTCGGGCACCCGTTCAACCCGGCGCACCTCGTCCCGCTCGTCGAGGTCGTCGGCGGCACGCGCACGTCTGCCGAGGCCCTGGACCGCGCGACCAGCTTCTACGCGTCGATCGGCAAGCACCCGATCCGGCTGCGGCAAGAGCTGCCCGGGCACGTCGCGAACCGGCTGCAAGCGGCGTTGTGGCGCGAGGCGTACTCCCTGGTGGAGCGCGGCGTCGCCACGGTCGCCGATGTCGACGCTGCGATCGCGCACGGCCCCGGCCTGCGCTGGGCGCTGCTCGGGCCGCTGGCCAACCAGCACCTGTCCGGCGGCGACGGCGGGCTAGCCCACGTGCTCGCCCACCTCGGGCCGCCCACGCAGCTGATCATGGATGACCTCGGGACGCCGCAGCTCAGCCCGGCGCTCGTCGACGCGCTGGTGCACGGCGTCGACGACGAGCTCGCCGGGATCGACCAGCACGCGCTCGTCGCCGCCCGCGACGCGCTGCTCCTGCAGCTGCTCGCCAAGAAGGCTGCGACACCCGCCCTGCCCTGAACCGCCCCTGTCCGTGAAGACCAGCCGAGCCCGATGGAGCAGCCCATGCCCGCCCGATCCTTCGACCTCGACGCCCTGGTGGCGATCGACACGCACGTCCACGTGGAGCAGGACGCGCACGGTCACTTCGCGCTCGACGACGAGCTGATGGACGCCTCTGCTGCGTACTTCAAGTCCTCCGAGCACCGCACCCCAACGGTGGAGCACATCGCCGCCTACTACCGGGCCCGCAGCACCGCAGCCGTGATTTTCACCGTCGATGCGGCGACCGCCACGGGTCAGCCGGCGCTGTCGAGCGAGGAGATCGCTGCCGCGGCCGCCGAGCATGCAGACGTCCTGATCCCGTTCGGCTCGGTCGACCCGCACGATGCCGGCGCGGTAGCCCGCATCCGGTCGCTGGTCGGCGAGCACGGCGTCAAGGGGTTCAAGTTCCACCCCAGCCTGCAGGCCTTCGCCCCGAACGAGCCCGGCTTCTACCCGCTGTACGAGGCGATGCAGGAGCTCGGCGTGCCGGCCTTGTTCCACACCGGGCAGACCGGCATCGGGGCCGGGTTGCCGGGCGGGCGCGGCATCAAGTTGCGCTACTCCGACCCGATGCTGCTCGACGACGTGGCCGCCGACTTCCCCGGCCTCACGATCGTGCTCGCTCACCCGTCCGTTCCGTGGCAGGACCAGGCGATCTCGATAGCCACCCACAAGGCCAACGTCTACATCGACCTGTCCGGATGGTCGCCGAAGTACTTCCCCCCGCAGCTGGTGCGCGCAGCGAACGGGCTGCTCAAGCACAAGGTGCTGTTCGGCTCGGACTTCCCCCTGATCACGCCGGACCGCTGGCTCGCCGACTTGGAGAAGCTGGACATCAAGCCGGAGGTCAAGCCGCTGATCCTCAAGGACAACGCGGTGCGGGTCCTTGGCCTGGCCCCGTCCCATTGAGCGTGGTGCTGGCGTCCGGAACGCGACCCGGGAGCTCACCGGGGGCCGCCGCTAGTTCGAGCTTGCTCCACTCGCCGCCCATCCGCACACAAAGTCAGCCTTCGAGAGCCGAAAACGGCGCGAGGTAGCGAGTTTGCGTGCAACGCCTCGGTCGGTTGCACACAAACTGGGATCACCGGCCCGCCGAACCGCCTCGTACGACGACTTTGTGTGCGGCCCGGCCTCGGCACGTGGTACGAACGCGTGCGGCAACCGGCAATCGCCCATGCCGTCCGGTGCCATTTGGCCCGGTGACCGAAGCAGTGGGAAGGGCGCGCGCATGACCTACCGCCTCGGGGTCGACGTCGGAGGCACGTTCACCGACCTGCTGCTGGTCGAGGAGGACACCGGCCGCACCTGGCGGGCGAAGACGCCCTCCACGCCGGAGGACCAGTCGGTCGGCGTGCTTCGGGGCATTGACAAGGTGTGCGGGCAAGCGGGAATTGCGATGACCGAGATCTCGCAGGTACTGCACGGGACGACGGTCGCGACCAACGCCATCCTGGAGGGCAAGGGTGCCCGCGTCGGCCTGGTCACGACTGAGGGCTTTCGGCAGGTGCTGCAGATCGCCCGGTCCTACGTCCCCGGCGGCCTGGCGGGGTGGATCATCTGGCCCAAGCCCGAGCCGCTGGCAGCCCTCGAGAACACGGTCGAGGTGCCAGGCCGCATCGGTGCCGACGGGTCCGAGGTACATCCCCTGGACGAGGAGGCCGCCCGCCGCGGGCTGGTCCAGCTGCGCGAGAACGGCGTCGAGGCACTCACCATCTCGCTGATCAACTCCTACGCCAACGACGCGCACGAGGTGCGGCTCGGACAGATCGTCCGCGAGGTGCTTGACGGGATCCCCGTCTCGCTGTCATCCCAGGTGCTGCCGGAAATGCGCGAGTACGAGCGGACGATCACCACGGTGGCCAACAGCTATGTGCAGCCGCAGGTCTCGACCTACCTCACGAACCTCGCGAGCAAGCTCGCCGACGGCGGCATCCAAGGTCAGCTCTACCTGCTGCGCAGCGACGGAGGGCTGGCCAACGCGACGGTTGCGGCCGACAGCCCCGTCAGCCTGCTGTTGTCCGGGCCAGCCGGTGGGGTTACCGGCGCCGCGTGGGTGGCCGAGCAGGCCGGCTTTTCCGACTTTCTCACCTTCGACATGGGCGGCACCTCCACCGACGTCGCCCTGGTGCAGGACCTGAAGCCCCGAATCGGGCGCGAGACGATGGTCGGCGACCTCAAGGTGCGGGCGACGTCGGTTGACGTCCGTACGGTGGGCGCCGGTGGCGGCTCAGTAGCGCACGTGCCCGCCCTGACGCGGGCGCTGCGGGTCGGGCCGCAGTCGGCAGGGGCCGTTCCGGGTCCCGCGGCCTACGCCGCCGGCGGGACCGAGCCGACAGTGACCGACGCCAACGTCGTCCTCGGGTACCTGCCGGCAGACCTGGCGGGCGGGGAGATCTCACTCGACATCGCGGCCGCCAGGACCGCCGTGCAGACGATCGCCGACAGCACCAGCCTCGAGAGCGCCGAGGCGGCCGCAGCGGGCATCGTCGACATCGTCAACGAGAACATGCTCGGCGCGCTGCGCCTGGTGTCGGTGCAGCAAGGCTTCGACCCCCGCGACTTCGCGCTGATCGCGTTCGGCGGCGCGGGTCCGCTGCATGCCAACGCGCTCGGCCGGCTCACCGGCGCCTGGCCGGTGATCGTGCCGCCGTCGCCCGGGGTGCTCTCCGCGTACGGCGACGCGACCACGAGCCTGCGGGACGAGGCGGCCCGCACCGTGGTCCGGCGCTTCTCGCAGCTGACCGACGACGAGCTCCGGGAGCTGCTGGCCGAGCTCGGCGACCAGGCCGCGGCGACGCTCGTCGCCGAGGGCATCGCCCGTGACGAGCACACCGTCGAGTACTTCGCCGACCTGCGCTACCACGGGCAGGGCTTCGAGCTGCCGGTCTCGGTTGACATGGCCGCCTTCGACGGCACCGGCGGCGGGATCGCCTCGCTGAGCAAGGCGTTCGACGTCGAGCACGAGCGCCTCTTCTCCTTCCTGCTCGACAACGAGCAGGAGCTGGTGACCGTGCGGGCGACGGTCAGCGGCCCCCGGCCAGCGGTAGCGACGACCGCGCTGGCGGAGACCGGCCCCGACGCCTCGCAGGCCCGAACCGGCAGCACGCGCGTCTGGGTCGACGGCGCGCACGCCGACGCGGACCTGTTCGACCGCTCCCTGCTGCAGGCGGGCAACGTGGTCACCGGGCCGGCGATCGTCGTCGAGATGGACTCGACCACGCTGGTCCTGCCCGGGCACGCCGCGACGGTGCACGCCAGCGGCAGCCTGCTGATCCGTCCCTTGGAGGGCTGAACCATGGCGCAGATCATCCAGACGGTCACGGAGCCGCTGCAGAAGATCGAGGTCGACCCGGTCACCCTGGACCTGATCGAGAACGCGCTGCGCAACGCGCGGTACGAGATGGACGAAGTGCTGTTCCGGACCGCGCTGTCGCCCGGCATCCGCGAGCAGCACGACGAATTCCCGCTGATCGGCGACCCCGACGGCAAGATGATGGTCGGTCAGTTCGGCCTGTCGATCCCGGCGTTCCTCGAGGGCTTCCACGACACCATCGAGGAGGGCGACGTCCTGCTGACGTCGGACCCTTACGCCTGCGACGCCGCCATCAGCCACGCCAACGACTGGCTGGTCGTGACGCCGATCTATCACCGCGGCCGCGTCGTCGGGTGGACGGCGATGTTCGGCCACATGTCGGATGTGGGCGGCAAGACCCCGAGCTCGATGCCCACCGACGCCCGGACGATCTTCGAGGAGGGCGTGGTCATCCCGCCCTTCAAGCTCTACCGCAAGGGAGTGCTTCAGGAGGACCCGCTGCGGATCATTCTCAACCAGGTCCGGCAGCCGGAGTGGAACCGGGCCGACCTCAACGGCATCGTGGCCGCCTGCCGCACCGCTGCCCGCCGCATCCAGGAGCTGTGCGACCGTTTCGGCCCGCAGATGTACGTCAGCGCCCTCGATGCCCTGCTCGAGCGCAACTACCAGGCGATGAAGGCGCTGCTCGGCATGGTTTTCGCCGACGGGCAGCGGTTGGAGTTCACTGACTACATATGCGACGACGGCGTCGGCTTCGGTCCCTACGAGCTCAAGCTCGCTCTGACCCGGACCGGGGACAAGGTCCACCTCGACTTCACCGGCAGCAGTCCGCAGGCCCAGGGGCCAATCAACTACTACCTCAACGAGAACCTCGCGCGGATGTTCTTCGGCATCTACATGATCACCGTGGCGGACCCGCAGATCCTGTGGAACGACGGCTTCTACCCGCTGATCGACGTGACGATCGAGGACGGCAGCTTCTGGAAGCCGCGCTACCCCGCCGCGCTGAACGCCCGCAACCACGGGATCGGCCGGGTCTTCGACCTGTTCGGGGGCCTGCTGGGCCAGACCAACCCCAGCCTGCTGAACGCGGCCGGCTTCTCCTCCTCGCCGCACTTCATGTACTCGGGCACGTACTCGAGCGGCGACCGCAAGGGTGAGTGGTTCCAGCTGTACTCGATCGGCTTCGGCGGCATCCCCGGCCGGCCGATCGGCGACGGGCCGGACGGCCACTCGCTGTGGCCGTCGTTCGTCAACATCCCCTGCGAGTACCTCGAGAGCTACTACCCGATGCGGATCGAGCGCTGGGAGACCGTCGCCGACACCGGCGGCGCGGGGCTGCACCGCGGTGGCAACGCGGTCGACGTGACCTACCGTTTCCTCGAGCCCGGCACCGTGGCGATCCACGACGACCGGTGGCTGACCTACCCGTGGGGCGTCAACGGCGGCACGCCGGGCGCCCGGGGACGCAAGTGGATCGAGCGCGCCGGCAGCGGCCCCGAGGTACTGCCGAGCAAGGTGCACGACGTGCGGGTCGCACCCGGCGACGTGCTGCACTTCGTCACCTGGGGCGGCGGGGGGTGGGGCGACCCCCTTGCGCGCGACCCGGAACTGGTCGCCCTGGAGGTGCGACGCGGGCTAGTCACCGCCGAGGGCGGGCGTCGCTACGGCGTGGTGTGCGACGAGCACGGGGTGGTCGACCCCGCGGCCACCGGCGAGCTGCGCGGGACGATGGCGGCCGGCAGGCCCGAGCCGCTTCCCGTATTCGACATGGGGCCGCCGATGTCAGTGATCCTTGAGCGCTGCCTGGAGGAGACCGGCCTGCCGGCGCCGCAGGCCCCGACCTGGGTGTGACCGCCGTGCCGGGCGTGCGCGACGCCAGCTACCAGCAGGGCGGCTTCGGTGCCGGCCTGGGCTGGGGCGAGCGGCCGGCCCTGGTCGTCGTCGACATGGCGAGGGCCTACTTCGAGCCCGGGCGCGACCTGTACCTGGGCTCGCGCAGCTGCCTCGATGCGGCAGCGCAGGTGCTCCAGGCGACCCGTGACGCCGGGCACCCGGTGATTCACACCCAGGTCAGGTACGCGCCCGGCGGGATCGACGGCGGCCTGTTCTTCCGCAAGGTCCGGGGCCTGCAGGACTTCGTCGGCGAGAGCCCTTTCGGCCGGGCGATGCCGGAGGTGGCGCCGGTCGACGGTGAGGTCGTCATCACCAAGCAGTACGCCAGCGGCTTTTTCGGCACGGTCCTCGCCACCGTGCTGACTGGTCTGCGCGTGGACACCGTGGTCCTGGTCGGAGTCAGCACCAGCGGATGCATCCGCGCGACGGCCCTCGACGCTCTGCAGCACGGCTTCCGCCCCGTCGTCGTCCGCGAGGGCGTCGGCGACCGTGACCCGGGCCCCCACGAGGCGAACCTGTTCGACCTGCAGGCCAAGTACGCCGACGTGCTCGGCCAGGCCGAGGTCGTCGCACGACTGCACAGCACGCCTGGGGGCGAGGCCTGACGGCCCCGGACTGAACCCTCACGGCCGACGTCAACCCCGACACAGGACGGATCACCATCCCATGGCCAGCTTCCTCTCCCCCGCAGGCGGTGCCCCCGCCCGGCTCCGGGCGCTGCTGAGTGCGCCCGGGCCGCTGCTCGTGCCCGGCGCCTACGACGCGCTGTCGGCCCGGCTCGTGGAAGCAGCCGGTTTCGACGCCGTGTACATGACGGGGTTCGGCACCACGGCGAGCCTGCTCGGCATGCCAGACGTCGGACTGCTGTCCCTGCCGGAGATGGTGGACAACGCCGCCCGGATGGCGCGGGCGGTCGACGTCCCGCTCATCAGTGACGCCGACACGGGCTACGGCAACGCCGTGAACGTCGCCCGGACGGTCCAGCAGTTCGAGCGGGCCGGCGTCGCGGCGATACACCTGGAGGACCAGGTGTCGCCCAAGCGGTGCGGGCACATGTCGGGCAAGCAGGTCGTCCCGCTCGACGAGATGGTGCAGAAGGTCAGCGCAGCGGCTGCCGCAAGGAGCGACCCGGACTTCGTCCTCATCGCCCGGACCGACGCCCGGGCGGTCGACGGGCTCGACGCTGCGCTTGAGCGGGCGGCTGCCTATCGCGGGGCGGGAGCCGACGTGTTGTTCATCGAGGCACCCGAGACCGAGGCCGAGGTGGCGGCGGTGGCAGCAGCCTTCCCTGGCGTCCCGCTGCTGTTCAACTGGGTCGAGCGTGGCCGCACCCCCATGCTTCCGCTCGCCCGCATCGCCGAGCTCGGCTTCGCCATCGTCATCTTCCCCGTCGCCACCCTGTTCTCGGCGACCGCAGGGATGCAGCGCTACCTGCACCAGCTGCGGGAGACCGGCACCCCGCTGGCCGGGATCGACGACGCCGTCGGGTTCGACGAGTTCACGGACCTGGTCGGGCTCCCCCAGATCCGCGCCTTCGAGAACCAGCTCACAGCCGGCTGAGGCCTTGCTGGGCCGATCAGGCCCGCAGACGAGCCTGCCGAAGCCTCGTCAGTCCTGCCGGGTCGTGGCGGCGAGCGCATCGCGCAGCTCGGCAAGTTGCCGGCGCACCGTGTCACGGCGGGCCTGCTCCCGATCCGCCTCGTCGGTCAGGCGCCGAAGCCGTTGCTCGAAGGCCGCTACCTGTCGAGCGGGCCCTTTCTGGGCCTCGTCCAGCAGAGCGCGCGCGGCCTGCTGCGCCTCGGCGAGGATGCGGGCAACGCTGGCTCCCACGCGTTCGGGCAGCCCCTCCAGCAGGAGGTCGCCGAGGTCGACGTCTCCGGGAGGCTCCGGTGCGAGGGGCGCATCCGAGCGAGGTGTCTCACCGGCCAGGCCACCCGGACCGGCGCCGAGGCGCACCTCCGCCAGTTCCGCCTCGGCGGCTGCCGCCCGGCGCTGCGCCTCGGCGAGGAACGCCTGGAGCGCGGAGACGTACTCCTCGACCTGGCCACGGTCGTAACCGCGAAGGGTGACGGCGAACTCGGGCAGCTGCCGGCCCGGACCGGCCTCGCTCATGGACGGGCCGGGTTCGGCAGCCGGGGCGCACCCGGCGGGACCACGAGCTTGCGCACCACGATCCGCTGGGCTCCGGTACCGATGGTGATGAGCTCCCGGCTGTAGTGGATGGCCGCGCGCAGCTGCTGCAGCCCCTGCGGCTGCTGGTCGAGCGCGGAGCGCATCACCGGCGTGGAGACGACGTAGTCGACGTCGCGGTAACCGTCGGGCAGAGCGCGGGCAACCGAGGGGTCGAGGTTGTTGGTGAAGTCGACCTTGTAGAACCAGATGACGCCGAGCTTCGGGTTGAACCCCCGCCTGACGAGGTCGACCCACATCGTGTCGTCGATGAGGATGCGCTTCCCGTGCGGGACGTGGGCCTGTATCCACTGCTCCGCCGCGACCTCGCGGGTTCCGGCGCGGTCGTAGGCGAGGGCCCGGTCCTGCTGCAGCCACCCCGGGACGAGCATCGCCAGCACAGCGGTCACCACTGCGAGGCCGATCACCCGCTGCGCGAGGGCACGTCGCCGCAGCCGGCCCGCTGCTTCGGTGACGACGGCGTCGAAGAGCCCGGCGACGACGAGGGCGCAGAACGGCAGTAGCGCGATGACAAAGGGGTCCGGCAGATAACCGGGGCGCAGTGATAGCAACACCGGAAGGGCGACCGCCAGACCGGCAACGCGCAGCCGGGGGACGACCACCGCGACCGGGGCGGCCAGCACTCCGGCCCCCAGCAGCCACGGGTCGGCCGACAGCCACCGGCCGACCAGAGCGGCCGAGCCCGAACTCGGCCCGAGCGGTGACCCGGTCGAGGCCCGCCCCACCAGCTGGAACTTCAGCGCGGCGATGAGGCTCACGTGGCTCGCACCAGGAAGCAGCTCACCCCGCAGGACCGCGAACAGCGGGTAGAACGCGAGCACCAGCACGGCGGTAGTGGCGAAGGAGGCGACGCAGTAGGGCCTGGTCTGGCCGGAGCTGCCGCGCCATACCGCGAGCGCGACCGCGGGCACGGCGAGCAGCAGTGTCTCCTTCGACAGCAGCGCGCAGGCCAGGCACAGCCCGCTCGCCGCGTACACCCACAGGTGCTTGCGCGGCGTGAGGGCGAGAGCGAGCGCGCCGAGCAGGAACGCCAGGCCGATGTTGTCGAGGTACACCATCCGGCTGTAGGACAGCGCCAGGGGTGACAGGCCCCACCCGATGACGGCCAGGGCCACCGCCCACCGCTGGAGCCCCAGCCGCCGGCCCACGGCGTAGATCAGCAGCGCGTTGACGGTGACGACGACGACCATGAACTGGCGTCCTGCCTCGACCGCTGTCGAGGCATGCAGCCAGCCGGACGTCAACATCTGCCATGCGGCGATGA
>JAABUR0100002551.1_pt1 | contig 27493 bp, 25 predicted proteins | sample 5560091 | NCBI WGS metagenome assembly JAABUR01 (sample SAMN10711879, study PRJNA513375) | rock metagenome | isolation source: Antarctica rocks | place: Antarctica: Victoria Land, University Valley sud
GGGTGCGTGCAGCACAAATCAGCTCGAGGCCGGTCGTCCTGCCAGCGTCAGCCCTTCGGCCGGCTACCGACCTACCGGCGCGATGGCGTCGCCCTGCTCGCCCGGCACGGACAACTCTCCTTCTGAACCATCCGCAAATTGATCGCGCTCCGGGTGGGAGAAGTGCAGCGCTCGGGCCAGCCGCGATGTGATGATGCCGTTTTGCGGAGCGAAGAGGTAGACCAGACCAAACAACCCGGTGGCTACCAGCACCACACTGGCGCCGGAGGCAATCCCCGCGTAGTAGGAGACATAGAGACCGGCCACCCCGGAGACCGCGCCAAACGTTGCCGCGAGCAACGCGGTCGTTTGGAGGCGGTCGGTGAGCAGCCGTGCGGTTGCGGCCGGGGTCACCAACATCGCCAGCACGAGCACATTGCCGACGGTTTGCAGCGACACGACGATCGCCAGGGACAGCAGGACCAGAAAGAGCTGGTCGTAGAGCCAGACATTCATCCCCGTGGCCTGAGCGTAGGTGCGGTCGAACGCGACGACGATCAGTTCCCGGCGGAAGAGCAGGATCGTCAGCAGGACGCCGAGGCCGACGGTTCCGGTCAGCAGCAGATCACCGCGTGAGACCCCCAGGATCGAGCCCAGCAGGAACCCCGCCAGGTCGCGGGTGTACGTCTTCTGGGCCGAGATCAACGCGATGCCGAGCGCGAATGCGCCGGCGAAGAAGACGCCGATCGCGGTGTCGTTGGTCAGACGTCCGCTCTGTCCGACAGCCCCGATCCCGAGCGAGACCACGACCGCCGAGATCAGCGCCCCGATCAGAAAGTTGCCACCGAGGATGAAGGCGATCACCACCCCGGGAAAGATCGCATGGGCCAGTGCGTCGCCCATAAAGGCAAGCCCGCGCAGTGTCACGAACGTGCCGATCACCCCGCAGATCACCCCGACCAGCAAAATCGCGGCAAACGCGTGCTGCATGAACCCGTGTTCGAGCGGTGCCAGCAGCCAGTTACTCACATCGTGTCCTCGACAGCGAACGGGATCACGGCCTGCCCCCCGAAGGTGGCGCGCAGGTTCGACGCGGTCATGACCACCCCCGGCGCGCCGTCGGCAATGATGCGGCGGTTGAGAAGGATGACCCGGTCGGAGGAGGCCGCCGCCTGTGCCAGGTCATGGGTGGCGTAGACGATCGTCTTGCTGGCATCGCGCAGTTCCCTGAAGAGCGCGACCAGCAACTCCTGGGTTGGCACGTCGACCCCGGCGAACGGCTCGTCTAGCAGGTAGATCTCACCGTTCTGCACCAGGGCTCGGGCCAGAAAGACCCGTTGTTGCTGTCCTCCCGACAGCTGCCCGATCTGGATCCCCGCCAGGGCCCGCATTCCAACCAGGTCGAGCGCCGCCAGCGACCGCTCGCGGTCTTGCCCGCGGAACGGCGACCAGCGCGGTCGACCCTGCGCCAGACCCATCAACGTGACATCGAGCACGCTCACCGGGAAGTGCCAGTCGACCCCGGTGCGCTGCGGTACGTAGACCACCGCCGGACTCGGGCGACGCACCGGGACGCCGTCGAAGCAGACGACGCCATGGGTCGGCGGCAGCATGCCGGCCAGACTCTTGAGGAGGGTGCTCTTCCCGGCCCCGTTCGGACCGAGCAGACTGACGGTTTCCCCCGGACTGAAACCCAGGCTGATCCCATCGAGGGCCGACCGCGATCCGAAATGGACGCGAACATCGTCGAGGCTCCACCGGGGAGTGGCGCCGGTGGTCGCACGCCCCTGGGAGGCGACCGCGAATGTCATCGGCTCGCGACCCGCGGCAGGTGGCGTCTCACCGAGCGGAATCGTCGCCAACCTTCCTCCGATGCTGGACCGATCCCCGTGGTCAGGCACCGGCATCACCGGAGCGCCTCGACGATCAGGATGGTATCGGTGCGCATCATCGCCAGGTAGGTATCGGCCCCGGAACCGGACTTGCCCAGGTTATCGCTGTAGAGATCATCGACCACCTTCACACCGGCCTGGGCGGCGAGTTCATTGACCAGACGGGGGCTGGCGGTATTCTCGGCAAAGATCGCCGGAACCCCTTCTCGCTCAATCAGATCGATCAGCTCGGCCGTCTGCCTCGCCGACGGCTCGGTGGTCGTTTCTAACGATGGAATAACCGTGCCAACGATCGTCAGACCAAAATGGTCGGCGAAATAGCCGAGCGCATCGTGGCTCGTGACCAGCTTTCGGCGCTCGGGGGGGATGGTCGCGATAGCGTCCGTCATCGCCTGGTCGAGCGCGCCAAGATCATGCTGATAGACCGCCGTCCGTGACTGAAAACTGCTTGCACCGTCCGGGTCCGCGGTCGTCAGGGCCGCGGTGATCGTTCCGACCATCGTCGCCACCCGGGTCGGATCGAACCAGACGTGGGGGTCACCTTCGGCAAACCCTTCTTCATCCGAGGTGATCGTCGGGACTCCCTCCGTCGCCACGATGACCGGCGCATCGCCACCGGCGCTCTGCAGCAGCCGGTCGAGCCAGGTATCGAGCCCAAGACCGTGCCGCACGATCAGATCCGCGTCTTCAACCGCGACCAAGTCGTCGGGGGCCGGCTCGAAGTCGTGGGGGTCGGCGTTAGCCGGCAGCAGGGATCGGACATCGACCCGCTCCCCCCCGATCTGCCGCACCAGATCGGCCAGGATGCCGGTCGAGGCCACAACCGTGATCGCGCCGCCGTCCCGCGGAGTCGCGGGGGGCAGCGGCGATGGCCTCGGCAAGGTGTCGACGAGCGCCGCTGGGGTGCCCGGTATCTCCTGCCCGGCAGCTGGGGACGAACCGGACAGGACCGTGGTAGCGACGATGACGGCGAATAGGGCCCACGAGAACGGCCCGCGTCGTTGACGCATCAGACGAGGACGGGGCATGACCAGCATCTCTCGGGTAAACAGGCTCGGCGGCAATGCACGCGCGTGGAGAGCGACCCCTCCGCGAAGCGACCTTGCCACCGTACCAGCAGATGAGACATTGTGTCAATAAGGGCCAGCGACGCGGTCAGATAGTTGGACCTGTGCTTCCGGCGCGGCAGGTCGGACACCGGCCGAACACTTCAAGGAGATGCCCATCGATGGCGAAATCGGTATCGCGGCTGAGGTCGCGGACCAGCTCGTCGACGGGGCAGCTGGTGAACGCGATCACAGAACCGCAGTCGGAGCAGACCAAGTGATGGCGATGCCCGGGGGTGCCGGTGATGTAGGCGGGGTGGCCGTCCGCCTGCAAGAAACGCGTCAGGACATCGACCGACGCCAGAATCTCCAGTGTCCGGTAGACGGTCGCCCGACCGACGCCCGGCTGCCGCGCCTTGACCTCGGCCACGATCTGCTCGGCGGTGAACGGCCGCTCCCGGTCAAGCACGGTGGCGAGCACCACCTGGCGCGGCGACGTCAATCGGTAGCCGTGCTCCGCCAGGACCGTCTCGACGGTCGGGGACGTCAGTGATCCATCGGCAGGTCGTTCCGAAACACCAGGCATGTCGCCATCATACCATTGGAGCGAGATGATGTCTCATAACTGGATCGCCGTCGCGGCCCGATATCGTCCCATGCCAGCGGTTCTCGGAGTCGCCCGCTCGCCATTCACCGCTCGGCCGACGACCGTCGATGATCGTCACGTCCACCTCGATCATGAATCCCGGCTCCGACAGAAGAGGACCCTCAACGCCACGGAGACGAACCTAGCGAGAAGCAAGATTCGATGTTGTGTTCCGGGGATGATCTGGCAGCGATCTGCGTGGACTCCTCCTGCTCACCACAGACACGCGGCCTGTCGGTCTCCAGGTTGTCGAGTCACCTTTACCGCGGGGGAGTTGTCGTGACGCGACGATGAAACTGACCCGGTCTCCGGGAGCGGACGATGGCGGGAAGACTGCGGCTCGAAAGGGGAGAGCGCGGCGCATTCAGCCGGGTTCTATCCAGATCTGACGCGCCTTCACGGCCGCCACACTCGGGCATGCCGATAGTTCTATCTTGCTCCGGTACATGGTGATGGTTGTCATGATCGGAGCCTGGTTATGGATGGGCGGTTCATGGAACTTCGCGCTCGTCCCGAGGCGGCGATAGCGTTCGTCATCGACGTGCCCGCGTCCAAGCCGTTCCTTGCGAAGATCCCTGATCGCTCAGGATCGTCAGCACTCCGCGAGAGCCGCGTCTCGCGGTACCGCTTCTCCGGCTCGGCCCGCTATCAGCTGCTCCTGTTCGAGTGAGACGCATGCCATACTTGAGGGGTTCGCGGAGGTTGTTGGCGTCATGCCGGAGTTCACCATGACTTCAGATCGCGTTGGCGGCGACGAGGCGCCTCATCTCGGATGGGCGGGTTTTTGGCGGATCCTGCTGCTCGTCGGTCTGGCGACGCTGCTCTTTCCGGGTCTCGCCGGTGGTCCGCGCTCGGTTGCCGCGCTGGAACGGTCGGTCGAGTGGTCCCGCTTTGATGTGACGGTCGATCTCCAAACCGACGGCTCCTACCATGTCACCGAGCGCCAGGTCGTTGATTTCCAGGGCGGCCCGTTCAGCGGAGGGTTCCGGGATGTCCCCCTCGGCCGGATCGACGACATCAACAATGTCACGGTCAGTGAGGAGACCGCGTCAGGTGTCGAGCCCTACACCTTTGACACGGCCGGCGCCTACGACGAAACGCCGCGTACCTACACGTATAAGAAGACGAGTAGCCAGCTCCATATCGAGTGGGGATTTCCACGCACTGTGAGCGAGGTGCGGACCTTTCTCGTCGAGTACGACGTGATTGGCGCGATGCGCGTCTACCTCACGAACGATCCGCCGAACGAGCAAATCTGGTGGACCGCCGTTGGCACCGAGCTGACCGATGTCGCGCCGGTCCGCGAGTCGACGTTGCGGATGCGCCTCCCGATCGCACTCCCGATCGATCAGACCCTCACCTCTGGCGGCGACCCAAGCGAGCACACCAAGGACGGCCGGGTCTGGACCTGGACGGCGGAGAACCTGACCGAGGGCGAGTCGTTCGAGGCGCGCCTCCAGTTCCCGCCGCTGATCGCCGCAAATCCGCCGAGGTGGCAGCAGGCCGACGATACCCGCCGCCAGAACGAAGAGAAGCGCGCGGAGAACGGCGCATTCCTCAACATTGTCTTTATTGGTCTGGGGCTGGTGCTCGCCGTCGGCGGCGGACTCGGCACCTATGGTCTCTGGTATAGCCGCGGGCGGGATCCGCATACCGGCGCCGTCGCTGATTTCATTCCAAATCCACCTGACGACCTGCCGCCCGGCGCCGCCGGAACGTTGCTCGACGAGCGGGCCGATCAGCGCGATATCGTCGCCACCCTGGTCGATCTCGGTCATCGCGGGGTCATTAAGATCGACGAACAGGTGCAGGAAGGGGTATTTGGCTTCGGCGGGGGTCGTGATTACGAGCTGACCTTGCTCAAGGCTGACGCACCGGTCGCCCGGTTTGAGTCCGAGCTGCTACGGGCGCTCTTTAACCAGGGATCGGCCGCCGGTCAGCAGACCACCCTCAGTGCTGCCAAGGCGAAGTTCGACGCCGCCGTACCGACCATCCGCCAATACCTCTATGACGAGCTTGTCCAGCGCGGCTACTTTCCGCGTTCGCCGGAAGCGACCCGGAAGAGCTGGAAGACGGCCGGGATTGTTGCGGTCACGATCGCGGTCATTGCCGGCTGCATCGGCGCGAGCCTGATCGCCGATCTGGCGCCCTTTGTCTGGATCCCCGTGCTCGTCGCCGTTCTGCTCGGGGCGGCGCTCATGCTCCTCAGCAATGCGATGCCGCAAAAGAGCACCGTTGGCGCCGAGACCGCCGCCAGGTGGAGGGCATTTCGCAAGTACCTCGAAGACATCGAGAAGTACGAGAAGCTCGATGAGGCCCGCGGCATCTTCGACCGTTATCTCCCCTACGCGGTCGCCTTCGGGGTTGAGGACTCCTGGGTACAGAAGTTCGCCAGTGTCCGTACCCCGACCCCTAGCTGGTATGGCGATACTGGTTCGATGGGCGGGGGCTCCCTTGCCGACGTCTTGACAAGCAACGCTTACGGTCGTCGCCGCCGTGGTTTTGGCGGTGGCACGGTGATTCTGCCCGGTGGTGGCTGGGGCAACGAGTGGGGGGGCGGACAGTCGAGCCAGGGCGGCGGCGGTGGGGTCGATTTCCCCGACATGCCGGATCTCCAGGACACCAGCGACGATGCGGGACGATCACTGCAAAGCAGCAGCGACGGCTTCATGACGATGCTGAACCTGGCCGGTCGCGCGTTTAGCGGCTTCGCTGGCAGCGGCCGGCATGGCGGCGGCGGCGGTTGGGGCGGCGGGGGCGGTGGATTCGGCGGCGGCGGGTCCTCTGGCGGATCGTCGGGCGGCGGCGGCGGTGGGTTTCACTAGCGGCTGTCGGCCAACCGGGCGCTCGGCCTCCGTCTTGCTCCCTATCTGACCGGAGAAGGGTCGCGTTGAGCAACACTGGATCCGGCGCGCTTGCCATCGGCCAGTACGACTATGTCTGGTATCACGATCTCGCGGACGCCTATCGGCCCTATGTTATCCGGTGCCCGGTGGTAGCACATCGCATCGCCCAGCTCGTCGAGCGCCACCTGTCAGGGGTGCGGATCGAACCCATCGGCGGCGCGGCGGTGCCCGGGTGTCCCGGTGAAAGGGTCGTCGAGGTGATGCTTCTGGACGCCGCGGACCAAATCGGCACGCTTCCGCGCGCGGTCCATGGGTTGGGTTCCGACTCCACGTTGGCCGCGATCCGTTTCCGCCGGACCGCCCCGTCCTGGTCGAGACGTAGGTGCATGGTGGCAACTCGTTTCGCCTTCACCCCAACCTCATCCCCGCTGACGATCCGGAGTTGGAAGGGCAGCGGCGCTTTCGCGACGCTCTCCGGGCCGACCCGGCGCTGGTGGTCGCGTACGCTCGGTGCAAGCGCGATGTCCTCGCCGCGGGTGCCGTCGACGGCACCGCTTACAATTGTGGTAATGAGGCATTCATGCGGTTGGTCATGAGTGGCGAACCGACCGCCGCAGTGGTCGACGAGCCAGGCTGCCGCCGGTGATGACTTCACGGGGTGTGTGCACGGGAGAGCGCTCAGTCGGCACCGCTAATGAATGTCCTGGGTGAGAAGGTTAGACGCTGATGATCTCGACCGGCACCGGACCGCTACGTGGCGAGGTGGTGCTGATTCGGCGGACGACGCCGGACGATGCGCTGCGGCTGACTGAAATTCTGGAGCAGCCGGCCGTCGCTGAGTGGTGGGGTCGTTATGACCCCGACCGGGTGCGGCGCGAGATGATCGATCCCGACGACGGCACGGTCCCCTTCGCGATTGAGGTCGACGGCCAGGTAGTCGGTTTCATTCAGTACTGGGAGGAGAACGAGCCGGATTACCGGCACGCCGGTATCGATATCTCGTTGCACCCCGACTGGCATGGTCGTGGCCTGGGGACCGATGCGGTCCGCACCGTCGCTCGACACCTTTTCGACGATCGCGATCATCATCGCCTGACGATTGACCCCGCCGCCCACAACGAGCGAGCGATCAGAACCTACCGTCGGGTAGGATTTCGTCCCGTTGGGGTCATGCGCCACTATGAGCGGGGTCTCGATGGCACCTGGCACGACGGCTTACTGATGGATATGCTCCCAGAGGAGTTGACATAGCGAGTCAGAAACGGCGAGCGGTCGGGCCGCCACGGTGCCATCAGCATGCCGCATCACGAGTCCCGGGCCGATGGGGCAGATCCTGATGCCGGATCTCCTGTTCCCTCCAGCGTTGGTCATGATCGCCTGGTTGTCGTGTCCGGGCCGTGGGGGCGACGCCTTGGTCGCCACCGACCAACTCCAATCGCCGCCCCTGGCCCAGTTCCGACGGTTGCAAGACAGTCGCACGAGCTGGGAGCGTGAGATGAGGTCGCCGCGCGGCTCGCGATCGCCGGCGGTCGTTCGGGTGCTCGGTGTCCCCGTCGATCTACTCGATCGGGATGACATCGTCACCCGCCTGCGGCTGGCGCTCGCCGATCCGTGGGACGGCTGCTGTCGTCATGTCGTGACCCTAAACCCCGAATACGTGATGGCCACGCGGAGGGACGCAACGTTCAAGGTCGCGATTGAGGAGGCCGACCTGATCGTCGCCGATGGCGTGGGGGTCGCAGTGGCGGGCCGGCTGCTGGGTGGATGTCCTGGCCGGCCGGCCCGCATCACCGGGGTCGAGCTGACCGAGTGGCTGGCCCTAACAGGAACGAGCCTCTTTCTGATCGGGTCGCGGCGAGAAATAGGCACCGGTGCGCGGGGGGCACTTCTCGCTCGCTTTCCTGCCGCCAATGTGGCCGGTGTCTGGTCCGCCGGTTCGCCCCGCCCTGAGGATGACCGGGCCACCCTGGAGGCGATCCGTGGCAGCGGGGCACGCGCCGTGCTGGTCGCCTATGGCGCGCCGGGTCAGGTAACCTGGATCGCGCGCAACAGGGCGGCCCTTGCCGCCGAGGGGGTCCGGATGGTCGTCGGCGTCGGGGGAACATTCGACTATCTCGCTGGCGCCGTACCGCGTGCGCCGCACTGGCTGCGGCGATGGGGCCTCGAGTGGCTCTACCGCCTCGCCAGAGAACCGCGCCGATGGCGCCGCCAGCTTGTGCTGCCGCGCTTCGCCGTCCTGGTCTGGATCGGGTGGCTCTGGCGACGTGGAAACCGGGCGCGGCGCCTCGTCAGGACGATGACGCCCCTGGCGTCTCGGCCGGAGTCGAACAACTCAAGGTCGCCAACCAAACCACCGCCAACGGGTGCACCACCGGCACGGCCCGCAGAGGAATCGTCGAATGGCGAGGTGAAGCGCCCATAATCGCCTCGTCGCCACGCCGTTCCTTCCATCCAACGTGGTCTCGGGCGGCCCGCGTGCCTGGTCATAACGTATGCTTGACGATCATTCCAGATGATTCGCGGCCCTGGCCGCACTATGCGATGGCGACCCGCGATGGCGCCGCGGCTCCGAGCTACCTCGAGGATTGCGACAACGTCCATGGCGACGACTGATGACCTGCTGACGACCGAGGAGGGAGCGACGCGTTGCTCCTATCACCCGGGCGTCGAGACGCGACTTCGGTGCTCGCGTTGCGGCAAGCCGATCTGCCCGCGCTGCGGCGTGCGGACGCCGGTTGGGCTGCGCTGCCCCGATTGCGCCGGGGTGCGCGGGTTGCCCACCTATGCGACAAGCACATCGGTCCTCGGCAAAGCAGCCGCCGTTGGTCTGGCGGTGGCGCTCCTGGTCGGTCTGCTCTGGGGCCGGGCGCCGGAGTGGGGATTCCACCTGGCGCTGCTGCTCGGATTCGGCGTCGCCGAGGCGATTGCATGGGCGAGCAACGCGAAACGCGGGCGGGACCTGCAACTGCTGGCGATCGCCTGCGTGGCGTTGGGCCTCGTCGTCAGCCGCCTCGTCATTGCCCAGCGATACGGCATCAGCTGGGAGCAAGTCAATGCCCTCGTGCCGGGTGTCGAGCAGCTCCTCCGCCTGCGTCTGATCCCCGATCTCCTCTTTGCCGTGATTCCGTTTCTGATCGTCTGGGTGCGCTTCCGGTGATCTCGCACGCCGAAGTGGCGCGATCGATCACGTCCCCTCGACCCGCCGGTCCGGATCGGTGCTGATGATGCTCCCCGCGGCGCTCGATCGGATGCGCGGGCTGCATGTCATCGTCGTTGGCGACTTGCTCCTCGATCGAATCCTTGCCGGCCAGCCGACCCGGCTTTCGCGAGAGGCGCCGATTCCGGTCCTTGAAGAGACGCGCCGTGCCGAGCATCCGGGCGGCGGCAGCGCTCCGGCGCTCACCCTGATTGGCCTGGGCGCCCGTGTCGACCTTGTCGGCGTCGTTGGCGACGACGACGAAGGCGCTCGGTTGCAGGCGCTGCTCCTGGAGCATGGTGCGGACATCGACGGCGTCAGCGTCGATCGTGCGCGTCGAACCTCGGTCAAGACCCGGATCGTGGCGGAAGGGCTGCTCGTTTACCCCCAGCAGGTCGCTCGTCTCGATCGAGTCGATCGCACGCCGCTGACGACCGTCATTGAGCGGGCGCTGGTGACGACGATTCACCGTCTCGCCCGGGGAAGGATCGATGCGCTCCTGGTCTCGGATTATCAATGCGGCGTCGCCACACCCGACGTGATCGCGGCCGTCCGCGCGGCGGGTCAGGGACGGCTGACCGTTGCCGACGCCCAGACCGATCCCGCCCGGTTCGCGGGATTTGACCTGATCCGATGTAACGAGGCGGAGGCCGAGCGAGCCCTCGGTGGACCGGTCACGGCCGAGATCGTCGCGGCCGGCCGCGAACAGTTGGGTTGCCGGATGTTGGCGGTGACGCGCGGGGCCGATGCGGCCTACCTCGCGCATCCCGGAGGTCTCGAAACGGTCCCGGCCGCGAACCGAACGGATGTCTACGACGTGACCGGGGCGGGCGATGCGGTCGTCGCCGTCATGACCGCCGCGCTGGCGACCGGCACGACGCCGCGTGATGCGCTCCTTCTGGCCCAGCTGGCAGGCGGCATTGCCGTCCGAGCCTGGGGCAATGTTCCGGTGACCGCGGCTCAACTGACGCTCGCCCTCGAACAGATGGATGATCGGGCACGCTAGTGGGGCAGATCGTCCCCCTGGAGACTCTTAGCGACCTCGGCGCGCGCCTGCGCGCGGCCGGTCAGTGCGTGGTGCTGACGAACGGACATTTCGATCTGCTTCACGTCGGTCACCTGCGCTCGCTTCAGGCGGCCCGCGAACTGGGCGATGTCCTGATCGTCGCCATCAACAACGACCTCAGCACGACCAGACGCAAAGGTCCCGGGAGGCCGGTAGTCCCGGAAGATGAACGAGCAGAACTGATCGCCGCGCTCACCTGCGTCGACTACGTCACGATCTTCGGTGAGGTGACGGCAGAGCGTGTCGTCAGCCTGCTTCGGCCCGATGTCTATGCCAAAGGGGGTGATTATGCCGCGTCCGCTGTCGCGGCCGGTCCCCACCACGTGCGTCTCCCGGAGGCGGCCGTCGTGCAGTCGTATGGTGGACAGGTCGAGATGCTGCCGCTTGTCCCGGGGAGATCGACGACGATGCTTGCGCGCAAGCTCCGCGACCTTGACCGGTGACCGAACCGCCTGGTGATCGTTCGTCAGACGCCTCGCTGGCTCCTGACCTGGTGGTGAGCGGGTTGGAGGATGACGCTCGACGGCCAGTGACCGCCGAACCGCCCGCGGGCATCGCTCACGATAAGTTACCGGGCGGTATCACGCCCGCGACCACCGCCGCCTTGCTCCTGATGACCGGCAGCGTTCTGAGCCGGCTCTTCGGGCTTGTCCGCGAGCAGCTCGCTTCGGCTCACTTCGGTACCGGCGACGCGATGGCCGCGTTCACCGTCGCTGATAACGTCCACACACTGCTCTTCGACCTGGCGGTCAGCGGAATGCTCCAGGCGGCGTTGATCCCGGTGCTGGCGCGGTGGGCGGGCCCTGACCCCGCCAGTCGGACCGAGCTTCGCCGGATCTCCGGGGCACTGATGACCCTCGTCTTCATCCTCGTCGGCGGTGCGGTGCTGCTCGGTGTCTGGCGGGCACCGGCGGTGGTTCACGCCATGACCAGCCTGGTCACGGACCGCCAGCCACGAAGTCCGGAGACGGTCGAGCTGACAGTCGCCCTTGTCCGGTGGATTCTGCCCGCGGTGCTGCTCCTCTCCGTCAGCACGGTGATGATGGCGGTCCTCCACGCGATTGGGCGCGTCACTGCCCCGGCCATGTCGCTTGCCCTCCGCAATGTCGCCATCGTCGCCGCGATCCTGCTTCTGGCGGGGAGGCTTGGGGTCCGGAGTATGGCTGTCGGCGTCCTGATCGGCGCGGCGTTGATCATGCTCTCGCTGATTCGACCGCTCCGGCGAGCTGACGCGCTGCCACGGCCGAACCTTCAGTTACGGCATCCCGCGGTGCGCGAGGTGCTGGCCCTCTACGCGCCGATCTTTCTGGGTCTCCTTGTCAGCACCGTCGCCACGGTCGCCGACCGCAATCTCGGCTGGAACGCCGGCGAGGACGCGCTCGGCGCGATGCGCTATGCCACCACCCTCGTCCAGCTCCTGCTCGGTCTCGTCGCGTCAGCGATCTCTCTGGCCGCGCTGCCGACGCTCGCGCGCCACCACGCCGCTGGCGACGCCGCGGCCTTTCGCGGCACCCTGGGGCGGGCGCTGGCGATGACAACCGTGTTGATTCTCCCCGCCACGTTCGGTCTGGCCGCGGTCGCGGTCCCGACGGTTGATCTCGTCTTCCATCATGGTGCGACCGACGCCGCCGGGGCTCATGCAATCGTCGTCGCGCTACTGGGCTATCTGCCCGGCACGCTGTTCGCTGCCTACGATCAGGTCTTGATCTTTGCCTTCTACGCCCGCCGTAACACGCGGACACCGGTCGTCGTTGGTATGATCGCCGTCGGGGTCTATTTCATCGTCGCGCTCTCGCTGGTCCATGCCCTTGGGATGCTCGGGCTGGTGCTGGCCAATTCGGCGCAGTTCATCGCACATGGTCTGCTGATGTGGTGGCTGGCGGAGCGCGCGTTCGGCCCGATCGCCACGCCGGCTCTGATCCGTGTCGCCGCGCGAGCGACGGTGGCCGCGGGTGGGGCTGCGATGCTGGCATGGTTGACGTGGGCCGGGCTCCGCTGGCAGCAGACGGCTCCAGTTAGCAGCGGTCTTGGGCGAGAAGTGGCCATGTCTGGTTTGCCGATGCTTGCTGGCGCCGCGGCCTATCTCGCCGTCGTTCGGTTCGCCGGCATTACCGAAGTGACCGATCTGTGGAGCGTGCTCCGGAGACGACTCCCACGGCACGCAGACCGCTGACGGGGCCGTCGAGAGTCGACGACGAACGAGACCGAGGACGGTGACCGGCTGGAAGCGACCAACAGGGAGGGTGATCAGGATGAGCGGAGGCCGTGCGCTGATTCTTGGCGACATTGAGGGTATCGTCGGCGTCGATGACTGGCGCGACATCATGAGCGGCACGGCGGGCTATGCCGCCGCCTGCCATAACTATGCGGCGGACGTCAACGCGACGATCGCCGGTCTGCGGCAGGGTGGCGCCAGTGAGGTGCTGGTCGTCGATACGCATGCGGCGGGAACCAACCTGAGCGAGGGCGACATTGTCGACGCGGAGCTGATCGGCGGCCCAAGCGTCCTTGGCCGGATCGAGGCGGCTATCGAACGGGACGTCGATGCACTCGCCATGGTCGGTTTTCATGCCGCCGCCGGCACGAACGACAGCTTCGTTCCACATTCCTTCAATCCGCAGACCCGCTCCTGGCTGAACGGTTTGGTGGCGGGTGAGCCGCCGTTCTATGCCCTGCTGCTCGGCGCCGCTGAAGTGCCTACGGTGCTCGTCTCCGGCGATCGCCGGACGATCGAGCAGCTCCTTCCGTTCGCCCCGGCGGTCCACGGTGTGGAGACGAAAGCAGCGCTCTCGCCGTTCGTCGCTCGATCGTTCGACCCGGTGGCAACCAGGGCCGCGCTGACGGCCGCTGCCGCAGAGGCGTATCGTGACCGCGCCGACGTCACGCCGTCGGTCTTCCCGGACCCGATCGAGCTGACCATCGAAGCGAGGCACGACGTTGGCGCCAGCCTGATCGCTACCATCCCGGGGATGATCCCGGCGGATGGGCGGCGCGCGATTTTTTCGGGCCCCTGGCCAGAAGTCTGGCGCGCCTTCATCACCGCTAATAGTCTGGCGGCGCTCTCCGCCACCGCGGGCGGGAGCTGGTACTACGGGTCGATCGGCGGATCGCTAGTCGACCGGCTAGGCACCGCGGCTGGCGATCGGGCCTGGACGGCGCAGGGGCCGTTCTACGCCGAGCAGTTTTCGCCGCCATGGGGAGTTGCCTGTCCACCCGAGGCGATGCCGTAGAGCCGATCGCGAATACCGTGCAGGGCAGCGCCGGTAACGCTCGCGCCGCTGATGAACATCGGACAGCGATCGCGACCAGCCGCCCGCGGGTGTCCTGCCGGAACAGCCCGCTCCTTATGGAGGGACGCACGGCGTGCGCCCTGGCGTCCGACCGCGGTATGGCGCGTGGGGCATGGGCAGAGGACCAACGGGCTGGGTGTCGGACATCCGACAGAGCTTCTCACCTGGCCCCGGACAAGACGACCAGAGCCCTCCCATAGGGCTTCTCGATGAGCTCGGACGGACTGCCCTCTACCGTTCACACCGGGCTCGTCGCAGAACCACGCTCCCACGTCGCGATCGCCCAGTAAGCGAATCGATCAGCCGGTCGCACGCAGCAGCGGACGGGTCAGGCAGGTCGGGCCGCCAGCGCGGTTGAGGGAGATCTCCCCTCCGTCATAGGTCAGCACCTCGCAACCGGCCGCTTCGAGTCGCTCGCGGGTGATCGGGTTGCCGGCGGCGGCAACAGCGCGGCGAGAGCCGAGCGCCAGAACGTTGCAGCCGAGCGAGTCGAACTCCTCGTCGGGCACCTCGACGAACTGCCATCCCCGTTCGCGCAGCAGTTCGACGAATGATGTTGCCAGCAGCGGTAAGTAGACGACGGCCAGACCGGGTGCGACCGGACTGATCATCGACATCAGATGCAGGCACTCCGCCGGGCCGCGCCAGTGCGGCAGCGCCACCGGCAACACGGAGACTCCGTGCGGGGCAAGGAGGTCGCCAAGTTGCGCTATCCCGGCCTCATTGGTCCGGTAGCCGCGGCCCACGGCGAGCGTCTGCTGGTCGAGCCAGAGGGCGTCGCCGCCATCGACGGTGCCAGGAGCCTCGATCCGGCCCAGGATCGGGATGCCGAGGCGCTGATAGGTCGCCGCATGGAGATCACTCTCGCCAAGGCGTAGCGGCTTGCCCATGCGAAGCAGGATCGCTCCCGCATCGGTGATATACGATGGGTCGTAGGCGAAGATGGCGTCGAGTGCGCCCGCGTCGTCTGTCTCCTCGACGATCACGTCCACCCCCGCACCGGTCAGAAGATCGGTGAATGCTTCATGCTGGCGGGCGCTGAGCGAGTGATCAACGGGATGCAGAAAGCCGAAGTCGCGCCACTGATCGGCCCCGAGCGGTGGCGCGGGCCGCCGGACCATGACCCGCCGCAGCGGATCGACCATGGAGTGGCCACCGAAGAGTCGCGGCGCGGATGCCACGGCGGACGCGGTCTCAGACATCGACATGGTGCAAGCTCTCCTCGTGGGCCACGGGTGAATGACATTGGTTCCAGATCGTAGCACGCCCGGAGCCGTGTTCCCGACCTCCTACGGTGTGGTCCGTGACAGTGGCAGCTGGCGTCCTCGCTGTTTGGGGCGTACGGTGACGTCAGCGACTGGCCATCAGGTCGAATCAAGCACAGGACGGCGATGCGGGTAGCGTTCTTTGACCCATTCTCAGGGGCGAGCGGCGACATGATCCTCGGTGCGCTCCTCGACGCCGGGCTTTCCCTTCGCGACCTGCGGCAGGATCTCGGCAAGATCGGGATTGGGGGCTACACGCTGGCGGTTGAGCGAGCCGATCAGCATGGTCTCCATGGTACGCGCGCGGTCGTGACGGTAGAGGATGACGCTCCGGCCCGCGATTGGGCTGCGATCCGCGATCTCCTAAAGAACTCGGCGCTCGACGGTGGAGTGCGAGGAGCGGCGCTGTCGGTCTTCCAGCGTCTGGCGGAGGCAGAGGCCAGGGTCCACCAGCAGGAGGTCGAGACGGTCCATTTTCACGAGGTAGGAGGGGTCGATGCCATCGTCGATATCGCCGGCGCCTGCATCGGTCTGGCGCTGCTCGGCATCGAGCGGGTGTATTGCGGTCCGCCGCGACTCGGATCCGGTTTCGCCCAGAGCCAGCATGGCATCATCCCGGTGCCCGCCCCGGCGACTGCCGAGCTGCTGGCCAGAGCGGCGGCACCGACCATCGGCGGTCTATCGCCATCCGGGTCGCCGGAGGGGGAGCTGCTGACCCCGACCGGCGCGGCGATCCTGACCACCCTCGCCGAGTTCCGGCGGCCGGACCTATCGCCAACGGCAATCGGGTACGGGTTTGGCTCACGAGAGCTTCCCTGGCCGAATGCGCTGCGGGTCTGGATCGGAACCGTTGCGGAGAGCGATCCGACCGGCGACGACGGCGAGCTCGTGCTGGAAACGAATATCGACGACATGAGCCCGCAGCACTATGAACCACTGACCGAGCGGCTCTTTGCGGCCGGCGCACTCGACGTCTGGCTGACGCCGATCGTCATGAAGAAAGGGCGCCCCGCGATCCAGGTCAGCGTCCTCGCGCCCGTGGGCCGGCGACGCGAGCTGGAAGATGTGCTGATCCTCAATAGCACCACCCTCGGAGTGCGATCGACCATCGTCGAGCGAATCAAGGCGGCCCGCCGCACGGAGATCGTGGCGACCCGCTGGGGTGATGTTGCCGTCAAGTTGCGGGCCTGGAACGGCCGGGTCATCGACGCCGTGCCCGAATATGATGATTGCCTCGCACTGGCGCGGGCGAATGACGCCACCCTACGAGAGGTCTGGAATGAGGCGCACCGTCTGGGTGAGGCGTACGTCGGGAGGCGGCTCACCGATGAGGGTGCACTCGGAAGCTCGGCCGCCTCGCTGCGCGGGGCCGGAGCTGAGTAAACCACCCAAAAGAGGTTCGATGTCACTTCCAGAGAGCGGCGCTGGTCAGTCGGATGACCGCGGTTCGTTGGGTGGAACGGCGTCAGGGCGAACGACAAGCAGCGATCATCAGTCTGGTCTCGCCTTTCGTCAGGCGCGACAGCGTTGATCGTTACCGGATCGCTCGCCAGTCACCCCGACCACAAGGGGTGATAATCAGCGTCATGGTTTGCCGGGACGGCGCGACCGGCACCTCCGGGCGCATGCTTAGCGCCCCTACCACGAGGGCGGCCGCGTCGCAGGGTTGAGCCTCGTGCCGATGGCGTCGCGTGCCCCAGCCTTCGACGGGCTGACGCCCACCGGGCGGCCCGTGGGAGAACCGTGGGCCTCGATCTGTCCCGGGATACCTTGCCCCGCCGCGCCCTCCGGTAGGGGCGGGTGTCTTGCGCCCGGAAGTGCCGGTCGGGGCGCAGCGTGGAGCTCCTCCACCGAGGATAATGAGGTCTGGCGGTCCCTGCTCAGTACTCCGTGACACGCCACAGAGGGACTCTCTCCGGCTCGTGTAGCCCTGGTCTTGCCCACCGCCGGCTCGTCGATCCGGTACACCGATGGCCCTGACGTTCACCTGCGGCTCCGGTGTCGCGGACGCTTGACGCAACCTGGGAGGTCCGCTACCGTGCGGCCACACGCTGAAGCAGGTTTGGAGAGGAGCCGCGATCGGGGCCCGAACGTGGCACTGCCTGATGGTGAATGCACACCGGCATATCCGGTGGTGATAGCGAGGAGTCGAGCAATGCAGCGCACCCCCCGCGACACGAAACAGACGGTCGAGCCGTCGGCGCTGACGGCGCTCGATCCAGCCGAGGTCATCGCCCGCGTTCAGGCGGGACGCATCGATCGGCGAGATTTGACCAAACTCTTCGCCGCGATCGGCCTCACCGCGGCCGGTGCACCGCTGTTCCGCCGGGGCGCATCAGCGGCCGAAGACCTGAATATGATCATCTGGGAAGGCTATGCCGACCCCGCCTTTGCCACAGCTTTTGAGGACGCCAACGACACCAAGATCAACGCGACCTTCGCCAGCACCGGCGACGAAATGTTCGCCGCGATGAAGGGGAGCGGAGGTGGCTCCTACGACATGGTCTCGGCGTCGAGCGACCTGCCGCGCCGGCTCTACGATGCCGATCTGATCATGGAGATCGACCCGACCAGGCTCTCGCACTTCGGGGAGCTCGACCAGCAGTTTCAGAAGCCGCCGTACATCACCTTCGACGACAAACTCTACGGGGTCAACTTCGCCTGGGGACCGACCATCCTGCTCTACAACCCCGACGAGGTGACGACGGCGCCAACCTCCTGGAATGCCTTGCTCGACGAGCAGTACAAGGGGAAAGTGACCACCTGGAACTACCCCTTGCAGATTGCCCAATACGCGCTGCTCCTCGACCCGAAACCGGAGGACCCGTTCGAGCTGACCGACGAGCAGCTGGCCCAGGTCAAGGACATCCTCGTCAAGCAGCGGCCCCTCATCCGCAAGTACTGGGAGTTGGGCGGTGAAGTCGCCGAGCTCTTCCTCAACAAGGAAGTGGTCGTCGCCGACGGCTGGCCCTGGATCACCCTTCAGATCATGGGATCGCAGGGCTCGGTGCTGGAAGCGACGCCAACGGAAGGCGTGACCGGCTGGTCCGATTCGTGGCTGATCTCCAAGAACGCGAAGAACCCCGAGCTGGCGTTGAAATGGGCCGATTACATGATCAGCCCTGAAGGCCAGGAAGGGGTGATGAAGGTGCTCAATTATTCCATCACCAACAAGACGGTCATTGACAAGCTCGCGCCGGAGCGGAAGAAGGAGCTTCGCCTCGAGAACGTCGAACAGGAGTACGCCAAGATCCACATGTGGCGATTCATCCCGAACTACGACAAATGGGTTCAGGTCTGGGAGGAAGCGACCGGAGGCTGAGTCTGCCCCGCGCTGCCACGCGCGATGTAGCGTCGGAGCGCCGACGATGCTGCGTCGGCCCGCCGGTCACGTCGACCGGCGGACGACCTGCCGCTCGGAGCGCTGCTGGCCCCCGCCGCTCGGTCGCCGGGGGGCGCCCGATCGGCCCGCGATGATCGCCGTCCGCACCGCCACGGGGTGCCGATGACCGGTGCAGGCAAAGAAGCGACCTGATGGCCACCGCCGACGCCAGTCAACCGATCCACCTGGGCGCCCGCCGGGAGCGCCGGGTAGGTGCCGGTCCGTGGCTCCTGTTGCCCGGTCCGCTCATGTGGCTGACCGTCTTCTACCTGCTCCCAGTCGGGCTGTTACTGCTGCACGCCTTCTGGTCGGTCGACTATCTGACCATCGATCATACGCCGACGCTGATCAACATCCGGACCTTCTTCTCGAATAGTCTCTACCCGCGCGTCTTCTGGCGGACGGTGCAGCTCGCGGCGGCGGTCGCCATCACCGACATCGCCATCGCCTTTCCGGTGGCGTTCTTCCTGGCGAAACGGGTCCGGCGCAACAAAGAGCTGCTCCTCATGCTCGTCGTCTTTCCCCTCTGGAGCTCTTATCTCGTCCGCGCCTTCGCCTGGAAGACGATCCTCGGCACGAACGGCATTCTCAACTCGTTTCTGCTCTGGACCGGTGTGATCAATGAACCCGTTTCGGCCTTCCTCTATTCCAAGACCGGCATGTACATCACCTTCTGCCATGTCTGGCTGCCGTTCATGATCCTGCCGCTCTACACCGTCCTCGACCGATTGCCGGACAGCTTGCTCGAAGCCGCCGCCGACCTCGGCTCGCCAGGCTGGCAGACGTTCCGACGAGTCGTCCTGCCCCTTTCCTTGCCGGGGCTTCTCGCCGGCAGCCTCAGCGTCTTCAGCCTGACCATGGGTGACTACATCACCCCTGGCCTGATCGGCGGCGCCCCCGGTACGGAGTTGATCGGCGGGATCGTCGCCGACCAGTTCGGCGTTGCTAACAACTGGCCGCTCGGCGCTACCCTCGTCCTTCCTGTCCTGCTGCTGATCTCGCTCTTGCTCTTTGTCGCCAACCGCTTTGGTGCGCTTGGGCGGGCGACCCCATGAGTGTCAGCACCACCACCGCTGCCCTGCCTCGCCGGCGCTCGCGCGCTCGACCATCGCCTGGAAACCTGCTGCTCGGCGCTTTCTCGACCGCGGTCTATCTCTTTCTCTACCTGCCGCTGCTGGTCGTGATCCTCTACTCCTTCAGCGCGACTCGGGTCAACGCGTGGCCGATCAAGGGGTACACCGGGTCGTGGTATCGGGCGCTCATCGACGACACCGAGATTCACCAGGCGCTCCGCCTATCGGTCCAGATCGGTGTCACGGCCGCCGCCATCGCCGTGGTGCTCGGCACCCTGACCGCCCTCGCGATCGACCGGTACCGGTTCCGGGCAAAACCGGCGATCCGCTTTGCCGTCGTGCTGCCGATTGTGCTGCCCGGTATCGTCACCGGGGTCGCGATGCTGACGTTCTTCTCCTTGCTTGGGTGGGGCCTCTCACGATGGACCATCATCATTGGCCACGCCACCTTCTGTATCACCCTCATCCTCAATAATGTCATTGCGCGACTCGGGCAGCTTCCCCGGCAGCTCGATGAAGCGTCGGCGGACCTCGGCGCCACGCCCTGGCGCACGTTCTGGCGTGTGACGTTTCCCTTAATTCGATCGGCGATCGCCGCCGGCGCGGTCCTCGCCTTCACCCTCTCCTTCGACGAGGTGGTCGTGACCTTCTTTCTCACTGGTCGTGATAAGACGTTGCCGCTGCTAATCTGGGGGCGGCTCCGTCAGGGCATCTCGCCGGAGATCAATGCCGCCGCGACGGTCATCGTCGTGGTATCCCTGGCCGGGGTGCTCCTGTCGAACCGGTTGCTGCGCCGCGCTGGCGGCGGCATGCTGTGATGTTCCTGTCCGATCGTGTCGGGCCGAGGCGCTGGCGATGTGGTGGTCCGCTATGAATCAAGATGCGATGACGAACACCCAGGCTCCGCCCCGCGACGAGCCGAGCGCGCCGAGCGCGCCGAGCGCGCTCAGCATCGAGCTGCGAGCGGTTCGCAAGACATTTGGCGACGTGGTCGCGGTCGATGACGTCTCGTTATCGGTGGAGCGGGGAGAGTTCCTGACCCTGCTCGGACCGTCGGGCTGCGGAAAGACGACGACCCTCCGAATGATCGGAGGCTTCGAACTGCCGACGGCCGGGGAGATTTTCATCGACGGCGAGGAGATGGGCGACCGGCCGCCCTACCGGCGACCGGTCAATACCGTCTTTCAAAGCTACGCGCTCTTCCCGCACCTCTCGGTCGGCAAGAACGTCAGCTATGGGCTGGAGATGAGCGGTGTGCCGCGTCGCGACCGGTCGCGACGGGTGGCGGAGGTGCTCGATCTGGTCCGGCTACCACACGTCGAGGCTCGAAAACCGGCCGAACTCTCCGGTGGTCAGCAGCAACGTGTGGCGCTGGCGCGCGCTCTCGTCAATCGCCCCGCCGTCCTGCTCCTCGACGAGCCGCTTGGCGCGCTCGATCTGAAGCTCCGGAAGGCGATGCAACTGGAGCTGAAGCGGCTCAACCGTGAGGTCGGCGCGACCTTCGTCTACGTCACCCATGACCAGGAAGAAGCGCTGACGATGTCCGACCGGATCGCGGTCATGAGCGACGGCCTCGTGCTGCAGCTGGGCACCCCGGAAGAGATCTACGAGCGGCCTCGCGACCGGTTCGTCGCTGACTTCATCGGCCAGACGAACTTCCTCGAAGGACGGATCGTTGGCACCGATGGAGGGTTCGCGGCGGTCGACGTCCCGGGGGTCGGAGTCATCCGCGCCGTTCGCTCGGCGACCTCCGCCGCCGCCATCGATGTCACCATCGCCATTCGTCCCGAGAAGATCGCCTTCGCCGGCGACGCCCCGGTCCCCCCTGACTGGAACAGTCTGGACGGTGAGATCGTGGAGACGATCTACCTCGGGACGCATTCGCATCATGTACTCCGTCTAACAGGTGGGACATCGCTGACCGTCCATCGTCAAAATCGCGCGTTCCCCGGCAGCCACCCCGAGATCGGTCAGCGGACGCGCCTGACCTTTGCGCCGTCGTCAGCCACGGTGTTGGCCGAATAACACCGCTCCCCGGCACCGGTCAGATCACCTCTGGCCCAAGCGGTTATCGCGGCAATGCTGGCGAGCGCGCCGCCACGCGCTCTCGTGGAGCGGTGGTGTCCTGGTTGCGCGGTCCCGGAGCGTACGACGCGACGCCAAGCAGGAACGGAGGGCTGCTCACGGATGAGCTGGAGGGTGGCCCCCCGCTGAGGCCGATCCGGCCAGGGCAGCGGTGTTGTGAGGGAAGGAACCGCTGCCGCGCCGCGCGCCCGGCACCGATCGGTCACCAGGCCAACGATGAATCACGCGGCCAACGATGGGCGGCTTGGCGCGCTGGCGGCGATGCGGGTCGCGAGCCGGGCGACCGGGATGCGAGCGACGTCGAATTCCTCGTCGAACATGCCGGCGCGCATCGGGTCGTTCGGCACCACGGTGCAGAGACCGTCGGCACTCACCGCGACGACCATCCAGCTCATTCCCTGGGCGATGTAGGTGAAACCTGCTCGAATCATCGGGGTCCTCCTCTCGGTGCGGCTCGGGTCTGTCTCCACCCTAGAGCGCGGAGACCACTCCCGCCGCCACCTGGGCTGCCGTCTGCCTGTCAACCCGGGCACACCGCTCGGGAGGCCCGCCACGTCAGCGATAACCAACACCGCCAACGACCGGCTCCCCGGCTGCCCATGGATGGCGCGGCAACGTCAGCCCCCGCTGAGCTACCGCGGCGAGACATGGGGTCGATGACGACGTGGCGATGGCGGGAGGTAGAGATCACGCGTCGTTTCGCGGACGGCTCGGGAGTGGGTCCGTTCTGGCAGGCGATCCCATCAGCATCCTTTGGAAGGGTCTGCCACTCGGAGGACCGTCAGCCTACGTGCGCCGGCGCAAACGGTCGATCAGGACCGCCAGGATGATGACCGCGCCGATCACGATCTGCTGGTAGAACGCGGTGACGTGCATCAGGGTCAGACCGTTGCGAATGACCGCCATCAATAACGCCCCGATGATGGTACCGACGATGGTCCCCTCGCCGCCAAAAAGCGACGTGCCGCCGATGACGACCGCCGCGATCGCGTCGAGCTCCGCACCATTCGCGACGTTTGGTTGGGCCGAGTTGAGCCGCGAGCTGAGCATCACCCCGGCGATCCCCGCCGCCAGACCCATCAGCGTGTAGACACCGAGCTTATACCGCACGATCTTCACGCCGGAGAATCGCGTCGCCTGCTCGTTGCCGCCGATCGCGTAGGTATACAAACCGAGGCGCGTATAGCGCAGGATCAGAAAGCCGATCAGAAACACGACCGCCGTAATGATCACCGGCGACGGGATGCCACCGAAACTGCGCGTCCCCCAGATGTCGAAATCGGGTTCCTTCTTCGTGATGTCGAAAATGGGTTTACCGTTGGTCAGCTGAAGCGCGATGCCGCGAAAAATCTGCATCGTCCCGAGCGTGACGATGAAGGGCGGGATGCGTCCAAGCGTCACGACGAGACCGTTTAGCAGGCCGCAGACTCCGCCCGCCAGAACCATGATGAGGACCGCTGGCCACATCGACCAGCCATGATCGAAGATCAGGAGCCCCCCGGCCACCGAGCTGACCGCCACGATTGACCCGACGGAAAGGTCGACTCCGCCGGTGAGGATCACGAAGGTCATCCCGACGCCCAGGATGGCGTTGAACGACGCCTGGCGGGTGATATTGAGCCAGTTGCCGGAGGACATGAAAACGCTCTGCTGGCTCCAGATTAACAGCGACAGGATAATCAAGCTCGCGAGTGAGCCGAGCGTTTGAGAGACCGTACCGAGCTGGACGCCATGGAACCGGCCCCGCCCGGTCACGGCCGCGCCAGTCCCGGGTGCTCCGTCACCCCCGCCTTTCGCCCCGACTCCGGCGCCCGTGCTCATGCGACCTCCTTCGCCGATGCGGCCGCGTGGGTCATCACCTGCTCCTGAGTGGCGGTCGGGCCGTCGAGCTCGGCGACGAGTTGACCACCGCGCATGACGAGGATGCGGTCGCTCATCCCTAACACCTCGGGGAGTTCGGACGAGATCATCACGATCGCCGCCCCGCCCGCCAACAAGGCGTTCATCAGCCGGTAGACCTCGACCTTGGCGCCAACGTCGATACCCCGCGTCGGTTCATCGAAGAGGAAGATGTCCGCGTCGGTCAGCAGCCATTTGGCCAGCACGACCTTTTGCTGGTTCCCACCGGAAAGATTCATCGTCCGCTGCCGCACGCTCGGCGTCCGGATGCGCAGGGAATCGACGAATCGCGCCGCCGCGCGGGCGCGTCGCACCGGCGGAACGAGACCCGGCGGCGCGGGCAACTTGTCTGGTGCCGCCATCGCGATGTTATCGGCGATCGAGAGGAGCAGGACCAACCCGTGCTGCTTCCGGTCCTCCGGCAGGAGGGCGATCCGATGCCGGATCGCCTCGGCTGGACTGGTGATCGACACGGGCGTCTCGTGAATCTCGATCTCTCCACCGTCGATGCGGTCGATCCCAAAGATCGCACGGGCCAGCTCCGTTCGACCCGCACCGACCAGACCGGCGATTCCGAGAATCTCGCCGCGGCGGACCTCGAACGAGATATCGTGGAGGACGCCTCGCCGCTGCAGGCCACTCACCTTCATGGCAACCACACCGAGGCTGGGTGGCTCCTTCGGGAACTGCTGCGTCAGCTCACGCCCGACCATGAGGCGGATCAGATCGCGCGGTGTCGTCCCCGCCATCGGCAACGTCGTGACGTACTTCCCATCGCGGAGCACGGTGACACGGTCGCCGATACGGTTGGCATCTTCAAGATGATGGGAGATAAAGACGATCGCGGCACCCTGCGCACGCAACCGGTCGACGATCCGAAAGAGCTGCTCCGATTCCTCGGCAGTAATCGCGGCGGTTGGCTCATCCAGGATCAGGACGCGAGCCCTGGCGACCAGCGCCTTGGCGATCTCGGTCATCTGCTGGAGCGCCACGCCGAGCCGCCGCACCTGCGTATGCGGGTCGAAGGTCATGCCGAGGGTCGCCAGTTGCGCGGACGCGCCGCGATACAGCGCCCCGAAGTCGATCACTCCAAGACGCCGCGACGGCTCCCGCCCGAGATAAATATTCCGACCCACATCGAGATGCGGGATGAGATTCAGCTCCTGGTGGACGGTGCTGATGCCGAGTTGCTGCGCCGCGTGGGGACCTGCAAGGACGACGGGTGCCCCATCGAGCAGAATCGCTCCCTCGTCAGGCTGATAGATACCCGACAAAATCTTGACCAGGGTGCTTTTTCCAGCTCCGTTCTCTCCGACCAGGACATGGACCTCACCCGGCCGGAGGTCGAAATTCACACCATCAAGCGCGACAACGCCCGGGAAGCGTTTCCCGACCCCACGGAGCTCCAGAATGGGCGGTGGCTCGCTCATGGGTAGCGCACCCCGGACGATGGTTGGCCGGCAAGCGGTGGTGCAGTCCGCACCTCCGCTCGCACCAGCCGGTTGAAGATGCCGCTACTTCAGGTACTGGTCGATGTTCTCGGCGGTAGCAAGACCGGAGCCCGAGTCGACCTTGGCCGGGACATCCTCGCCATTGAGGCTCCGCACCAGCAGATCAACCCCGATCGCCCCCATCGCGGCGGGGAACTGGAGGACATCGGCGGCGAAATCACCATCCTTCACGGCCTGCAGGCCATCGTTGGTGCCGTCGAAGCCGACGATGATGACGTCCGTCTTTCCGGCCGCCTTGAGCGCCTGGAGCGCGCCAAGGGCGGGCGGGTCGTTGGCCGCGAAGATCGCTTTGATATCCGGGTCGGAGGTCAGGATGTTCTCGGTGATCGACAGCCCCTGATCCTGGAGCCAGTGGCTGCTTTGATCGATGACGGTGATGTCGGGCGACGCGTCGAGCGCCTTGTGCAAACCGTCGTTCCGGGCCTGGGCGGTCTGGTTCGCCATATCACCCTGCAGATTGAGCACCTTGCCACTGCCGCCGAGCTTCTCGGCGATGAATGTGCCTCCCAGTTCCGATGCCGCGACGTTGTCCGTCTGGACCAGGCTGATGATCGTCCCGCCCGCCGGGGCGGTGTCGACGGCGAGCACCGGGATGTTCGCCTTGTTTGCCGCGTCGATGCCAGGAACGATGCCCGCGGCGTCGACGGTCCCGAGGATGATACCGTCGTACTTCTGCGTGACGGCGTTCTCCATCTGGCTGACCTGATCGGCGACGCCGCTCGCGGTCGGCAACGAGAAGGTGTCGACCGTGACGCCATCCTCCTTTGCGCGGGCCTCGACCGCCTCCTTCATCGTCTGCCAGAAGGGGTTGTCGGGGAAGACCTGCATGTACGCCAGCTTGTAGGGTTTCGCACCCTGCACCGGCCCGAACTGATTCATTGGATCCGCGACGGGCGATCCGGCCGCGGCCGGTGTGGCGTCCTGGGCGAATGCATTCGTCCAACGCAGCGCGGGCGACGCGGCGATCGTGGCGGATCCAATGACGAGCGTACGGCGATCGAGCTTCATGTCGTTGTGCTCCTTCGGTGATATGTCCGGCCGGAAACCGATCGCTGCCGGCCTTTGGGTGCCCGGCTCAAACGGACCGTCGTCGCCGGCGCTGCCTGGCCCACGAGGGTCGCCGCGGTAGGCGATCCGGGTCCATCTCCTGACGGGTGGACCGCGGCGGGCGGCCCGAGCCTGAGCTCACGCATCCTAACGCAAAAATCGCTCGACGGAGTGCATGGATCGGGCGATCAACCGGCCTCCACATGCGAACCCGATCCGGTCGTGAAGGCCGGGCAGCTTCGCTCCCGAGGCGATGCCTGGGTGGAACGGGGAGCGTTTCAAAGCGGTCCAAGCGGTGCAGAACCGGGTTCTTGTTCCCTCGATATCGCCCGTCCCCGTCGATCAGGCACGCGCCAACCCTGGTGCTATACTCCACGATCACTGTCAACAATGTGTCTGAGCGCGGGATCGGTCGCGCGGACGAATGAATGGAGGGCTGCCGTGGCGGACGATTCGACGCGCGTGTCGCAGGGACTGGACGCGGATGATGCTGCTCGAATCGAACGGTGGTCGCGGCGCGACCTGCTGAAGCGCGCCACCGCGCTTGGCCTCGCCGGCGCGGGGCTCGGTCTGCTCGACGTATCGGGCGTCGCGGCCCAACCGCTGAATCGCCTGCGTCTGCTCAACGCGATGGCGCAGGATCAGCTGGCGACGGACCAGACGATTCGCCTGCCGGAAGGGGAGCCAGTCCGCTTCGACCCAGGCGTCACATCGGGCGGCAAAGGGATCGAGCAGCTCCAGAATCTGTTTGAGGGACTGGTCACCATCGACCAGCGTGATGGCTCGCTCCAGATGGGCCTGGCGTCCAGGATGGAGCCGAACGCGGACACATCCGCCTATACCTTCACCCTCCGAGACGGGCTCACCTGGTCGGACGGCACGCCGCTGAAGGCCCAGGATTTCGAGTGGAGCTGGAAACGAGTCCTCGATCCGGCGACCAAGTCGGAGTACACGACCGCGCTCTATCCGATCAAGAACGCCGCTGCGATCGACAAGGGAACCGCCAAGCTGGACGATCTTGGCGTCAAGGCGGTCGACGACAGGACGCTCCAGGTCACCCTCGAAGGACCGACACCCTACTTCCCGCTCCTGGCGGCGACCTGGACCTTCTATCCGGTGCCCAGGCATGTCGTCGACAAGGAGGGCGCCGCCTGGGTCGAGGCCGGTAAGATGGTTTCCAACGGTCCCTACATCCTGACGAAGTGGGACCACGAGCAGGATATGGTGCTGGAAATCAACCCGACCTATTACGCCGACAAGCCGACGATCA
>JAABUR0100002554.1_pt1 | contig 27450 bp, 24 predicted proteins | sample 5560091 | NCBI WGS metagenome assembly JAABUR01 (sample SAMN10711879, study PRJNA513375) | rock metagenome | isolation source: Antarctica rocks | place: Antarctica: Victoria Land, University Valley sud
CACGTGTTACTCACCCGTTCGCCACTCGAGTACCCCCGAAGGGGCCTTTCCGTTCGACTTGCATGTGTTAAGCACGCCGCCAGCGTTCGTCCTGAGCCAGGATCAAACTCTCCATTGAATGTCATATGAGCGGCGCCGGGGCATCCTGTCGGATGCACACCGGCTCGATCAACATAATGAAGATCGGCACCCCTTGGCGAGGTACCTGATCGCTGGTCCACAGATCCGAGCTGGACTGCTCGTTTTTGTGCACCAAAGGAATCCCGCCTGCTGGTTCCGAGGAACCGGACCATATGGTCTGTGCAGGCCGGGGTATAAATACTTGGCACTGACTTTCGGTACGCTGTTGAGTTCTCAAGGAGCGGACGCGCACCCATCCGGGCCTTTCGACCGTTCTGGGGGCAACCCACGTAACGCTACCCGGTCCGGTTCGCGGTGTCAAAACCGCCCGTCCCGCCCCGTTCGTCCCGATTTCCATCGGCTCCGTCCACTCGCGAGCGGACGGATGCACGCACTCCGCTGTACGCGAAGCGTGCGACGTTCGGGGTTGACCCGGGGTCGACCAGCAGCCGGACTCTCGTCCTGCTCCCTGTCCGATTCTCCGCGGGCATCCACCAAGTTACCGACGGATGACAGCCCGTGCAAGTCCGCAGGTCACTGCTTGTCCTCGTCCGTATGTGGCGGTCACGGCGATCCAGGGGGCACCGCACGCCCGGGCGGAACGGTCTCTGCGGGTGACGCCGACCACAGTGCAGCGGATCCGGATCCTCTCAATGTCCACCGAACCCGATTCGCGCGCGTTTAGCCGGCCCACAGGCGCGCCGTTGTGCAACAGATCGCCGACAGACTGGTGGTTTCGCTGCACAACACCCGAGCCGGCAGCGCCGCAGCCGACCAACAACGCCGTTCCGCAGCAGATCGTCGACAAATCAGCCGTTCCGCTTGTTGAGAACCGCTTGATGACGACCGCGGCGCGGCGGAAGTCTGGGCTCAGCCAACGCCCTCGTGCGGTACCCTCATCAGCGTCGTCGACCTACGCCCGACGGACCGATCTGCCCGCACGGTTCAGCCAGCCAACTCGACGCCCGCGATGGCTTTCTTACCGCGCCGGATCACCAACAGCTGACCATGCAGCAGATCGTCGTGAGCCGGTATGTGGTCGGGGTCCGAGATGCGCACGTTGTTGATGTTGGCGCCTCCCTCCCCAACGGTCCGTCTGGCCTCGGACACCGAGCCGGCCAGCCCCGTCGTCACCAACAACGAGACGACGGTAGACGGCTCCGTCACCCGGTGCAGTCCGGCCTCGGACAAGGCTGCCCGCAGCGTCGACTCGTCCACCTCGGCCAGGTCTCCACGGCCGAACAGCGCACCGCTGGCCGCGATGGCCGCGTCAGCGGCCACCCCGCCGTGCACCAGAGACGTCACATCCAGGGCCAACGCCCGCTGGGCCTCTCGGGCCTGTGGACGCTGGGTTACCGCCCGTTCCAGCTCGGCGATCTGCTCGGCGGTGCGATCGGTGAACACCTTCAGCAGGGGCACCACCATCGAGTCCTCGATGTTGAACCAGTACTGGTAGAAGGCGTAGGGGCTCGTCATCTCGGCCGACAACCAGACCGCATTGCCCTCCGACTTGCCGAACTTCTGACCGTGGGAGTCGGTGACCAGCGGGGTGGCCAACAGATGGACGGCCTTGCCCTCGGCCTTGTGGACCAGATCCACGCCGGCCGTCAGGTTCCCCCACTGGTCCTGCCCGCCGGTCTGCAGCGTGCAGCCGTATTCGCGGAACAGCTGCAGGTAATCCAGTCCCTGCAGGATCTGGTAGCTGAACTCGGTGTAGCTGATGCCGTCGGCACTGTTCAGCCGGGCGGCAACTGCCTCTTTGCGGACCATCGTGTTGACCCGGAAGTGCTTGCCGATGTCACGCAGGAAGTCCAGCGCGCTCATCGGAGCGGTCCAGTCCAGGTTGTTGACCAGCAGTGCGGGGTTGTCGCCCTCGAAATCCAGGAACGGCCGGACCTGCCGCTGGATCAGCGCCACCCACTCTGCGGTTTGTTCCTTGGTCTTGAGGACTCGTTCCGATGTCGGTTTGGGATCGCCGATCAGACCGGTGGAACCGCCCACCAGACAGATCACTCGGTGGCCGGCCCGTTGCAGTGTGCGCAGCACCACGAGCTGCACCAGATTTCCGAAGTGCAGGCTGGGCGCCGTCGGGTCGAATCCGCAGTACGCGGTGACTGGACCGGCGGCCAGGGCCTGGGCGAGCGCGTTCGGATCGGTGCTCATGGCCACCAGCCCGCGCCACTGCAGCTCGTCCAGGACGGAGGCAGGGCGATCGGCTGGCACAGGGTCTCGCACGTCGGTGGACGCGCTCGCAATGGACACGCCATCGATTGTCGCATCGCGACCCCGGCCCGTTTGCTCGGACATCGACGGTCCTGCTGCTCGTCGCCGTCATGATGCTCGGATGTCGGAGCCGAGGAATCCGGAGCCGCCAGGGCGGGTGCGCATCATCTCGCGGAAGTGGGACGGCACCCTGCACCGGGACAGCCATGCGCGCGACCTCGACATCGACGAACACGGTCGCTGGCTGGAACTGGCGCTCGCATCAGGTCTCTGAGCTGCCGTCTGACGGCCGCCGGCGACGGGTGCCGGTGCGGAACGCCGTCACGCTCGGAGCGCCGGTCTCCCAGAACCGCCACGGACGCTCCGCCGCCCGAGTGATCCCGACCCGCGGGCCGGTGGAGATCGCCGATGGTGATGTGCCGGTCCTGATCGAGAGAGCACGACCCGGCCGGCACAGATCGCTGCCGGAGTCCGCGCCGGCGAGGCCCAGCAGTGCCGCCACCGCGGCCGGTCCGCGGCCCAGCTGTGCGTCCTGGTGGACGGACGGCCGCAACGCCCGGGCCACCTGGAGCCCGGCCGTCACCTCGCCCGCCCGGAGCAGCACTGCCGACGCGGCGCCGTCCGGGCCGGTCACCAAGTTCGCGCACCAGTGCATGCCGTAGACGAAGTACACGTAGAGAAACCCCGGCCGGCCGTACATCACCTCGGTCCTTGCCGTCCGGCGCACGGCGTGTGACGCCGGGTCGGCCGGCCCGGCGTAGGCCTCCACCTCGGTGAGACGTACCGCGACGCCGGTGCGGGTGGACGTCACGACCGCCCCGAGCAGCTCCGGTGCCACCTGGAGCACGGGACGGGCGAAGAACGCCCGCGGCAGCAGCCGCCCGACAGTCGGTGTCACCACCGGGCCGTCACCAGCGGGCCGTCACGGCCGGACACCGGCCGATGCCCACCGCGGCCGGACACCGGCCGACGCCCACCGCGGCCGGACCGGCCGATGCGCACCGCGGCCGAACGCCGGCCGACGCCCACCAGGGCCGGGCGCCGCCTCATGCCCGTCGCGGCCGGGCGCCGGCCCACGACCGGTCGGCGGCGACCCTCTCGGCGAGCGTCACCAGCTGTTCGGCGACCCGGACCGGCGCGGTACCGCCGACCCCGTCGCGGGAGGCCAGCGATCCGGCCACCGTCAGCACCGCGCGCACTTCGGGTGTGAGGGACTCGTGGATGCCGGCCAGTTCGGCATCGGTGAGCTCGTCCAGGTCACGACCGGACGCCTCGGCGAGCGCCACGCACTCCCCCGCCGCCTCGTGCGCAACCCGGAACGGGACCCCTTGCCGCACAAGCCATTCGGCGATGTCGGTGGCCAGCGAGAATCCTGACGACGCCATCCTCGCCAGCCGGGCGAGATCCCAGGTCAACGTCGCCGTCATCCCGGTGATGGCCGGTAGAACCAGCTGAAGCTGCTCGATCGAGTCGATCAGCGGTTCCTTGTCCTCCTGCAGATCCCGGTTGTAGGCCAGCGGTAGCGCTTTCAGGGTGGCCAGCAGCCCGGTCAGGTTGCCGATCAGCCGACCGGCCTTCCCGCGGGTGAGCTCCGCAATGTCCGGGTTCTTCTTCTGCGGCATGATCGAGGACCCGGTGGCAAATGCGTCATCCAGCGTGAGATAGCCGAACTCCCCGGTGGCGAAGATGACGACTTCCTCCGCCCAGCGGGACAGATCCACGGCCAGCATGGCGAGTACGAACGCCAGCTCGGCAGCGAAGTCCCGGGAAGCCGTTGCGTCCATGGAGTTCTCGGCCGGCCGGTTCAGGCCGAGCTCCTCGGCCATCGCAGTCGGATCGAGGCCGAGCGAGGATCCGGCGAGGGCTCCGGACCCGTACGGGGAGACGGCGTGCCGGCGGTCCCAGTCGCGGATGCGATCCACGTCCCGCACCAGAGCCTGCGCGTGGGCCGCCAGATGATGCGCGAGCAGCACCGGTTGGGCATGCTGGAAATGGGTCCGTCCTGGCATCGGCGCCTGCCCGGCCGCGGCAGCCTGATCGAGCATCGCTTGCTGGAGATCCGTTGTCGCGATGGCGATCCGGCGGCAGGCGTCCCGTAGGTACATCCGGTAAAGAGTGGCGATCTGGTCGTTGCGCGATCGCCCGGCCCGGATCTTGCCGCCGAGTTCGACGCCGGCCCGGTCCAGCAGGCCACGCTCCAGAGCTGTGTGGACGTCCTCGTCGTCGGGGATCGGCGCGAAAGATCCGGCGGCCACGTCCGCGGCCAACTCGTCCAGACTCCGATGCATCGAGTTCAACTCGTCGTCGGTCAACAGCCCTGCGCGGTGCATCACCGTCGCGTGTGCCTTCGACGCCGCGATGTCGTAGGGCGCCAGCCGCCAGTCGAAGTGGGTGGAGACGCTGAGCGCGGCCATCTCCGGTGCTGGGCCGCTGGTGAACCGCCCGCCCCAGAGCTTCAGCGCCCCAACACTTTCCGGGTCGGACGGCCTCACCCGGACACCCGCAGGTCCCGTGCGGTGGTCATCTTGGTGTTCAGCCCCCACAACTGGACGAAACCGCGCGCCAGCGACTGGTCGAACGTGTCCTCGGCGTCATAGGTGGCGAGCTTGAAATCGTAGAGGGAGTGCTCGCTCCGCCGGCCGGTGACCACAGCGGTGCCGTGCCCGAGCGACATCCTGATCTCCCCGGTGACGTGCCGCTGGCTGTCGGCGACGAACGCGTCGAGGGACTTCTTGAGCGGTGAGAACCACAGACCGTCGTAGACCAGCTCGGTCCACCGCTGCCCGACGACCTGCTTGAACCGGGCATGTTCGCGTTCGATGGTGACGTTCTCCAACTCCCGGTGTGCCGTGATGAGCGCCATGGCGCCGGGTGCCTCGTAGATCTCCCTCGACTTGATGCCGACCACCCGGTCCTCGACCATGTCGATACGGCCGACTCCCTGACCTCCTGCCCGCTTGTTCAGTTCCTCGACGGCCTGCAGCATGCTGACCGCTCGGCCGTCGATGGCCACCGGCCTACCGGCCTCGAAGGTGATCAGCACCTCGTCGGGTGCGCGGGCAGCTGATGGGTCGTCGGTGTAGTCGTACAGGTCCTCTACCGGTGAGTTCCAGATGTCCTCGAGGAAGCCGGTCTCGACGGCCCGGCCCCAGACGTTCTGGTCGATGGAGTACGGGTTCGCCCGACTCGTCTGTATCGGCAGGTCCCGCTCCTCGGCGAAGATGATCGCCTTGTCCCTGCTCATTCCGGAGTCCCGGACCGGGGCAAGGATTTTCAGGTCCGGCGCCAGCGCCCCGATGGAGACCTCGAACCGCACCTGGTCGTTGCCCTTTCCGGTGCACCCGTGAGCGACCGTTCCGGCTCCGAACTCCTTGGCGGCCCTGACCAGGTGCTTCGCGATGACCGGCCGGGACAGCGAGGACACCAGCGGATAGCGGTCCATGTACAGCGCATTGGCCTGCAGCGCCGGCAGGCAGTATTCGTCGGCAAACTCCTCCCGCATGTCGGCGACCACCGCCTCGACGGCTCCGCAGGCCAGTGCCCGCTGCCGGATGGTCTCCATGTCCTCGCCGCCCTGCCCGACGTCGCCGGCGACGGCGATCACTTCGGCACCGGTGGCGTGGGCGATCCAGCCGATCGCCACCGAGGTGTCCAGTCCGCCGGAGTAGGCCAGCACGATGCGTTCGGTCATGGGTCAGTGCTCCTCGGAAGCGGATGTCGGGTCGGGGTCTGGATTGACGGCGGCCTCGGTCCGATGGTGTTCGGACATCGCCGCCAGGAAGTGTCCGATGTCGGCGCCGGTGAGTCCCTCGCGGGCGACCAGCAGGATGGTGTCGTCGCCGGCAATGGTGCCGGCCACGTCGTCGAACGCCGCCCGGTCCAGCGCCGACGCAAGGAAGTGCGCGGCGCCGGGTGGCGTTCGCAGCACGGCGAGGTTCCCAGAAGCATTCCAGGACAACAACAGTTCGGCCAGCAACCGGGCCACCCTTGCGGTGCCCCCGGCCATCGGCCGGGGTCCGCCGTCCTCCGGTATCTGGTACACGGGCGCGCCGGTGTCGACACCCCGCAGCTTGACGGCGCCGAGTTCGTCGAGATCCCGGGACAACGTCGCCTGGGTCGCCGAGATGCCCTCCGCCTGCAGCAGCGCCAGCAGATCGGTCTGTGACCGGACGGCCCGATCCCGGATCAGGTCGGTGATCCGGCCGAGCCGGGCCGCCTTGGTCGCCGGAACGGTGTGCGTGCTGCCAGGTACGCCCTTGTCGATCGCCGTCATCCGGTGGCGTCCGACCGCGCCAGAAGCCAGGCGAGCAGGGCCTTCTGTGCATGCAGGCGGTTCTCCGCCTCATCCCAGACCGCCGACGACGGTCCGTCGATCACCTCATCGGTGATCTCCCAACCGCGATGCGCCGGCAGGCAGTGCAGCACGATCGCTTCCGGATCGGCCCTGGCCAGTAGGCCGGAGTTCAGCTGGTACGGCCGGAACGGGGCAACTCGGTCCAGCCCGTCGTTCTCCTGCCCCATCGAGGTCCAGGCATCGGTGGTGACCACGTCGGCGCCGTCGACGGCGGCATGCGGATCACCGATCACCTCCACCGAACCGCCAGTGACGGACGCGCGTTCCTTGGCGTTCACCATGATCTGCGGATCGGGCTCGAAGCCCTGCGGCGCAGACACTCTCACCTGCATGCCGGCATTCGCTCCGCCCAGCATCAACGAGTGCGACATGTTGTTCGCGCCGTCTCCCAGATAGGTGAGGGTGAGTCCGGCGAGGGTCCCCTTGCGCTGGCGGATCGTCTGCAGATCCGCCAGCACCTGGCACGGATGGAACTCGTCGGTGAGTGCGTTGATCACCGGCACCGACGAAACGCTGGCCAATGCATCGATACGGCGCTGGGCGAAGGTCCGGATCGCCACCGCATGGACGTAACGGGACAACATCCGCGAGGTGTCCTCGATCGTCTCCTCGCGACCCAGCTGGGACGTGCGAGCGTCGATGATCACCGGCTGCCCGCCCAGTTCGGTGATGCCGACCTCGAACGACAGCCTTGTCCGGGTCGAGTTCTTCTCGAACAGCACGGCTACCGCTTTGCCCTGCAACGGCTTCGGACCGCTGCGGTCGGCGGCGTAGCGATCGGCAAGATCCAGCACCGCAGCCAGCTCGTCGGGTTGCAGATCGTCGTCACGCAGATAGTGGGATATCACGGGCATCAGTCCTTCGGCGTGGCCGGACCGGCCGGCTGATCGGAGTGGGCTTTCGGGTGTGCCGACTCGGGTGTGTCGACGGAATCCAGGATCGGCCCTATCGCGGCGACGAACGAGTCCGCCTGCTCGAGGCTCAGGTTCAGTGGAGGCGCCAGGCGCAGCACGTCGGCGACGGGCGCGTTGATCAGGAACCCGGCTTCCCTGGCGGCAGCGACGACTCCTGGGGCGATCTCGGCGTTCAGGACGATCCCGAGCAGCAGGCCACGACCGCGGACGCGCGAGATCAGCGGATGATCGAGAGCTTCCAGTGCGCCGGCAAGGTACTTGCCGATCGTGTCGACGTGATCGAGCAGCCGCTCCGAGTCGATGGTGCGCAATACCGCCAGCGCCGCCGCGGCGCACACTGGGTTGCCGGCGAAGGTCGAGCCGTGCTGGCCGGCGGACAACAGGGCAGCCGCGGGTCCGAATCCGATGACGGCGCCGATCGGCAGTCCGCCACCCAGCCCCTTCGCCAGCGTGACGACATCCGGGACGATCCCGTCGTGCTGGAAGGCGAACCAGCTGCCGGTCCGGCCTATCCCGGTCTGCACCTCGTCCAGGATGAGTAGTGTGCCTGCGGCAGAAGTGATCTCCCGCACCGCGGCGAGATAACCGTCCGGCGGGTCGACGACACCGGCCTCACCCTGGATGGGTTCCAGGATCACCGCTCCGACTGCCGATCCCGGCCCCTCCGGCCGGCCCGGGCGCAGGGCGGCAGCCATTGCCGGCACGTCGCCGTACGGCACGAAATCGACGCCGGGCGTCATCGGCGCGAACGGCGCCCGCTTCCCTGGCTGGCCGGTCATCGCGAGTGCACCCATGGTCCGGCCGTGGAAACCGCCTTCGGTGGCGATGATCTTCGGCCGCCCTGTCAACCTGGCAATCTTGAACGCCGCCTCGTTGGCCTCCGCCCCGGAGTTGCAGAACAGCACCCGACCCTGCGGCCCGGCGCCGGACAACTGGACCAGCCGCTCGGCCAGCTCGAGTACCGCGGGGTGGCTGAAGAAGTTGGAGACGTGACCCAGAGCGGCGATCTGCGTGCTGACGGCCTCGACGATCGCGGGGTGGGCGTGGCCGAGGGCGTTGACTGCGATGCCGCCGAGCAGGTCGAGATACCGCTTGCCGTCGGCGTCCTGCACCACGGCGCCGTCACCGGACACCAGCTCGACCGCCGGGGTGCCGAAGTTCGCCATCAGGGATGCCGACCAGCGTTCGGCGGCTCGGGCATTTCGGGTATGGCCGCTGGCGGTCGATGGCTGGGCGGCCGACGGCAGGGCGGCCGACGGCAGGGCGGCCGATGGCTGGGCGGCCGTCATGGTCGGGGCTCCTGTTCCCGGTCGGTGCCGGTATCGGGCAGCACCATGGTGCCGATTCCCTGGGTGGTGACGATCTCCAGCAGCGCGGAATGCGCCACCCGGCCGTCGATGACGTGCGCCGCCGCCACCCCGCCTTCCACGGCCCGAAGCGCGCCCTCCATCTTCGGCAGCATGCCGGACTGCAGGCGGGGCAACAGCTTCCGCAGATCGGACGCGGTGATGGTGGACAGAAGGCTGGAGCGGTCCGGCCAGTCGGCGTAGACACCCTCGACATCGGTCAGCACCACCAGCTTGACGGCGCCGAGGGCGATCGCCAGTGCGGCGGCCGCGGTGTCGGCGTTCACGTTGTGCACGACGCCATCGGCATCCGGCGCGACTGTCGCGATCACCGGGATCCTGCCGGCGTCGAGTAGATCGATCACCGCGGCGGTGTTCACGCCGACCACATCCCCGACCAGGCCGATGTCGTGCTCATCGCCGTCGATGGTCACCGACCGCCGGGCGGCGGTGAACAGCTGTGCGTCCTCCCCCGACATGCCGACTGCACGCGGTCCGTGCTTGTTGATCATGCCCACCAGTTCGCGGCCCACCTGGCCCACCAACACCATCCGGACCACCTCGAGGATCTCCGCTGTGGTCACCCGGAGTCCGCCCTTGAACTCTCCGGCGATCCCCAACCGCTGGAGCATGGCGGTGATCTGCGGGCCGCCGCCGTGCACCACGACCGGGCGCAGTCCGACGGACCGCAGATACACCATGTCGTCGGCGAAGGCCGCCTTCAGTGTGTCGTCGGTCATCGCGTTCCCGCCGTACTTCACCACAACGGTCCGGCCGGAAAACCGCTGCAGCCACGGCAGGGTGTCTGCCAGAATCCTTGCCCGGGCAGCGATGTGCGCGATTCCCTCCGGGTCCCGGCCGGTCGTCGCCGCTGCGGTATCCACTCTCATGACGAGTAGGCCGAATTCTCGTGGACAAATGCATGCGACAGGTCGTTGGTGAGGATCGTCGCGGTCTCGGTCCCCGCATGCAGGTCGATCACCACATGGACCGACCGTCCCGACAGGTCGACGTCGTTCCGCGAGTCGCCGGTGGATCCGCCGCGGCAGACCCACACACCGTTGATCGCCACGTCCAGCAGGTCCGGATCAAACCGGGCAGCGGTGGTGCCGACCGCCGCCAGGATCCGGCCCCAGTTGGGATCTTCACCGAAGAACGCCGTCTTCACCAGGTTGTTCCTGCCCACCGCGCGGCCCACCTCGACCGCCTGATCCTCGCTGAGTGCGTGTGTCACCTCGATGCTGATCTCCTTGGTGGCCCCCTCGGCATCGGCCATCAGCGCGGCAGCAAGGGTGGCGCACGCACAGGTCAGGGCCGTGATCATCGACGGCGCATCCGGTCGGGTGCCGGACGCGCCGGACGCCAGCAGCAGAACCGTGTCGTTGGTGGACATCGCGCCGTCGGAATCGAGTCGGTCGAAGGTCACCTTGGTGGCCGAGCGCAGGGCGGCATCAAGTTCATCCGGGGACGCGGAAGCGTCGGTGGTCAGCACCACCAGCATGGTCGCGAGCCCGGGAGCGAGCATCCCAGCGCCTTTGGCCATACCGCCGATCCGGAAGCCGTCACCCTGCACGACAACGGTTTTCGGCACCGTGTCGGTCGTCATGATGGCGACGGCAGCCGCCGAACCGGCGGCGGGGTCGCCGGCGAGAGTTGCGATCGCGGCGTCCACCCCGGTGAGTAGTGCAGGCATCGGCAGCCGTTCGCCGATGAGACCGGTGGAACAGACGCCCACCTGGTCCGCAGCGATCGCCAGCGCAGTCGCCGCGGCCCCGGCAGTAGCAACGGTGTCGGCGAATCCGGCGGCGCCGGTACAGGCGTTGGCGCCCCCCGAGTTGAGCACCACCGCCGCCAGTTGCCCGCCGCCGCCGGGGTGACGGTTGACCAAGGGCATGGACCAGCGGACGGGAGCCGCCCGTACCCGGTTGGACGTGAAGACGCCGGCGGCTGCGTACTGAGGACCGTCATTGACCACCACCGCGACGTCCGGCGCACCGGTGGACTTCAGACCGGCGGCCACCCCGGCGGCTCGGAAGCCGTGCGGCGCAGTCACACTCATGGCGCCACTCCGACCGTCGACAGGCCGCGGGTTTCCTCGATACCCAGGGCGATGTTCATGCACTGGATCGCCGCGCCGGCGGTGCCCTTGGTCAGGTTGTCGATCGCGCTGGCCACCACCAGGCGTCCGGCATCGGCATCGACGGCCAGTTGCATCAGGCAGGTGTTGGCACCCAGCGTTGCCCCGGTCGCCGGCCACTCGCCGTCCGGCAGCAGTCGGACGAAAGGCTCGGCTCCGTAAGCTTTCTGGTAGAGAGAGCGGACCTGCGCGGCATCGACGCCGACGCTGGCCAGCGGCGCGCTGACGGTGGCGAGGATGCCGCGGGACATCGGTACCAGCATCGGGGTGAACGACACGCTGACCGCCGTGCCGGCGGCCGCCGACAGGTTCTGCACCATTTCCGGCGTGTGCCGATGCACCCCGCCGACGCCGTACGCCGATACCGAACCGATCACCTCCGAGCCCAGCAGATGGCTCTTCGCCGACTTGCCGGCGCCCGACGTTCCGGTGGCAGCGACGACGACGACCTCGGGTCTCACCAAGCGGGCCGCCAGCGCCGGCGCCATCGCCAGCGACACCGATGTCGGGAAGCAGCCAGGGACCGCTATCCGCTTGGTCCCGGCCAGCCGTTCGCGTTGTCCCGGTATTTCGGGCAGCCCGTATGGCCAGGTTCCCGGATGGTCACCGCCGTAGAAACGCTGCCAGGCAGCTGGGTCTGCCAGCCGGTGATCAGCGCCGCAGTCGACGACCAGTGTGTCCGGTGCGGACTCGGCGAGCTCGGTCGCCAGCTGATGCGAATGGCCGTGCGGAAGAGCGAGGAACACCACCTCATGGTCGACAACCGCGTCCGTGCCGGTGGGTGCCAGTACCCGGTCGGCCAGCGGGAGTAGCTGCGGCTGGTGTTCGCCCAGCGTGCTGCCGGCGTTGTCGTGCGCGGTGACCGCCCCTACCTCGACATCCGGGTGCCCGAGCAGCAATCGGAGCAGCTCCCCGCCCACATATCCGGTGGCGCCGGCCACCGCCACCCGCGTCGTCATGCCCAAATCATACAGTACGTTGCATATCTACTCACACCGGGCCCGGGGGGACTCCCGGATTCGCCCCGCTAGCTCGGCCGCCGAGGGGGTCGGCCGCCGAGGCTCGAGGGAACGGCGTCACAGGCCGGCGGTGACCGCCGAGAGCAGGCGGGCGAAGCGTACGGCGTCGGAGACAGCCTCGCCGCCCTCGGCGTCTGCGCTGATCCGCAGCGCGAGGTCGTCGCCCATCAACGCGCCGGTGTAGCCGTGGTCGGCTTCGCAGGCCGGGTCCCCGCAGGTCGCCGGTTCCAGGTCGACCCTTGACACCCCGCCCCAGTTGATCGCCAGGGTGATCTCGCGGCCGAGCGCTCCGGCGGCGTAGTGCTGCGGATCGGGCACCACATGGGTGATCGCGACGCTGCGCACTGCGGACACCGCCACCGACTCGCTGGTGGAGAAGCCGTGCGGCTGACTGCCGTGTTCCTCGTCGCCGGCGTGGTCGTCGGCATGGACGAAGATCAGGCGGGTGCCGGTGAGCACGATCACCGACAGATGCCGCCGCACCGTCTCGGTGTCGAACGTCGTCTCGCCGTGTACCAGATGTCCTCGGATCGGCTCGCCGGCCACTGCCACGTCGAGGGTGTCGGCGACGAGTTGCGGGTAGTAGCCGCTGGCTTCGATCCGGCGGATCAGCTCCATCGGGAGGTCACTGCTCAATTTCGGCATTCCGCCACCCTCTCACCCACCGGACTGCAGGCTCCCACCTGCACCGGACCGGGGTCCAGGGCGGCATCAGCCGCGGACCGCTGCGCCGCAGCGCTCGACGGCGGCCGCGATGGCGGCGTCCCTGACGCCGGTCGCCTCGCCGGCGGTGAGCGTGCGGTCCGGCGCCCTGACGATGAGCGCGAAGGCCAGCGACCGTTGTCCGCTGGCCAGCTGACTGCCGGTGTACACATCGAACAGCCGCACGGACTCCAGCAGGTCGCCGCCGCCCGCCCGCAGTGCCTGCGCCACGTCGGCCGCCGTGGTGCCGTCCGGGACGGCGAGTGCGACGTCCAGATGCACCGGCGGAAATGCGGACACGATAGGTGCGGGTCCGGCCGGAGCCGACGGTATGCCGTCCAGATTCAGCTCGAGCGCCGCGGTCCTGGCCGGCAGGCCGAGCCTGCCGATGACCGCGGGGTGCAGTTCGCCGGCCCGGCCGATCGGCCAGTCGCCGACCCGCAGCTCTCCGCAGCGGCCCGGATGCCACGGTTGCTGGTCGGACGGCACCACCCTGATTGCCCGACCGCACACAGCCCCGATCCGCCGACCCAGCTCGATCGCGTCCGCCCAATCTCCACGACGTCCCGGGCCCCACCAGCCCGGAGCGTCGAGATTGCCGGCCAGTACGGCCGCCACCCGGCGCGGCTGGTCGGGCAGTGCGGCATCGATGACCGCCAGCTGGGCAGGCGTCGGCCGGCGGTCGACCGGCAGGTCGGGCAGCATCGGTGCGCCGAACCGCGGCAGGAACACCTGGCCGATCTCGAACAGCGCCACATCGCGAACACCGCGCGAAAGGTTGCGTACCACGGTGTCCAGCAATCCGGGGAGCAGCATGGTTCGCAGGAAGGGACGTTCCGCGTCAAGCGGATTGGACAGCCGGACCAGCCGACGGCGGACGTCGCCGGCGTCGATGCCGAGCGCATCGAGGTCACCGGCGCCGGTGAACGGGAACGTCAATGCCTCGGTGAGGCCGATCGACACGAGATCGTCCGCCACCGTCCTTGCCCGGCGTTGCCGGTCGGTGAGACCGCGACCGGACGGTGCCGCCGGCAACACCGACGGAATGCTGTCGTAGGACTCGAGTCTGGCAATCTCCTCCACCAGGTCGGCCGGCCTGATCAGGTCCGGCCGCCAGGACGGCGGCTGCACCTCAAGGACGGCTCCGGCCGGGCTGACCGGGCTGACGACGGCGCCGATCTGCTCGAGCCGGCGGGTGATCACCGTCGCCGGATACTGCCGGCCGACCAGTCGCTCCGGGTCCGACAGTGGTAAGGCGATCGGATCGACTGCCGCCACCGCGCCGACATCGGTCCTGCCTGGAAGGACCTTTCCGCCGGAATGTTCGGCGATCAGCGCCGCCGCGCGTTCCGCCGCCACCGGTCCCAGTTGCGGATCGACGCCCCGCTCGAACAGTTTGGACGCCTCACTCGCAAGCTTGTGGCGACGTGCCCCGCGGCTGATGTCCGGTGGGTTGAAGCAGGCCGCTTCGATGAGCACAGTCCTCGTGCCGGCAGTGATCTCGGTCGACTCGCCGCCCATCACGCCGGCCAGGCCGATCGGTCCCGATGCATCGGTGATCAGCACCTCGTCGCCGACCAGCACCCGATCTGCCCCATCAAGGGTGCGGATCCGCTGCCCCGCCGTCGCTCGGTCCACCACGATCGGGCCGGCCAGCCGGGCCATGTCGTAGGCGTGCAGGGGCTGGCCGAGTTCCAGCATCACGTAGTTCGTCACGTCGACGGCCAGCGAGATGGATCTGGTGCCGGCGGCGGCCAGTCGACGGACGATACGATGCGGCGACGCAGCGCCGGGGTCGACCCCGGAGACGCCGACGGCGGTGAACCTGAAGCAGCCCTGCTTGTCGTCGATCCGGACCGGGTACACCTCCGAGCCCGCGTCCCGCACCTCGCCTGCGGCCGGGTCGGTGAACGTGACGTCGAAACCGGCGCCCAACTCCCTGGCCAGACCGCGGATCGACATCGCGTAGCCACGGTCCGGGGTGATCGCCAGGTCGAAGACGGTGTCGTTGACGCCGGCCGGTCCGCGGGCGTCGTCGCCCACGGCGAAGCCGGCTGCCTGCTGGTGGCCGAGCACCAGGATCCCGTCGTGGTCGGTGCCGGTGCCGATCTCGTCCGAGGCGCAGATCATCCCGTCCGACAGCCGGCCGTAGGTATGGCGGGACGCGATCCGGAAACCGCCGGGCAGCACGGTTCCCGGCGGCGCCACCACCACCAGATCACCGACGACGAAATTCGTTGCACCGCAGATGATCCCGCGAGGCTCGTCGGATCCGTCCGGGCCGTTGCCCTTGCCGATGTCGACGGTGCAGAACCTGATCGGCTTGTTGAACTCGGTGAGTTCCTCGATCGCCAGCACCTTGCCGACCAGCAGATCGCCGGAGATCTCCGGCGGGTCGATGACCCCCTCCACCTCGAACCCGAGCCGGACGAACATGTCCGCCAGTTGCTCGGAGGTGACCGACGGGGGCAGCGCCACCCACTCGCGCAACCATTCCAGCGACACCCGCATCAGGGGAACACCTGCCCGGCCGGCGCCGAGAAGGCAGTGGTGAACCGCAGATCACCCTCGACCAGGTCACGCATGTCCGCGACGCCACTGCTGAACTGCAGGGTGCGCTCGACGCCCATGCCGAAGGCGAACCCGGACCACTCGGCCGGGTCCAGTCCACTGGCCGTCAGCACGTTCGGGTCGACCATGCCGCAGCCACCCCATTCCACCCAGCCGGCGCCGCCCTTCTTGTCCGGGAACCACACGTCCATCTCGGCGGACGGTTCGGTGAACGGAAAGAAATGCGGGCGCAGCCTGGTGGTCGACTCGGGGCCGAAGACGGCGCGGGCGAAGTGGTCGAGGGTGCCCTTCAGGTGCGCCATCGTCAGATGCCGGTCGATCGCCAGTCCCTCGAACTGGTGGAACACCGGGGTGTGGGTGGTGTCCATCTCGTCGGTCCGGAAGGCCTTTCCGGGGCAGAGCACGTAGATCGGCGGTTGTCTGGTCAGCATCGTCCGCACCTGGACCGGCGAGGTGTGGGTACGCAGCACCATGCCGGTGCCGGCGGGGCGGTCGGTGCCGTCGCCGACGTCCGCGATGTAGAAGGTGTCCTGCATCGCCCGCGCCGGATGGTTCGGCGGGAAGTTCAGCGCGTCGAAATTGAGCCACTCGGCTTCCACCTCAGGACCCTCGGCGACCTCCCAGCCCATCGCGGTGAAGATGTCAGCGACCCGCTCCACCATCATCGAGATGGGCTGGCGCGCACCGCGATCGCGCCGGTTGTACGGCAGCGTGACATCCACCGTCTCCTCGGCCAGGACCCTGGCATCACGTTCGGCCTCCAGCACGACCTGCCGCTCGGTGAGTGCCGCCTGGACACGGGCTCGAGCAACTCCAATCGTCCTGCCGGCGGCCGCCTTCTGTCCCGCAGGCAGGCCGGCGATCGCGCGATTGGCCAGCGCGAGCGTCGAACGATCACCGCCGTGACGCAGCCGGATCGACTTCAGCTCATCCAGGTCGCCGGCTCCCGCGATGGCCCCGAGGGCCGCATCGACGGCCGCCGAGACCGCCCCCTCGTCCACGGGGTCAATCTGGCCGGGCGTGCTGTTGGGTGCTGACATGAAGACCTTCCGCGCGCGCTGACAGCCTCCGAGTCTAGTGCTGGGCTGCCTGCCGATGACGCCGGCAACCGGTGCTGACAGCTGGTCACCGGCGCGCCGGGCGGGCGTCGGCACCTCGTTGGATCGCCACGCATCGCCCGGCCGCTGTGCCCGACCGGTCTTACCCTTCGACCATGGACCAACTGTCGAAGCTGCTGTCCGGAGCGGCGTCCGCCGTCCGTCGCCTCTATCGCGGACCCGGCCGTTCCGGCCCGCCCGGCCGTCGCCTCGCGCAGCGAACGGCACCGGGGTCGACACTCGCGCGGCCGTCGGCGGTCGGCCTGTCATCGCCGGGACGTACCGGCAGGGAAGCCACCGTCGAGATCGATCCGCAGGACATCGGCCCGGTCAGGATGACGTACTCACCGCAGACGGACGGCAAACCCGATCCGGGCGAGGTGGTCTGGACCTGGGTTCCGTACCAGGAGAACGACGGACGTGGCAAGGATCGGCCGGTACTGCTGGTCGCTGTCGAGCAGTCGGGCACCCTGCTGGGTGTCCAGCTGACCAGCAAGCCGCACAACGACGCGGACTTCCTGCCCGTCGGCGCCGGTGCGTGGGACGGCGAGCATCGACCGTCGTGGGCGAACCTCGACCGGATCATCAGGATTCATCCGGCAGGTATGCGCCGCGAGGGCATGGCGCTGCCGCACCGGGAGTTCGTCGCCGTTGCCGGCCGACTCGAACAGCGCTACGGCTGGACGGAGACCGGCGGCTGAGGCACGGCCGAGGGGCGGGACGTTCGGTACCCCACAGGACGCAGGAACGTGTCGCGGGGCTGACGTCCGCCGCTGGAGTTCCGAACGACCCGCCTGCCGAAGGACCCGGGAAGATCGCCTCGCGGGTACCGGTGAATCAGCGCCGGTGGGCGCCGGCGCTGGCATAGAGGAACAGCGCCGCGGCGGTGGCCAGATTGAGTGACTCCGCGCGGCCATGGATCGGCACCCTGACGGCGGCATCGGCGGCGGCGATGATCTCCGGCGGTAGGCCGTGCGCCTCCGACCCGAACAGCCACGCGGTCGGCAGGTCGAGCAGCCCGTCGCGGGCGGCGACGTCCAGGTCCAGCTGTGCGTTGCCGGTGGTGGCCAACGTCGACAGGCCGGCGGCAGCAAGTGGCTCCAGCACCGTGGCCGGGTCGTCGACGCGGGCGATCGGCAGGTGGAACAGGCTGCCGGCGGTCGCTCTCACCACCTTCGAGTTGAACGGGTCCACCGCGTCGCCCGCGATGATCACCGCGTCCGCACCGGCTGCGTCCGCGAGCCGGATGATCGTTCCGGCGTTACCCGGATCGTTGGTCTGCACCAGCACGGCCACCAGCTTCGGCGAGCCGGCTAGCGCCGTCTGCAGCGAGACGTCGATCATCTTGCAGCGAGCCACGATGCCCTGCGGCGCCTGGGTGTCGGACAGCACCGCGGCCGCCCTGTCGGTCACCTGGGTCACGTCGATCCCGGCTGCGAACGCCCTCCGTACCAACCCGGTGTTCCGCCCGGCCGCGGCTTCGGTGAGATACAACTCCTGCACACAGCCCGGATTGTCGGCCTGGTACCCGACGGCCTCGGTGACCGCCTGAGCGCCCTCGGCCAGGAACTCACCGGTCTCGGTCCGACGAGACCGCCGGAGCAGCCGATGGGCGGCAGCGATCCGCGACGATTTCTCCGTCAGCGGACCGGGCCCGTCGGTCGCATCGACAACGGCTCCGGGCTCGTCCCGGGGTGTCGAACGCCCGGCCGAGTTGTTCCCGGCCGGGCGCCGACGGTCCCTCTGGGGCGTCCGATCGTCCCGACCGGAAGTCCGATCGTCCTTGCTGGAACTCCGATCGTCCCTACCGGCGGGCGAGGACCGAGCTCGGCCGGTCAGGCTGCGTCCCCGGTGGTCTTCGCGGCGGCACCGGTCTGCGCCGGCACGGCTTCGCGGGCGATCTTCACCAATGCGGCGAATGCCGGCTGGTCGTGCACCGCGAGCTCGGCCATCACCTTGCGGTCGACCTCGACGCCGGCGATCTTCAGACCCTGGATGAAGCGGTTGTAGGTCATTCCGTGGGCGCGGGCGCCGGCGTTGATCCGGGTGATCCACAGCTGGCGGAAGTCGTTCTTGCGCTTGCGCCGATCGTTGTAGGCGTAATTGAGCGAGTGCAGCACCTGCTCCTTGGCCTTGCGGTACAGCCTGGAGCGCTGGCCGCGGTAACCGGCGGCATGCTCCAGGATCGTGCGGCGCTTCTTCTGAGCGTTGACCGCTCTCTTGACGCGAGCCACGGGACACCTGTCTTTCTGTTCGCTCCGGCGATCGTTACTGCCGACGCCGGGACTGCTGGATCGGATGGAAGGGTGGTGACCAGCCGTCGGGCCGATCGGATCCCGGCTGGGTCAGATGCCGAGCATTCGCTTGACGCGAGGAACGTCGGCTTTGGCCAATCCCTGCATTCCGTCGGAGCGGCGGGTCCGCTTGGTGGGCTTGTTCTCCAGGTGGTGCCGCTTGGCGGTTCCGGCGTGCACGATCTTGCCGGTGCCGGTAAGGCGGACCTTCTTCTTGATCCCGGAGTGGGACTTCTGCTTGGGCATGACTGATCCTTGCTGTCGGTGACGGCGCTCTGGCGAGTTCCGCTCGGTGTCCTGGTCGAACATGTGGTGGGTGGCGGTGCTGGGCAGTCGGTGCTATCCGGCGGGCTCGGTCTCCACGGGTTTCGCCGCCGGTCTGGGTGAGGGCTTCCCCGGCCCGGGTGACGGCGCTGCTGGTCTGGGTGTCGGCGCACCCGGCCTGGCCGATACCGCAGTCTGTTTGCTGGCTGGCGCCCCGGGTTTCGGCGGGCCGGGCCGGGAGGCCGGAGTCGGCCTGGCCGCCGGCGCAGGGGTTGCCGGCTTCTGCGAAGCAGCCGGCTCGGGGGCTGGGGCCGGCCTCGCCGTCGGGGCCGGCCTGCCAGCCGGAACGGACCTCGCCGCCGGGGCCGGCGCCGCGGGCGGGGCAGGGGTCGCGGCCGGGGCGGGCTTCGCCGCTGGGGCGGGCGCCGCGGCCGGGGCAGGCCTTGCCGGCGAGAGTTCTGCCGGTGCTGACGCCTGCTCCATCGCGGCAGCGGGCCCCGAGCTGGCATCCCGTTCACCGGTGGCGGCCGGCTCAGTGGTGCCCGCACCCTCAGTTCTGCCAATCGGCTCGGCGGTGACAGCCGGCTGCGTTGTCGTCGCTGTGGACGCCGAGGTGGGCGGCTGCGATCGAGGCGAAGCAGCGGACGCAGCCGCTGGAGCCGCCGCCGCGGCGCTGGACGGCGCCGGCGAGCTGATGCGCGGCTTGGCGGGCTGGCGATGCGGGGCCAGCACCATGATCATGTTCCGGCCGTCCTGCTTCGGCGAACTCTCGACCACACCCAGCTCGGTGACGTCGTCGGCCAGCCGCTGCAGGAGCCGGTATCCGAGTTCCGGTCGGGACTGCTCCCGACCGCGGAACATGATGGTCACCTTGACCTTGTCCCCTGCCTTGAGGAAGCGCACGACGTGACCCTTCTTGGTCTCGTAGTCGTGGGAATCGATCTTCGGCCGGAGCTTCATCTCCTTGATGACGGTCAGCACCTGGTGACGACGCGCCTCCCGGGCTTTCTGCGCACTCTCGTACTTGAACTTTCCATAGTCCATGAGCTTGCAGACCGGGGGTCGGGCCTCCGGCGCGACCTCCACCAGATCGAGGTCGGCCTGCTGCGCAAGGCGCATGGCCTCGCCGATCGGCACGATGCCGATCTGCTCACCCTCGGCGCCGACGAGCCGGACCTCGGGAACGCGGATCCTGTCGTTGATGCGTGGTTCGACGCTGATTGAGTCCTCCTGAAAAGACGGTGGTGGTGTGCGGCCGGAACCGGGGGCTACCGCTGAGACCCAGCCGAGAGGGAAGCTGATCTGTGACGGGCGTCCGCGGCACGAACACGCAGGCACCCGAACGACCGGTCGAGCGCGCCGAACGGCGCGCCGCACCGACTTCGAGAGCCGGTTACCGGAACCCGGCCGCCTTCACGGGCACCGAGTGGATGACTCCGGCGTCCGAGTTCTTCGGCAGCACGATCTGGCAGAGAGCCGATCGGTGCGCGGGTGGGAGTTCGGGACTCCACTTGCTCCCCTGCTCGCGCAGGGCTGGTCGCCCATTCATGATACACGCCCAGCCTGGCCCGTCGGCATCTCAGTGACGACCCGGATGGCCTGGGGTGGGGGCCACCCCGGCCCGGCGATCTGGCGTCGGGCCGGGGCGGCGTTCGGGGATCATCGCCGGCGGACCTTGCCGATTGTGATGGGTCGGCGCCGAAGATGGATGCCCGGTGTTCGTTGCCGCGGCGGACCCGGATGGGTTCTATTTCGCCTTCCGGGCCCGACGCAGATCGATCAATTCCAGCCGTCCGAGCGGCCGCTCGGTCTCCTGCTTGCGCAACTCGGCGTCCCGGCTGCTGATCGCCTCCGGTGTCGGCGTCGGGCGGTTGGCGGCGAACCGGTCGAACAAACCGCGCAGGGAACGCATGGCCTCGACCGCCCGCTGCCGGTCCATGGCCTGGATGGCGATCACCGGGTACGTCTCGTCATCGGCTAGGATCAGGACCGGCCACTGCGCGCCTTCCGGAAAGCTGACCCGGTGGACCAGCTGCCACGGGATGTCGCGATGACCGACCATGTTCCGCACCCGGAGTCCGTCCTGGTCGACCCGCAGTCGCGGTCGGGCGGCGGCCACCATGATCAGCCCGCCCATCAGCAGACCGATCCCGATCAAACCGATCTGGTCGGCGAGCCGGAACGAGACGCCGTCATCGGAGTTCGTCAGCAGGATGCCCACCGTCACCATCGCACCGACCACCACGACGGTGGCTATCGTCGCGTAGCTCACTATCCGGCGTGGCCGGACCTGCAGCAACGCCGCTGCGGTCATGCTGTCTGCCCGCCGGCGCTCGACTCAGATCCCGTCCCGAACCCGAGCACCGATCGCGGACGGCGGAGATCGCGGAGCACCAGCGCGGTGGCCAGCGCCGCGCTCATCGCGTCCGCGCCCTTGTCCTCGGGATCGCCATTCCTGCCGCTGCGATCCTGGGCCTGTTCGATGGTGTCGCAGGTCAGCACGCCGTTGCCGATCGGAGTCCCGGAATCCAGCGCGACCCTGGTGAGCCCGGCCGTCACCGCCTCGCAGACGTACTCGAAGTGGGGTGTACCGCCGCGGACGACGACCCCCAGCGCGACCACCGCGTCGTGGTCGGTTGCCAACTGCTGGGCCACCACGGGCAACTCCACCGACCCCGGAACGCGGACCACCGTGGGAGCGATGACACCCGCCGCTTCGGCGGTCGCCAGCGCCCTGGCCAGCAGCTGGTCGGTGATGGCCGGGTGCCACCGGGTGGCCACCACCCCGACCCGGATCCCGGCGGCGTCGGTGATCGCGGCGGACGGGCGTCCATCTCCACTCAACGTCGTGACCTCTTCTCGGTGTTCCGCTGTCGACGATTCGATCGTCGGTCGCTGTCGGGCCAGGCCTGTCCGAGTGCTGTCCGGTCAGGCGTGCCCGAGCCCGTCGAGTTCGTGACCCATCCGATCCCGCTTGGTCGTCAGATAACGCAGATTCTCCGGATTGCTGGAAACGGGCAGCGGCACCCGCTCGACGATCTGCAGTCCGTAGCCCTCAAGCCCGGCCCGCTTCGCCGGGTTGTTGGTAAGCAGCCGCATCGAGTGGACGCCGAGGTCGGCCAGCACCTGCGCACCGGTGCCGTACTCCCGCGAGTCGGCCGGCAGGCCGAGCGCCAGGTTGGCATCCAGGGTGTCGGCGCCCTCGTCCTGCAGCTCGTAGGCGCGCAACTTGTCCAGCAGGCCGATGCCGCGGCCCTCGTGACCCCGGATGTAGAGCACCACACCGCGGCCCTCGGCGACCACCGCGTCCAACGCTGCATGCAATTGCGGGCCGCAGTCACAGCGCAGCGAGCCGAGGACGTCGCCGGTGAGGCATTCGGAATGCACCCTGGTCAGGACGTTCTGGCCGTCGCCGATGTCGCCGTGCACCACCGCGATCAGCTCCCGCCCGGTGACGATGGACTGGTAACCGATGGCCCGGAACTCGCCTTGCGGCAAGGGCAGCCTGGCGTCGGCGATCTTGCGGATCTGGCTCTCCCGGGCGCGGCGGAAGGCGATCAGATCGGCGATCGAGATCACCGCCAATTCGTGCCGCCGCGCGAAATCGTGCAGCTGCGGAAGCCTGGCCATCGAGCCGTCGTCGTTGACGATCTCGCAGATGGCGGCGGCCGGAGCCAGGCCCGCCAGGGTGGCCAGGTCGACGGCGGCCTCGGTGTGCCCGGGGCGGACCAGCACACCACCTTCCCGGGCTCGCAGCGGGAAGACGTGTCCTGGCCGGCTCAGGTCGCCGGGGGTGCTCGAGCGGTCGGCCAGCGTGCGGATGGTGAGCGCGCGTTCGGCGGCCGAGATCCCGGTGGTGGTGCCTCGTTTGGCATCCACCGACACGGTGAAGGCAGTGCCCTTGCGGTCCTCGTTGGTGGCCAGCATCTGCGGCAGCGCCAGCCGGTCGCAATCCTCGGCGGTGAGCGGCGCGCAGATCACGCCGGCTGAGTACCGGACGGTGAAGGCCACCAGTTCGGCCGAGGCCAGCTCGGCGGCGAAGACCAGATCTCCCTCGTTTTCGCGATCTTCGTCGTCGACGACGACCACTGCCCGGCCGGCGGCGATCTCGGCGATCGCGTGCTCGATGGTGTGGAAGCCGGCGCCGGTGGCCGGTGGGACTGCCGATTCGATGAGATCCGTCATCTGCGGACCGTTCCTCGGTCGGCGCCTACCGGTACCCGAGCGGCGCCGCCGGTCACCCCATCGCTCGTAGCTGCCGACGTCGGCGCCGTCAGCAGGCGTTCGACGTACTTGGCCATCACGTCCACCTCGACGTTCACCGTCGCGCCGGCCAGGGTGGCACCCAACGTGGTGGCACGTTGGGTTTCCGGGATCAGCCCGATGGTGAACTGAGCGCCGTCGGGGGTGTCCTGCACGTCGATGACCGTCAGGGACACCCCATCGACCGCGATGGCGCCCTTGCCGGCAATGTACTTGGCCAACGACGGCGCCGCGGCGAAGATCAGCAGGTGGTAGCCGGGGTGGGTCTCCCGGCCGATCACGGTGGCGGTCCCGTCGACGTGACCCTGCATCACGTGCCCGCCCAGGCGGGTGGTCGGGGTGACGCTTCGTTCCAGATTCACCAGGGTTCCCGGTTGCCAGCCGCCGATGGTGCTCCGCAGCAGGGTTTCGGCCATCACGTCGACGGTGAACGTATGGTCCGCGTACTCGACGACGGTCAGGCAGACGCCGCACACCGCGATGGAATCACCGCGATGCACGTCACCCGCGACCTTCCGGCTCTCGATCCGAAGCTTGGCATCGGCACCGCCAGGCGCGAGATCGATGCCCGCAACCCGGCCCAGCTCTTCGACGATCCCGGTGAACATGGTCTTCTTCCTGTCGGCGTCCGCGCGTGCGGTGGACGGGCGGCCCCCATACTCCCACTCCGCGACGGCCTACCGGCCCCCTGACCGCTGTGCCGCTGCTTACTGCTGGTCGCGTTGGCCTCGCGGGTGCCGCTCGGCCAGCTCGCGCAGCGCCCTGACGGCGGCGGCCGGATCGTCGGCGCCGTAGACGGCGGATCCGGCGACGAAACAGTCTGCGCCGGCCTCCGCGGCCGCCTCGATGGTGTCGGTGCTGACCCCCCCGTCGACCTGCACGACGACGTTGAGATGTCCGGTCTGCACCATCTGGCGTGCGCTGCGCACCTTGTCCAGCATCTCCGTCATGAACCTCTGCCCCCCGAAACCGGGTTCCACCGTCATCACCAGCAGGGTGTCGTACTGCCGGAGGGCGTCGACCCAGTCGTCCAACGGCGTTCCGGGCTTCACCGACAGCCCGGCCTTGGCGCCGTTGGCCCTGAGGTCGAGAGCAACGCTGATCGGATCCCGTATCGCCTCGGCGTGCACCGTGACGTTGTAGGCGCCGGCCTCCGCGTAGCCGACCGCCCAGCGATCCGGGTCGTCGATCATCAGATGGCAGTCCAGCGGAATGTCGGTGACCTTCTTCAGCGCGGACACCACTGGGAGCCCGATCGTCAGGTTCGGCACGAAGTGGTTGTCCATCACGTCGATGTGCAGCCAGTCCGCGCCGCCCGATCCGCCGACCCTGGCCGCCTCGTCGGCCAGCCGGGCGAAGTCGGCGGACAGAATGCTCGGGGCGATCAGCGCGGACACGCGCCTCACCCTAGGCCAGCCCCCACCACCAGCCCCGGCGAGGATCGACTTCGCCCTCGAGGATCTAATTGTCGCGTCCTGTCACTCCCGCCACAATCAGCGCGAAGTCGATCCTCGCAGCCGAGAACGATCCTCGCCGGTAGGTGCCGCGGACAGGGCGGCGGGGAATCGTCAGCGCCGACGCAGCAGTGCCAGGAACATGCCGTCGGTGCCGTGCCGGTGAGGCCACAACTGCACCGTCGGACCCTCACCCAGGTCCGGAACTCCCGGGAAACAGGGCCGGGCGTCCACCAGATCCAACCCCTCGGGTCGGCGACCGACGATGCCGATGGTCTCCGACAGATGCGGCGAGCAGGTGACGAACCCCACCACGCCGCCCGGCCGGACCAGCCGGGCGGCCGACGCCAGCAGTTCACGCTGCAGCCGGACCAGATCGGCGACATCGGCGGGGTCGCGCCGCCACCGCGACTCCGGCCGGCGGCGCAAAGCACCCAGGCCGGTACAGGGGGCGTCCAGTAGTACCCGCTGGAAGACACCTTCCGGCAGACCCGGGTCGCGTCCATCCCCGACGTGCACGGTGACGGGTAATCCGGACGTGGTGCGGCGCACGAGATTCGCCCGATGCGGGGAGATCTCGACGGCGTCCACTGTTGCGCCGCGCTGCGCTGCCAGCGCGCCGATCAGACCGGCCTTGCCGCCCGGACCGGCCGTCAGGTCCAGCCACCTCGAGTCGGCGCCGTCGATGTCTGCGCTGGCCAGCGCTACCGCAACGAGTTGCGATCCTTCGTCCTGGACGGCGGCCCGTCCGTCGGCGACGGCGGCGATCGCGCCAGGGTCGCCCGCCGGCAGGTAGACCCCGTACGGGGAATAGCGGGCCGGCTGGCCGCCGGATGCGGTGACCAGGTCCTCCCGGTCGATCCGGCCGGGCCGGGCCACCAGGTGGACGATTGGTGGGGCATCGTCCGCGCGCAGCGCGCTCTCCAGTTCGTCGCGGCGGGGGCCGAGCGCATCGGACAACGCCGAAACGATCCACCGGGGATGCGCGGTGGCCATCGCCAGGTGGCCCAACCGGTCGGTGTTCCGGTCCGGTGCCAGCCGGGCGATCCAGCTGTCCAGGTCCGCCTCGGCGACCCGGCGCAGAACCGCATTCACGTAGCCGGCCGCCCCGGGACGCCGGCCGGCGCGAACCAGATCCACTGTCGCCGACACAGCGGCATGCGGAGGAATCCTGGTACGCAGCAACTGATATGCGCCCAACCGCAGGGCGTCCAGTACCGACCCGTCCAGGTCGCCGAGTCCACGATCACCGCTGGCTCCGATGATCGCATCCAACTGGCCGAGTGCCCGGCAGGTACCGTAGGAGAGTTCGGTGGCGAGCGCCGCATCCCGGCCGTGAAGACCGGCACCGACGATCAGATCGGGCAACGCGAGATTGGCGTAGGCGCCGTCCTCGCGGACCGCGGCGAGCAGATCGAGCGCGACCTGGCGGGCCGGATCGACAGCCGGCGGTCGACGGGTGCCTGGCCGCCGACGCGGGCCAGTGGGACCGCGCTGTGCTCGGCGCGGTGGCCGGGTCATGATGTGGAACCCGTTCCGGCTGAGAGCCTTTCGGCGCCTCCGCCGTCGCTGCCGAGCCGCTCTCCCGGCGATGGACGGGTCCCGCGGGCCCAGTCGGCCGCCGGCATCGGCTTCTTGCCTGGCGCCGTCACCGTGCCCAACCGGACCGCGCCGTTGCCGGTGCCCACCAATACCTCGCGCTTGCCAACGGACAGTTCGCCGGGAGCCAGCGCGGCGCCGTCCGTCGGCTCGGCTGGCCCGATACCCATTTTGCCCCAACGACTCTGCGTCCAGGCACCCGGATCCGGTGTCACCGCACGGATCTGCCGGTCGACGGCGGCGGCCGATGCCGACCAGTCGATGCGGGCGTCCTCGGCGGTCACTTTGCCGGTGCGGCTGACGCCATCAACGGGCTGTGGCCGGGGCTGCAGGGAGCCGTCGGCAATGCCGTCGAGAGTGTTCCGCAGCAGGCGTGCCCCGCCGATCGCCAGCCGCTGCAACAGTTCTCCGGTGGTGTCCCGCACACCGATCGGTTCGGTGATCATGCCGTACACCGGTCCGGTGTCCAGGCCGGCCTCCAGACGGAAGGTGCTGGCACCGGTGATCCGGTCCCCGTTCCGGATAGCTGCCGCTACCGGCGCTGCGCCCCGCCAGGCCGGCAGCAGCGAGAAGTGCACGTTGACCCAACCGTGGGCCGGTATCTCCAGCACCGGCGGCGGCAGGATCGCTCCGTAGGCGACCACCGCGCCGGCGTCCGGCCGCAGCTCACGGAGCGTCGCTGCGAACGTCGGCTCCCTGGCACCGGCCGCCTTGATCACGACCAGACCGGCCCGCTCGGCGACGTCGGCGACCGGCGAGGCCCGCAGCGACCGGCCCCTGCCGGATCTCGCGTCCGGGCGGGTGATGACGGCGAGGATCTGGTGCTCGCCGGATCGGTGGGCATCGATCAGGGTTCGCAGCGACGGCACGGCGGTGGCCGGGGTTCCGGCGAAGACGATGCGCAGGGGATGCTCGTTCCGATCGGCGGCAGTGGGCCGGGTGGCAGGTCGAACGGTCGGACGGAGTCTAGGAGAGTCCTGAATAAGGCTGGGTTCCGGGGTTGATTCGGTGTTGGGTAGGCGCGCCGGGTATCTCAATGGGCGGTCGATGCCGCGAGTCACAACCGTGGTTGGACAACGAGCTCGCCCGGCGC
>JAABUR0100002557.1_pt1 | contig 27420 bp, 28 predicted proteins | sample 5560091 | NCBI WGS metagenome assembly JAABUR01 (sample SAMN10711879, study PRJNA513375) | rock metagenome | isolation source: Antarctica rocks | place: Antarctica: Victoria Land, University Valley sud
CAGAGCTCGGGCAGGCGGGCGGGATCCTCCACGTCGAGCTCGACGAGCCGGCCGACGTGCACGTGGGCCACGCCCGCGAAGCCGAGCGCGGGGAGCGCGCGCTCGACGGCCTGACCCTGGGGGTCGAAGATCCCCTCCTTGGGGCGGATGAGCACTCGGGCGCGCATCAGGACGCGGTGCCCGTGCGCTCGAGCCACGCCGCGAACGGCTCGCCCGTGACGAGCTCGTAGGCCTGCACGTACTTCTCGCGCGTGGCGGCGACCACCTCCTCGGGGATCGGGGGCGCGGGCGGGGCCTTGTCCCATCCCGTGCTTCCCGCCCAGTCGCGCACGTACTGCTTGTCGAAGCTCGGCTGCCCGCGGCCGGGCTCATAGCCCTCGAGCGGCCAGAACCGCGAGGAGTCGGGCGTGCATACCTCGTCGCCGAGGACGAGGGCACCGGAGGAGCCCCTTCCGAACTCGAACTTCGTGTCGGCGAGGATGATCCCGCGCGCCCGCGCGTGCTCGGCGGCATGGGCGTAGAGCGCGAGGGAGACCTCGCGGAGCTCCTCCGCCTTCGAGAGCGAGCCGAGCAGCTCGCCGGCGCGGTCGAGGTCGATCGTCTCGTCGTGGCCGACCTCCGCCTTGGTCGAGGGGGTGAAGATCGGCTCGGGAAGCTGCTCGGACTCCCGCAGCCCGGCCGGGAGCGGGATGCCGCTCACTCCTCCCGTCCGCTGGTAGTCCTTCCACCCCGAGCCGGTGATGTAGCCGCGCACCACGCACTCCACGGGAAGCATCTCGAGCCGCTCGACGAGCAGCGCCCGACCGCGCGCCTCGGGCGGCACGCCGTCGGCGATCGAGCGCAGGTGGTTGGGGATGATGGCCCGCGTGCGCTCGAACCAGAAGGCCGAGAGCCCGGCGAGAACCTTCCCCTTGTCGGGGATCGGCGTAGGGTGCACCACGTCGTAGGTCGAGATCCGATCCGAGGCGACCATCAGTACGCGATCGCCCGCCTCGTACATCTCGCGGACCTTCCCCGAGGAGAGGAGAGGGAGGTCGGCCAGTGAGCTCACGCGCGGCGATGCTACCAGCGACCGCGGGTGGGATTATGGTGAGCGACGTGCGCCGCTACGCCCTCTCCGCGGTCGGTCGCGACCGGCCCGGGATCGTCGCCGGGGTGACCGGCGCGCTGCTCGAGCACGACGTCAACATCGAGGACTCGCAGATGGCGGTTCTCGGCGGCCACTTCGCGATGATGCTGGTGCTCGGCGCGCCCGATCGCACCGACGCGCAAGCGCTCCGCGACCGGCTCGACGTCGTCTCCGCCCAGTTCGAGCTCGCCTCGCTCGTGCTCGAGGAGCTCGAGGCGAAGGCGGTCACGTCGCCCGAGGCGACCCACGTGGTGAGCGTCTACGGCATCGATCACCCGGGCATCGTCCATTCCGTCACCTCCGCCCTCGCCGAGCAGGGCGCCTCGATCACCGACCTGCGCACGCAGCTCGCGGGCTCGAGCGACTCGCCGCTCTACGCCATGCTCATCGAGGTCGCCGGTCCGGCGCCCGACGCCGAGCGCCTGGGCGCGCTGGCGCGCGAACAGGGGGTCGAGCTCAGCGTGAGCGAGCTCGAGCGGGACGTCCTCTAGGTGGCCGTCCGAGAGGTTCTGCGCTACCCGCACCCGGCCCTCAAGCGCACCGCCCGGCCGCTCGATCCCGCGACGGAGCGTGAGCAGATCGCGCGCGTGGCCGCCGATCTCCTGGACACCATGCGCGCCAACCCGGGTTGCGTGGGGATAGCCGCTCCGCAGCTCGGCGAGCCCGTGCGCATGGTGGTGGTCGACGTCACCGGGCACCGGAAGGCCGCGGCGGTCCACGGGCTCCTGCTCCTCGTCAATCCTCGGCTCACGGGAGGCGAGCAGACGGAGGTCGCGCGCGAGGGGTGCCTGAGCATCCCCGACCTGACGGCGAACGTGCGACGGGCGGTGACGGTCGAGCTCGAGGCGGTCGATCCCGACGCAGGGCTCGTGCGCCTCGATACCGAGGGCTTCGAGGCGCGCTGCCTCCTGCACGAGGTCGACCATCTCGACGGCCTGCTCTTCCTCGACCGGGTCGACTCGCTGGTGGACGACGTCTTCCGGCGAAAGCGCTCGGGCTAGAGAAGGCGAGGCTCAGCGACGTGCCGTTGCGGTCCTTCCGCGACCGGCGACGACCCGGTAGATGATGAGCAGCAGGAGCGAGCCGGCGATCGCGATGAGCCACGTCTTCAGGTCGAAGAAGTGCTTGTCGCTGCCGAAGTTGAGCGCCTTGGCGATGTACCCGCCGACGATCGCGCCGACGATGCCGATGATGATGGTGACGATGATGCCGCCGGGATCGTCGCCCGGCAGGATCAGCTTGGCGACCGCCCCGGCGATGAGCCCGAGGACGATCCATCCGATGATTCCCATTGCAACCTCCGTGCGGCAGCGAGCCGCGGTGGTGGACGTAGAGGTACCACCATGGCGTATACCCGGAGAACGGCCCTCTGACTCAGGCGATCCTCTCCAGGCGACTCACGATCTCCCGAGCATGGCGGGTGAAGTGGCTCGAGTCGAAGACCGCGTCGAGGTCGAGGTCGGGCTGCTCGCGGGCGAGCAGATCGCGTAGCGGCGTGCGCTCGTCCCAGGCGCGCTGGGCGAGATTCTGCGCGATCCGGTAGGCCTCGTCCCGGCTCATCCCCCGCTCGACGAGCGCGAGGAGCACGCGCTGGGAGAAGAGCGCGCCGTGGGTGAGCTCGAGGTTCTTCCCCATCCGCTCGGCGTCGATCGTCATGCCCTCCACGAGGGCGACCGCGCGGTGCTGGAGGTAGTCGAGCAGGATCGTCGAGTCGGGCAGGATCACCCGCTCGACCGAGGAGTGGGAGATGTCGCGCTCGTGCCACAGCGCGACGTCCTCGAGCGCCGCCTGAGAGTTGGCGCGCAGCACGCGGGCGAGGCCCGAGATCTGCTCCGACTTGATCGGGTTGCGCTTGTGGGGCATCGCGCTCGAGCCCTTCTGGCCGGGCCGAAAGGGCTCCTGGACCTCGCGCACCTCGGTGCGCTGGAGGTGGCGTATCTCCGTGGCGAGACGCTCGAGCCCGGCCCCGGCGAGCGCGATCGCGCCCAGCAGCTCGGCGTGGCGATCACGGGCGACGACCTGGGTGGAGACCGGCTCGGCGACGAGCTCGAGGCGCGCGAGCACGCGCGCCTCGAACCCGGGGGAGGTGGCAGCGTAGGTACCCACCGCGCCCGATACCGCGCCCACCGCCGCCTGGTCGAAGGCGCGCTCGAGGCGGAGCGCGTTGCGGTGAGCCTCGAAGGCGAAACCGGCGAGCTTCACCCCGAAGGTGGTCGGCTCGGCGTGCACGCCGTGGGTGCGGCCGACGCAGACGGTGTCCGCGTGCTCGCGCGCGCGAGCGGCGAGCGCGGCGCTCAGCGCCCGCGCGCCGGGCACGATGATCTCGCCGGCGCGGCGGAGCTGCAGCGCGAGCGCGGTGTCGAGCACATCGCTCGAGGTCAGGCCGAAGTGGATCCAGCGCCCGGCGGCGCCGGCCGACTCCGAGAGCACGTCGACGAAGGCGGCCACGTCGTGGTCGGTCGTCTTCTCGCGCTCGTCGACCGCCTCCACGGTGAAGGAGGCGCCTCGGATCGCCTCGATCTCCTCGGCGCTCGGGCCCTCCATCTCCGCGCACGCCGCGACCTCTACCCGGCGCCACGCCTCCATCCGCGCCGCGTCGGTCCAGACGGCGCCCATCTCCGGGCGGGTGTAGCGGGCGATCATCGCCCGGGCACTATGCCAGCCGTCAGGGCCGGTGCAGCCTCAGGCGAAAGACCTTCTGGGCGCGGTTGCCGCTCGTGTCGCGGGCGCGCACGACGGCCCGGAGCGCGAGGTTGTGGTGCCGTCGCACCAGCTTCGGGGTGATGCGCGCCAGCCGCACGACGATCCGCCGGGGGCGCCCGTTCCGGATAACGACCGTCGCCCGGGCGAGCGTGTAGCGGCGAGCCTTCGCCCGGCCGACCCGCACGCGGTTCGCGGTCTGAAGCACGAGGGTCACGCGGCAGCCCTTGGCCTCGTTGCGGCAGGCGAGGAAGAGGGCGACGCGACGGCCGCTGCGCAGGAGGAGCGTCCCCGGGCGCTCGCTGAGACGGGGCGGGGTCTTGTCGGCCGGCGGGGGCACCGTGGCCGGTGGCTGGGCGCCGGTGTCGACGTTCTCGCAGTCCCCCGCGGGCCGGTCGGTCGGGTCTGCGGTCACCGTGTCGACTCCGCCGCACGTGATCGTCTCCGCGTTGGCGTCGCGGGCGAGGATCCTGTCGTCGCCCGCGCCGGCGTCGAACGTGTCGATGTCGGCGTCGCCGGTCAGCGTGTCGTTCCCGGCGCCCGCGACGAGCACGTCGATACCCGGGCCGCCGTTCTGCGTGTCGTTGCCCGTGGAGCCGAGGAGGACGTCGTTGCCGCCCGCGCCGTTCAGCGTGTCGTTGCCGGGCGGTCCCGGGTCGGCGCCGGCCGTGCCGGGCGGCACGGCGCCCACGATGGTGTTCGGGCCATCGTTGCCGGTGAGCGTGTCGTCTCCGTTCGAGCCGACGAGGTTCTCGACGGTGGAGTCGATCGTGTCGCTCTCCGTCGTGCCCTTCGCGCCGTTGTGAGTCGTGGTCGTGCCGGGGTTGGCGAGCGTCGCGGCGACTCCCGTCGTGCGGCTGATGCCGGCCTGCGCCACCGACGCGTACACCGCGAAGTCGGTGCCGGCCCCGCCGCTGAGCGTGTCGTTGCCCGTGCCGCTGACGAGCCGGTCGTCCCCCGCGTCGCCGTTCAAACTCGTCGCGCCCTTGCCGCCGACGAGCGTGTCGTTGCCCTCGCCCCCGTTGACCGTGCCGTCGTCGCCGGCGAGCAGGGTGTCGTTGCCGCCCAGGCCGTTGATCGTGTCGGTGCCGGCCGGACCGGGGTCGACGCCGGGCGTGCCAGCGGGCGCCGCGCCAGCGATCGTGTTGTCGGCGCCGTTGCCGGTGAGGGTGTCGTTGCCACCTGAGCCCACGAGGTTCTCGATGTCGTCGTGAACCGTGTCGGCCTCGGAGGTGCCGTTCGCGCCGCCCTTCGCGGTCTGGCCCGGATCGGCGAGCGCAGCCGTCACCCCCTCGCTCCCGCGGGTGATCCCGACCTGCTTTACCGAGGCGTAGACGAGGAAGTCGGTGCCGGCACCGCCGTTGACGTCGTCGTTGCCGAGGCCCGAGACGAGGTTGTCGTTGCCCGCTTCGCCGTTCAGGGTGGTCGTGGTTCCCCGGTCGCTGCCTCCCACCAGGGTGTCGTTGCCCTCGCCGCCGTTGGCGGTGCCGTTGCCGACGGTCGCGAGCGTGTCGTCGCCGCCCAGGCCGTTGATCGTGTCGGTGCCCGTCGTGGCGGTGGGCACGTTCGGCGTTCCGGGCGGTGCCGTGCCGGCGATCGTGTTCGGCCCGTCGTTGCCGGTGAGCGTGTCGTTGAAGTTGGTCCCGACGAGGCCCTCGACGTCGGAGGCGATCGAGTCGTTCTCACCGGCCTGACCGTTCGCCGTGCTCGGCGGTCCGCCGAGGGGCGGGAGCGTGGCGGTCACCCCCGTCGTTCGGTCGATGCTCGCGCCGGTCGGCGAGACGTAGGCGACCGTGTCGGTGCCGGCGCCTCCGTTGAAGACGTCCTGCTCGCTGCCGCCGACGAGCGTGTCGTTGCCGTCGCCGCCGTTGATCGTTCCCGTCGGGGGACTCGAGCCGGCGCTGATCACGCCGGTGTCGTTCCCGTCGCCGAGGTTCTCCACGAGCGAGGCTGCCCCGGGGACCCCGCACAGGAAGCCCTGGGGCAGGCGCCAGCCGGCGGCGTCGGCTGACAGGCGAGCGTGGTCATGGGGTCCGAGGACCTCGTGACCCCGGCGTTTCGATCGCCGACGAAGTAGGTGTCCATCTGCTGCTTGACGATCACCGCGGTGTTGGTCTCGCCGGGCGCCGCGTCGAAGGTGAGCGTGGTGCCCTTGACGGTGATCGTCGCGGCCTGTGCCGCCGCGGGCACGACGATGAGGAGGACCACGGACAGGAGGCAGGAGCGCAGGAAGCGGGGCACGCCGTCCAAGGTAGCCGGCGCGGCGCGCGGACGCGCCGCTGTCTACGCGCCCAGGATCCGCGCCGCGAGCACGGCGGCGTTGCGCGCGCTGTCCACCCCGACGCAGGCCACGGGCACGCCCGGCGGCATCTGGGCGATCGCCAGCAGCGCGTCGAGGCCGCCGGCGATCGAGGTGCGGCTCGTGAGCGGCACGCCGATCACCGGCAGGTCGGTGTGCGCGGCCACCACCCCGGGCAGCGCGGCCGCGAGCCCGGCCCCGGCGATGATCACCCGCAGGCCCCGCATGCGAGCGTTCTTCGAGTACTCGGCAACCTGGTCGGGATCCCGATGCGCCGACATCACGCGAATCTCGTGCAGGATCCCGCGCTCGGTGAGCTCGTCGCCGGCCTTCTGCATGGTCTCCATGTCGCTCTTGGAGCCCATGACGATCCCCACGCGGGGCGCGTCGACCTCGAGGCCCTCGAGCTCCTCCTCCACCTCGGCCTCGACCTCCACCTCGGCGAGGGGAACGGCTGCCGGACGCTCGCTCACGAGGCGGCGGCGGCGATATCGCGGCGAAGCTGCATGCCCTCGAAGTGCACCATGTCGGCGGCAGCATACGCGGCCTCGCGGGCGACGGCGACGTCCGGGCCGAGGGCGGTGAGGCCGAGCACCCGACCGCCGGCGGTGAGGATCCGGCCGTCGCTTCCCGCGGTGCCGGCGTGGGTCACCTCGACCGCCGGATCGAGCTCGTCGAGCCCCGAGATCTCCTCGCCGCTCGAGGAGGACTCGGGGTAGCCGGCCGAGGCGAGCACCACGGTCACCGCCGCCTCCGGGCGCCACGCGAGCGCGACGCCGCCCAGCCCGCCGCGACGCGTGCAGCGTTCGAGCAGATCGAGCAGGTCGGTCTGCAGGCGCGGCAGCACGGCCTGGGTCTCGGGGTCGCCGAAGCGGACGTTGAATTCGAGCACCCTGGCCCCCGCCGCGCCGAGCATGAGCCCGGCGTAGAGCACGCCGTGGAACGGGGTGCCACGCCGGGCGAGCTCGTCGAGGACGGGCTGGTGGACCTGCGCGCAGAGCTCGGCCGCCCGGCGGGCGTCGATCTCGGCCACGGGGGAGAAGGCCCCCATCCCGCCGGTGTTCGGCCCCGAGTCGCCGTCGCCGATCCGCTTGAAGTCGCGCGCCGGCGCGAGTGGCACCGCGCGCTCGCCGTCGCAGAGCGCGAGCAGCGAGAGCTCCTCTCCGTCGAGGAGCTCCTCCACGACCACCCGCTCGGTTCCGTGCCGGCGCTCGACGAGAAAGGCGTGCAGCGCCTCTCGCGCCTCCCTCTCGTCGGCGGCGATCACCACCCCTTTGCCCGCGGCCAGGCCGTCGGCCTTGATCACGGCGGGGTAGGAGTCGATCGCCTGCAGGCCGCCCTCGACGTCCTCCACCACCGCATGGGCCGCCGTGGGGATCCCGGCCGCCGCCATCACCTCCTTGGAGAACGCCTTGGAGCCCTCGAGCCGCGCGGCGGCGGCCGACGGTCCGAAGCAGGCAATCCCCTCCGCCGCCAGCGCGTCGGCCACGCCGGCGACGAGCGCCACCTCGGGCCCGACGACGACGAGGTCTACGTCACGCTCGCGCGCGGCGCGCACGAGGCCTTCGACGTCGTCGACCGCGACCTCGATGAGCTCGGCGTCCGCGCCAATGCCCGCGTTGCCGGGAGCGCACAGCACGTCGGGTCTTCGCGGCGAGCGACGGAGGGACCGGACGAGCGCGTGCTCGCGTCCGCCCGCGCCGACCACGAGGACCCTCACGCCGAGAGACCGCTCGGCTTCGCCTCGCTCCCGGCCTCACATCTCCGCTTCGTGAGTGCGCTGACCGCTCCGATGTTCGGCCAGGTCACCACTTACAGCGCCGAGATGAAGTCGTCGATCGGTATCGCCGTCAGCGTCTCGTACTTCGCCGTCCCGCGCGAGCCGAGCTCGAGCGAGACCCGCGCGATCGTCGTCTCGTCGGGCGCCTCGACGATGTTGATGAAGTCGAACCGCCCGAGCGTGCACCACTGCCCCTTGACGGTCGCCCCGAGCTGCTCGATCTCCCGGTTGACCTCGCGGATGCGCTGCGGATTGTTCTTGATCGTCTGCACGCCCTCGGGCGTGAGGGTCGAGAGCATGATGTAGGTGGGCATGGTGCTCGGCGGCCTCCCCTTCGTCGCGGTCCTTGGCAGGGGTTCTACCCGATTTCGCTGGTACTTCCGCCCGCGATGCGTCAACATCGGGGCAGGGGAGGACCCGGCGGGAAGCCGACGTCCGAGCCGGTCCAACCGTCCACTGGGGAGATCTCGTGAAGAACCGCATCGCCTGGCTCGTCGGGAGCATCGCTGCGCTCCTGCTCGCCGAGCCGCCGCCGCGCAGGCCGCCGACGTCGCGGCCAGCCGCCCCTGCTACGTCTACGACGGTGCCCAGCGTCCGCTGGTCATCGCAGCCAGGGGGTTTGCCCCAAACCATCCCGTGGACTTCCGCGCCGGCACCCGCCTGCTCGCCCGGGACACGACGGACGAGCAGGGCCGGGTGCTCCATACGTTCATCGTCGGCGAGCTCTACCGCGGGCACCTCTCGCAGCGCGTCACGGTTTCCGTGAGCGACGGAGCCACCTCCGCGAGCACATCGTTCGCGATCGAGCGCTTCGACGCCGTGATCGCGCCGAGCTCGGGCTCGCCCGCGCGGCGGGTGCGGCTCTCCCTGTTCGGTTGGGGGAGCTCGACGCTCTACCTCCACTACGTGCCGCCGCACGCTCACCGGGCGGTGCGGACGGTGCGCCTCGGCCGCACCCATGGCGTAAGCGACGGATGCGGCCACCTGGTCGTCCGCCTACCGCACCTCTACCCGTTCCGCCCGCGCGCGGGCACGTGGACGCTGCAGTTCGACACACGTCGGGGCTACAGCTCGCGGAGCGTCCCGCGCATCGGCTACCGCTCGCGGATCTTCGTGCGCTGAGCGCCTTGTCCTACGCCGCGGCCGCGGCCGGCACCGGCGCGGGCGCCTTGGCGAAGGTCAGCTCCCCGCCCTCGGCGCCGACGAGCACGGTGTCGCCGGGCAGGAAGCGGCCCTCGAGGATCGCCAGCGCCAGCGGATCGACCAGCTTCTTCTGGATCACCCGCTTGAGCGGCCGCGCGCCGTAGGTCGGGTCGTAGCCCAGGTTGCCGAGCAGCGTGCGCGCCTCTTCGCTCAGCTCGATCTCGATCTCGCGCTCCCGCACCCGGCGCACCAGGCGCTCGACCTGCAGGGTGACGATCTCGCCGATCTCCGCCCGGGTGAGCGAAGCGAACTCGACGATGTCGTCGAGCCGGTTGACGAACTCGGGACGGAAGTGCGCCTCGACTCCCTCCCGCCCGCCCGGGATGTTCGAGGTCATGATCAGCACGACGTTCTTGAAGTCGACCGTCCGGCCCTGCCCGTCGGTCAGGCGCCCGTCGTCCATGACCTGGAGCAGGGCGTTGAACACGTCGGGGTGGGCCTTCTCGACCTCGTCGAGCAACACCACGGAGTAGGGCCGGCGGCGCACCGCCTCGGTGAGCTGGCCGCCCTCCTCGTAGCCGACGTAGCCCGGGGGCGCGCCGACGAGCCGCGAGACGGAGTGCTTCTCCATGTACTCCGACATGTCGATGCGGATCATCGCGTCCTGCGAGTCGAACATGAACTCGGCGAGCGCGCGGGCGAGCTCCGTCTTCCCCACGCCGGTGGGGCCGAGGAAGAGAAAGGTGCCGATGGGCCGGTCGGGATCCTGCAGCCCGGCGCGGGAGCGGCGCAGCGCGGCGGAGACCGCCTCGACCGCCTCCTCCTGGCCGATCACCCGCTGGTGCAGGCGCTCCTCCATGTGCACGAGCTTCTCGATCTCGCCCTCCATGAGGCGCGAGACGGGGATGCCCGTCCACGTGCCGACGACCTCCGCGATGTCCTCGGAGTCGACCTCCTCCTTGAGAAAGCGGGTCGGGCCCCGCTCGGCGCCCGAGGTCTCCGCCTCCTCGAGCTGGCGCTCGAGCGCGGGGATTTCGCCGAAGCGCAGCTCGCCCGCGCGCTGCAGGTCGCCCTCGCGCGTGACCCGCTCGAGCTCGCGGCGCGCCTGCTCGAGCTGCTCGGCGATGTGCCCAGCGCCCTGCAGGAGCTCCTTCTCCCGCTGCCACTCGGCGGTCATCGCCGCCGAGCGCTCGCGCTCCTCGGCCAGCTCGCGCTCGATCGCCTCACGCCGCGCCACGGTGGCCGGGTCCTCGTCGTCCTTGAGCGCCTCGCGCTCGATCTCGAGCTGGACGATGCGGCGGTCGACCTCGTCGATCTCCGTGGGCTTGGAGTCGATCTCGATCCGCAGCCGCGAGGAGGCCTCGTCGAGCAGGTCGATCGCCTTGTCGGGCAGGAAGCGGTCGGCGATGTAGCGGTGAGAGAGCGTGGCCGCGGCGATGATCGCCGTGTCCTGGATGCGCACGCCGTGGTGGGCTTCGTAGGTGCCCTTGAGCCCGCGCAGGATCGCGATCGTGTCCTCCACGGAGGGCTCGCCCACGAGCACGGGCTGGAAGCGACGCTCGAGCGCCGGGTCCTTCTCGATGTGCTTGCGGTACTCGTCGAGCGTGGTGGCTCCGACCGCCCTCAGCTCGCCGCGCGCGAGCATGGGCTTGAGGAGGTTGGCGGCGTCGACGGCGCCCTCCGCGGCGCCCGCGCCGACGATCGTGTGCAGCTCGTCGATGAAGAGGATGACCTGGCCGTCGGCGTCGGCGATCTCCTTGAGCACCGCCTTGAGCCGGTCCTCGAACTCGCCGCGGTACTTCGCGCCCGCTACGAGCGCGCCGATGTCGAGCGCGACCACGCGCCGGTCGCGCAGGCCCTCGGGCACGTCGCCCGAGACGACGCGCTGGGCGAGGCCCTCGGCGATCGCGGTCTTGCCCACGCCCGGCTCGCCGATCAGCACGGGGTTGTTCTTCGTGCGCCGGGAGAGGACCTGGACGACGCGACGGATCTCGTCGTCGCGCCCGATGACCGGGTCGAGCTTGCCGTCGCGCGCGGCCTCGGTGAGGTCGCGCCCGAACTTCTCGAGCGCCTGGAACTTGTCCTCGGGGTTCTGGTCGGTAACGCGGTGCGGCCCGCGCACCTCGGCGACGGCCTGGTGCAGGCGCTCGGGAGTCGCGCCGTGGGCCCGGAGCACGTCGCCCGCGGGAGAGGACTCGGCGGCGGCGAGGGCGAGGAGGAGATGCTCGGCGGAGACGTATTCGTCCCGGAGCTCGCGGGCTTGGCGCTCGGCGTCGCGGAGCACCTGCCCGAGCTCGTTCGAGGCTGCGCTCGCCTCGGCACCGGGCCCGCTCAGGGTGGGCAGACGCTCGAGGGCCTGGTTGAGGTCGGCCCGGACGGCGGGGGCGGGGGCTCCGAGCTTCTTCAGCACGGGGGCGACCACGCCGCCGTCCTGCTCGAGCAGGACGGAGAGCAGGTGCTCCGGCGTGACCTGGGGGTTGCGGCGCTCGTCGGCCAGCCGCTGGGCGGCCTGGAGCGCCTCCTGGGACTTGATCGTCAAGCGGTCTGGGTTCATGGATCTCAGTGTACCTGACTAAGATTTGCGACGCAAGCCCTGGTCCCTTGCGCCGCTACGATCGCGGCCATGAGCGGCGACGGGCTGGCGACGAGCCTCGAGAAGATGCGCGATGCGGGTGTCCCCGAGATCGCGGCCCGAAACTTCCGCTTCTACTACGAGCAGCTCGCGGCGGGCGAGTCGGGGTTCGTCGCCGAGGCCGAGATCGAGCCCGCCGAGGGCGTGCCGGACGCAGGCAACCTGCCCGCGGGCGGAGCGAGCGAGGCCGAGGCCCTGAACCGCGCGGTGGTGATCAAGCTGAACGGCGGCCTGGGGACGAGCATGGGGATGACCCGCGCGAAGTCGCTGCTGCCGGTCAAGGACGGTCTCTCCTTCCTCGACATCACCGTGCGACAGATCCTCGCCCTGCGCGAGCGCCACGGCGTGCGGTTGCCGCTCGTGCTCATGAACTCGTTCTCCACGCGCGAGGACTCACTGGCCGCGCTCAGGCAACACCCCGAGCTCGCCTCCGACGTGCCGCCCGACTTCGGCCAGAACCAGGAGCCCAAGATCCGCGCTCAGGATTTGCGACCGGTGGAGTGGCCCGCCGATCCGCGGCTCGAGTGGTGCCCGCCCGGGCACGGCGACGTCTACACCGCGCTGCTCACCTCGGGCATGCTGGGCGCGCTGCTCGAGCGCGGCTACCGCTATGCGTTCATCGCCAACGCCGACAACCTCGGCGCCGTGCTCGACCCGCGGATCCTGGGTTGGTTCGCGCGCGAGGAGATGCCCTTCCTGATGGAGGTCGCCGACCGCACGGAGGCCGACCGCAAGGGCGGGCACATCTGCCGCGACCGCGCGAGCGGGCGCCTGCTGCTGCGCGAATCGGCCCAGACGCGCGAGGAGGACCAGGACGCCTTCCAGGACGTCGCCCGGCACGGCTACTTCAACACGAACAACCTCATGGTCGACCTGGAGACCCTGCGCGCCGTGATGACCGCGCGCGACGGCGTGCTCGGGCTGCCGATGATCCGCAACGCCAAGACCGTCGACCCGAGCGACTCCTCCTCACCCGCGGTGATCCAGCTCGAGACCGCGATGGGCGCGGCGATCGGCGTGTTCGAAGGGGCGCGCGCGGTGCGGGTCGGCCGCGAGCGCTTCGCTCCCGTGAAGACGACGAACGACCTGCTCGTGCTGCGCTCCGACGTCTACGAGCTCACGGAGGAGGCGCGCGTCGTGGTGTCCGGGCGTCGGGCGCGCCGCGACGCTCCCTACGTCGATCTCGACCCCGCGTACTTCAAGCTCCTGCCGCACTTCAACGCGCGGTTTCCGGACGGGCCGCCGTCGCTCGTCGACTGCGAGCGCTTCGTCGTGCGCGGCGACGCGCGCTTCGGGCGCGACGTCGTCGTCCGGGGAGCGGTCGAGGTGGCCGGCGACGACGAGGAGCAGCTCCCGATCCCGGATGGGACGGAGCTGGAGGGCGACTCAGCCGGGGTGGAAGGCACCTAGGATCCTCGGCATGAGCACGCTCGCCCCGCCCTTCACCCCTCCCTTCGGACCCGAGCACGAGGAGCTGCGCGAGTCGCTGCGGCGCTTCGTCGCGCGCGAGCTCGCGCCGCACGCGACCGAGTGGGAGCGCTCGACGTTCCCCGACGCGGTGTTCGAGGCGATGGCCGCCCACGGCTTCCTCGGGCTGAAGTACCCGGAGGAGCTCGGGGGCGAGGGCGGTGACTTCCTCCACGAGGCGGTGCTCGTGGAGGAGCTCGCGCGCTGCGGGTCCGGAGGCGTCGCGGCCGGGATCGGCGCCCACTGCGAGATCGCCACCCCGCCGATCTGGAAGTTCGGCACCGAGGACCAGAAGCAGCGCTACCTCGTGCCCGCGATCCGCGGCGAGCTCATCGGGGCGCTGGCGATCACCGAGCCCGACGCCGGCTCGGACGTCGCCTCGGCGCGGACACGGGCCGCGCGCGTCGACGGCGGCTGGCTCGTCAACGGCGAGAAGACCTACATCACGAACGGAGTTCGCGCCGGCTTCTACGTCACCGCGGTCAAGACGACCAACGAGGGCGGCCACCACGGCATGTCGTTCCTCATCGTCGAGAAGCAGGAGGCGATCGAGACCGCCGCGCTGAAGAAGATGGGCTGGCACGCGTCGGACACCGCCACCGTCGCCTTCCGCGACGCCTTCGTGCCCGAGGAGAACCTCCTCGGCCAGCTCGACGAGGGCTTCAAGCTGATCATGGCCAACTTCCAGTGGGAGCGCCTGACGATGTCGCTCGGGTCGGTGGCCGCGATGCAGGTCGTGTTCGAGAAGACGCTGGATTTCGCGCGCGAGCGCCGGGCCTTCGGCCGCTCGGTCGGCCGCTTCCAGGTCATCCGCCACAAGCTGGCGGACATCGCGACGAGCATCCACACGTCGCGCTGTTTGACCTACGACGCGCTGCGGCGCTTCTACGCCGGCGAGGACGCCACGCTGCCGGTGACGATGGCCAAGCTCGTCACCCAGCGCGCGGCGGTCGACGTGATGGACGAGTGCCTCCAGATACACGGCGGCGCCGGTTACATGGAGGAGTACGGGATCGAGCGCGCCTACCGGGACGCGCGCCTCGGACCGATCGGCGGGGGAACCGACGAGATCATGCGCGAGGTCGTGGGGCGCTCGCTTCCGCTGTGATGAGGCCCGCCTGGGTGAGGCGAACCTACGCGCCGGGCCGCTCGAAGCGCACGATGGCGCCCGGGCGCGCGTAGGGCACGATCTCCGCCTTGAGGGCGGAGCGCACTCGCTCGAGGCGCTCCACCTCGGCGGAGAGCTCCCGAGCTCGGTGCTCGAGCGCGTGCACGCGGCGCTCGGTCCGGGCCAGCTTCTCCTCGAGCTCGATCACCCTCTCGACGCCCGCGAGGTTCAGCCCGAGCTCCGTCGTCATCTCCTGGATGCGGCGCAGCCGCTCGACGTCCTGATGGGAGTAGAGGCGGGTTCCCTTGGGGGAGCGCTTGGGCTCGATCAGCCCGCGCTGCTCGTACATGCGCAACGTCTGGGGGTGCATCTCGGCGAGCTCGGCGGCGACGGAGATCATGAACACCCCGCGGTCGTCGGAGACCTCGACCCGGGCACGCACGCGCCGGCTGGCCATCACGAGTCGCCGCCCGAGGCCCCGGCCGCCGTGAAGAGCCGTGCGCGCGGATCCCCGTTCATCACCTTGGAGAGCTCGTCGACCGCGGCCTCCTGCTGGGGGGAGAGCGTCGCCGGCACGTCGATCACGAAGCGGTAGTGGATGTCGCCCCGCCCTGAGCTCCCGAGCTTCGGCGGCCCTTCGCCGCGCAGCCGCTGCACGGTGCCGTGCTTGGTCCCGGCCGGGACCCGCAGGCGCTTTGAGCCGTGGAGGGTGGGCACCTCGACCGTCGCGCCGCGGATCGCCTCGGGGATCGTGAGCGGCACCTCCACCGCGACGTTCTCGCCGTCGCGCTTGAACACCGGGGAGTCCCCGACGCGGGTGACGACGTAGAGGTCGCCGGGCTCGCCCCCGTTCACTCCGGGCTCGCCCTTGCCCGAGAGCCGCACGCGGCTGCCCTCCCGGACTCCTGCGGGAATGTTCACGCGAAAGCGCTTGATGGTCCGCGTCGCTCCCGAGCCGTGGCAGGTCGCGCAGGGGGTCTCGATCACGGTGCCGGTGCCGGTGCAGCGCGAGCACGGGGTGGAGATCGAGAAGAGCCCTTGGCCCTGAGCCTCGACGCCACGCCCCTGGCAGACGGGACAGACCCTGGGCCGGGTCCCGGGCTTGGCCCCCGTGCCGTGGCAGGTGAGACATGGCGAGGAGGTCGGCACGGCGATCGGCACCTGCGCGCCGTCGACGGCCTGGGCGAAGGAGATGGGCACCTCGGTCTCGAGGTCGCGTCCGCGCTGGGGGCGGGGCCGTGCTCCCCCGCCGCCTCCTCCGGCCGGGCCGCCGGCTCCCCCCGCCCGACCCGCGGCGCCTCCGAAGAGATTGGAGAGGATGTCGCCGAAGGACCCTCCGAACGCGCTCGGGTCGAAGCCGCCGCCCGGGCCGGCCGCGAAGGGGCCGGTGCCCCGGTCGTAGTGCCCGCGCTTCTCGGCGTCCCCCAACACGTCGTAGGCGGCCTGGATCTGCTTGAAGCGCTCCTCGGCCGCCGCGTCGCCCGGGTTGCGATCGGGGTGATACTGGCGCACCAGCTTGCGATGGGCCTTCTTGATCTCCTCGGGCGAAGCGCCCTTGGCGACGCCGAGGGTTGCGTAGAGGTCGGGGCGACTCGCGGCCATGGTGTTCGCCTCCTAGGCGGCGACCACGACGCGCGCGGGCCGCAGCACGAGCTCGCCGTGACGGTAGCCCTGCTGGTAGACGTCGGCCACCGTGCCCGGCTCGGCGCCCTCGACGGGTTGCTGGGTGATCGCCTCGTGCTCCTGGGGATCGAAGCGCTCGCCCTGGGGCGAGAAGGGCTCGATGCCCACCCGCGCGAGCGCGGCGACGAGCTCGGCCTGGACGAGCTTGACGCCCGGGCCGAGATGCTCGTCGCTCGAGTCTCCGTCCGCGGCGGCGAGCACTCTGCCGAGGTTGTCGAGAGCGGGAAGCAGCTCGCGCGCGAGCCGGGCGACGCCGCGGGCCTCCGCGCCGCGCAGGTCACGCGCGGAGCGCTTGCGGTAGTTCTCGAAGTCGGCCTGGGTGCGCTGCGCGAGCGCGAGGTACTCGTCGCGCTCGCGCTCGAGCTCGCTCGCCTCGGGCTCCTCCTCGGCGGCCGGCGCCTCCGTCTCCTCGGGCGCCGGCTCGGCGGAGGAGACGGGCTCGTCCGGAGCGGCCGGGGCGGAGACCGGCGCCGGGACGCCGGTCTCCTCCTCGACGGGCTGGGGATGCGTGGAGTCCTCGCGCATCGCTAGCGGCCCTCGTCCACGACCTCGGCGTCGACGACGTCCTCCTCGGCGTGCGCGCCATTGGCCGCCTTGGCGCCGGCGCCGTCGGGCTCGTGGGCTCCCTGCTCCTGGGCGCGCTGGTACATCGCCTCGGAGACCGCGTGGAAGGCCGTCTGCAGCGCTTCGGTCTTTCCGGTGATCGCCGCGGCGTCCTCCGAGGTGAGCGACTCGCGCACGTCCTTGATCGCGGCCTCGATCTGCTCCTTGGAGGAGGAGTCGACCTGGTCGCCCAGGTCGACGAGCTGCTTCTCGGCCTGGTAGGCCGCGTTCTCGCCGCCGTTCCGAGCCTCGGCGAGCTCGCGCTGACGGCGGTCGTCCTCGGCGTGGGCCTCGGCGTCGCCGACCATCCGCTTGATCTCGTCCTCCGAGAGCCCGGAACCCGAGCGGATCTCGATCTTCTGCTCCTTGTTCGTCCCCAGGTCCTTGGCGGAGACGTTGAGGATGCCGTTGGCGTCCATGTCGAACGCGACCTCGACCTGCGGGATGCCGCGCGGCGCCGGCGGGATGCCGGTGAGCTGGAACTTGCCGAGCGACTTGTTGTAGCTCGCCATCTCGCGCTCGCCCTGGAGGACGTGGATCTCCACGCTCGGCTGGTTGTCCTCCGCGGTGGAGAACACCTCCGACTTGCGCGTGGGGATCGTCGTGTTGCGCTCGATGAGCTTCGTCATGACGCCGCCCTTGGTCTCGATGCCGAGGGTGAGCGGGGTGACGTCGAGCAGGAGGACGTCCTTGACGTCGCCGGCGAGCACGCCGGCCTGGATCGCGGCGCCGACGGCGACGACCTCGTCGGGGTTGACTCCCCGGTGGGGGTCCTGACCCGTGAGCTCCTTGACCTTCTCCTGCACGGCGGGCATGCGCGTCATGCCGCCGACCATCACGACGTGGTCGATCTTGGCGGCGCCCTTCTCCTTGGCGTCGTCGAGCGCCTGGCGCACCGGCACGACCGTGCGGTCGAGCAGAGCGGCCGTGAGCTCGGTCAGCTTGGCGCGGGAGAGCCGGGTGTCGAGGTGCTTCGGGCCGCTCTGGTCGGCGGTGATGAACGGCAGGTTGATCTGGGTCTCCTGCGTGGTGGAGAGCTCGATCTTGGCCTTCTCCGCCGCCTCGTAGAGCCGCTGAAGGGCCATCGCGTCGGCACCGAGGTCGATGGCCTGCGACTTCTTGAACTCCGAGACGAGCCAGTCGACGATCGCCTTGTCGAAGTTGTCGCCGCCGAGGTGGTTGTCTCCTGCGGTCGACTTGACCTCGAACACGCCGTCGGCGATCTCGAGGACGGAGACGTCGAAGGTGCCGCCGCCGAGGTCGAAGACGAGGATCGTCTGGTCGGTCTCCTTGTCGAGCCCGTAGGCGAGCGCGGCCGCGGTCGGCTCGTTGATGATGCGCTTGACGTCGAGGCCGGCGACCTTGCCGGCGTCCTTCGTGGCCTGGCGCTGGTCGTCGTTGAAGTACGCGGGGACGGTGATGACCGCCGAGTCGACCGTGTCGCCCAGGTAGGCCTCGGCGTCGGACTTCAGCTTCTGGAGGATCATCGCGGAGATCTCGGGCGGGGAGTACTGCTTGCCGCCGGCGTGCACGCGGGCGTCACCGCCCGGGCCCGCGACGACCTCATAGGGAACGATCGACTCCTCCTCGCGCACCTCGGCCTCCTTGCGGCCCATGAAGCGCTTGATCGAGAAGACGGTGTTGGTGGGGTTGGTGACGGCCTGGCGCTTCGCGACCGTGCCCACGAGCCGCTCGCCGCCCTGCGTGAACGCGACGACCGACGGGGTGGTGCGACCGCCCTCGGCGTTCTCCACGACGGTCGGCTCGCCACCCTCGAGGACGGCCATGCACGAGTTCGTGGTGCCCAGGTCGATTCCGATTGTCTTGCCCATATGTGCTCAGCTCCTGTGCGAAAAGGGGGGTGTACACGGCCTCGCACGGGAGGCCGAATGAAATCTGCGTGTGTTTATAGCAGATCATTGCCTCGCCGGCTCCCCCTGGAGCCGCGCCGGCGTGGCCTTCATTCGGGCCCGGGCACCACGGGCAGCGTCGGAGCGGGAGGAGGAGGAGGCGGGTTGATCACTCCTGCCTCGAGCGCTTCCCGTTGCCGTTCGGTCGTGCGGCGCACGACGGTGATCGCCAAGAGGGCGGCGATGACGTCCAGTACCAGCCCCGCGATGTCGGCCCCGTTTGCCGCCAGCAGCCCGCTCACGTCCGGATCGCCGCGCCCCGCGCGCGACGCGAGCCGCTCGACGAAGCTGGAGAGCAGCCAGAAGGCCCACCACCAGTGCAGGAGCGGCGCGACGGGTCTCTCGCGCCAGCCCTGCCTCGGCTCGGCTGCCGGATCGCTGGCGCGCCAGATGTCGTTCGCGATCTGCTTGGGCCGAAACACGTTGAGGATCGGGACAAACCACGCCCCGACCGCCCAGCCCGGCCGGTAGCGGAGGTCGCGCACGCCCAGCGAGGCAAGGTTCGAGTAGGCGATCCGAAACCAGTGCAGGAACGTCACGGCCGCGGCGATGACGAAGATCAGCTGCGCGATGCCCATCGACCGCTGCCGCGAGTCGCTGGCACTGGCCGCGGACGCGTTCACGTGCCCGGCCGCGGCATCGTTGAGTACTCCGCGCTCGAGGAAGTCGAATAACACGGCCAGCACGTCAACCGCGACGACGCCGATGAGCACTGCCGCTGCCAGCTTCGCCGCGCGGCCGAGATCGCCACTGGGATCGTCTTGCATCGCCGATCCCTACCCGCGGTGTGGTGCGGTCACGCCCGCCGTGCCGGGCACATCCGCCGCAACGCGCACGACGGACAGTCGGGCACGCGGGCGTGGCAGGTGCGCCGGCCGTGGCGCAGCAGGTTGACGTGGAGTTCGAGCTCCTGTCCGCGCGGGGTGAGCGCGGTCATCGCGTCGTGGAGCTCCTCGAAGCCCGCCCCGGGACGAAGCAGCCCGAGGCGCGTCGCGACCCGCGAGACGTGGGTGTCGACGGGCACGTCGCGCAGGCCGAAGGAGAAGAGGAGGACGCAGGCGGCGGTCTTGCGGCCGACGCCGGGCAACCCGCAGAGGTACCCCCTCCCTTCCTCGACCGGTGCCTCGGTGAGCCAGTCGAGCGTCACCGGTTCGCCGATCGCGCGCAAGATCGCATGGATCCGAACCGACTTGACCTTCGAGATCCCACCCGGACGGATCGCCTCCTCGACCTCTTCCACGGGCGCGTCGCGCACGGCCGTCCAGGACTCGAAGCGCTCCCGCAGGCGCACGAAGGCCACGTCGCGGTTGCGGTCGTTCGTGCTCTGGGAGAGCACGGTGAGGATCAGCTCGTCGAGTGGACGCCGATGCGGCGGGAGGGTCGGGATCCCGTAGACCGCGCGCAGGCGGTCGCGCACGGCCCGCACGCGCGGGCGCGTCGGGGGAACCCACGCCGGCGGCGGCGCCCGACCGCGGCTCACGCCGGGGCGCCCCACCGCTCCTCGGCGCTCGCCGCCGCGGCGAGCGCCTCGCGCAGTCCCGCCGCCACCGCGGGTGGGTAGTAGCCCGTGCGCTCGAGGTGGGCGAGCAGGACGCCCGTGAGCACGCCGATCGCGACCGCCGGGGAGGACACCCCGGCCAGCTCGGCTCGGTGCTGCCCGCGCAGGATGGCGCCTCCGCCCCCGGCCTCCAGCGTGAGAACCACCATCCGCGCGCCCGCCTTGAGCAGCGCGAGGGCCGCCCGATCGGGGTCGGCCTCTCCCGTCAGGAGCTCGGCGTCGGCCCGGCTGGCGCACACGAGGAGAGCCCCCGGGACGCACGCGTTGGCGCTGGCCGCCGCGTCGGCCACGGACCGCCAGCGCCGCGGGCTGAGCTGCGGGGCGAAGAGCACCGGCTTCTCCGCCGCAAGCGCCCGCTCGCGAGCCGCCATCGTGATCGCGCGCTCGTCCTGGCCCACGAGTGTGTTCGAGCCCAGGACGAGTGCGTCGCACCTCTCCACCGCCTGCTCGAGCCGTCCGGCCACGGCGAGCATCGTGCGCCCGATCGGCTCGCCGTAGACCTGCACGTCGGGCTCGCCGTCCGCTCGGCAATGGACCACGGCCAGCGCGGTTTGCGCGCCGGAAACGAGCTGAAACCAGCTCGCATCGACACCGGCCGCGGCGAGACGATCTCTCAGCCACCGCCCCCAGGGATCGTCCCCCGCTCCACCCACGAGGGCGACCGAGGCATCGTGCCCCGCCGCGGTGAGCGCGATACCCAGGGCCGCGCCGCCGAGACGCGGCACGAACGCCTCGCCGGGCGACCCCTGAGCGACCCGGCGCTCGCACACGAGCTCGACGAGCGCTTCTCCCAGGCAGAGCGCGGGCATGGGACGAGGACCCTAACGGGGCGCTGGGAGCGGGCTATGGTTCGCCGCCGCGTGGCGGCCTCGGAGCACCTGGACGAGCTCGACGGCCTTCCCGTCTTCTGGCGTCACGCCGACGCGCCCGGCGGGGCGAGCGTCGTTCCCGCGCTCTACCTCCACGGCGTGCCCACGAGCTCCGACGATTGGGAGCCGTTCCTCGCCGCCCACGGCGGCCTCGCGCCCGACCTCCCCGGCTTCGGGCGCTCGGGCAAGCCCGCCCACTTCTCCTACGGGATCGAGGGCTACGCGGACTGGCTCGAAGCGTTTCTCCCCCATGCCGGGGTGGAGGGAGAGCTCGACCTCGTCGTGCACGACTGGGGCGCCGTCGGGCTGGCGTTCGCCCAACGCCATCCCGAGCGGATCCGCCGGCTCGTGATCCTCAACGCGGTGCCGTTCCTCGAGGGCTACCGCTGGCACTGGATCGCACGAGTTTGGCGCCGGCGGATACTCGGCGAGCTCGCCATGGGCGCCATGAGCTCGTGGGCTCTGGGCCGCCTCTCCCGCGCGGCGCGCCCGGACGGCGAGCCGCTGCCCGCCGCGATGCTCGAGCGGGTGTGGTCGCAGTTCGACTACGGGACCCAGCGAGCGATCCTGCGGCTCTACCGCGGCGCCCCCGAGGACCACCTCGCGCAGGCCGGAGAGAGGTTATGTGACCTCGGCGGCCCCGCGCTGGTAGCGTGGGGAGCGCGGGATCCGTACATCGATCCCGCCTTCGCCGAGCGCTATGGCGCGCGCCTGCCGCAGGCGACCGTGGAGCTTCTCCCGGACGCCGGCCACTGGCCTTGGCTCGACCGCCCAGATCTGGTCGAGCGGGTCGGTGCGTTCCTGCGCGCGCCGTAGAGCAGCGGAGCGACCCAGCCGCCACCGACGCGCCCCGCCCGGGCGCACGCACACCGCAGGGGGACCCTCGATGACCATCCACACCCGCCGCCGGCTCGCGCCGGCAGCGACCTCGCGACGCCCGCGACCGGCCGGAGCGCTGCTGCTCGCCGCGCTCCTCCTGGCCCTCGCCGCCGCCCCCAGTGCCGCGCCCGCCGCACACCGCCACCGCGCCGCCATAGGGGACCGGGTGGAGCGGGCGATCGCGCGGGGCATCAACCGCTTCCGAGCGCAGCACGGGCTGGCTCCCGTGCGCCTCGACCGGCGCCTCTCGCTCGCCTCGCGGCGCCACTCCCTGAGCATGGCTCGCGGTCACTACTTCGCCCATGACTCCTCGGGCGGTCCGTGGAGCAACCGCGTGCGCGCGGCGAGCCACGCCGACGAGGTCGGCGAGGTGCTCGCCTACCTCCGCGGCGCCTCCCCGCGCCGTCAGCCGGCCGCGGTCGTCTCGGAGTGGATCAACTCGCCGCCGCACCGCGCCGTGATGCTCACCCCGGGCTTCCGGCGCCTGGGCGTCGGGCGCGCGCGCTCAGGCAGGACGACGTTCTTCACCGCGGACTTCGCCTCCGGTCGCTGACAGCGCGCCGCACCTCCTACCCTCCGGCGATGCGGCGGGCCGCCCTCGCTTCGTGGCCTCTGGCTCCCGTCGCGCTCGCCGTCCTGGGTGCGGCGGGGTATCTCCTCCTCCAGCCCGCGAGCGTCGACCTCGCCGCGCACACCTACCGCGCGGGGCTGTTCGACCGCGAGGGCTTCGCGCTGTGGGACAACGCCTGGTACGGCGGCCACCACGTGCCGGGCTACAGCGTCCTCTTCCCTCCTGTGGCCGCGGCGCTCGGTCCGCGCCTGGCCGGGGCGCTCAGTGCGGTGGCGAGCGCCGCCCTGTTCGCGGCGCTCGTGCACGGACATTTCGGGCGCGCCGCCCGGGTGGGAGCCGCGTGGCTCGGGCTCGGGACCCTGACCGTGCTGCTCACCGGGCGCCTGGCGTTCGGCTTCGGCCTGGCGCTCGGGCTCGCCGCCCTGCTCGCGCTGCAGCGCGGGCGGCGCAACCTGGCCGGGGCGCTCGCCGTGGCCTGCTCGCTCGGGAGCCCCGTGGCCGGGCTCTTCCTCGCGCTCGCGGGCGCGGCGCTCGCGGCCCGGCCGCCACGGCGGCGGGACGGTGCCACGCTCGCTCTCGCCGCGCTCGCGCCCGTGCTCGCGCTGGCGCTCGCCTTCCCCGAGGGCGGAACGGAGCCCTTCAGATTCTCGGCCTTCTACCCCGTCGTGCTCTTCGCGGGGCTCCTGCTCCTGATCCTCCCCGCGCGGGAGGGGGCGCTGCGCGTCGGGCTACTGCTCTACGTCCTGGCCGCGCTCGCGTCGTTCGCGATTCCCACCCCGGTGGGCGGGAACGTCACGCGCCTGGGAGCGCTCTTCGCCGGCCCGCTGGCCGCGTGCCTGCTGTGGGAGCGCCGGCGCGGCCTGCTCGCGCTCTGCGCGCTGCCGCTGCTCGCCTTCCAGTTCGCGCCCGCCGTGCGGGACGTCTTCGAGGTCAGAGGCGATCCCTCCGTCGGGCGCGCGTACTACTCGCCCCTGCTGGCCTTCCTCGCCCGCCAGGCCGGTCCGCCCGCGCGGCTGGAGATCCCCTTCACCCGGAGCCACTGGGAGGCCGCGTGGGTGGCTCCGCACGTGGCGCTGGCGCGAGGCTGGGAGCGCCAGCTCGACGTGAGCTACGACGGGCTCTTCTACGGCTCACCGCTGCTCCCCGGCACCTACCGCGCGTGGCTGAGCGACCTCGGGGTGCGCTGGATCGCCCTACCCGACGTTCCCCTGGACTCGAGCGGGCGCGAGGAGGCACGGCTTCTCCGCGCTGGGCTGCCGTGGCTGCGTCCCGTGTGGAGCGGGGAGCACTGGCGCGTGTGGGAGGTCCGGGAGCCCGGGGCGCTCGCCCGCGGGCCGGCGAGCGTCACGCGGTTGGCCCCCGAGGAGGTCGACCTTGCGGTGAAGCACCCGGGGCGAGTCGTCCTCCAGGTGCGCTTCACGCCCTACTGGGCGCTCGGGGCCGGCGCGGGGTGCGTGGGTCGCGCACCCGGCGGCTGGACCGAGCTGACGGCCCGCGCGAGCGGGACCTACCGGCTTCTCACCCGCTTCTCGCCGGGTCGGGTCGGAGCCCGCGGCGCGCGCTGCGACTAACGCTGCGCCAACAGTTTCGGCCGCTTGGCGCGGATAGCATGGCCCGCCTCTCATGAAGCGCTCCCTCCGCTCGATCGAGACCCGGCTTCTCCCGTGCGGCGGGCTCGACGCCGGCCGCCAGGTCCTCCTCTTCGCCGCGGCCTACATGGGCTATCGCATCGCCCGCGGAGTGGTCGCCGGCCACGAGAACACCGCCTCGTGGAACGCGACGAAGATCATCTTCCTCGAGATGAAGCTCCACTTCTTCGTCGAGCCGGGGGTGCAGGCGTGGTCCTCGGCGCACCACGGGGTGATCGCCGTCGCGAGCTGGCTCTATCTGAACTCTCAGTTCTCGGTGACCTTCGGAGTCCTGTTCTTCCTCTACCTCTTCCGCAACGAGTCCTACTACTTCGTGCGCAACATGTTCATGATCGCGATGGGCGTCGCGCTCGTCGGCTACGTCGTCTACCCGACGGCCCCGCCGCGGCTCATGAGCCAGTGGGGCTTCAGCGACTCGGTGGCCAACTACACCGGCGTCTCGGAGTCGCAGGGAACCGTGAGCGCGCTGACCAACCTCTACGCCGCCGTCCCCTCCATGCACGTCGCCTTCGCGCTCATGATCGGCTGGCCGCTCACCCGGCTCGTGCGCTCGCGCACCCTGCGGGTCTTCTGGGCGCTCTACCCGCTCCTCATCACCTTCGTGGTCGTCGCGACCGGCAACCACTTCATCCTCGACGCCGTGCTCGGAGCGCTCACCGCGGCGATCTCTGCGAGCTTCGCGCATCGGCTCCTGGCCCGTGCGCGCCCGGCGGCCTGGGCGTTCAGCCCGGCGCCCGCCGAGGCCGCCGCCTGATGGCGCCGCCGGAGACGACGCGCCCGCGTGCCCCGCGCGGGCGCCGCTCTAGCCGCGACGGGAGCGCTCCGGCCCGCTCGGGGGCGATGCGCAACCGGCTCATCGAGTCGCGCCTCACGCCCAACGCGATCTCGCTCACCGGCTTCACGCTGAACCTGCTGGCCGCCGGGCTCGTGGTCGGACGGCTCTTCTTCCTGGCCGGCGTCGCCTTCATCGTGGGTTCGATCATGGACACCCTCGACGGCCGCTACTCGCGCATGTCGGGCAAGGGCACGCCGTTCGGCGCCTTCCTCGATTCGACGCTCGACCGCCTCGAGGAGGGGATCGTGCTCACCGCGGTGGCCGCGTACTTCGCCGCGCGCGGCAACGAGGTCGCGGTGGCCGCGGTGGTGGCCGCGGTGCTCGCCTCGCTGATGGTCTCCTACACCCGGGCGCGCGCCGAAGCGCTCGGGGTCGAGTGCAAGGTCGGGCTCGCCACGCGGGCCGTCCGGGTGGTCATCCTCTCCGCGGGCCTCGTCTTCGCCAAGGGCGCCTCGCTCGGCCACTTCGAGCTGCTGGCTCCCGCCGTTTACGTGCTCGCCGCATTGGCGATCCTTACAGTGGGTCAGCGCATCGCGCACGTGCGCCGCGAGCTCCGGGCGCTCTCGGCGTAGGTCGACCCCCCAGCGGCAAGCTGTAACCGCGCTCCGCGCGCGGGGTCCTCTTCTCCGCGCCTGTCCCCCGAAGGAGGCTTCACCATCGTGACCAAGACCAACGCCAACGGCAACGGCTCCGCCCAGGGCAACGGCGCGTCCCACTACCAGTCCGAGAAGGTGCGGGTGGCGATCATCGGCGTGGGCAACTGCGCCTCGTCGTTCGTGCAGGGCGTCCAGCACTACCGCGACGCGGAGCCGGCCGAGTCCGTGCCCGGGCTCATGCACGTCGATCTCGGCGGCTACCACGTGCGCGACATCGAGTTCACCGCCGCCTTCGACGTCGACGCCGACAAGGTCGGCAAGGACCTCGGCGAGGCGATCTGGGCCGGGCAGAACAACACGCTGAAGTTCGCCGAGGTCGGTCCGCTCGGGGTGCCGGTGCAGCGCGGAATGACCCACGACGGACTCGGCAAGTACCTCTCCCAGCGGATCGAGAAGGCACCCGGCCCCACGGTGGACATCGCCCAGATCCTCAAGGACACGCACACCGACGTGGTCGTCTCCTACCTCCCCGTCGGCTCCGAGCAGGCAACGAAGTGGTACGTCGAGCAGGTGCTCGAGGCGGGCTGCGGGTTCGTGAACTGCATCCCCGTGTTCATCGCGCGCGAGGACTACTGGGACGGGCGCTTTCGCAAGGCCGGCCTGCCCATCGTGGGCGACGACATCAAGTCCCAGGTCGGGGCGACGATCGTGCACCGCACGCTGGCCCGGCTCTTCGCCGACCGCGGGGTGAAGATGCTGCGCACCTCCCAGCTCAACGTGGGCGGCAACATGGACTTCTTCAACATGCTCGAGCGCGAGCGCCTCGAGTCCAAGAAGATCTCCAAGACGAACGCGGTCACCTCGATCATGGACCACGAGCTGCCGGCCGACGACGTCTACATCGGCCCGAGCGACTACGTGCCGTGGCTCACCGACCGCAAGTGGGCGCACATCCGCGTGGAGGGCCAGGCCTTCGGCGACGTGCCGCTGAACCTCGAGATGAAGCTCGAAGTGTGGGACTCGCCCAACTCGGCGGGAATCGTCATCGATGCGGTGCGCTGCTGCAAGCTCGCGCTGAACCATGGAGTCGGCGGCCAGCTCGACGGGCCGAGCTCCTATTTCATGAAGTCCCCGCACAACCAGCGCCCCGACGACCAGGCGCGCGAGGCCACCGAGAAGTTCATCGAGGAGCACTCCGGTCTGCCCCGCACGGTACCCAGCGGCGCGCCGGCTCCCGAGCCGGAGACCACCGCATAGCCTGGCCCGGCCTGGGGCAGCGGCTCGCGGGCGAGAAGGTCGTCCTCGAGCCGCTCCGCGCCGAGCACGAGGAGGAGATGGCCGCGGCGGCGGCATTCCCGGAGGTGTGGGAGTGGATGGGGCACCCCGGCCACCCGCCGGCCCGGTTCGCGAGCTGGTTCGCGGCGGCTCTCGACGCCGCGGCGGAGGGCAGCGAGGCGCCCTTCGCGACGCTCGACGCACGCACCGGATCGGTGCTCGGCTCCACCCGCTTCCTCGAGCTCCGTCCCGAGCACCGCGGCCTGGAGATCGGCTGGACGTGGCTCACGCCTTCGGCCTGGCGCACCGGCGCGAACGTCGAGGCCAAGCTCTTGATGATGGAGCACGCCTTCGAGCGAATGGGATGCGCGCGCGTGGAGTTCAAGACCGACGCGCGCAACGCGCGCTCTCGCGGCGCGATGGCGGCACTGCCGGCGCAGTTCGAGGGGATCCATCGCAAGCACCGGCTTCTTCACGACGGCTCCTACCGCGACTCGGCGTGGCACAGCGTGATCGACGACGAGTGGCCCGCCGTGCGGGCCAACCTGGAGCGACGGCTCGGGCGCTAGCGGCGGACTAGCGTCGCTCGCGCGCCAGGCGCCCCAGGCGGCGCGAGGCCCCGCGCGAGCCGAGCGCGTGGCCGCCGACCGCAACCCCCCACGGCACGAGCAGGAGGCCGGGCCAGAAGGGTCCTGCTCCCAGGAGCTCCCAGACGCCGACGGAGCCCACCCCCG
>JAABUR0100002559.1_pt1 | contig 27411 bp, 30 predicted proteins | sample 5560091 | NCBI WGS metagenome assembly JAABUR01 (sample SAMN10711879, study PRJNA513375) | rock metagenome | isolation source: Antarctica rocks | place: Antarctica: Victoria Land, University Valley sud
CTAAGAGGACTTAATAGATCTTGGCGACTGTGGTTACCTTGAAGAAGGTTTGAGGGTCTGAAGAACGCTGTTTACTCTAATCGCACGAAGGTTTATACTTTGCTTGCTACATCAAAGCACTTCAGCATGTAGTCCAGCATTCACCGAGCTAGCAAAGGCCTTCTTGGACCTGAAGACGCAGAGATTGTCGAGCGAAGCCGCCCAGAGCTGGAAAGGTAGATGAAGAGACTTCCGAACATCATCAGAAGAAAATGAAGATAAGAAAATCAAACGAAGTGAGACTATCAGTCCAGTGTTGAAAGCACAAAGAGCGAAGCCCACCAACAACGTAGGAAAGAACGTATGTTATCTCAATGATCCTATATTCTCAAGCTCGAGGAGAGACCTAAAGGAGAGGAAGCTGAAAAAAGGGGCAATTTATCTCCCTTGGAAATTCGAATTGATGGGAGGATGCTCGATCTTATTCACATTTTTGGAAAGCCGGTGCTTTGCACAAGCCAACCTTCACTCCATTCAGAGAGTGTTCCCAATACTTCCATATACATTTACTGCACACAAAACTTTTTACTTTTACGCCAATTACTTTCTTCCTGTGCAAATTACATTCTTCTACGCAAATCTCCTACAGCCTACATTTTCAAAAGAAAACTCCATTCGAGGAAGGCACGCTCGACAAATGAACAAGCTACAAGAGTCTTCGTTGGATACCAAGATCGGCAAAGTTTCAATTGAGAGGAATCGGACAGCTCTGCCAGGAGCACCGGACGAATTGATTGTTTAAAAAGGCATAAGATCTGCAATTGAAATCAAAATTGACGATTACACTATCTCAAGAAGACCATACGTCAGGAATGGCGATGAATTCGCGGTTGTCCTTGCACGGTACGTTGACTTGTCAATATAGAGCAGCTCTTTCCCGAATTGAACGGAGATGCTTTAATTTGTGCTGCTGGATTGTTCGCCCCCTTTCCTTGATCTGAACGCCATGATAGCGGCCTATTCAAAACATGCAAAGAAGATTTCGGACCGGGGAATCAATATCCTGTAGACGGTTGCGGTGTCATCATTGGGTCTACGTTAGAAGGTAATTTGTCGTGTAGCACGACTTCGAACGACTGGTCATCTGCGGCTGATGGGTTGTTCTTGTGTGTAATATCATCCAAACTTGCACGAGATCTCTCACGTTTCGTCGGCTTATTTGGGGACCTCTGAAGTTATTCTTTGTCTGTAATGTAGGAGTTGTTGTGAGGATGGAACGTGAACGGAAGAGATTCAGTTGGGTCGTTCGTTACATGAATTTGCACGAAGCCCTCCATCACTCAGTTGCTTGAAATCTAAATCTTTTGTGCGAATTCTGCAAGGGGGTCCTGCAACGTTCGTTATACCCTCCTTACGCAGCAAGGCTAAATCAACAAATGCATGAGGATGGTAAGAAAAAGAGAAGAAGAAGCTCTCTTTTGGCGTATAAGATGATTCAAATCAACTTCTTCTGGAAAAAAATTAACGTTTATAACCCATTCTAGATTGGTATTGTGAACAACACAAAACGTAAGAAACCCTCCAAATTCAAAAACTCAGCGAATTCCAAAAAAATGTATTTTGAATCTAATTTATTCCAAACAATGCAGATCAAATCATGCAAATGCATGAAAAGATAAAAAATTTGATGTACGAATTTGTGAAGTTTCTCGACAACAATTCTCTTTACTCAAGAATGACTGTCGAGAAAGAAGAATGAGAAGCAATCAATACTGAACATGAGCGAATAGATTGAGAAAGAAGAAACATAGCTGAAGTCAGAAGAATCATGTCGACAAGTAGATGAGATCAGAAGCTGTTAGATATTTGAACTTCAGAGAAAAACTCATCACTATACAGAGTGAATATCAAATGACTATATCAAGCGCAGAGCAAGCAGCAAGACGCAGGAAACATATACGGAAATAAAGAGCTACGTGGAATTGAGCTTCAAGCTATCTACTAACAAGTAGAGCTGATACTTTATCGTGCTCCATCCAATTCGTCGAAAATCCGGTCAGCCTCAGCGTCTGCGTGGCTAGGCCCAAAAGAGCAACGTCAACAGACCAAACCTATTCAACAGTAACTGTAACTAGAAACTGACTTTGACATCTTGAATATTAATTCAAAGTTTGATGTCATAATACTTAAAATAGAAAAATCATAAAAGAAATCATCAAGAACAATTATGATTATGATTTAAAACTTTAAATCGCTCTGACTACTACACGTCTGCAAAGAGCGTCATGAAGTCAGTTTGAAGATATTCACGAAATTCAAGGATTTTCAATTGCACATAGCAATTCACAATTGAAGAAAGCATGATCTCATCGGACAGTATTACATGCTTCTGATTTCAGGCACCACACATAGTGCCACTTCCGCCACTTTCTCTCACCACGAACTTCATCGACATAAAGTCAATGAAGACTAAAGAAAAACAGCCAAAGAGCACCTTCTCGCCACGACCAAATTCATTTCCTTTTCCGCAGTGTTCGTTCTCTTAACTCGATCAAGCATAACTATTTTTTTTGGCTAAATTCGAGAAATCCGGATCTGCGTCAGAATTAGCCATCTCAGACTTGGTGAAGCTTGAAAGTCTGCTTGATCTGCTAGATCGTGAACGAGAAGAGACAGAAAGAAGCATATATCTAATTCTCAACTTGGATGCGAGTAAATCGAGCCTTTGTTCCAATTTCACTTTCGTGGTGTGCAACGATGCGTTCAGGATAAATGGCTTGATCCAGCAACTTTTAAGAGAGACGCTTGCCAGGGGTCGTAGGAAATGCTCGAGGACATCAAACATTGATGAACGCTGAGAGCATGGGCGCGATATCCTTGCTGATCTTCCAAGGGCTGTGACATTTGATCTTGCGAGATACATAGGGTTGCGAGCGAAGAGACTGAGGCGGCGAGATAGCGAGAGACGAACAATGAAAGCCTCACACATCATGATATTTGGAGCCGTGTTTCTGATGTACCTGCGTTTAACGAACACATAACGGCGAGGATGTTGCTCTTCCCAGCAGGACTTGACACCTCTCGTCTGTCTCATTACCAAATTGCCAGGATTGAATGCCTGCAAACAAGCGTACCTTGCTATCAATATCGAATTGGTTCACGAAGACGCTGCACTTCGGCCTTTGGCGTTCGCTTCGGTTGTGGGATATCGGCATCTACTCGATAAAACGATGGTCGTATGTTTTGTTGTCTCGATATGGTGGGAAAGGACCTTCGAAGAAGGCAAGATTAGAAATGATACGGGGTCATCAATCTTATAAAGGACAAAGCAGTAAGGACACAGTCTTGGTGATGACGCCCAGGTACATTTGATAATTGTTTGAAAGGAAAGAGCGATTTGTGCATCGGATCGAACAAAACCCCTTTAGGAATAAGACTGGGGAGTTGATGAGTGTATCATTCTAAATCGACTAGACATTCGACTCGACAGACTTTTAATTACTACTTCTCGCGCGAACATATTCAAGACAGAAGAAGTTTGGGTTGACAAGTTACAAAGACCTGATCATTAATGTCACAGAACTTCGATCCTTAAGCTCAAGGATACTTCTTGAAAAGACTAACAAGATCTCTCGAGAATTCAGCATCATAATTTTAATCAAAACTATACGAAATTGTCTGCCACAATGCTATGATGGCTTCGCTACAAGGAAAATGAAAAGGACGATAACTAAGATTGTGATTTTGTAACTGATGAATTGCACGAATAGAAGAGACCAACGTCAAAATGAGGGCCAGCTTGACTGAAAAGGAGGTAGCTCGGCTGACCCAGGCTAGACCGGCGCTAGAGCTCGGCTGACCATGCAAAATGTCCGAAGCTAAAAACCAAGCTAACACCTGAGGTTAATTCTACACTTACAACTAATCATCAATCTACAATCATCCGTATTCCATAAACCAATCAGTAATCAACCAGTAATTAATCAATCAGGCATTAATTAGCCATCGATTAAAGACGTGGAATGCTACAAAGTGTATCAACAGATGCTCACAAGTCCGGACTGGCATCCCGCCTGGCAAAAGAACCAGGTTTGCTGATTAATACTTTGATTAATAGAATGAAAAGATTGTGATAATGCCGAGGGAGATGTTTTGCCGCTATGCGAATGATGAAGGAAATATGTGCAGCGATAAGGTAGGTAATCTATCAATCCTGAATTGATATATTATTGATAACGTATCAATTCATAGCGAAAGCATACATCGGCAATTCGAGAACTCGGCTCGTCAATATTGACTTGCTAATTCTGCTAATGTGGCGGCGGGCTGGCGGCGGGCTGGCCTCGGGCTGGTAAGAAGTTCTTTATATTTTTTGAACGCGATCAATAAACGTGCATTGCATTCTTGCTTGTTTTGTCTCTCAACCGTTGCGCAAATAATGAATTACTCAGTAGTAGCGATTCTACAGTCAAACTACATATTTTGCTCAAAGCTTGCGTGAAAGCTTGCTCAAAATCCTGATCAGAATCTTGCTCAAAATCCTGATCATCACGTAAATCTTTCTCATTACTTGTCATTTTTCTGCATTTTAAATGATAGTTCTGTGACATCAGCATCACATGATTTCTCTTTCTTCTGTTTTTGACTTCAATTACATCTTTTCACTCTTGAAAAGCTCATGAACTCAAAGCTATGTCAAACGAGCATTTGACACCTGCGGGTTCAAGGCATTTTAAGAAACGTCTGAACAATGCGGTCAGGATGATTCAACATTAGAATATGCCAGAGTGTTCCTAGGTTTATAAAGCAGTAGTTCCGCTATTCCGTAAGACTCTATTGTAAGACAATGAATACGCTGTATTTGTAATAAAGCTCATGAGCGAAGAATAATATAAACTGAATGTCTTTGATTGAAGAAGTAGAAAATCCAGCGGCGTATTGTATGACGTGAAAAGGTAGGATCAAACACTTCTGAGTCGGTGTGACCGCACAGCCCAATACCATAGAAATTATCCAGTGACCAAAACCAGAATTTGAGATACGCTACACTGTCTTCGAACCTTGAAAGAAGTGTGTATTTAAAAATGGCAGCAAGACCGAAGCTAGTCGTCAAAGACCCGTTGACAGCAATTTCGTCATGGTGTGAAGGAGAATAAAATACGCAAATCCTTCGTAATCAGACGCGCTTTCGACGGCCTTTGACATGTGAATAAAATAAATATTGCTCGAACTCCTGCTCACCGAGTCTATGATAAGATGTGCAGCATCCTGTATCCAGGCTGTCGAGATCTCAACGCTTATTCCTTATATGTGGGCCAGAGCGTCTAGATTGCCGAAAGGATAACGAGCGACGACACGTCATTGCTTCAAATAAGATATCTGAGTTTGCACTACCATTTCTGGGAGTTCAGTGACACCGTGGACGTCTCACCAAGTCGCGCTTTGCGTTTTCCGAACGGTACCAGCACCAAACACGACCATTTTGTTCTTAGAAGGGGACACACAGTATTGTGCAGATTTCAGACGAACGGACAGATCTTTCGAGCGGCTTCAAGGTCTTTATTTGCTGGATAGCGGGTTATCTCTGCCCCTTTCCACTCACCACCCATGAGCTCCCCATGTGCCCTTCCGCCTTCGGTTTGAACAGAACCCCTCATTACCTATAATGTTCTCAGACTTGTTATGGTTAAAAGTCCCAACAGTCGAACACGTTTAGCAGAACCACCCGAGACATTCGTGGCTGGATTTGCATTTTTCGATTTTCCAAGCCAAGGAACGACGTATGTTGGTCAAGCAGCCTTCAACCATTTAACCACGAAATGCCAAGATTCTTGCAATCGACAACGACAAGAGTAGGGACACAAATCCACCGGGACAGAGATCGTGGCCATCAGATGCACTTAGACAATCATATTACGGATGGACCATTGCACCAAAGTTTCTCCCTAGACGAACACAACCCTAAGACGTACAATTTGGCGACCAATAATGTTAAGATGGACGTTTTGCAAGGAATATCCATCATGGAAGAAGTAAATGGTCTCGAATTTTGAAATATGGACCCATAATACCTCGCATCCGCGGGCACAATATTGTCAGGTTTCTCGAGAATTGGTGGCAGAGAACGAGGGGGTCTCACTGTCAAACCAGAAGATTATTGGGTGGCATTGCGTGATCAGCCGCTCAGTAAAGAATGCAGTTCAATGCACCGCACTACCATCGACGTACATTGACAAAGGCGACCTGGGCTATCGTTTAGACTGTACACTGAGCTAAATGATGGCTTCTATGCTGTAACGGGTAGAACCTAACGGGTTTCGACTTCAGGTTGGTTCGGTTCCTAGCTCTCAGGGAAAATATGCGTTGGAAAGCTCGATCTTCACGTTAGATGCCCTCATTTCCACCATCTGGACCACAGGTGCTGGTGATGGTCAACGTCGCATGGCTAAGATATCACGCAAAGCCAGACCAGTTGTGCTCAACAGCCAGGCATATGTTTGGAGACTCCAAGAATAAGTAGAAACAAGGAAAACTTACTTCGATGGGGAGGATGGACTCAATTTTAAGTGGCATCGTTCAGCAAGCAAAGGAGGACAATCAACTAAAAAGGAATACCTAGAAAATGTGTCGGAGTTACCGGACTTGACCAGTGCGATCGACTTCCTGTCAGTCCTCAGACGTGCCAGCGTGGCTAAGCCGCTTCGGGTTAGCCTTGGCTGACTACGCAGCGTACGGGTGCCGTAACCCAAACGGGCTTAGCGACGCTGGCACGTCTGAGAACTGAGGCAACCTGCGGGTAGCAAAAAAAGCCGCACCGCAAAACTCGATTCCCCACCAAAATCACTTCTGAATCTACAGAGCAAGCCACATCAACGTTGTAAAGGTTGACAATGATGAGCGTAAAATAACAGTGTGAAACGACGGATTATTGAACTACATAAAATTACAATAACTCTTTCTGAAATAATCATTAAATTTGGTGTAACTTGGTGGGAAGCGAGTTTTGCGGTGCGGCTTTTTTTGCTACCCGCGTGCTTACTTACTACCTTACACGAGTGAAAAGCAATAATGCCATGTATTGCCGGACTTGCTCCGATTGACACGAGGAGATCTCTGTTATGGTGGCACGTTACAGGGCCAAGCTGAGCCATTATGACCAACACAGCAGTGAAACCTGGGTGCTGGCCCCGCCTTTCAGTACGATACAATCCCACTAATGCAGTGGAGACTGTAAATGATTGGAATCGCGGACATGCCAGATCATAGCTCAGATTCCGAGGCATATAGGCATAGTTCCCTTTCTGGGTTGGATATTGAAGAGAGACAGCTATTATGGCCCAATTCGCACCAGATCTAGAGCAGCTCCGCAATCTGCAAGACAAGGTCATTGTGCTGACTGGTTGCTTGGCCTGTTTTCTCTGTCTCAAGGTCAAGGCTGATTCGAACAGGTGGAGCGAATGGGATTGGCGCTGCTACCGTTGGTGTCTTCCATAAGCGTGGAGCTCTCGTCGTTTTCGGTGATCTCGACTCAGCGTCTGGCGAGAAGGTCTCCTCGCAGTACGATGGCAAGAAGGTTCAGTTTCTGCGCACCGACGTTACGAAATACGAAGATAACCTGGCCTTGTTCCGCCTCGGCTTGAAGACATACGGAAGGGTCGATCATGCCATGGGTATTGCAGGCATTATGGAGCAAGGAAATATCTTTGACTCTGGATTGACGATTGAAGACGTGGAAAAGGTGCTGAGCTATAACCGAGAGACGAGAGGACAACCTGAGCTTTGATAGCTGATGCAAAAGGCTAGCCTCCCAGCACCCTCGTCCTGGACGTCAATCTCCTTGGCCCGCTCTACTTCGCCCGCATAGCAGCAGTCTACCTCCGCCACAACGCCCAAACTACCGATGACAAATCGATCATACTCTTGTCCTCCGCTGCCGGCTTTCTAGGAACCCCTGGCCTCGCCACCTACTCTGTTCGTTGTCCCTCTCTTTCCCTAACTTTTTATCCAAAAGAACTCGTAACAGGTCCGGGACTCGTCCACTGACTACGATCCCCACCCATAGACCGCCAAACACGGTCTCCTCGGCCTCATGCGCACACTCCGATACACCCTCCCCGCAACTCACAACATCCGCATAAACGCCATCTGCCCCCTCGCTACGGACACAGGCATGCTGACTCGTGCCGTCTCTACCTGCTTCCGCGAGAACAACCTGGCCATGAATACGGCAGAAGATGTTGCCAACGTTGCTTTGGGTCTCGTGGCTGGCACTCAGAAGAGCAAAGGGAAAGAGGAAGCGGAGAAATGCAATGGGCTGTCAGTGTATGTGGAGGGAGGCAGAGGTTGGGAAATCGAGGAGGGCTTGGATGTAAACAGGGAATTGTGGATGGGAAAGGAGCCGAATGAGAGGTTGATGGCGGTAGGGAAGGTTCTTACTCCTGTGAGTTGGAATGCTGTAACGACTGGGTGAGGTAGGTTTGTTAACGATTTGTGCTTATAGGATGCTTGGATTAGTGACAAGTGACGTCCTTGTCGCCACTTGATTGGTCTTCTTCTTGCTGCTGTTGTAGATATTTTCATATACCACTTATGCTTACAGCATTGGGTGCAAAGACGCTAATTTACACCTAAACTCCGATATACTTGCACCCCAAACTACAAGTCCACTTACCTTTTCCACCTACCCGCAATTCGTAGCTCCCTCCGCCATTGAGAGACCGCAGGTAAACCCTACCTCCCATGCAGTCTCCTTCAAATCCTGTTCGTTTTGTTTCCTGTTTCATTCCCACCCTATAAGCACAGTCCCTGAACCAGCCGCAAGCTCCTATCGTCACAGCACAGTGCAAGCTTCGAGATTGGAAGTTTTCGATAAAAGAACGGTGTGGGACAGGAAGCGTCCATGATTCTCCAAAAAGAAAGGCAGGCAAAAGAAGGTTTTGATAAAGATTCGATTGCAGGAGGGGATGGAGGAAACAAGGAAAGGGCGAGACTGCCGCTGATGAAGATACAGAAATGATGGTGCAGGTAGAATATAGACAGAAGCCAAGAGCCTTGTGCGTTCAAATCGAAATGCCTGAGTTTAGAAGAATGAGAGTCGATAAGGTAAAGTATTTAGTAGGTAAGCACGGTAAGGTAGCACGTAAGGTAGGTATGTAGTCGCCTCAGGACCTCAGACGTGCTTGGCTAAGCCCCTTCGGGTTAGCTCTGCTTACTTCGCGAGCTCGTTGTACGAGTAAGGTAGGTAGGCTGGGGGTTACAGTTGGTGGGGGGTTGGAAAAGTTGAGCCAGAGCCGGAACTTTTTTTTTTTGATCTCGGCCCGGACTCAACTTTCTGCATATGCTAATCATGAGTTCAAAATTATTTCAATCCCGACTCAGCTTTCTGCATATGCTAATCATGAGCTCAAGAATTGATGTTATATAGTTAAAGTAACTAGAAGATAAACAGCAAGAGCGAAGTATTGAAGTCGTGCATATGCACAGCTTGAGCGAAGCATCGAGAAAACAGCACAATCACAGATCATGCATATATCATGAATAGCAAGACGAGCGAAGATTCTTCTACATATGCTTAGCATATGCACAAAACATGCTCAATCATGAACTCAACTTGTGACATGCTCATCAACAAGCTATCGCTCACGTTATTCTCATCAGATCTTTCTCATGCGTTTTCTTCTTCATTCTCGTTGTTCAGCTCATGATTTGCATCATCGCTTTTCTCGTTGTTTTCAACATTTGCATTGAATGAATCTTGAGCGAGCTGAGTTTCTTCTCAGTATATGCGCGACATATGCGAAGTGCGACACTCATCTTCAAGTCGTTCATCGATGTTTCTTTGTGCTCAGTTGATGTTACGCATATGCACAGATGAGGCTTTGATGATCAGATGTGAATTTTTTTGTGATCTCGCTTGACATATGCTTCGCATAGGGCTCGAAGCTTTTCCAACCCGACGTCAGATCTTGAATGTGCGGGGCATATGTCAATTTTAAAGTTCAATCCGACGCCAAGAATTTTTTCCGACCCCGGCTCAACTTTTTCAACCCCCCGGCCAGCTGTAACCCGGGTAGGCTGTTGTAGAAGCTTAGCGAAGCTCTCGGCCTTCGGACTTTCGCCGCTGCGTAACCATGAGCGTCAAAATAAGATTAATAAGGTGTGGGGAGAGACGGAGGGGACGGCGGGCCTTTCACTAAGAATGTTCCGCTCTCTCGCACCCGGCGATTCCTGCTTCCGAAGACATTCAATTACACTCCCTCCCTTGACAAAGCAAATCAGATCCCATCGGTCCTTCACTGTCAGGGAATTACCAATGCAGGTTCGCAGCCTCAGAATGACTGACCGAGATAGAAGGCATGTCGAGAATTAAGACGAGAAGGAGGAGGATACAAGTGGCCGGGTGCAGCTCTCATACTTTCCTTTGTTGTTAATCTTGTGCTATACCAAGCATTTAGTGTTTTCATTTCACACATTGCCCTCATTGCCCTCATTGAATCTCTTAGAACCGAAGCATCGTTGTCACCATGGTCTCTCATGACATTGTGGTTGTTGGAGCAAACATTGCTGGCATTCTTGCAGCTCACTACCTCCTAAAGCACACCATACCCGCCCTCCAAGACGCCAACAAGTCCGCAACCTACAAGCTCACCCTCATTTCCCCCTCTACCCATTTCTTCTGGAAGATCGGAGCCCCGCGCGCTTTGATCAACTCCGAGCTCATTCCATTCTCTAAGATCTTCAAGCCCATTGGAGATGGGTTCAAGCAATATCCCAAGGACAAATTCACCCTCGTGATAGGCTCAGCAGTTGGTGTCGACCAAAACCAGAGGACCGTGACAGTAGAAACAGCAGAGTCAGGTACGAAGACGGTCAGCTATTCAGCCCTCGTCATCGCAACAGGCACAACCTCGGCCTCTCCCCTGTGGACGCTCCATGGCTCTCACGAAACAACAGTTTCCTCCATGAAGGAAATGCACGCAGCCTTGCCCAAAGCATCCACGATCCTAATCTCTGGCGGTGGTCCCACAGGCGTAGAAACGGCTGGTCAGTATCCCCCTCGCTCCTTCCGCCTAAACTCGTACCCACTAACAACCGCTCCAGGAGAAATCGCCACCGTCTTCCCCAAAGCGAACACCACCATCCTGTCCGGCACGCACTCCCTCCTCCACCGCCTCAAACCCGCCATTGGCGAAGCCGCCGAATCAACACTCAAACGCATGAACGTCAAAACCATCAACAACGCCAAAGTCACCGCCGCCACCCCCTCCGCTGACAACCGCAAAACCACCGTCCAGCTCTCCGACAACACCTCCAGAACCGTAGACGTTTACATCGACGCTACCGGCGGCCGCCCCAACACCTCCTTCCTCCCCTCCGCCTGGCTCAACGAACGCGGCTACGTCCTTACCGACCCCAAATCCCTCCGCCTCCTCACCGCCGCAAATGTCTACGCCGTCGGCGACGTGGCCTCCTACAGCGCCGGCTCGGCCATAGACGCCATGGAACCCATACGACCGCTGTGCTCCTCCATCCTCGCGGATTTGTCCCCGGATGGGAAGGCGGTCAAGCAGACGCCGTACAACAAGAGCGAGAAGATGACGCAGTTGGTGCCGATTGGGCCTAAGGGGGGCGTCGGCATGTTGTTTGGATGGAGGGTGCCGAGTCTGATGGTTTGGGGGGTCAAGTCGCGGACGTTTTTTGTGGAACTGGTGGAGCCGCTGGTTTCGGGGGCGAGGGTGGCGAAGGCTTGAGGGTGGTTTGGTGTTGCTGCGGGGGTTTTGGGGGGTCGAGGGATCTGATCCGATTGAGGATGTGGTTGAATACCAGTAGAGATTTCTGCTTTTGCGGTGGGGCATGTGGGTGATGTGCTGGACCCTTAATAGATACTAGACGTGGCGTAGAGACGTTTCCTGGAAATAATAGGCCTCTTTACAGTTGCAATAGGGAGCAAAATAAACGCACCCCTTGGTTCTTTCGATACTTGTAAACCGGTACATAATACACCCTCTAAAGCTACCGCAGTAGACACAAACCTGACGACTTACCATTTGGAGAACGCAGGCACAGATTGAGCGGCGGAATCATATAAGCCGTGACGTTTAGATGATTCGCTATCTAATTCTCGGCAGAGTTAATATATATATATATACAGTAGGTACTGTAGGTACTGTAGGTAAGGAGAACCATGTCTTTTTCCACTTGACTTCAACTACAGTAGTCTGCCTTTCTATCGGGGTTTTGCCCCCTTGCTCTATGAAATGAACCATTATATATCACATATCGCACGACGACAACAATAAGGACGTCGCATCGATGTGGGCGACTTTGGAAAAACGCGTAAGCACAGGGCTTCTCTTGTTCTACTGTACTCCGTCCAGCGCCCCCATGCCTCGCCTCCTACGAAAGCCTCGGGCTTTTCCTCCCCCCCCCGGGGTATCTTTGCTGTTTGTGTCTATGGTTGCAAATACATGTTGTTCGCAATGAGTGCAGGGGTTTTGGGTTGGAAGTGGCGGGTTGGTGTGTGCTTTTTCTTGTTTTCTTGGTTTTTTGTGTGGATGGGTAGTGGAAGTTTCTGGTGTTGGTGGGATGGGGATGGGGATGGGGGTGGGGGTGTGTTTGGTTGATCTGGGGGACGGGGAGGGAGGAGAAGGAGGAGGAGAAGGAGGGGATGGTGGGATGGTAGAGATTCCAGCACGCTCTTCTCTGCTTGCTTCCACGACCACCACACACACACAGTCCTTCCTATCACTCTTCCTCTACCCCCTCCTTTCCTTCCTTTTCGTCCCTAGATCTTCAAGTGGCAATTCAAAATACACAACCTCTGCCTCTACCTCTCATCTTCCTCTCTACCTCTCATCTCATCCCGTACACGCTCATTCGTCGAAACCAGTTGCTTGGCCTTTTGATTGTATTGAACATATGCAGCGGCTTTGATAGGTAGCACTCGAAGAATGGGGAGCCCTGGGTTGTATATCATCCCAGGGGTTGTTTCGTTTCGTAGTGCTGCTGGTCATGTTGTTGGTGGTTGGTTCGATTTTAGTGATCTAATCAATATTGCTAACGTGCGTGTATGGGTTGGTTGTTTTTAGCGACTTTGTGTTGTTATGATTCCCTGGAAAGTGGTTTGTTTTGAAAACTTTAATGGATACATTGAAAGTCTTTTTGGGTTCAAGGGTTTCGATGATCTATGGGTTTTCCTTGTTAATTTACTATATGCAGGGGTTTCGAGAGTTCATGTGATATGCTGAACAAAGTATATCAATCGAAGTTCAAAGGCGATAGACGATTGGGTAACATGACCTATAATGTTTCCTCGATTTGTGGTTATATACAAAACTTTCCGTTTTGATCGGAGAGTTCATGTGAAAAAGTTGAAGAGAGCACACAAACAGGAGGTTCAAGGGGTAATAATAGAAATGGGACGTAGTGCGGACAAAGCGGGCAACACAATAGGCGGAAGGAGGGAGATAGAGGGGAGTTTCGCCTACAGATTTCCATCTGGATACTAGACACAGAAAGCTTATGTTAGATATACACATAGCTAGATAGTGATGAACAAACTAATCAATTAAGCAATTTGTAGGAGAGTCATGATATATTCAAGTCGTTGGACTTACTTGTAGGTGAAATGAGTTTATCTTGGTTGTCCTGGTCGAAAAAAAAGCGGAACGACCCTAAGCTGACGATGACGTTGAGTTTGCGGCCATTAGGGGAACCTGTGTCGCCAGTAGTTAGCCATCAAGGGACTTCAGAGAGGCCGAACACACTGGCAACTTGGTAAACATTTCTATATCCAAATCTTCGCCTCGGATGTAATACGTGTAGCCCGCCGATCTCGGGACGCGTAGCCGATTTGCATCACCATTCAGGGTGTCCCAGAATTCTTGTTTCTGAATTCCGGCAATAAAGGCCATAGGAATAAAATAATATGTTTGGGATTCCGCGGGGCCTCTTCTTGTAAGACTGGCCGGACTTACTTGGTTGCGAGAGTATTTATCCGCTTCCACGATGAGGAATGCTCCAGAGGAGAGATCGTCTGAGGGACAAGGCTTACCGCCGTAGACTACACACCTGGAACATATTAGTCAATGTAATGAAGCTGGATGGAAAACACACTCTAACTTACTCCCATGCCTGTCCCAATTCCGCGATACGGTCGTCCTCCCAGAAAGGTTCTACCATAATAAGACTGACCCGGACGGCTTGTTGGATGGCATGTATCACTTCATGGCAAAAAGTGCTGGCGGATAAGAATTGCCATCTGAGCTTTAAGCAGACGTTCCACGGAGCCTTGTTGATAGGCTTGGCTGCTTTGGCCACTGCTTGAAAAATATACTTATTTATGCAAATCGTAGATTTGAAACCTGATGTGTTAGGGTGAACGCAAACCTTTTCAAGGCCGTTCCGCCAGGTTTGTCCATCTATACAGAACTTGTTTGGACCCTTGGGTGTAGACCATCTGAATTGCGTGACCAGTGTCATCTTTTGCAAGACGGATGTGGCTATTTGCCGTATCTCTGCTTTCGGTTTGTCGATTTGGCGGATGCGAGTGGCTAGGAGTTTAAGGCATTCATATTCCTCTTGTAGGATCTCGCGGTGTGATGAGACGATAGAGCAGATGAAACTCAGGCTGGCAGGGCTTTCTAGAAGCGCAGATGCTAGTCGAAGCACGGGATCCAAGTCTGCCCAACTCGTGTCATCGCAGTGATGCCATTGTTTACGCTGGAAGATGGGATGGATCCTGGGATTTTGGTGAGCTTGTATCTTCCTTTAAGATTTTGGGTGGGGTACATACGGATAGGTCAATTCGTAGTGGTCATTCTCTGCTGCTTCGGTGTGTAGAAACCCCATATCTTGTAAGTTCTGATCTGAGAACTCTTGATGGCGATAAGGCAAATCCATTGCGAAAGGTTGGGGTCTTTTAATCAAACTGAAACAGTTACTTGGGTTAGAGAGTCTTTGGGGGGTTCTTACCATGTTTAATACTGGCGACATTATCGAGTCTTTGAACACAATTAACGACATTCTGAACGAGCTATGTAACATCGTCAATGGTTCTTTCCCAGTGCCAAAGAAAACTTCAACAGCCGACAAACAATACTATTCAGATCGGCTGCCCTTTGTGAAGGACAAAGGATGAAAGCACAATTAAGAGCGTTTGGCCTCAAACGGCTTCGGGGGGATTGAGGCCAATTTCCTTGCTTCGGCCTCTGGGTGCGCATCTGCTGCCACAAATACATCATCATTGGGCAGTCCAGCGTTAGCGAAGTTCCTAGAAGCTTTCTATTGAGATCCTTGAGGAAACTCTTATGGCCATGCCGAGCGGTGAAATGAAGAAACACACCACTTCGACTATTAGACAAAGTGACAGCTGAATGTACGAATTCGAGATTGATCACTTTGATACGTTCATTTGCCTACCTAATTCATCTTACCGCATTAGCTTTGCAATGGAACCCAAAGCCAAGGCTTGTATTTTTCCTAAGATAATGATAAGCCTGTTGCAGCTCCCTACGGATTGCCTCAGGAGTCAGGACCTCAGAGGTGTGGGGCTAAGCCCCTACCGGGTTAGCGCTTTGCTTACTACGGAAGCTGCGATTATACTGAGCTCGCGAAGTAAGCAGAGCTAACCCGAAGGGGCTTAGCCCCGCACGTCTGAGGTCCTGAGGCACATCCCATGCTGCAACGTCGAAACAATCTGATCTCCAGAGTATTCTGCTCTACGATTGATTCAGTTTTTGCAGTTTTTGCAGTTTTTGCAGTTTTCGCATTCTCTGGACGCCTTCTTGTGCCTGGATGACAGCTCTATCCCCATCATGACAGTAGATCCCGCTTCCATACCTTATGGAAGGCAGTCAAAGGTCTCTCCAGGCGCTGTTCTCAACAGAGAGTATCCTAGATGTGAACCAGGTGTATTTGACCACGAGAGCAGGCAACAAATTGCACCCTCCAAAGAGGTTTCGGCATTATTTTCAAGAGTCTTCTACCCTAGGGTTGGACAGGGCAATCCTTAAGCTATTTCATTGCTCTTCTCTTCTCTTGTTCCTTGCTCCTAGAAATTCCGTATAGTATGGTTATATTTGCGCTTTGCCTCTTTGATACGTTGTGTCACCGCTAACGAAGCCCCTAGTGTAGGGAAGAATGCCATATGTACGAAGGAAAGAGGTAGTACCGCCCAGTCATATGGGGTCATTGTGATAGAGATGAGATGCGCGTGTTTCGATTTATTGCGCTGAGTCAAAGTGGTTGGATGGCTGCCGGAATCATTCTTTGACTGGGCCTCAACACCAAAATGTACAAAAGTCCTGTGGACTGTGTTCGAAAATCGTGCATAGCACGCAAGCCAGCGACTTTGAAGAGGCATGATACAGCCATCTATCAAGAGACGTTGCGTGGCCTCGATAGTATGTGAAAGAGGTGCCAAAACTATCATATGCTCTCTGGTGAAGCGAACACAGGAACCAAAACTTAAATCCACCAAAGGGAATTATCTCTTAAACCTAGTCCGGCGGATATGGCTCAGCATCAGCAACGCTGCGTATTGAGCTAATCGTGTGTTTAATCCCTTTCTGCTGGTACCCAGTGTATTTGCACTGCTTTGCATGTTGTCTTTCTTTATACTTGCTGACGTATACAGCTACAGATTGTGTGTCTGAACGTAGGTTCTCCTCCCAACTGACAAAAGATCCCCCCTGCGAAGCTTCTGAACAGGCAAGACGCAGCCACGGGCGACGATGGCTTCATAACTACCTCGCCAGCCCTGGGTGCGGTCTTTCCCGAGCAGGCAGCGAGCAACTTGGTCTTTGCTTTTGCACTAAAGCTGTTGATTCTGAGCGAACCCCCCTTCCCTTTGTTGATGGCTCCAGATGCCCGAAAGGCATTTGAGGTATGGCAGATGTTGTGGGAGGAGAAGGAATTGTCCGATCTGATGAAACAAAGAGCCCAAGAAGAAGCCTATATGGTTGCAAACGGGAGCTGGAAGGATTACCTAAGGGCAGAGGTTAGCTTATAGGAGGGAAATGGGGTGAGTGGGTCAAGTGGGTAGCTGGCAATGAGGAGAAGAGGAAGAAGGGTTATGTAGATCTACAGCCAGCAGCAGGTAACAGCTATGGGAGTGAAACACCCGTCGTTGTGGACCGCCAGGAGGACAACAACAAAACTGCGATCGAAATGGCTCTTATCACAAGAACCCAGGAAGACTTTGAAAGACCTCAACGAGAACGAGGAAGACCACATCAACACTTACCACGATGAAGAATATCTAGGTGTCGAAGTCTACCAGGGCATCGAAGTAGTAGACAAGGACGAAGCAGAAGCCGATGTTGAGATGGAGCGGGACGGGAGCAATTATGTGGAGAATACGAGCGACAATAGAAATGACGGCCCAGAGCCAAGGAGTCCTGTACTTGGTGGGTTGGAGACCAAGCTTCCTTTTCGTATGTACGTAGAATGAATGTGCGTAAGGGCAGCGGAATGTTTGCTACTATAGGTATCAAAAAGATAGAACATAGCCCCCTCTCCACCCCTTCTTTCCAGCCTCTCTCAACTCAATTCCACACTCTCCCCCAATCCTTTCTATTATGCGAATATAAAACAATGCTCGCGTCGACAGTCACAATCTTGTCAGAAGCGGAAGCTACCAATCGTTGCTTTAAGCAGATCATCATGGGTCAGATGGATTATGATGAAAGAGGTTGACACAATGGGGGTAGATTAGCTACTTCCACAGGAGAATCGAGTGAGTCTCATCCTCCGTCCGTACACTTGAACGACCTCCCAACGCTACGAAAACCTTGTGGCAAGAATGGCAATACTGCGATTTTTTTCAGCGGATAGCCGATAGTTGTAGCGCTCCTTAGGGGAAGAGGAGAAAGTTCGTGGATGGGGGAAAGCGTATCGTGACAGTAGGGGTCATGACGGTGATGGTGGTGGCTGTGACGTGAATTGGGATATTGCCTCCGTACAACAGCCCAGTTCAATTGATTCAGAGATGTTCTTGGTAAATCTCAATCTTTTGGCCAAGGAATACTCTTCCTCGGTTCCCAACTCGGAAAGATCACTGCAAGGCAATGCCAATGTCTTTGTACATACTATCCTCAACCCCCCAATAGCCATATTTGCAGCCCAGCCCAACCACTCTCCCGAGCCCCTCCCTTACGCAGCCTTCCCATTCGTCACCCCCATCTTCAACTCATTCCCCTTCATCTCTTCCCCCCCTCCCCTAATTCCTTCCCATAAACCTTCTGAAACACCGCCACGGTATCCAAAACGGACTCCTCAAACCCCACCATCTCTCTCCCTAGCGCCTGCTTCGCTGGCTCCATATCCAACCGCGCCCCGCCCTCCGGCCAGTCATACCCTGGTACATAGCCTTCGCCCGGCGTTCCCTCGGGTATCACCCCCTTCCTTTCCGGGAATCTCCGACGTAATATGTCGGCTATGGCTTGTGGCACCCCACGCCCTTTGGCCATTAGGTACCGTTGCCCGTTTGCTTGCTTGGGGTGCTCGGTTGCCCAGACGTGCATGGCGGAGACGTCGCGCACATCGATGTAGCCGGCGGAGCCAATGGCTGGGGGAATGGTGGTAACGCTGCCGGAAAAGAGGCCCCAGACGGGCTTCAGGGTTTCATTGAGATTGGTGGGCGAGGACGGAGGTTGGACTGGGGGGCCGGTGACGACGGCGGGGTTGATGGAGGTGATTGCGAAGGGGGGCTTATGGCAATTAATTCCGCAGTACCGATTTGAATGCGGTGAGCAGGTACAGACCTTGTGCTCGTCTCTGAAATCCCATATGGCGCGCTCAGCAGCGGCTTTGGAGGCGGGGTATAGGACAGTGGGTGGGGTGTCGGAGCCCAGCTTTTTGTGTTCAGCTTCGGCCCATGTGTTCCAGTCCGCGGCGGTGAAAGTATAGGGTCTTTTCGAAGGGTCGGAGACGGCGGCAAAGGAGGAGGTTATGACAAAGGATTCCAGTTGAGGGCCGCCGTGCTTGTACGCGGAGTTTAGAATGCTGAGGGCGCCGTTAACGGCAGGGACCACCATCTCGCCCCAAGTTTTGATTTCAAAGTTTATAGGAGATGCGGTGTGGATGATTGCGGTCACGCCTAGAGGCGGAATTAGGCGGGCTCTGGGAGTGGATATTGGGGTAGGCAGAACCTTTGACTGCTACGTCGAATGCGCCAGAGTCCGTCATCACAGGGACGGAGTACATTTGGACACGATCTGCGTACTGTTTGTAGGCGCCATTGATGAGGGCATCCGCGCTGTGCTTTGCTCTTGAAGTTCCTCTTACGGTATAACCCTTTTCGAGAAGATCGAGGCCAATCCTCGAGGCAATGCTGAGAGTAATTATCAGTATAATGAGCCATATAGGGTGTTTGGGGGATCGTACTAGCCATTGATACCAGAGACAAGGACGATCTTGCCGTTTGAAGGAGGAAGAGATCCCATCACAACGCGCTACGTGAGTTTGGAGGGGTATAGATAGGAATGGGGGATAGAAAACAGAAAACTACGGAGGGGTACTTTCGGAAAAAGCTTGAGATGGTGCCTATGACGAATAGGATGGTTTTAGAGGTTTCGACTGTTACCACCCAACAGCTGCTCGAATCTACAAAGGTTCATCCAAGTTGCGGGATCACAGCAGCAGATCAGGGATTCATTTGTGCGACCATATCTTGATTGGACACATGCTCCCTATGCCCATCAAGCAAGAACCCCTCCGCCAATTCGTACCATACCACCTATCGCGTCTTCCCCGCCATACCCTTGTTAGGGGCCCCCTTCGCTCCCATTTTCGACTGAATCCGTCCCGGCTGTCCCCTTGCTGCTCCCGCCGCACTCTTCGCCTTCTCCATCTTCTTCTTGCTCTCTGCTGTCGCTTTCTTCTCCTTGCCTTCTTTGATGGCGGCCTGACGAGCTGCGGCACGAGCTTCTGGGCGTTGGGATCGACGCTCTTTGATGATATCGAGGGAGGCACCGACAATGCCCCGTTGCTGCTTTACAGTACGGCGGGTGCGTTTTTTGGCGATTTCCTGAAGAGAGCATATAGTTAGCGAGGGATGATTTGAGGCACCTGAATACCTCTATTGAAATGGATAAGCTCGGTTTGGTTGGATGGGACCAAGCCCTTTAGGTATAAACTGCCATACGCAATGTAGTTTTCCAAGCGCAGGCTAGACGTAGAAACGTAATGTAGAAACACAAGTTTCATACCTCAGAAATACCCTTCTTATGTTGCCTCCTGAAAAGAGTCGTCCATGCGATTCGGCGAGGGTTCTTTCGCTGTAGGAAGAGAGATTCGGTCTTGCCATTCTGGAAGCGGAAGATCTTGCTGTCGCCCCGGACGTAGAGCTTTCCCTAAAAATATCACGGTGTTGTTAGCGGCCCAGTTCCCTCAATGCCAGATTTGAACTGCGAAGTAGGTAGATGTTGGTTTGTAGATTGTTCGGCACATGCAACGCGCTATGCATACCTTTCCAGGATAGATCTTGTCACCACTGAAGGTGTCCTCGTAAGTACGCATATTGGCTGCGCCGTTGTGTAGCCCTTGTAGAATCGTGAAGTTCTGCGGTTCGTGTGTGCCTATATTTGGATGACGATTTCGCGAGATTCGGCTATGTGGGACACGTGACGACTATCTAGGGCCTAAAGGTAGCCAAGCGAGTCCCCTCGACTTCATCCAAAACCGAGAAATTAGATAGGTATGCACATGATATCTTTAATAAAGGGACTTCGGCGATTGAACCAATGTTGAAGTCAAGATATGCTTTGCATATAAACTCCGATGCTGTGGCTATCGACATATACTTTGCATGTAATTTCCTACGCTATGGCTATCATGACATTTTCGTGTTCTTTCCATTCTCGTAAACCTGGCAGGATGCCCTGGAGGCACACAAATTCAACCCACAGTTCAACAGCACACAGTTCGCGAGGTACTTCGTTTGTTTGGGACGACTTCGCCAAGTGTGAGGCATATCATGATGAACCTTCTTCGTTCATATTTTAATTGATCAAATTGATTCTCCCTTCGAACATAGAAGCAAATCAACTTCGTACTCATACTCCTTCCTAATACCTGAAATACTTCACCCGTCTACTCACTCACCTACTCACCTTCCTGCCGTCATGCCCTCACTACTATCTTATCCTCTGCGAGACGAGGCTCTTGTACCTGTCGTTTAGAAGACCATAGACCGGATTTTATCGAAGCACCTGATCACTTCAGGAGACGGCGAGCAATACGATGTTCCGAATCAAGATCACGCACGTCATCGCTCCGGCTTCTGCTTCACGATCGTTCGATGAGAGAAAGATCGAAAAGAAGCAAGAAGAGTGTTCTTGACCTTGTTCTCACCTGACCTCGCTTCGTCGTCGTTCTAAGCTTCGATGGCAACAAGATCAGATCGAGTCATAAAATAGAAGACTAATGAAAGTCGGCCTCGTGATCTCACATCGAATGCTGCTTCGCAGGCTACTAGAAATCGATCTAAAAACAACCTTGTTAGTGCTGAATAGGTGAAAGAAAACAAGTCTTAACAGCAAAAAGTCTTATATTAAACCTTTATTGTAGATTAAAATCACGATATACTTTTCTTTTGACGGAGTCCCCCCTACAAAAGAAGTATCCGGCGAACTGTGCGTTGGATTTGTGCGCTTCGGGGGCATCCCGTAAACCTGGTGTTTCCTTTGCGCAGTCATAGTATTGCTCCCCCCGTTCCATTTCCGTAAACCTGTGCATCACATTCCTTGGAGGCCCTTGCGTGGTTAAGCAACAGCCTGCTAACAAACTGCTGGCAGACTGCTGAAATGGAAATCAAGTTCTGAAATCTGCTATATCAAGCCGCTTAACAATGGCACTTTTATATTGACTTGTTGTTGTTAACGTAAACGATATGCTTTAACAGACTATTAACAAAAATTAAATCTGTTAACAGATATTCAGCAGAACATGGAAGCATCTTTATTAAAATTAAATTGCTGTTAACATTAGTATGGAAAAACCTTTAAACAAAATGTTTACTGTGTGCATGATGTACATATGTAATATGTCGTTTTTAGTAAAAAGTCTTAACAAATTGTTCATTAGAAATGTTCATACTAAACGAAATGTACAGCTATCGAGTATAATCCAGCGTTCAATAAGCCGTTAAACATGAAAATCTGAATATGATGTTAAGACATGAACAGATGGACTTTTGAAATGTAATTAAGTAACGTTATCTTTTAAAGTTTTTTTACATACTGTTGAAAACAAACATGTGTTCATGTTCAGACATGGAATAATCGGTCACATATAACAAGCTGTTCAATATTACATCATGTCATTTTTGATATCATGTTAAAAAGTTACTAGCATTGATTTGGCAGTATGCTAAAAGGACATTGTTCTATGACAGGCTGTTTAGAACTCTCGCAAGGGCCCCTAAGGTACCTAGTATCTCATCCAATCATTGTGTTAGCCACCATGGGTCACCCTAGGTAAAGTACAAATGAGAACAGTCATTGGACTTTATCCCATCCGTCGATTTTCGCATTCTCTGGTGCTGGAAACGCTGGTACGGTTTAATATGATCCGGAATGTCCGTCTTGTCGTGATAGTCGCAGCATTTCCACTGACCCTCAAGGTTGCATTTCTGTGAGAAAATTAGGTCTCGGCATAGTCTTTGGGGACGTGATTCGAACATACCCTACACGTGCAATCGTGGCAAGGATAGACCGGGCATTGACTGCAGCAATCGGGGCAGACGAAACTGAAGCATTGAGTGCACCGGATGAACGTAGGCTCATCCATACCATGTTCGCCAACCAACGAGTCTATGCTGCAAGCTAACTGGCAGATTTGATCCTCATCATATTTCAAGTTGGCCTGATCCTCTATTTCCGTCATACCGATGATGGCCCTCATCAGGACACAGCAGGGAGCGTTGCATACTGCACATTTACCTTGACAGTTGGTACAGAAGAGATTCTTTGCATTCCATTTGCGCCCGTGATTGGGGTGCTTGGGGCGCAGATCACTCTCGGCGTAAAGAACAACCTCGGTGCCAGTGTTCTTGCGCAACTCATCGACCTGAATATTCGAGCGTTAGCAAAATCCAATTGAAGAGAAGACAGTAGGTTAGGGCACCCTGCAAGTTTTGATATCCTCGTGCCCCTTGGGCTGGCGAGCGTCTGCCTCCTTACGCGCAGCTTCATCTTTACGAGTAGCTTGCTCATGACGAGTAGCCTCGTCGATTTCAGAGATCGCCTGGTTTATGTCCTGGCAAATGGTGGAAACCCCTTTTATAGTGCTATGATCAGAGCTGTCATCCGCGATAGCCGTAGCCTCAACTTTTACTTCGCCGTTGTTGATTACTTGCTCGGAATTACTCTGACCTGAGGTCTGCTCAGTGCCCTTGCCAGCTTTGGTCTTGACAATGTTCTCTCCATGGAAGTCTTCGAAGAAAAACACTTTTCCCACCTCCTCTGCTTCCTCTTGCATTTCCTCGTCCGGCTCCGTCTCGGGCCATACAGTCCTGGAGCTGTCCGAATGGTAAATTCCCTTGCTGGATTCGCCGCCGAAAGCATCCTGAAGGTAAGACGCGCGAAATTGTTTCGCCTTAGTATGGCCATCAGTGAATAGGGACGGCCCTCCCTGTGGATAAATTGGCTCAGGAGCATCGGGTAACCTATACATTGATTTAGGTTTGCTACTGGCCGGGTTTGGAGATTTCTGGCTCGTCACGCCAGCTTTGATGGACGCTTTGATTGTGTCCGCAGTCAGTACGTTCTTCCGAGTCGTTCGCTTGGCCGAAGGGGTCGACCATGGACTAGAGTCCGCGTCGCGAGTAGAGAATTTGTAACGTCCGCTAAGTTTACTTGCCTCAGCATCATATAGGACTTTGCTTCCCTGGCGAGGGAATGATTCGTTGGTGGTTGGAGACTCTTTGATAGTAGCCAACAAACGCTTACGCTCTCTTGACTTAGACTGAGACAACATGGAGTGGGTAGATGCGTTCGGAGTCATGGTCAGGTCGGAAGTCTCCTTACTGAAAGCTGAAGATACCTCACGACGTAGAGTGCTAACGGGAGATTCCACCTGAAATCCTGTGTAGCTCGGACTGACAACCCCCTTTTCGTAGGCAGGATCAGTCTTTGCCAAAGCTCGAAGAGAGAACTCATCGTTTTTATCATTGCTGCCGGACTTATCGGCGAGCTCTCGTTGTCTATCTTGATCAAGGCGAAAGCGAGTCATCAGCTGACGAGACATAGCAAAGGGCGTCCATACTTGGGTAGTCTTTGCGGTCTCTTTTGTAGGTTTGGTCTCCTCGAATGGATCAGTCATGGCGCGACGCAGGGGTGGCATCTCAGTGCTTCCGTCACCAACATTCTCGATCGCGTTGCTTTCGCGGAAGCCCAACGGTTTCGATCCCGTAGCTTGCGCAGTGGTTTTGATCCTAGGATACGTGTCGTCTTTATGCCCACCTTCAAGGTGTTGCCCGTTCTTTGTGGTTGGAGATGCGGCTGAGGTACCAGTTTTCCCCTTCAGCGGACTGATTTCCTCGAGAGGATTAGTCTTAAGCATATCCAAGAAAGATGTCTCACGATCTTTGTCATCAGGGGAATTGGTATCACGGATCTTCAGGGGCTTAGGTAGAAGTTCTTGGTCTGTGTGCTTTTTGTCAGGAGGCGAGTAACGGGTGCGAGCTCCATCATTGGGAAGCGGAGGAGTTGAAAGTGCATCCAAGCTGTGGCCTGTAGTCGCTGATTGTGTTAGCTCCTAATTTTAGATGAAGACTTGAACGTATTCCTACCGCTCTGTAACATCTGATCAAGATTGTTGTCCCCGTTAGCAACGTTTTCTGGAGCTCTGGGGGCTGCAAGCGAAGATGAAAGCTCCTGGGCGTTGCTGCCAGCGTTTTCGTCCTAGATCACCGAGTGTTGAGTTTCAAGATCACCACTGACCAAAGTAAGGTAGGAGCACATACATTGCCAGCACGTTTGAGCGCTTTACGAGCAAATGCGTAGCCAGACATGATGCCGAGAGCAGCAGAGACCTTGGTAGCAACGGTGGAGGCAGCAAATCTCGTGCGAGCACGCGTGAGCAGGTCGTGAAGAGCCATAACTGAAAGATCACCCCAACCAGTTAGCCGCGAATGCTAGCGCTATCGCCTATACCCGCCACTAAGGGCATCAGCGATATGGAAGGGATATGGGAATGTTTGGTACCTTAGCAAAGAAGATGTTTTGAACAGATGAGGGTGTAAGAAACTTCGTTTCGTTGTTGAAGATTTATCACGCTTTTTGCCACTAAGGAGGGTGTGTTGGGTTAAAATACGTCGTATTAAAATAACCCGGTCGGGATTGGCGACGGCCAGGACACCTTTGGCAGAGGGTAAGCAGTAGAACGTGATTGGCAAATACTTTGACCATCATGAATACATCAGGACTAGGACTGCAATAGGAAATCTTACCCTATCTAATTTAGGTGGAGCTTGGATGACTTACACTAAAGGTAAGACAGCTACCGTTCAGGGAAAGCATATTCCCACCGTATTCAGACACAGCTCTTCACATGTGGTCTTAGTATGCTGAAAACTAGCTGATGGTCAATGGCCTATAAAACTGCATATCACAATAAATCTCCATGTAGGACGATCGTAAATCACTTAAGATTACTGATACCAAACTTGTTTCTTTCCCACAATAGCTGACGGGAAGAGAGTTCTTCGGCAGAAACTTCGAGAGTTCCTCGTACTGTGCATCGATTGAGAGCGATAAATGCGGTACCTAGGGAGCACCTTTCACAGTAGCAACAGTCGGAGTCCAACGTCAGGTATCCGTTAGTCTTGAGAGGCTCTCGACAAGTAATCAATAGGAAAATTGGCAGAACGAAGAAAGATGACAACAGAGTTCTGTTACGCTTAAGTATTGGAAAGTTGCAGAGGGAAAAGATACTCCTCGATACCTAGGTAAAGAATCATATGTCTACCTGGAGCCTCTCTATCCACCATAAGCATAGTTCCGTCACGCCTGTACCCCTCTTCCTGACATTCCACAGCCTTCAACGCCATCAAGCCTTTGCGTATGTGCGCGTCCATTCTCGGGCAGTTTGTATTGCAGCCTGTTCATCCTCTTTCCATCTCTGAGCAACATCATTTGCTAGGGGATCGTCTGGGTTCGGAGCTCCCAGAAGTGCCTGTATTGAAAGGAGTATCGTACGAATTTGGAGTGCTGGAGACCAATTGCCTACTACCATGAGTATGTGGGAAGAAATGGCGGGAGAACTCATATGTACTTTTGAGCACATCCAAGCATATTCGACCAAGCTTATCGATATTGGGGTGGTAGATTTTAGTAAGAAATCTTATCTTTGGTGGCGTCATGGGATAATCGTCTGGGAGGAAGAGCTCGAGTTTAAAAACGCCAGCTATTTGTGGATTAGCTGAGTCTAAATTCCGCGAGAAAGAAAAAAATGAGACTGACATTCATAAGGCGACTGAGAAGGACCATGTATCTTTACGTCAAAATATCGCAGGTTATCCTCATGAGGAACAGCACTGATGCCTGGAACTCTGGCAAATACAGCATATGGTCAGAATGGCGGCCTTCATCCTGATATACCGTGTTGCAGTTTAGAGAGAACCTACGGTTCGGCCATTAGACGTTCAGTCTCCTTCACGATTCTCTTCGGTAAGGCAGCCATACCGGCCGAGATCATTCGAGAGCTTTTCTGTTATTGATACTGTCACAGCAAGTCGCTAGTAGCGCTTCGTTACGCTTGAATCTGTTCAAGGTGTTGCTTGATCTAGAAATCGCGGGGTTTCGTCAAGGAGCGAAGGGCAAGGCAATACTGTCGTTTAAGAAAGATTGTCACTGCATATGGAGGTAGCAAGCAAGACTGTGCGGAGTATTGTAACGCCCGGCGGAGAATATAGTAAATGACAACAGTATGGAGCAAATGCTGGGAAGCAAGAGTGTGCTTGCGTTCAAACTTGCTGTGACGCAGACCCTGGGGGAGGTTTGAACGCCAAGCTAAAATAGGACTAGCTTTACTTCGACGCCAGGCGCGAGATCATCTACCTTATCAGGCTACTTGTCTCTGCACATAAATGAGCCATATTCACTAACGTTTCATCATGCTTTGATGCACAGCAGCAATGTGGTGAAGAGGTAATGTTTTTACGAGTCAGCATTTTGACACGGAAATTCACTTAATCACTTCAACAGCCAAACTCGCCTGCCAACGAGTCTGTCCCGATCGATAACAAACAGTGGATGTCGATCGTATTGGTATATGAGGGTCAGAGCGAATATGTGCATATATTGACTATCTAGTAGGTGAACTATGGAGGAAGGAAGAAGTGGGCGAAGGGTAAATACCCATCCACTAGCGCCGGATCAATGCGGAGATTACTAACCACAGGGGTAACAGTACTGTTCCCTATTTCCA
>JAABUR0100002564.1_pt1 | contig 27387 bp, 26 predicted proteins | sample 5560091 | NCBI WGS metagenome assembly JAABUR01 (sample SAMN10711879, study PRJNA513375) | rock metagenome | isolation source: Antarctica rocks | place: Antarctica: Victoria Land, University Valley sud
TTCCGACGCGTCATCACCGACACGTTGCGGGCGGTGGAACCAGTAGGGGCGTCGGCGACATGGGTGCTGTCGAACCACGACGTTGTCCGCGAGGTGACCCGTTACGGCGGCGGAGCTCAGGGACTGGCCCGGTCGAGGGCGGCGACGCTGCTGATGCTGGCGTTGCCGGGATCGACATACCTCTACCAGGGCGCCGAGCTCGGGCTCCCCGAGGTGGAGGTGCCGGAGCCCGACCGTCAGGACCCGATCTGGCTCGGTGGCGTGGGCGTCGGCCGCGACGGCTGCCGGGTGCCGATGCCCTGGTCCGGCTCGGAGCCGCCGTACGGCTTCGGCACAGTCGGCAGCCGTCCCTGGCTGCCGCAACCAGCCACCTGGCGCGAGCTCAGTGTGGCGGCGCAGGAGCGTGACCCGCGTTCGACTCTCGCCTTCTTCCGTCGCGCACTCAGCACGCGTAGGGAGCTGGCTGGCGAGCTCGACCAGCGGGTGCAGCTGCTCCCAGCGCCCCCGGGAGTGCTGGTCGTCGAGCGGAACCCCGGTTTCGGCTGCATCGTGAACTGCGGCTCGCGGCCGGTCCGCCTCGACCGGCTCGCCACCCACGGGGTCGAGCCCGGACGGCTGCTGATCGCGTCAGGCGAGGACGAGCGGGTGGCCGGCGGCATCCTTCCCCCGGACACCGCCGCCTGGTTCCGCTGAACCTCCCGGCTCAGGGTGTCGGGTGCTGCGCGTCGTAGACAACGAACCCGCGCTCGCGCGCGCTGAAGAATACGACACCGACGACGCAGAGGACACCACCCGCGGCGAGCGCCAGGGTCGGCGTGGTCAAGGCTGCAGCGGAGCCGGCGACGAAGTCACCCATCCTGGGTCCGCCGGCAACCACCACGGTGAAGACGCCCTGGAGGCGACCGCGCAGATTGTCCGGGGCCGCGACCTGAAGGATGGTCGAACGGTACGCCGCACTCACCATGTCAGCGGCACCGCTGAGCGCCAGGAAGAAGACACCGACCCACAGTGCGCGGGCGAATCCGAAGGCCGCCACCGCACCGCCGTAGACGATCACGCACAGCGCGATGGCCAGCCCCTGGCGTCGGACCTTGCTCACCCAGCCGGAGAAGAGGAACGCCAGCAGCGAACCGATGGCCGGTGCCGCCTGCAGCAACCCCACCGTCCTGACTCCGCCACCGAAGAAACCACCGGCCACCGCCGGGAACAGTGCCCGCGGCTGCGCCAGCACCATCGCGCACATGTCGAGGATGAACGTCATCCGGAGGTTGCGGGCACCCCGGAGGAAGCGGAACCCCTCGACGACCGACCGAAGTCCCGGCCGCGTCGGCGGCTGGCCCTCGAGAGGCTGGGGAGGGATCGGAGGAAGCTTGTACAGGGAGTACAACGCCCCAGTGAACGTGACGGCGTCGATCGCGTAGGCGAACGTGTAGCCCTTCGCACCGATTGCCACTGCGCCGAGCAACGGACCAACGGTGAAGCCGAGGTTGAACGACGCCATGTTGAGTGCGTTCGCGGCGGGCAGCAGCTCCTTGCTGACCAGCCGCGGCACGATCGCCGCCCGGGTCGGGTTGGTCACCGCGAAGCAGCCCGACTGCAGCGCCACGACGGCGTACAGCAGCCAGACCGACTCCCATCCGACTGCCGCCTGGACCACGAGTACCAGCGAGAGCGCCCACAGCCCCAGGGACGCACCGAGCGCCAGCTTGCGACGGTCGACGGCATCGGCGATGGCGCCGCCGTAAAGGCCGAAGGTGATCAGCGGCACCAGCGAGAACAAGCCGACGAGGCCTACCGAGAACGTCGAGCGGGTGAGGGCATAGACCTGGATGGCGATCGTGACCGCCGTCATCTGCTGGCCCAGCTGGGAGACCGTGTTGCCGATCCACAGCCGCCGGTAGTCGACCGACTGCTGTAGGGGGCGCACGTCCGTCAGGGTCTTACGGAACGCGCTCGCCACGCCGCCACTGTAGGTGGGTGTCCACCACCTGCCGACGCCGGCCCGGGCAGCGGGCGACGTTCGCTGAAATCCTCTTGTCCGGCTGGGCGGCTCGACGTACGGTGAACGCACACATGAGAGGAGGTGGTCCCACAGATGAGTTCATGTTGGACTTGTGAGGTGGCTAGCCGCTAGGCAGTCGCAGACGTTGGACGGCGTAGCAAATTCCGTTAGCTACCCGAGCCCGCGGGTGCCGGACCAGTCCATCCGGCCGTGGCACACCGGCCACGCCAGCCCGCGGGCTTGCCGTGTCCACACCCGGATCGGCGCCGGTAGATTCACCGGCATGACATCCGCCCCCTCCTCCCCCGACATCGCCTCGCTGCGCCGCGAGTACGCCGACCGTGGCATCACCGCCGACGACCTCGGCTCCGACCCGATCGCCGCCTTCCGGAGGTGGCACGACGCGGCAGCGAGCGCGGGCCTGCACGAGCCCAACGCGATGGTGGTGGCGACGGTGGACGGCAGCACCCCGTCGTCGCGGATGGTGCTGCTCAAGGGCCTGGACGACCGGGGCTTCGTGTTCTACACCAACACCCAGTCCCGCAAGGGCAGTGAGCTCGCCGCGAACCCTGCCTGCGCGCTGCTGTTCCCGTGGCACCCGCTGGAGCGACAGGTCCGCATCGAAGGGACCGCCGAGCCGGTCAGTGACGCAGAGGCCGACGCCTACTTCGGCGTACGACCACGAGGGTCGCAGCTCGGGGCGTGGGCGTCTCCCCAGTCGGAGGTGGTGCCCAACCGCGACTTCCTCGCCGAGCGCTACCAGCACATGGCAGATCGCTTCGAAGGATCCGACATCGTGCCGCGACCTCCGCACTGGAGCGGCTACCGGGTGCGGCCGCATCGGATCGAGTTCTGGCAGGGCCGACCGGGCAGGATGCACGACCGCATCGTGTTTGAGCGGGTCGCTGTCAAGACCTGGTCGATCGAGCGCCTCGCACCCTGACAGCCGGTGTCCGCAGCCCGCGGTGAACAATGTGCGGAGGATTGAACACAGCTACCGTCCGGACAAGGGAGTCAGCATGGTCGAGGTTCATCACGGGCTCGAGGGCGTCGTCGCCTTCGAGACGGAGATCGCCGAACCCGACAAGGAAGGCTCGGCCCTGCGCTACCGCGGCGTCGACATCGAGGAGCTGGTCGGCCGGGTCCCCTTCCAGAAGGTGTGGGGACTGCTCGTCGACGGGACCTACGAGCCTGGCCTGCCGCCCGCCGAGCCGTTCGCGCTGCCGGTGCACTCGGGCGACATCCGAGTCGACGTGCAGAGCGCGATCGCGATGGTGGCTCCCACCTGGGGCATGAAGCAGCTGTACGACATCGACGACGCCCAGGCCCGGGACGATCTCGCCCGGGCGGCCGTCATGGTGCTGTCGTACGTGGCGCAGGCCGCCCGCGGCGTCGGCCTACCGATGGTGCCGCAGAGCGAGATCGACCAGGCCGAGACCGTCACCGAGCGCTTCATGCGCCGTTGGCGAGGCGAGCCGAACCCCGATCACATCAAGGCTGTCGACGCCTACTGGGTGTCGGCGGCGGAGCACGGCATGAACGCCTCCACCTTCACCGCGCGCGTCGTCGCCTCGACCGGCGCCGACGCCGCTGCCAGCCTCTCGGCAGCGGTGGGTGCGATGTCCGGTCCGCTGCACGGCGGCGCCCCGTCCAGGGTGCTCGGGATGATCGAAGAGGTGGAGAACCGTGGCGACGCGGCACCCTACGTCAAGGAGCTCCTCGACAAGGGTGAGCGGCTGATGGGCTTCGGGCACCGCGTCTACCGGGCCGAGGACCCACGCGCACGCGTACTCCGGCGTACGGCGCAGGAGCTGTCGGCGCCGCGTTACGAGGTGGCGGAAGCGCTTGAGAAGGCAGCCCTCGCCGAACTGCGTGAGCGGCGCCCGGACCGGGTGCTCGAGACCAACGTGGAGTTCTGGGCGGCGATCATCCTCGACTTCGCCGAGGTGACGCCGCACATGTTCACGTCGATGTTCACGTGCGCGCGGACCGCTGGTTGGAGCGCACACATCCTCGAGCAGAAGAAGACCGGCCGGTTGATCCGGCCCTCCGCCCACTACGTCGGGCCGTCAGACCGCAACGCCGACTCGATCGACGGCTGGCAGGACAGCTGGTCGAAGTGACGACTCCCGGATGACCGAAGCCGCTACCACGAAAGGCGTCATGGCGAGCACGCACCTCGAGATCCCCGCCGACCTGCGACCCGGTGACGGAAGGTTCGGTGCCGGTCCGAGCAAGGTACGAGTCGACGCGCTCGACGAGCTCGCCGCGAGCGGGTCGACCCTGCTGGGCACCTCGCACCGCCAGGCACCCGTCAAGGCACTCGTCGGGCGGGTCCGCGAAGGACTGGCGCAGCTGTTCGACCTCCCCGCGGGCTACGAGGTGGTGCTGGGCAACGGTGGCACCACCGCGTTCTGGGACATCGCGACGTTCGCGTTGATCCGTGAACGCAGCCAGCACCTGGCGTTCGGCGAGTTCTCTGCCAAGTTCGCGGCTGCGGCCGCAGCGGCACCTTTCCTTGCTGATCCGTCGGTGGTCAAGGCCGACCCCGGCAGCCGTCCGCACCCTGCGGCCGAGCGCGGTGTCGACGTGTACGCGTGGCCGCACAACGAGACGTCGACCGGAGTCATGGCCCCGGTCCGTCGGGTCTCCGGTGCCGACGCCAACTCACTGGTACTCATCGATGCCACGTCTGGGGCGGGCGGGCTGCCCGTCGACGTCAACGACGCCGACGCCTACTACTTCGCGCCCCAGAAGTGCTTCGCCTCCGATGGTGGGCTCTGGATCGCACTCATGTCACCGGCCGCACTCGAGCGGACGGCCGAGCTCAAAGCATCGGGTCGCTGGGTGCCCGCATTTCTCGACCTGCAGACGGCGATCGAGAACTCCCGGCTCAACCAGACCTACAACACGCCGTCGCTGGCCACCCTGTTCCTCCTGGCCGAACAGGTGGACTGGCTCAACGGGCTCGGCGGGCTGGAAGGGTCGGTGGCCCGGACCCAGGACTCGTCCTCGCGGCTGTATACGTGGGCCGACGCCTCGGAGTATGCGACCCCCTTCGTGACCGAACGGTCGGACCGGTCACTGGTGGTCGGCACGGTCGACTTCGACGAGGCGATCGACGCAGCGGCCGTCGCGTCAGTGCTGCGGGCGAACGGCATCGTCGACACGGAGCCTTACCGCAAGCTCGGTCGCAACCAGCTACGGGTGGCGATGTTCCCCGCCGTCGAGCCCGCCGACGTCGAAGCACTCACGGTCTGCATCGACTGGACCATCGCACACCTTTGACGCTCGGCCGTGGTCACGGGCCGTACGCCGCACGCAGCTGCGGCAGCAGCTCGCTCTCGGCCATCGACAAGAAGTCGCGCTGGCCCGCGTCTGCGATCTGTACCAGGGCGACGTCGGTGAAGCCGGCCTCGACGAACGGCCGTACGGCGTCGACGATCCCGTCCACGTCGGGACCGCAGGGGATGGACTCCGCGATGTCGTCGGCGCGCACGAACTGGCTGGCCGCCGCGAATCCCGCCGTACCCGGCAGCTCCGCGTTGACCTTCCAGCCGCCGCCGAACCAGCGGAACTGCTCGTGCGCCCGCGTCACTGCGGTCTCCCGGTCAGGGTCCCAGCTGACGGGCAGCTGGCCGATCTTGCGTGACGAGGACCCGGCGGCAGCGTCCCACTGCTCGACCAGCGCAGGGTCGGGCTCGACCGCGACCATGTAGTCGGCGACCGGGGCGAACGCCGAGATCGACTGAGCACCCGAGACGGCGACGGCGATCGGCACGCGCTGGTCGGGCAGATCCCACAGCTTGGCCGAGTCGACCCGGTAGTACTCACCGGCGAAGTTGACGTAACCGCCGTCGAAGAGCGACGAGATGATGTGAATCGCCTCGTGCAGCATCTCATGCCGGACGTTGACGGGCGGCCAACCGGCACCCACCACGTGCTCGTTGAGGTTCTCGCCGGCACCGAGCCCCAAAGTGAAGCGCCCGTCAGACAACATCGCAACGGTTGCCGCCTTCTGCGCCACGACGGCGGGATGGTAGCGGAGGATCGGGCAGGTCACGTACGTCATCAGCTCGACCCGCTCGGTCACCTGCGTCACGGCACCCAGCATGCTCCAGGCGTAGGCGGCGTGACCCTGCTCGTCGAGCCAGGGGAAGTAGTGGTCGCTCATCACTTCGAAGTCGAAACCCGCCTGCTCGGCGAGCCCGGCGTACTCGACCAGCTGCTTGGGACCGGACTGCTCGGTCATCAGTGTGTAACCGAAGCGGGGAGCAGGGCCGTCGTTCATCGGGTCTCCTCGTCGTGGGGAATCTCGTCGTACCCGTGCCACCGCCTTCCACACCTGCCGCCGCCGGTCGAGCGTCGCTGCGTGTCAGGTACGCCGGCGGCGGCGTGCCACGGCGATGACCGCGACGACCGCGACGACCGCGAGCAGCATGAGGCCTGCGCCGAGGCCGGTCAGCACCTGCTGCGCGGGCGACCGTCCGGTCGACAGGCTGTCCTCTGATGACGCCGGCGGCGTGTCCACCGGAGCGGGTGCGGTCGTTGACGGCGGGGCCGAGGTCGATGGTGTCGGCGGGGGCTCCGGCAGCCGCGGCAGCGGGACAGCGAACACGGGCGAGCGCTCACCTTCGGTCCCCACCCAGACCGTGCTCCCGCCGGGTGGGGCCGCGATCGACTCGCCTTGCTTCAGCTCGGGTAGCCCGAAGTCGACCACGTGCTCGAAGGAGGGGAACCGGTACACGGCTGCACTGCGGTACATCCGCACGACGGCGAAGTCACCAGCCGGAAGCAGCGTCGCGTCGGTCGCGACGGGAGGGCCGTCTGCGACCGGCTGCAGCCGGGCCTGCTCTCGGGTGAAGACGTCCGGCGCAGTTGCGTAGACCGACGTGCCCACGAGCTCCTTGCTGACGACGTAGACCCGGCCGGAGGTGGTGTCGTACAGCACCGACTCGGCGTCTCGAGGGCCATCGGCGTACCTGAGCGTGACCGCCTCAGCCGAGACCGCGGTCTCACCCCTGCCCGGCTGCGGGGCGCGGTAGACAGTCACGCTCGCGCGGACCCTGTCGTTGTCACCGATGTCGGCGATGATGAGCGTCCCGTCCTGACCGCCGGTCAGCGCCTCGATGTCGACGGCCGTCACGCCTTCGAGCGTCATGCGGCCCACCAGTGACCCGGTTGCGGTGTCGATGACGTAGACCACCGGCCCGTCACCGGAGTCGTTCGCCGTGTAGGCCAGCGACGGGTCGACCGTGCTGACGACCAGCGAGCTCGACTCGGTGATGTCGGGGCTCTGCAAACGGAACACAAGACGTTCCTCGGCGTACGCCGGCGGCATCGCCGCTGCGGCGACAAGCGCCCACCCCACCGCGAGCGCCGCACCAGCGGCCGAGGTGCTTCGCCTCACTTAGGGCCCCTGAGGGCGGGGTGCAGGTCGGCCAGCCTGACGGCCAGGGCCGGCTCGACCTGCCACTCCTCGACAAGGGAGCGGTAGTCGTCGACGGTTGCCTCCTCAGGGGCAGCCCCGGTCCGGACGGCCCTGATGAGCACGTTGCGGGGTGTGTGGCGCGAGTCGACGAACTCCATCACCTCCACCCGGTAACCGACGAGCCGCAGGATCGCCGCTCGCAGCGCGTCGGTCAGCACGTCGGCGAACCGTTCGGTCAAGATGCCGTGTCTGGTGACCAGTCGGTAGCGATCGGGGGGCCGGCTCGCCGCGAGCTGACGCTGGACGTCGTGGTGGCAGCAGGGCGCAGCCACGATCACCGGGGTCTGCCATCGCACGGCGCGCGCGAGCGCGTCATCGGTCGCTGTGTCGCAGGCATGCAGGGCCAGCACGAGGTCCGGCGAGTCGTCGGCTACGGCGTCACGGATCGTGCCCTCGACGAAGCGCATCCGGTCGTTGACGCCAAGGATGGCGGCCACGTCGTTGCCGCGGGCTCTGGCCTGCGCCTTGACGTCGATCCCCGTCGCCTGCACCGGAAGCTCGCGAACCTGGGTCAGGTAGCGGAAGGCCGCGAAGGTCAGGTAGGCGTTGCCGCAGCCGAGGTCGACGATCCGCAGCGGTCGTTCGGCCGACAGCTCCGCACCGGGCCCCTTTCGGACCGCCTCATCGACGACGGGTTCGAGGAGCCCGATCAGGTCCTGCACCTGTCGGAACTTCGCCCACCGGTTGGGCTTGATGCTGCCGTCTGTCCCCGTCATGCCCAGCGCGCTGAACAAGGCGTCGCCCTCGTCGAGGTGACGCTGTTTCGGACGGTCGTGGCTGCGTTCGGCGACAGCCGGCGTCTCCTTGCTCGCCCGGTGCAGCATCGGGCGACCCTTCTTGGTGACCCGAAGCTGGAGGGTCTCGGTAGTCGTGTCGAGATGCCAGTTGCTGTACGGGGTCGCCAGCAGCTCGTCGAGCGCGTTCTCGACAGCGCTCTGGTCGACGTTGCGGGTGTGTGCTTGGGTCTCGTCGTAGGCGGTCACCTGGAGGCGGCGCCCCGCCGCAAGGTCGATGTAGCGCAACTCGACCCGGCGGTAGGGCACTACCTCGTTGCGCCGCCGGCCGGATGCCACCGCCCGAACAAGTGTGCTGTCGTCGAGCAGGGCAGACTTCACGGCGGTCAGTGCGTCGTCAAGTACCAGGGTCATGTCAGCCTCGCCGCACCGCAGCCACCACGACGATGACGAGCAGCACCACCAACGCCCCGGAGATCACCAGATGGCGGTAGCGAGGGTGCATGAGTCGAGGTTAGTGCCGCCGGCAGCTCGCAAGATACGCGTCAGGTCTCAGCGGGAGGATGAAGGGCGCGGTGGTCACGACCCCAACCGTCAGGCCTGTACCGGCACCTCGTAAACGTTGTCGGCCGGGTGCCCCGCGCGCTCGTGGATGCGCTGTACTGCCTCGGCGCTGGGAGCCTCGGACAGGCAGAACACCATTCCGGTGCTCGGGTCAGCCCAGGCGTGCTTGAAGTTGACCCGCTCGTCGTCCTGGATAGCCAAGTCCGCCTGGTGGGCCTCGTGGAGCCCCTCGGCGGTTACTCCTGCCATGCCGGTGTGGACGTCCATGAATTCTGGCATCAGATCACCTTTCCTGGTCTCGGTGCTTCGACCTTGCACCATCGGTGTCTGTTGCGGCAATAGCCCTTCATCACCAAGCTGGCTGGAAGAAACAGATCAATAGGACAGATCTCCCGATCCCTGCGCCCGTTGACCATGTGCTCGGGCCGCCAGCCAGGCAGTCAGCATCGCGGTCGGCAGCAGCACGAAGTGTGGTGCCGAGATGATCAGGTCGCCGACAGCGAGCCCGTACGCGAGCCAGCACGCCGACGCGGTGGCCACGAGGGCGTACATCACCGTCGAAACGCCCGCCAGCCGGTCCGGTTCGGCGAGCGCCCGCACGAGCTGTGGGATCACGACTACGCCGGCCGAAAGGACCGCCACCCAGGCGAGCACCGTCGACGTGGCGGCAGCGAGCACCCCAGCCACCACCGCGGCCGTCTTATCGTGACTCGTGGCCAGGAGACGACCTCGCCGCGGGCGAGCATCACCACGAGGAGCAGGAAACCCACAGTGACGGTCACGTTCCCGGCGATCAGCGCCACATCGCCGGTCTGCCATCCGTACACGCTCCAGGCCAGCCGAGCCAGCACCCCGGACAGGACAGTCAGCAGCGAAACCCCTTCCAGCGTCCGTCGGGCCCGCCAGACCTGCGGCCAGATGAAGAGCTGGTTCAGCACGACGCCTGTCGCGCCGAGGGTTACGGCGAGCACACGCGTCGGTCCGACATGGCGGTCGTCGCCCTCCCGGCGTACTCCTGGCGCGTGATCCGGTAGAACACGTGAAGCCGCATAGGGCTGTCAGCCGCCAGCGCCGGGTGGTCCTGCGTCGCCACGTGCGAGAGCCCGAGCCTCGACATGACTGCCCGTGAGGCAGCGTTGGTTTCAGCCGTGAGCGACCACACCTCGTCCAGCCCCAAGGCGGAGAAGGCGACCTCGAGAGCGGCTCGGCCGGCCTCTGTCGCGTAGCCGTGACCCCAGGCTGAGCGCGCCAGCCGCCATCCGACCTCGACACCACCGGACCCGGGCACACCCTCGGGCATGGGGTTGAGCCCGGTGAACCCGATGAAGTCGCCGGTCGCCGCAACCTCCAGCGCCCACAATCCATAGCCGTTGCCCGCGAGCCGGCCCTCGATCCGATCAACGAAGGCGTCGCTCTCGGCACGCGTCATCTGGGCCGGGAAATAGCGCATCACCTCGAGATCAGCGTTCATCGCGGCGAACGGCTCGCGGTCAGCAGTGCGCCACGCCCGCATAACCAGTCGCCTGGTCCGCGGTTCCAACAATGACGGCGCCATGGCCGGATCTTATGGCGTGAAGCCAGTGCCAGGACGGTCCGTCCGGTAGCGCCGAGGCCCGCTCCCGTACTGGCCGCTCTAAACCCTTACGCCATCCGCTCAGTATCGGCCACGTTTGACTTCAAGTTAACTTGAGCCTCGAGGATGGCGCTGTGTTACAGAGACTTGGCTTCCCACCTATCGGTCGCCATCGCCGATTCGTCACAGCGATGGCGGTGGACGCCATCGGCAGTGGCGTCTTCATGCCGATCTCGGTGTTGTACTTCCTGACTTCCACCTCCCTGTCGCTGGTCCACATCGGCCTGGCGCTTTCGCTGGCGTCCGCCCTACGACTGCCGTTCGCGCCTTTGGTCGGCGGGATCGTCGACCGGATCGGAGCCCGCCAGATCCTCTTGATCGCGAACCTCATCCAGGCGGTCGGCTTCGTCGGATACGTCTTCGCGGACTCGTTCGCGACGGTGCTCGTCGCCTCCGCTGTGGTCCAAGTCGGTCAGACCGCGTTCTGGGGATCGTTCAGCCCGGTCGTCGCGGAGATCTCCGAGCCTGGCGAGCGCGAGCGTTGGTTCGGTTTCCTCGGAGCGCTGCGCAACGCCAGCTTCGCCATTGGGGGGTTGGTGGCCGCCTTGGCGATCACCGTGGGGACGACGACGGCGTACACCGCTGTCGTCCTCGCCAACACCGTCTCCTACCTGCTCGCCTTCACCCTGCTCCTGTCGGTGGAGAAACCACCGCTGCCTCTTGACACGCCGACGGCATCGACCGAGCCCGAACGGCCGCAAGGATGGCGCCACGTCCTGCGGGACCGTCCGTATCTGCTCTTCGTCCTGACGAACTTCACCTTTGCCACGTCGGAGATGGCGCTGAACATCGCCATCCCGGTTTACATCACGCAGTCGCTGGGTCTGCCGGGCTGGGTGGCGGGAGCAGTGTTCACGATCAACACGGTGATGATCGGTCTTGGGCAGGGCCTGGTTGTCAACGCGATGGAGGGCTCCGTACGGACCAACATCGTGACGCTCGGAGCGTTGCTTTTCGTGGCCTCCTACGGCGTCATGTTCGCCGCCGATTGGACGGGCATAGGCACGGGCATTGCCATCATGCTTGTGGGCGCTGTCGTCTTCACCACCGGTGAACTCGTCGCAGGTCCGGTGCTGTCGGCGCTGACGACTGACGCCGCCCCTGCCCACCTGCTGGGCAAGTACGCGTCGCTGTACCAGATGTCGTGGACGGTTTCGTCGACCGTGGCCCCCGTGACGATGACCTGGCTGCTCGAACGCGGCTCGGCGCCGTTGTGGCTGGGGCTGAGCGTGGTCGCGTTGCTCGGCGTCGCACTGTCCCAGGTCCTACGCCGGGTGATGCCGCTTGCCGCGATGCCGGTGCCCGTCACGCGTCCAGTTCAGTCTCCGGTTCAACCTAACCCGGACGAAGCGCATTCTGAGAGGTAGATGATCCACCCACACCGCAGGCACCGACGCTCCGCTTGGACCCGCCGGTGATCCGACGTCCGACGTCGCCGTCTGGTTCGAAGAGCCCGGAAGGACGGTGGAGCTCGTCGTCTACGACGTCTCAACCGACCAGGAGCTCGCCCGCACGGATCTCGGCAGTTCAGAAACAGACACCCGAGAGCATGGTCGGCGCAGCTCAGCCGCCGGTGCTGTGGGTCGGTGATGGCCGAGACGGAGGGCCAGCCGTCTACTTCCGCGCCGACAAAGCACTGTGGCGCTATGACTGGACTTCTGGTGCCCGTCCTCAACGAGTGGAAGGTCAGCTCTCGCGAGCGCTCGACGTGGGTGGTGACGTCTGGGCACTCCGCGTCCGCAGCACCGGGGTATCACCTTCACGACCAGCGACGGCACCGAGCTCTCGACATACGCCTCGGTCGAGCCCGACGGCAGCCTCAGTCGTCGCGTGCGACGTCAGCTCGCTGCAATGTCAGAGCAGCAAACCGGTCGACAACGTCGCGCTCATCACTCTGCCCACGTTCTGAGGAACCGGCTGCCTGCAGTGGAGGAGGAAACGACTTCCGGCACAGGTGCAAGAGTCTCCGCCGGACCCGCTTCTGCGAGCCGCTCGTGAAGCCGAGCACGGATCTCCTCAGGCGCCAGCTGCGTACGTTGTCGCTGCTCACGGACGATGATGACACCAGCTGCCGCGACGCCGGCGAGACCGGCGACACCCAGAACCTTCCATAGGTTCATGAACAGGAGACCTTTCCGTGGATGACGCAGTACTGAGCCTAGACGCGGCTGTCGACCAGACCCGCACCGGAGACCTGTGGCTCTTCCGCGGCTGGTCAACCGCCGACCAGGCCATCCGTGCCGTCACCAACGCCCCGGTCAACCATGTAGGTATGGCGGTTGTGCTCGACGACCTGCCGCCGTTGATGTGGCATGCCGAGCTCGGCCGCGGGCTGCTCGACCTCTGGACCGGCACCTACCATCGGGGCGTGCAGCTGCACGACCTGCAGTCCGCGGTCGTGCAGTGGAGCCATCGGTACGGCCAGCGGACCTGGCTGCGGCAGCTTGACTGCCCGGTCACGCGACAGATGGAAGATGCGCTGCTCCGCACGATCGCGCGGACAAACGGTACGCCCTTCCCGGCGACCGCGGCATTGGCGAGCCGATGGTTCCTTGGTCGGCTGCGCCGACCGGCGCCGGTGGAGTCGACGTACTGTGCGGAAGTCGTCGCGGGCACCTACCAGGCGATGGGGCTGCTGGCTGGTGACCGCCCGACGAACTTCTACGACCCCGGGAACTTCTGGTCCGGCGACAACCTGCGGCTGCTTGGCGATGGGCGGCTGGGAGCGGAGATCCGTGTGGACGTACCGATGCCGGTGCCCGGAGGCCGCCAGCGTGCCTGACTGCGCCGCGGTCGTTGTCGCAGGCCCGCGCCGCCCGCCGTACACAGTGTTTGGGGAAGTCCTGCCCCCGAATCCAAGGTCAGGACTTCCCCAAACGTCGGGGGGCTCCCGCTCCGTTCTGCCATGAGCGGTCCGTGCGCAGTTGTTGACGTTTGCGCCTGGGGCAGCTCGCCGTTGTTGTTAGTGTCCTGGCGTGCGCAACCCTGCGGTTGGCGACGACAGCCCCGCCGTGCGGCCGGACCGGTCGTCATTGCCGGCGTTGGCCCGTGGCCCCGTCATGTGGGCGATGGCGGTACAAGCTGTCATCCTCACCGCGTTCAGCGGCGGGTACGGCTACCACCGAGACGAGCTCTACTTCCTGATGTTGCGCCCGGACTGGGGCTATGTCGACCAACCGCCGCTCGGTCCGCTGCTGGCCAGGGTCTTCAGCAGTGTTGTCGCCGATGAGCCGTGGGCGATCCGCCTTCCTGCCACGGCGGCGACGGTGGCCTCCGTCTTGGTGGTTGCTCTTATCACCCGAGAGCTCGGCGGCGGACGTGGAGCGCAAGCACTGTGCGCATGGGGGTACGCCTTTGCGGCGCTGCCGCTGATCATGGGCCACGCGCTGTTGACCTCGACGCTTGACATGCCTGTCTGGCCGGCCGTGGTGCTCTTCGTCATCCGGGCACAGCTCCGTCGGCAGCCGCAGTGGTGGCTGGCAGCAGGTGTGGTCGTGGGGCTGAGCATGTACAACAAGCTGCTGGTCGCGGTGCTGCTGATTGCGCTGGCGGCTGGACTGGCCCTCGTCGGGCCTCGTCGGCTGCTGTGGTCGAAGTGGGTGCTGGGTGCGGCAGCGCTCGCGCTGGCCATCGGCTCCCCCAACATCGTCTACCAGGCGACCCACGACTGGCCGCAGCTGAGCATGGGTCGTGCGCTGGCCGATAACAACGCCGCCGAGGTCCGGAGCTTCATGTGGCCTTTCCTCCTGCTCATGCTGGGACCACCTTTGGTGCCAGTGTGGGTGGCTGGCCTCGTCAGCCTTCTTCGGCGGCGAGAGTGGCGACCTCTTCGCTTCCTGGCTGCGGCATTCCCCGTGCTGCTGGTGCTGGTTTTCGTGATGGGGTCGCAGTTCTACTACCCGTTCGGTCTGGTGGCCGCACTGTTCGCCGTCGGTTGTGTCCCCGCGTCACAGTGGATCGCTCGAGCCGTGCGCTGGCGGCGCCCTTTCGCCGTGGCGATGGTGTCACTCAATGCGGCCGTCAGTGCGGTGCTGGGGTTGCCGCTCGTGCCGCTCGCCTCCCTTGGCGGTACGCCGGTGCCGGCGGTCAACCAGGTGGCGCAAGACACCGTGGGCTGGCCCACCTACGTACGTCAGATTGCTGACGTGTACGCGACGTTGAGCCCGACGGAACGTTCCCGAACCGTCGTCGTCGCGAGCAACTACGGCGAGGCTGGTGCCGTAGCCAGGTACGGGGCGCGGTATCGGCTGCCGGCGGTCTACAGCGGTCAAAATCAGCTCTACTACCAGGGTCGGCCCCCAGAGACCGCAACCAAGGTGATCTTGGTGGGCGGACAGTTCGACGAGCTGCGGACGTCCTTTGAGTCCTGCGACGTCATCGATCGCCTCGACAACGAGGTCGGGGTCGACAACGAGGAGCAGGGTCAGCCCATCGCGACCTGCGAGGGCCCGCGGGGAGGTTGGATCGAGGTATGGCCCTCGCTCCGGCATGAGGACTGATACTGGATGCGGAGTCCCCGGGACGAGCCCTCAGCTCATCGCTGCGACACGGCTGCGTACTCGTCCAGGGTGGGTGGGTCGGCGCCGGCCCGTTGACATGTCAGCGCTGCAACCAGGCAGGCGCTGCGAAGCACCACAGTGGCTTGGTCGGCGGTGATTGCCGGGAGCGCCGACGGGGTGGCGAGACCACTAGCAAGCAGCCCCGACAGCAGCCCGGATTGGAAGGCGTCACCTGCGCCGATCGTGTCCACGACGGCGACCGACTCACCGCCCACCGCTATCGAGTCGCCACCCGATAAGACCGCTCGGCATCCGTCAGCGCCGGCAGTCACGACGACGATGGACGGTCCCATCGCCAGCCAGCGGTTCATGACGGCGTCAAGCTCCTCATGCGGGTACAGCCAGGACACGTCCTCGGTGCTGGCCTTTACGACGTGCGCACACGCGACGAACGCCTCCACCTTTGACACAGCATCGGTGCGTCGGCCGGCCAACGCCGGCCTGATGTTGGGGTCGAAGCTGAGGAGCACCCTGCCCTCCGCGCGCAGACGCGTGAACAGCAGCGCCAGGACAGGTGCGCCAGGTGCGAGCATCGTCGCCAACGATCCCGTGTGCAACATCCTCGTCGCAGCCGGCAGCCGACTCAGTTCTTCGTCTGACCAGGACCAGTCAGCGGTGCCCTCGACGTAGAAGTCGTAGGAGGTGTGCTTCTCGGCATCGACGGTGGCAAACGCCAGTGTCAGCTTCTCGTCGGTGTCGACGCAAGCGGTCAGATCAAGTCCGTTACTTTCCGCGTACCGCCGCACCGTGTCCCCGAGTGTGCTCGTCGACAACCTCGCCATCAGGGAGGTGCCGTGGCCGAGCCGCTGCAAGCCCACGGCGACGTTGAGCGGCCCGCCGCCAGGGTGGGCGACGTAGGGACCGCCCGGCTCGCGTTGCACCATATCGAGCAGGACCTCACCGATCACGGTGGTCACCTCATCGCCTCCTTCGGGGCATGTGTTCCCTCTCATCAGCGATGGCAGGACGCGGCGTGGCCACCACGATAGTGGCGCCTTCGGAGGGACATCGCGATGCCACGAGGTCGTGAGCCGGACGGGCACCCCTTGACATGGAGTTCCTAAACCGGTTTAGATGCTGCGGTGACCCGGCTCACAATCAATGACGTCGCCCGCGCCGCTGGCGTGTCGAAGGGCGCGGTGTCCTTCGCCCTCAACAGCAGGCCTGGCGTTGCGCCCGAGACCCGCGAGCGAATCCTGAGGGTGGCGCGTGAGATCGGGTGGACCCCGAGCTCCCGCGCCCGCGCTTTGTCGGTGTCGAGGTCGCTGGCCGTGGGGCTCGTCATCGCGCGACCCCCGGCCACTTTGGGTGCCGACCCGTTCTTTCCCTCGTTCATCGCCGGCCTCGAGTCGGTCCTCTCCCAACGTGGCTACGCCCTTCTCCTGCAGGTCGTCGCCGATGACGACCGCGAGAGGCCGAGCTATCGGCGGTTGGTGGACGAAGGGAGGGTCGACGGAGTCTTCCTTACCGACATGTTCATGGACGATCCCCGCCCGGGGTTCCTTGCCGAGCTGGGCCTCCCCGCTGTGATCGTCGGGCCGGCACTCGGCGACGACGTCTGGCCCACCGTCGGGGTCGACGACGCCCCGGGGATCAGGAGTGCCGTCGAACACCTCATCGCGCTGGGACATTCACGCATCGCTTATGTCGGCGGCCCGCGCGCCATGGTGCACGGCCACTCTCGGCAGCGGGCCTGGAGCACGGCGCTGGAGGCAGCCGGCCTGCCGGCAGCACCAAGCATCGAGGCCGACTTCTCGGCGGAGTCGGGAGCCACCGCGACACGGCAGCTCCTCGAGCTGGCCGAGCCGCCGACCGCGATCGTGTACGCCAACGACCTGATGGCAATGGCGGGGATGTCGCTGGCCCAGTCCCGCGGCCTCGACATCCCCGGTGACCTCTCGATCACCGGCTACGACGACTCCGAAATTGCTGCTCACCTGCAGCCCGCGCTGACGACCGTCAGTACTGACGTCCTCGAGTGGGGTCGCGCGGCCGCAACCCGCCTCCTACAGCTCATCTATGCGCAACCTGCGACCGATGCCGCGCTGCCCACGGCGAAGCTGGTCGTCAGGGACTCGACCGGCCCCGTCCCCACCAGCCCTCAGACACCCACCACGACCACACCGCGACGGAGACAGCGCACGACGAGTCTTCGACGAATGGAGATGAAATGAGATCGAAGATCCTGGCAGCAACATTTTCCGTGCTTGCCCTCACCGCGACGGCGGCTTGTGGGGGTGGCTCAGGCAGCTCGAGCGACGCCGTCTCGGCTAAGGGCGACATCAAGATCTGGCTGTCGAACAACCCAGAGGAGATCGCCTGGGGCAAGGCGATGGTGAAGGAGTGGAACGCCGCAAACCCCGACGAGCAGGTGACCGCTCAGGAGATCCCGGCGGGTACCACTTCCGAGGAGGTCATCGGTGCGGCCATCACCGCCGGAAACGCACCGTGCCTGGTCTTCAACACCGCGCCCGCCGCTGTGCCTCAGTTCGAGAAGCAAGGTGGCCTGGTGCCGCTCGACAGCTTCGACGGCGGCGCGGCGTACGTCGAGTCGCGCACCGGATCTGCGGCCGAGCAGTACAAGTCGCCGGACGGCCAGTACTATCAGATCCCCTGGAAATCCAACCCCGTCATGATTTTCTACAACAAGGACATCATGAAGAAGGCGGGGATCGATCCTGAGAACCCCCCGCTCGCCACCTACGACGAGTTCTTGGCCACCAGCCGCAAGGTCGTCGAGAGCGGCGCAGCCAAGGCTGCAATCTGGCCGGCGCCGACCAGCGAGTTCTTCCAGTCCTGGTTCGACTTCTACCCGCTCTACGCGGCCGAGACCGGCGGCACGCAGCTCGTCGAGGACGACAAGGCCACCTTTGAGTCTGAGGCGGGACAGCAAGTCGCAGACTTCTGGGCCACGTTGTACTCCGAAGATCTCGCTCCGAAGGAAGCCGCGAGCGGAGACGCGTTTGCGGATGGAGACTCCGCGATGTCGGTCGTCGGCCCCTGGGCCGTCGCGGTGTACGGCGACGCGGTCAACTGGGGCGTCGTGCCGGTCCCGACCTCGGCAGGGATGAGTCCCGAGGAGATCTACACGTTCTCGGACGCCAAGAACGTCGCAATCTACTCCGCCTGTGAGAACCAGGGGACGGCATGGGAGCTGCTGAAGTTCGCTACCAGCGAGGACCAGGATGGCAAGCTCCTCGAGATGACTGGCCAGATGCCGCTGCGCAAAGACCTCCAGTCGACGTACCCCGACTACTTCAAGGAGAACCCGGACTACACCTTGTTCGCCGCCCAGGCCGCACGGACGGTTGAGGTGCCCAACGTGCCCAACTCCATCGCGATCTGGCAAGAGTTCCGCGACCAGTACTCATCGGCGGTCATCTTCGGCAAGGTCCCCGTCGACGAAGCACTGAGCGCGGCGGCAGACAAGGCCACTGAGCTCGCCGGGCAGTCCTGACGGATACGCCCCGGTCATGATGTCAGATACCAAGACCGTCGACAGAGCTCGTCCGGCGGCACGACGACGACGGTCGACGAGCATCCTGGGTGCCCAGCCGCTGGGGATCGCGATGGCTGCGCCGTACGCGGTGTTCCTCGCCGCAGTGTTCGCGTACCCGTTAGGGCTTGCGGTGTGGATCAGTTTCCATGACTACTTCTTCGCTGCCCCGGGGGCCCAGGTGGCGCGTCCGTTCGTCGGGTTCGAGAACTACAAGACAGTGTTGTCGGACCCTGCCGTGCGACGCTCCTTCGTCAATGTCGGCAAGTTCCTGGTGATCAACGTGCCGCTGACCGTCCTGTTGTCTCTCGTGCTCGCCAGCATGTTGAACAACGCGGTGCGGGCTCGCGCATTCTTGCGGGTCTCGTACTACATCCCCTATGTCACGGCGAGCGTTGCCCTGGTGGCGGTGTGGCTGTTCTTGTTCGGCATGGACGGCATGGTGAACCAGCTGCTGGGACCGCTGGCCCCCGACCCGTCCTGGTTGGTGAACAGCGGGCTTGCCATGCCAGTCATCGCGCTGTTCGTCACCTGGAAGCAGCTCGGCTTCTTCATCCTGCTCTACCTCGCCGCCCTGCAAAACGTCCCCAAGGAGCTCTATGAGGCTGCGTCGGTGGACGGTGCCAGCCGGTATCGCTCGTTCACGAATGTCACCGTCCCCGGCGTACGGCCTGCCACGGTCCTGGTAGTGATCCTGGCAACCATTACAGGGGCGAACCTCTTCACGGAGCCCTACCTGCTCACCAACGGCGGGGGACCCGAGGGAGCGTCGGCCTCGCCGGTCTTCGTGATGTATCAGAAGGGCATCGAGCAGGGCACTCCTGACGTCGCGGCAGCGATCGGCGTCATCCTGGTGATCGCTGTCCTCGTCATCTCGCTGATCTACAAGCGACTATTGGAGAGCGACTGACATGACACTCACCGATTCCGCCACGACGGACGAGACAGCCAGCGAGCCCGACCGGCCAAAGCCGCGCAGCAGCAGAACCGGCCACTGGCTCAGTCTTGTGGTGTTGTTCCTCGGGGCGCTGGTCTTCCTCTTCCCGTTCTACTACATGATCGTCGGGTCTCTGCAAACAAAGCCGGACACCTCGGTGCGGGGGGCCTTGCCCACGGGTGGGCTGACCTTGGACAACTATTCGCAGATCAACGAGCGCGTCGACCTGCTCCGGTCCTTGGTCAACTCCGGTATCTTCACCGGCGGCGTGATCCTTGGCACCGTGGTCTTCGGCATCCTGGCCGGCTACGCCTTGGCCCGCTTGCACTTTCGCGGCCGCGGGACGCTGTTCGCGGTGATGCTGCTCGTCCAGATCGTCCCGTTCCAGCTGCTGATCATCCCGATCTACGTGATGATCGTCCGCTCGTACGGACTGGCGGACTCCTATCTCGGCATGATCGTGCCGTTCGCCATCAACTCGACGGCGGTGTTCGTCTTCCGACAGTTCTTCCTCCAGCTTCCGGAAGAGCTTTTCGCCGCTGCCCGCCTCGATGGCGCCAACGAGCTTCGCATCTTGTGGTCGGTGGCGCTTCCCTTGGTCAAACCGGCAATCCTGACCGCGATCTTGCTCACCTTCATCGGGCCGTGGAATGAGTTCCTGTGGCCTTTCCTGGTCACCAAGGAGACCGATCTGCAGCCCCTTGCGGTGACACTGGCCAACTACATCGGCAATATCGCCGGACGAGCCAGCAACCCGTACGGCGCGATCCTTGCCGGTGCCGTGGTGCTCGCTGCCCCCGCCGTGGCCCTGTTCGTCGCGTTCCAGAAGCACTTCACAGCATCGAACCTTGGCTCCGGAGTCAAGGGATAGGCATCGAATGCGGCCCCGGCCCAGACGAGGCCGACCCGCACCCAACGGCAGTCGCACGATTCAGGGAACGAGGAGACATGGGAAACGACACCGCCATCGACCGGCACATAACGCGTGAAGGGCGGCTCCTGCGCATACTTGGCACCGCAGTCGCGACGCTCGCCGTCGTGTTGGCGACGCCGCCAGCAGTGCTCAACGCCGAGGCAGACGTCCACGATCAGCGGACGGTTGCAGCGGCCTCGGCGCCGTTGACCAACCTCACGCACCTCGACTGGCTGGGTGCTCGGGTGAGCCCGCCTGCCCAGGACCACCACACGACCTACCGCCTCGGCGAGGAGCCTCGAGTCGGGGTGCTCTGGACCTACGCAGAGCCCGAAGCAAGCGGTGGCTACCGACACGTCGGCGGGGGCACGTACGACCCGGCCAGGAACACTTGGAGTCAGGGTGCCTTTAACGCCGACGACATAGCCCGAGCTGCCGTCGTCTACCTGCGTCACTGGCGGCTCACCGGCTCAACGTCGAGCCGGGACTCGGCGTACGAGCTCCTGCGCGGACTGACCTACTTGCAGACGGCGACGGGGCGCAACGCCGGCAACGTGGTGCTGTGGATGCAGCCCGATGGCACTCTCAACCGCAGCGCCGAGCCGGCCGAACTGCCCGACCCGTCCGACAGCGACGCCTCCTACTGGCTGGCCCGAACCATCTGGGCTCTCGGTGAGGGCTACGCGGCGTTCCGCGACGCGGATCCGCAGTTCGCAACCTTCCTCCGCGAGCGACTCGACCTGAGCATCGAAGCGGTCGACCGGCAAGTTCTCGACCGGTACGGCGACTACCTCAACATCGACGGGCAGCGCACCCCTGCCTGGCTGATCGTCGACGGCGCAGACGCCACAGCTGAAGCGATTCTCGGGCTGTCGGCGTACGTCGACGCCGGTGGCTCGTCAGCAGCGCGGGTGGCACTGACGCGACTGAGTGAGGGCGTGGCAGAGCTCTCGGGCGGTGACCGCCAGTCGTGGCCCTTCGGAGCCGTCCGGCCATGGGCACTGTCGCGTTCGGTGTGGCACGCCTGGGGATCACAGATGCCGGCTGCACTCGCGAATGCATCGGTCACGCTGGGCGACGCCCGCCTTGCCGCGGTTGCCGCCACTGATTCGTTCACGTTCGACCCGTGGCTGCTGACCTCCGGCGGACCTGACAACGGTCGTCTGCCGACCCGAGGCGACCCTTCCCAGATCGCCTACGGCGCCGACTCGCGCCTGCAGTCACTGATCGCGACGGCGCAGGCCACACACCGACACGGCGCACGGCGACTCGCCGGGATCGTGGCGGCGTGGTTCTTCGGCGCCAATTCGGCAGGCGAGGCCATGTACGATCCGGCGACCGGTCGTACCTATGACGGCATCTCGAGTGAAGGCGTCATCAACCGCAACTCCGGCGCGGAGTCCACGATCCATGGGCTGCTGTCCATGCTCGTCCTTGATCAGAACCCGGGTGTCGCTGCGATCGCGAGGACCGCCTCCATCGACAGCCGCGTTGGCACCACCACGCTTCAGGCGGAGGAGGCACAGCTCAGCGGCAACACCCGCGCAGTCGCGCCAGCGTCGCTGTGGACGGGAGAGTCCCTGTTCGGCGGTACCGGTTATGCGGAGATCGGCTCGGGCGGGACTGTCACCTTCTCGATCCGACCTACGCGGCCGTTCTTGCTGATGCCCGTCGTCGATCTGCAACCCGGCAGCTCGGCCGTGACGACGTTCCGCGCACATGGCCGACTCGTCGGAAGAGTGAGGTCAGGCGCGATCGGCGCGCAAGGGGACTCGCCTGCACCAGGTGCGCTCCTTCCGGTGACATTGCCCGCGACGGTCCGGCAGGGAGTGACCCGGTTGTCGGCCACCACTGTCGCCACCTCAGGCGACACCGCACGGCTCGACGCCGTCATGCTCGAGCCTGTTGTGTCACGACTGGTCCTCAGTGGGGGTGGGCACGCGACCGCGCTTCTCTCGAACGCCTCTACGCAGCCCCAGCGTGCTCACGTCTCGCTCGCCGGCCACGGCACCGCCCGTATTGAGTCGTACGACGGCAGGGGTCACCTTGTCCGGGTCAGGATCAGCCATGCTCATAAGGTGAAGCTCACGATCCCAGCAAGCGGGTTCACGTTCGTGCGCCGATAGCGGCCGGTGGGAGCTCCTCACCACCGGCCGACCAGGCCACAGCCCGCTACACCCAGCATTCGAACGAGGAGACATGAGCCACCCCGCCTTGCCCCACGCCGAGTTCCCCCTGGGCCCCTTCACGCCCTTCGAAGGAAATCCGATCCTGCGGCCCCAGGGGGACGCGTGGGAGTCGGCGAGCGTGTACAACCCTGCCGCCGTGGTCAAAGACGACCGGGTGGTGCTCCTGTACCGGGCGCACGCCGAGGACGTCGTGTCGCACGTAGGTCTCGCCTTCAGCCATGACGGGTTCCGGTTCGAGCGACATCCTGACCCAGTCTTGTCGCCGACGGAGGACTACGACAGCCACGGCTGCGAAGACCCTCGAGTCACCGAGATCGGCGGCACTTACTACCTCACCTACTCGGGCTGGGGTGACACGTCCGTCCAGCTCTGTCTGGCCACTTCCACCGACCTGTTCACCTGGACCAAGCACGGACCGTTGTTTCCGGACTTCAACACCTTCCTTCCGGGCGGCAACGGCTCGGCCGCGCCGTGGAGCAAGGCTGGCGGAATCCTGCCGATCCCGATCGACGGCAGGTATCTGATGTATTTCGGGGAGGGGTCGATCTGGTACGCCTGGTCGGAGGACCTCCTTCACTGGACCCCTGGCCCGAACGACGAGCCGATCATGACCCCGACTCCACCCGGAACCTTCGGCTCATTCCTGGTCGAAGTCGGTCCCCCGCCGATCATGACCAACAACGGCCTGATCCTGCTGCTCCACAATGCGGCCGTGAAACACCCTGACGGATCGGTCCGCTACACCTGCGGCCAGCTATTGTTCTCGCCGAAGGACCCGACGAGGGTCCTGGCGCAGATGAACTATCCGTGGCTCGAGCCGGAGACCTATGAGGACACCCATGGGCTCGTCGCGAACGTGACGTTCGTAGAGGGGCTGGTGTATTTCCGTGACACCTGGTTCGCCTACTACGGGCAGAGCGACTCGACCCTGGGCGTGGCCACATATCGCGTGGGTGACCGGTACTGGACTGCAGCGAACGCTCCCACGTGACTTCGTGGCTTGCTGGTAGCCCCCACAAGCGCTGGCTCGAGACCGAGAGCGACCGGCTGCTGCAGTTCAGTAGGGCTTCCCGCCATCCAGACGGCGGGTTCGCCTGGCTCGACTCCAGCGGGCGCCCACAGCTCGATCACCCCGTCGAGCTCTGGATCACGTGCCGGATGACCCATGTCTTCGCGCTCGGTCACCTGCTGGGCAGGCCGGGTTGCGGCGCCCTGGTCGACCATGGTGTGCGCGCCCTCAACGATCGGTTCTACGACGCCAGGAACTCTGGCTGGTACGCAGCCGTCGACCATGCCGGTCCCACGTCGAGAGCCAAGACCGCGTACGAGCACGCCTTCGTGGTTCTTGCGGCAGCAAGCGCCACCGCTGCGGGTCGGGCAGGCGCCTCCGATCTGCTCGACGAAGCACTCCACGTGATGCTCACCCGGTTCTGGGACAACCATCACGGCATGGTCGTCGAGGAGTGGGACGAGACCTGGGTCACCTTGGATGAGTACCGCGGCGTCAACGCAAACATGCACACGGTCGAGGCGCTGCTTGCCGCCGCTGACGTAACGGAGGATCGGGGTCTGGTCCAGACAGCGCTCCGCATCGTCACGCGCGTCGTCCACGACCTCGCCCGTTCCCACCGTTGGCGGATTCCCGAGCATTACGACAGCCGGTGGAACCCGCTGCTCGACTACAACATCGACCACCCAGCCCACCCGTTCCGCCCGTTCGGCTCTACGGTCGGACACTCGCTCGAGTGGAGTCGGTTGGCCTTGCAACTTCGTGCTGCGATGGGCGAAGAGACAGCGCCGACCTGGCTGCTCGACGACGCTCGCTCGCTCTTTGACGCCGCGGTGCGGGACGGGTGGTCCGTGGACGGCACGGAAGGTTTCCTCTACACGGTCGACTGGAACGGTCAGCCTGTCGTCAGGGAACGAATGCACTGGGTGGTCGCCGAGGCAACTGCCACCGCTGCCGCCCTCCACCAGGCAACCGGCGAGGCGGCCTACGCCGAATGGTACGAGCGGTGGTGGGACCACATTGCAGCACGTTTCATCGACCATGACATCGGAGGATGGCACCACGAGCTTGACGTGAGCGCCCGGCCGAGCGATGTGGTGTGGAGCGGTAAGCCGGACTCCTACCATGCGCTGCAGGCGACGCTCCTCCCCCGGCTGCCGCCCACTCCGTCACTGGCCACGGCCTTGCGCGACGGCTTGCTCGACTGACGATGTGGCGAGCGACGCCACCGCGGATTCGAAGGACCTAGTCAGAGTCGTCGGTCCCAAGCGGCACCGCCGGCTGCGTACTGCTCAGGCAATAAGGGAGCTCGAAGTTGACGTACCAGCCGAGGAACGTGCCCTCGGCATCCCAGCCCAGGCTCGTGCGTGCCCAGCTCCCCTCGACGAAGAAGTTGAGGGCACTCACCGACGACGGAACCTCGACGACGTTGTAGAGGCACGAACGCAATGCCGCCAGCTTGCGCTCTGCACGGGAGAGATGCTCCCTGCCCCTGATCCCCCGGCTGGTAGCGAAGGTGCCTGGTGTGCCTGCCCCGACCCAGGTGATCAGCTCGTCGTCCGGTGCCCGCACCACCCAGTGCGGCAGAGCGCTCCACAGATGACCGCGCCAGATCTCACTGACTAGCACCCTCTCCCGTGCGCAAGCGCCTTCACGAGCTCGACCTTAGGGTGAGTCAAGGTCGCCCCGCTGGAAACACACCCGTCATGACCTAAGCGCGCACGGCAAGCCGAAGGTCAAAGCGCGTGTAGTCCTCGAAGTCGACAGCGACGGCAAAGCCCACACGCTCCAGGACAGCGGCACTCTTGACGTCGCCATGACTCACGCCCGCGAAGATGTCGGTGGCCGCCCAGGGGCTACGGGGTGCGCTGTTCCGGTAGGCACTCCCTCACCGGGATTCTTACCGGGCGGGTGTTGCGGAACGCTCGAACGGATGTGCGCCCGCTGACCTGAGTGGTTTCCGCGGAGGGTTCGGCTTCCGAAACACTGTTCGACGAATGCGCCCTCACTCGCTGGTGAGTAGGCGTTGAGCGAGGAGCACCTCCGAACCGGCCAATCCGACGGAGCAGTGCATGGTGATGTCATCCCGGTTGCAGCGTCCGGGCGCTACACCGAGCAGGACGTCGGCTAGGGACGTCAATGGCGCTGAACCGGTGAAGAACGGTTCGGAATAGGCCGCCGCCTGCTCGGGTGAGTCGCAGGTGAGCACAGAGGCTGCGGTGGCGAGCTGCAACGGTGCCTCGTGGCTGTTGCGGAACTTGGGGCCGACCGTGGTGACGTGAGCGCCGATCGCGACGTCGGCAGTCTCAATCACGGGCTCGGTGGATCTGGTGGCCAAGACGACGATGTCGGCGTCGTGGACGGCGGAGGCCGCGTCGCTGATCGCGCTGGCCGCGACACCCAGCTCGGCTCGGGCCCGGGCCGCGAAGCTCTCTCGATGCTGCTTGCTGGGGCTGTACACGCGAACCCGCCTCAGGTCGCGGACAGCGGTAAGAGCCCACAGTTGCGCCCAGGCCTGCCGGCCGGTCCCGACGAGCCCGACCGTGTGGGCGTCGGGTCGGGCCAGAGCGTCGACGGCGACGGCGCCGAGAGCGCCGGTGCGACGCGCCCCCAGCTCATCGCCCACGACCAGGCCGGTCAGGGTGCCGCCCGCGTCCCACACGGCCACCAGTTGGTCACCCGCCGGTTGGCCAGCCCGGTAGGCGCGGAACCCGCTGCTGCCGTCGGCGAGCGCGCCCGCGGTGAAGATGTAGTCCAGACTGCCCAATTCGGTGCGTGTCCGCGGCGGAGCGGCGAGCTCACCGCGGCCGACCTGCAGCAGCGCCTCGCGAGCGGCGGCCACCACCATCGAGGCCGGTGCAGCTCGGACGTCGTCATCATTCAGGACATGCATGGAATCACCGTGCCAGATCGAGTGAGTTCGAGATCAGCCCGGTCCTCTCGGCGTCTCGGAGAACAATCCGCTGTGTGACAACGATTGAACCGACTCCGCTGGGCCGTTGATCTCGACGTGGGTCGTTCCTTCAATGAACTCCGCTCATAGCGGCTAATCCCTGCGGGAAGTTACCCGCACGTAGTACCCGTCAGGATCTATCAGACGAAAGTCCCTTGTGCCCCATGGTCGCTCACGGAGCGGTTCGACCCGTCCACGGTGACGTTCGGCTTCGAGGCTGGCGAGAGCGTAGGCACGGTCGACGTCATCGACCTCCACGACGATCTCCAGTCCGACGCCTCGCGGTCCAGCGAGGCGCTCCGGACTGAAGTGGTGCTCGACAGGCAAGTTCGTGTAGCGCTGGATGCCGATGGTCACGGCGCCTGCTCGCAGTGGCACGTAGCCATCGGGAGACCAGGTCTCCGGTGGAGCGAGTTTGATGGTGGCCCCGTAGAAGCGCACCGACGCCTCGACGTCATCGACAAACAGCTCGAACCGCAATCCGAGCGGCAGCACCCCACCGCAGCCTGGGTCGCCGCTCCTGTCGCTCGACACGCTCAACACAGTACCGGTGGCACATCCTCCTCCCTGCCGGACCAACGGCCGAACGACAAGCGGCGACATCGAGCGCCGGCCGCCGTCCGACAGGGGATCCCTGACCGGCGCGCGCAGATCCTATGACCGTCGCCCGGTGATTCGCTCCACGGGGGTCTGGTTGTTCACTCGCTCGGTTCGCGGAGCGCATCTGGCTTGGTCCTTGTCGCTCGGGTGGGGAGTGTTGCGCAGAGCGTGCCGAGTGCAGCGATGGCGGCGAAGCCGATGGCCGCGGACGGGTAGGACATGTGTGAGGCGAACGTCGCCGCTGGGGCGGCGAGGCTGGCGCCGACGAAGAGGGCGAACCCGTAGAGCGCTGTCGCGCCGCCGCGCT
>JAABUR0100002569.1_pt1 | contig 27343 bp, 18 predicted proteins | sample 5560091 | NCBI WGS metagenome assembly JAABUR01 (sample SAMN10711879, study PRJNA513375) | rock metagenome | isolation source: Antarctica rocks | place: Antarctica: Victoria Land, University Valley sud
CACGTCCTGCGGGGTCAGGTCCAGCGTCGGCGCGGTCACCACCGGTTCGATCGGGGCCATCGCTCCCTCCTCCATCGTGCTGCCACTGGAGGAACGCTACCACACCAAACTCTCGCTGTAGTAATAGGTGAAGAGATAGAAGGACACGAGCCATTATCGGATGAGGACACAGCGAATGGCTGAGAAATAACGAAGCGCTTTTGATATTATCGTTTTGATGAATCGTCTCCGAAGATAGTCGTCTGAAAACTTGGAAAACCCCGAGGAACCGCGTATCCCCGTGTAGGGCTGCATCGATTGCGGTTGCTCGGCGCGCTGATATGCATGGTGCATCGTAGTATTAGCACGCCAGCCCATCGAGAACAGGGTTTTATCCTACCGCCAGCGGTACGACCAACGTCAACCATCGTTCGCACCCCTGGCGGGAATCGTACCGTGCCAATCGCTTGTGGGGCGAACGAGCGTAAGTGGGAAAGACTTCCTTCCCCTGGGCCGCGCCGAACACGATGGAAGGGGAGGCACAGGGCTTGCCGCCAAAGCGGTCAGTTGGACCACCCACGCCGCCACTAGAATGCTCCCCAGAACGCCTGTTCTATTTCACGATACCGAATTACCTGCGAGGCACTTTCGTGTCTCTCCGGCCATCTGAGCGCCTCTGGCGGCGGTTGGGCGGGTCGCCGACCGGGTGCTTCGCTTGGTCGCGCACGCATCGTCCCAAGGGTTGCCCTGGCAGGGTGCCTATCCTCCTGAGTATTCGCGAATCCTACCGACGTGAGCCCTGTTTCTGGCATCATGGCGAAGCGCTGTTCAATTGACACCGGACTGTACATCTCGCTATGCGTCCAGGTCTTCGCTCGCTTCGGGGCTGTCAGCGTCTTGGAGTGAACGAGTTCGGCGACATGCCACATCTTCCAAATACTGTTTCTTGCCACTCTGACGTTGCGATTAACTCACTTGCATACTCCTCCCCGGACGAGGACAGTGTGACCAATTGCCAATTGTGCTGGCTTGTGGCGAGTTGTCTCGGTAGTTTGCTTGCTTGACCATATGGCTTTACAAACCCGGAGAGCACGGTGGCGAGTGGTATTTCGAGGCGGTAGGAACCCGACCGCAACGTCGCTTCTGCTACAAGTGCAGCAAAAGTTGCCACACTTCGTGCCAAGCCGGGGGCGATATCGGCGGGCGTATCCGCTGATGCGCCGATGACCCGAGGAATGTTCACCATCATGGCACCCTCCTTGGCCGGTAGGACGCCGCGATGCTGCCCGCCACCTCGGCATACAGATAGCTACTCGACTGCACGCTTGCGGTGTATCTGCTGCCCTTCCACGCGGTGTGGTGTCTCATGCGCACCAGATGCTGTTCGTTGGCGCGGGGCACGCACTACAAGCGTGTGAAAGACAGGTAATACTACGCCCTGTAGCCACGTCGAGCGAGCGCATCCCGCCGCGATGGCGTTCGCGCACACCGTCAAGTCCCAGGCCTACACGGCGGCGGCGTGGGTGGCAGTACAACGCAAGAACTTTCCCAAAGGCGACCCCGACGACGACAGAGACGATAGAAGTGACTCAGAATGACAAACAAAGGCGGGTTATACGGATTTTGTCGAATCAGCGTCTAAGTAGCCCCCATCACGACTCGACAAAATCCGCGTTGCTGTTGTACCTCGGCGCGGTAAGATTCAGGCTCACGGACGACCATAACCCACCCGAAATATCCTACCTGGGCGCGGTACGATTACCTCTCGAAGCCCTTGACCAAATAGGGCGGTGCCTTGCTTTGCCACCTCGACCAGGGCTATGCCAAGCGCTGTGTATCGACATAGCCAAGATAAGTGTCGCGTCAAATGCGGGAAACCGTCCCAGACCGCCCCAGACGCCCGCAGAACACGCGTTCTAATCGAGTGGCGGGATTGTGCCTGCGGGCGTGTGGCGTTCGTCCTGGACCATCTGACGGCGTGCCATCTTTCTCGACCGAGCGCTATCGGCATGGTCTTGTCATTGCGAAAGTCTTATCTCTTAGGACTTACGCAGTTGAGCACGAAGCAGGCGTGATTTCGGTCCGAATCTACGTTCAACTGCGTAAGTCCTATCTCTATTGAATTAACTCGACGGCGAGCCGCCCGATTATTCTCACTACACCGTTATCAGATGGGGCGTCAGACTCGTGATGAGCCTGCGACAAGGCGACACATTCTCGTTACCGTAGCAATATGAGAAGGCGTGATACCACGCGGTGTTTCTATTGTGTGTACAGGAGCGGTAACACCTAACGATAAGGGCGGGCGTCACGGGACGAGAAACAGCCAAGTCGAGGTGTAGCACCACCTCAGACGCTTTTAGCGCCCCCCGAACACTTGTACACCTTGAGGAGATGGAGTTCTGCACGGCGAACGTCTCAGGGCATCTGCGCGCTGCTCACTTTTCCGACCGGTAGTCCAACGCGACCGAAACACCGCCATCATGGCACAAGGATTCAATGGCAACGAGAATACCAGGATACGAGTACACAAACGGTCGGGAGGAGTGCTGGCAGAACCGCGCCCAGGATGCCGGTAGTACCACGAAATACAGTCGGCCTTCGTCATACTCATGGCAACATCGGCCACAAACATGCCGTCGCCTCTTCATGGTTCGAGCACAATTACTAGGTACAGGATTCCCATATTACTGTCCTGTAAACAACTAGAGACACGCAGGTGCTCCAATCCCTTGGGGCGCTGTGTGTCGTGGCGTGTCCGACTCCCTCGACTGATAACATCTTCCGAATGCAGCCATCCTGTTCCTCTCTACCGGCGCAAAGCCTCAAGCACTTCTTTGACAAATGGAAGGTTTGAATACACTTCTTTTCGAGTCAACACGATTATCGGAGGTGTACCTTCTTGGTCACCGATAACACAAGCCCCCTTGCGCGTCAGGCTAACCTTGCTTGGCCGAGCCCCGTTGCGCTGTTTCTTGCTCCCTCGGCATAGCCGGATGGCCGCGACGGTTGTCGGCAGACCTTGCAAACACACCCTTGGGAGCGAAGAACCGGTTCCAAGAAGGTGGCCGTTGGATGCGGGGAACGCACTGTGGAGACGGGAGAGCGGGGTAATACTAGCGCGTGGTGGCCCGTCTTCGAGAAAACGGGTGGACGCCAGCCGTCGATTAATGAATCAGATTCAGCTATTCCTACTCCCTTGAGAGTGCGACAAGGACACTCTCTCGATAAGTCGATGCCCTGGCGGTGCTTCGAGACGGACACTGATGTCTTCCTAATCGCAGTGGCGTACTGTAAATGTGCGAGAACGATGCCGTTCTGTGCGAAGGGTACGCGGTATACCAGCCCGCTCGTCAGTCCCACCGCGCTCACATCAGGGTAGTTGAAGTGGTTCTCGATGTAGGTGTCGTTCGCGTTGGTGGTCACCTTATAGACTTCGTGGACGGTGCCGGTTATGGCAACAATTTCGCTCGTACAGGGATTATAGGCCGTGGTTGCGAGAGGATAGTCGTACTGAAACATGGTGGTGGTCACCTCGGCTAAAATCGGCGTGGAAGTTGCCAGTAGCAATGCGCCGACGAATACCACCACTAATCCCCATTGCTTCATGACTACGCTCCCTGTCCTTCCAAGGCCCATGGCATTGTCCTGTGACAACCCCGCTTTCACTTATTACTAAATAAGATAGTTTATCAACATGCTGTGTGTGAGGGAAGCACTAAACGCAATCCCGTGGCCGCCTTTCTCTGCCTCCTGCATCGCGACCTTCCCCTTGAGTGAAGTCCACTATAGGGTGGTTCCGTGGACACGAGAACCCGTACCATGCGACCCCGGCGATACACTGAGCGTGTCGCAAAGAGACGTAATACTAGCGCGTGGTCCCGTGAAGACGTGACCGAGCAAGCGATAACGATACATTGAGCCCCATACCGAAGTACTCTATCTCGATGATGGCCTAAACCATCCGTGCCATCTCAAGACGAGATTGTTACAATGTGACATCGAGAATGTCGGTACGCTGCCTACCGCAGAGGAGAGTCATGGCAACGCGGGCGCTCCGCGCCGATAGTATCGATTGGGAAATGGCGGATATGTCGAGCGAACCTGGGGCGCTCGGTGGCCTGTACGCGCTCCCGCCGCTTTATGTCCCCGCTCGGGTTGAACTCGATTCCGCGCAAACCCGATTGGTATGGACCGAACTCTGGGATTGGGAACGGGGCCGTGACGACGCCATCCGCCGTGCCCCTCACAATTTGCTCACCATGTTCATGCGTCTGGCCGAGGCCAAGCCGGAACGTATCCGCGACTTCGCTCGCCAGTGGGGTATCCTCGATATCTGCGAGCGGCATCACATCCCGGCGAGCCACGAGAGCACCCATCCCCTCGACGGCGACGAGGCTCGCTGTCGTGCCCCGAGCCTCGGTCCCGCAGAGCGTGAATCCGCCTTGCCAGGGGTAGGAGACCCCGACATGACGGTTGGTCGGTCCACGAGGACCTGGAAATGGGAGACCATCGAAACGTGGCGCACCTACGCACGCCAAGCGCGGGCGATGAAGAATATCGCCGCCAGACTCAGGGGCGGTAATCGGGGGCGGCAACAGGACTGGCGTAACCTTGGCTACCAGATGCCCGAATCCGATTGGCCCTATAATGTGGAGGAACCGAGGGTGTACTCCAAAAAAGAACTGGTGGAGCATGAAAAAGAGCGACTCAGCCAAGACTTGATAATGCAGACCATGGTCCTCTCCTCGAAGGTGACCGAATGGCTCTCGTGGGGTGGGGTGCAGCCGCAACTCACCTGGGGTTACAGAGATGTCCCGAGACTGCGATTCGCGCCGACGCACGAGCATATTCTCTTCGGGACGCTGGCGTTGCGCCTTGCCTTGGATATACGCGGCGATACGGACATCCTGGTACCGTGCAGCGCCTGCGGGAAGGACTATATCCCCACCCGCAAACCCGCCCTGGGGCGCGACAACTTCTGCCCCAAGACCGAATGCCAGCAGGAACGGGCACGCAGGGCGACGAGGCGCAAGCGGGCAGGGATAGCGAAACCCCATAGGAAGACTCAGAGTGACCTGGACAACATGCGTTAGTGCGTCGTTCCTCAGATACGGTAGACATTAGGAAGCGGGAGATTCCTGCGCTTATAGCGAGCAACCATAGTACGTATGCGCTCTCCTATTTGCACCGTACTTCAGGAATAGCGCATTAGTTTTACAGTTGCACTTGGGCAATCGGTGGGTGTCCCGAGCAGTACGAACGTTGCCGCACAACGGACCTGCGGCACCAGGCAAGTCAGTACGAACGTCGAAGTGCAACTTTAAAACTAAACGCCGAGGAAGGTGCTGTATAATCCTGCCATTGCAGGATTGGCGGCAAGGAGAAGGTGCGTAGCGATGCAAGCTTCCGAAGCAAAATTACAGCCGCTGATTGAAGGTACCAAGCAGTTCGTTGTGCCTCTCTTCCAGCGCTCCTACAGTTGGACGCGGAAAGAGTGGGAAGTATTATGGAATGACCTCGTCGAACTCTGCGAGATGGATACCCCCCGTAACCATTTTTTTGGCTCAATCGTCACCATGCCCTCTGTTTCCGTTCCCGAAGGCGTTACTAAGTACCAATTAATCGATGGTCAACAGCGACTCACGACGGTGTTCTTGCTGCTCATTCTCTTGCGTGATAACGCGAGGCAACATGGCCAAGGAGAATTAGGTGAAGAGATTGAGAAAACACTCCTGGTAAATCAGTTCAAGAAAGACTTGGATTACTACAAACTCCTCCCAACACAAGCAGACCGGGCGGCCTTACGAGAACTTGTCCGGCAGGAAACTAGGGGTACCACGGACAAAAATGCTCGAACGAGGCTAGAAGATGCGTATAGCTACTTTGAGCGGAAACTACGCCAGAAGCAGTTGGATATCGAGAAGTTGAAGCATGTCATTACGAATAACCTCTCGATTGTGAGTATTGTTCTGGATGTTGACGACAATCCATACCTTGTTTTTGAAGGGCTCAATGCGAAAGGAAAGCCATTATCTCAGTCGGACCTGATTCGCAACTATATATTCATGCGTGTTCATATCGAAGAGCAGGAGAATATCTACGACCGTTACTGGAAGCCCATGCAGGATGCCCTTGGCGATAGCCTTACTGAATTCATTCGGCACTATCTGATGAAGGGTGGAGAGGTGGTGCGTCAAGGTGACGTCTATTTCGCGCTGAAGAATGCTGTAAGTACCAGCAACGTCCTGGATTATTTGAGGGATATCGCTCGATTTGCTACATACTACGAGAAGTTGGTCAATCCGTTCTCGGAGTCAGATGTCGATATTCGGCGCGTCTTGATACGGTTGAACCGGATTGAAGTGACAACAGCTTTCCCCTTTTTACTCAACTGCTATGAGGATTATCACAGTGCTACGATGACACGCGAGGATTTCCTCGATGTACTTGGCTTCCTAGAGAACTTCATGATTCGGAGGTTCGTTTGCAGCGTCCCAACCATGGGTCTCAATAGGATGTTTCCCGCTCTCTATCATCAGGTACGAGGAACGAACGGGCTCTCTCTTGTCGAAAACCTCAAGAATGTGTTGCAGCGGCGAGGATATCCGAAAGATGACGAGTTCAAGGAACGACTCACGAGCACGAAGCTTTATGGCGTTGGGGAACGAGCCGTCAAGACAAAATTGCTCCTTGAGTCAATCGAAGACTCGTTTGGTCACAAAGAGACAATCTCGCCCGATAAGCTATCTATCGAGCATGTCATGCCGCAGACGCCGACTGAGTGGTGGCAAGACCACTTGGGCGATGACTGGGAAACAACGCACGAGCTATTTCTCCACACCTTGGGAAATCTCACCCTAACTGCGTATAACTCGGAACTTTCCAACGATAACTATCCCTCAAAGCGTGAACACCTCATCCAGAGCCATTTGGAGATGAACAAGTACTTCGCGCAGAAGAACCAATGGAAGAAGGAAGATATAGAAGAACGCTCTGCCCATGTTGCGGATATGGCCCTTGCCATCTGGCCATATTTTGGTGATGCTCATGCAGAGCGGGCCGGACAAACCCGAGTTACCGGGACTACGCCGCGAACGCTGTGGATTCTCGGGCAGAATTTTACGGTGCACCGTTGGCGCGATGTGTTGGAAAAGACAATGGAGACAATCGCCGACCTAGAGCCAGAGAAGTTCGAGCAAATCATGCGCCAGTTCCCACGACTCATTGGTCGGGACAAGAAGAGGTTCAGGGCCACCCGAGAGTTGAATAACGGGGTCTATATCGAGACGAACCTCAGTGCCAAGGCAATCCAAAGCTTTTGCATGCAGGCGATAGAAACCATCGAGTTGACGGGCGATGATTGGAAAGTCGAGGCAGCGTAAAAATGCCCATATCGACTGTAATACGCTGGAAGTGCGCCGCCGCCCGGTGGCACGGGCCGTTGCCTAGTACTACAGTGGTAGTTAGTGGTAGTTCGACGTTCGTACTGGCTTCCTTAAGCGTGGCGATTGGTCGCGGGGCAGCGTTCGTACTAATCGCCCGGCTGACTCGCTCACTAACTACCACTGTAGTACTAGAAACTGTCTGATAAAGGGACGGAAGAGCAGCAAGCCGACGTCGCATCGCGCCGCGCCGCGCCTTCTGCACGTACACCGGCTGTTCGGCAGCAATCCGGTCCCGCTGCCCCTTTATCAGACAGTTTCTAAGCTCGACTTTGGCCCTTCGTGGTCCAGTAGGAGGGGCACATGTGCCTTCGTGTGCCGCCATCGTGCGCTTGTCGCCGGGAGCACCGTCGAGGTTTTTGCATGTCGGCTCACGCACCCGAGATGCGAAAACTGCAACAGCCATTTGTTTTCCCAGGCGCTACGCCATTGGGGCCAGCGCCGAAGGGCCAAAGTCGAGCTAAGAGTGATGATGAGCCTTCGCGAAGAAGTAGACTCAAACCATGTTGTACTGAGGGCACGATTGAGGCAGATTGACCAGGAAATAATTGGATTGGGGCACTACAGCGTTTTGCAGGGGAGTGTGGTGGGTCATACGGGCGAATCATGGCGCGAATCGCCGCCCGCAATGACCGCAGCACCAACCAAATAACCCTGCAACACGCTGTAATGGATAAGGTGCGTTACTCCGAATGGGTGAATCGGCGGTTTCGCAAGTATGCACCCGCACTATTGTGCTCATCTTGCAAGGATTACATTGGCATTCAATCCAGTGGTAGCAGAACGGTAGCAAAACCGCGTCATCCACGCCCGTACACGCGCATCCTATCGTGTCTGGTCACACGATTCTTTCAGGTATACCACCGCATATGGACAACCGTGAACGGCCACGCACACATAGTGATAAAACTGAAAATCGCAGTGTCCGGAGTTCGATTCTCCGCCTTGGCACCACGGTTTATCCAGTGATAGCAACGAAAATCGGAGGGGGCCTCCCGCGTGCGGGAGGCCCCTCCGGCGTCTGTTGTTGCCTAATTGTTGCCTAATCACTTCCTCCGTGACCGGGCCGACCTCGTTGCACGCGAGGGCACCGCGGAGCACCGGGCCAACCACCCGCTGGCGAGGAACTGTGCACCGGCAGCCCCCGGTGCGAGCACGGCGTGGTCCGGCCCGACCGGCGCGGCTGTCGGTTCGTCGGAGGGGCTTGCCTCGCTTGCCGGGACCACCCGTAGGGGGGCGAACGATGGAGGGTCCGAGGCACGCTACGCCTGCTGCGGCTATCCCTCTGTCCCCGCACCGGCGACGGTCACGTCCGGGGATATGGTCCTGCACGACGTCGTAGTCGTGTATCGATCGGGCCGACGGGCCCCCAGCTTGCCCGCCGCGGACGCTCGAGCCTGTTATGCACTTTTTCTGTTTCTCAGTGTGACAGGGGCAACAACTTGGTGCCATTATCGCGTTGGCGTGGGGGCTAACGGCCTCGGGAGGTGCAAGCGATGGGCGATCAGCTGCTACCCCTCCCGCTCGCGGCCCGCCAGGGGATGCGCATAGCCATCCGTACACACGAAAGTGCATAACAGGCTCTAGCGGCAATACCGTTTAGATAAGGGCGTGCGCTGCTCCAACGGCGATACTGGATGTGCTCGCAGCCAGTACGCCGAAAGGAGCAGCGCATGGCCCTGATGATACGCCAGATCACCGCCCGTGACACCTTGGATGCGCACCTCTGCCTCGAGACCCTGGCCCAGGTGCTGCCGCCCGCGACGATGGCGGCGGTCCTGGCCGAGTGCGGGGCGACGGGTGTGCGCTCGCGCAAACTGCCCGCGCTGGTCACGCTCGTCTTCTGTATCGCCATGAACCTGTACGCGACGGATGACCTCGCGCACGTCTTCCGCCGTCTGGTCGCGGGGCTGCGCTGGTGCTGGCCCGATCCCGCCGGGCTGCACGTGAGCAAGGGGGCGTTGTGCCAGGCCCGCTACCGCCTCGGCGCTCGCCCCCTGGCGCGGCTGTTCCGGCGCGTCTGCCGCCCGCTCGCCACCGCGACCACGCCCGGCGCGTTCCTCTTCGGGCTGCGCCTCATGGCGCTGGACGGGACGACCCTGGACAGAGCGGACACGCCCGCGAACGTCCGCGCCTTCGGGCGGCAGCCGAGCCCGCGCGGCGCGAGCGCGTGGCCGCGCATCCAGGTCGTCGCGCTGAGCGAGTGCGGCACGCACGCCATCGGCGACGCGGGGCTCTGGCGCTGGGATGCCGACGAGCGCGCCGCCGGGCGGCGGCTCCTCCGCTCGGTGACGCGCGGGATGCTGGTCCTCTGGGACCGGGGCTTCCATAGTTGTACCACCATCGCGGCGGCTCGGGCGACGGGCGCGCATTTCCTCGGGCGGCTCCCCGCCACGGACCAACCGCTGGCCGTGGCTGTCCTCGCCGACGGCACGCGGCTGGTGCGGCTGCGCCCCGGCGACTACCGGCGGCGGCGGCGCGGGGAGACCGTACTGGTGCGCCTCATCCGCTACACCCTCGACGACCCCGCCCGCCCGGGCCACGGCGTCGAGCACCGGCTCGTGACCTCGCTGCTCAACCCCCGTGTGGCCCCCGCCGAGGAGCTGATCCTGGCCTACCACGCCCGCTGGGAATTCGAGCTGGCGGCGGACGAGGTCAAGACCCACCAGCGCCCCGCCACCCCGCTCCGCAGCCGCAAGCCGGTCGGCGTGGTTCAGGAAGCCTATGCCCTGCTGCTCGCCCATTACCTCGTCCGGGCGGTGATGGTCGAGGCCGCGCGCACGGTCGATCTCGCGCCGACGCGCCTGAGCTTCCTCGGCACGCTGCGCTTGGTCCGCGACGCGCTCCCCGATCTCCAGCGCGCCGCCCCGGTCGAACAACCACACCTGTACCGGCAGCTCCTCGCCGATGTAGTGGCGGCCCGCCTCCCGGCACGGGCCAACCGCAGCAACCCGCGCGTCGTCAAGCAGAAAATGAGCAACTTCCGCGTCAAGACCGCGCCGCATCACGACTGGCCCCAGCCCACCAAGCCCTTCCGGGACGCCATCGTCCTGCTTATCTAAACGGTATTGCCGCTAGCGGGCTGGTTCCGGTGCCGCCCGTACTGGTCCTGGCCACACGCCAGCATCACCACCAGGCACTGCCCGCGCGGGCAGCAAGGAGGGGCGATCCCTCCCACCCGACCAACCTATTCACGGTCGAACGCCGAGCGGAAAAACACCTCGAGCTTGTCCGCCACCTCCCGTTGCATCCCCTCGGTGACATGACCATAGGTATTCATGGTCGTGGCGATGACGCTGTGCCCCATTTGCTGCTGCACCACCTTCATGTGCACCTGGAGGGCGATGAGGAGCGTGGCCGCGCTGTGACGGAGCGTGTGGAAGGGCATGAGTGGCAGACCCGCTTGCACGAGGCAGCCGTGGAACGAGCGCCGGATCAGATTTTGCCGCTCCATCGGCCTGCCGATCCCGTTCGGGAAGATCAGGTCATGATCATGCCAGCGTCCCTCGGCGGCGAGGCGCGCCTCGTCCTGCGCCGTCCGGTGCTGCCGGAGGACGTCCAGCATGATGGGCGGGAGCGCGAGCGTCCGCCGCCCCTTGCGCGACTTCAGCTCCCCGAACGCCAGCCCCGTCGCCTTCGTGCGGCCGACCTTCCGTACCACCAACAAGGTACCCCGTTCCCAGTTCACATCCGCCCACTTCAGCCCGAGGATCTCGCCCTGGCGCAGGGTGGTCGCGATCGCGAGCAGATAGAGCGCGAACAGCCGGTCCGCGACGATCGCCCGGAGGAACTGGGCCGCTTGCTCGGGGGTGAGCGGGGCGATCTCGCGCGCGTCCGGTCGCGGCGGATCGAGGTCGTCCGCCGGGTTGTGCGCGATCAGGCGCTCCCGCGCCGCCTGCTTCAGGGCCGTGTGGAGGATAGCGTGGACGTACTGCGTCGAGCGCTTGGAGAGGCCACCCTCGATGAGCATCGTGTAGAGCTTACTGAGGTGCGCGGGGGTCAACTTCGCCAGCTGAACGCGGCCGATGTGCGGGACGATGTGCAGGCGGGTATTGCGCACGTACGCCTCGTGGGTGCTGATGGCAAGGCGGTGCTTGGCGACCGTCGCCAGCCAGCGATCCATATACTCCGCGACCGTCTGCCGCCCGATCGGGATCGCCAGCCCACGCTGCTGGTCGGCGAGCAGCGGCTTCAGCTTCGCCGACACCTCGCGCTCCGTCTTGCCGAAGACGGCTTTACGCCGACGCTTACCATTAACATAGCCGAGGTCAACCATGCCACACCAGCGCCCATCCGGCCGCTGGTAAATGCTCCCCTCACCTGGGACACGCCGTTTCTCCATTACCTTCACCCGCCTCCATGTGACCGCCCCAACTGGTCCTGCCGTCTCGCCCAACAATCCTGCCAGCTGATGTTCCGAGAAAGCTCACGACAACGGTGCGATATCGTCATGTGTGCCCCTCCCTGTGTTAGGGCAGGAATTAGTGCGGGTATATTGGTATTCGGCGGGGCGAGTTACGCGTATGGTTGCGGAGGGTGGGTTTGGGACGACCAGTGTGTTGCGACGAGACGGCTTTCTGCTGGCCGATCTCAACCGCGGGGAACGGTCCGTCACGTCCCATTTTTCAGCCATTGCGCTGACCACGCTGCGCGTCACTGCACACCGTCACGGCACCGCCACCGAGCAGGCGCACACCCTGCTCGGTGACGGGCAAATCGGTCACCTCTGCGGATCCTGCCAGAAGGTGCCGCGCTCGAAGATGGCCCTTGCGATCTCGTCCACGGCGTCCATAATGCCCTCGTCGACCGCATAGGCAAAATTACGACCGAAGTCGATACGCACCTTGATCCGCGCACCAGGGAACGTCTCAGTCAAGGCCTCTTTGCGTTCGTCGGCATACTCTTCCAGTGATGCAGGAATGTCGTTGAACGCGGGATCGGCGTTGTCGAAGGCCTCCGGGTGGATGTAGTACCGTATTTCCGCGGTTGTGACGCCCATGGTGCTCCTCACCTCCTTCTATCCAGCACTCCTCTGCGCCCCAGTAGAGGTCTGGCATAGGCACCGCGATGCGCCTAGAGCATGTCTGACGAACCTTACGCGGCGTCGAAGCGGGCGAGTCGGTCAACGTACGTTCGTACCTTCTCGGCCTACCGCGATCGCCAATAACGGCGGTGAAGTGATTCGTCAGGCACGCCCTAGTCTCAAGTCAAAAAATGATAACGTATGGTGCAAACACTGTCAAGACCTTCGTTGCTGACGAGCGTGGTCTCGCGATCTTCGGCCGGGGACCTTGTGCGAGTCAGGGTGAGACTGAGACCGGTGGGCAAGCCGCCCCGCCTACCAGGGCTTGATCCGAGATACGTTGCGGGTCACGCTAATTGCGCGGCGACCCAGCTGTCGATGTCCTGCAAGCTCGGGGCGCTGCCGCCGATGGACGTCTGCTCTGCGGCCTTGCACAGTGCCTCGACATCGTGCCAATCGGCGTACCCAGCATACAGGGCCACCTCGCGCGGCGCGATGCCCGCATGGAGCATATGGACGAGCCGGAGATAGCGCAACGCCTGGGTCGTGAGCTTCGGCACGCGCGCGCGCTTGGCGAGGCGGCGGACGATGGCGGACCAGGTGCGCCTCGTGAGCGGGGCCGTCGCCGGGCCGATGCGCGCAACGAAGAGCGGCAGATCCGCCCGGTTGGGATCATTGCGCCCTTCCAGATACCCGTCCAGTAAACGCCCCGTGTAATCGGAGAATAACACGGTGCGCACGCGCGCCTGGCCACGTCCGGCGTCATGCACAAGGAGGAGGTTGCGCGCGCGACGATCGAGGTCTCCGAGCGTGAGGCTGACGAGCTCCTCCCGGCTCAATGCACCCTCATACGCGAGGAGGACCATCAGCCGCTCACGCAGGGGTTCGGCATGGAGCGCAGCGAGGACCGACGCCCATTCGTCATCATCTGGCAACGACGGGTCGGGGCTGGCCAGGGCGCTCAGGTCGCGACGCCGGCCGCGATTTCTCCGTGGGACCTCGCTGGGCGCGAACTCGACCGGATTCGCAGAGAGGTCGCCGTGCTCGACGACGAAGTCATAGAAGAGGCGGAGCACGCGGAGGCGGAAACGGCGCGTGCGCGGCGATAGCGCCGCCATGCGATCGTGAGTGACGGGCGATAACCCAACCAGCGGTGCGACCTGGCCCATGAATCGTCGTTCATAGCCGCCGACCTGCTCGGCGTTCGCGGTAGCAGGGTCAACCGCAGTCTCGAAACAATAGGCGAGGTAGCCTTCCAACACCTCGGCGTAACTGGAAACGGTCGTGGCCCGAAGCCCGCGTTCGAGGCACGAGTCGAGCCAACCGCGCACGATCAGGGTATGCCCGCACCGCGGAAAGCGGTTCCATCGTAGCGCGATCATCGGTGATACCGTGGCGTATGCACAAGCAACAGCGCTGATCTCCTCATTCCCTGAAACACGATGACAAAGGATTTGGCACCTCGAGGACGAGCGACGTCGCTGTCTTCACACGAACAATCGGGCCGAGACCTGCCGGGTTCGCGCAATTAACCGGGCACGTAGGCATCGCATGGTGAGCAGATCCTCGGGGATACGACGAAATCACCACACCCATCGTCGAGACATTGGCCGGGTTCAGCGGGTACAGCTATCGTGGGCACGTCCCACCCTCCCTTATGCTCCCGATTCGTGCGCGCACAGCATGCGTTATAGGCCGCTGGCGAATAGTAGCAAAGCTGTGTTGTAAACAGGGTTCGAGTCCTCTGGACGGTTCCACCGAAAACCGCGGCCTGCAGAAGATGCGGTTCCCGGCCATCCCCTCCGACCGTTTCTACAAGTCCGTCATGTAGACAAACGTGGTGCTGGACCTGTGGCACGGGCGATTCGAGTCGCCCGGACCACGTCCAGACACTCGCGCGTTCCTCGTACGCACGGCGCGCGCAGTCTGGACCGGACGACCCTTGCGGGCCGTGCTTGCCGCCAGGTGACAGGTCGGGCCAGGCCACCAGGACGCCACTGCTGCGGTGTGCTCATGTGGCCGTGCGATGAGGGGAAGGTCCGGTAGGCGACACGTGCTATACTCGGCGACATCGCACCCGATCACCACGCCGGGAGCCCGCCGATGACCGACCAGACCGGATATCCGCTCCCCGCCGCGCCGGCACTCGTCGGGCGCGCGCGTGAGCTGGCCGCGCTGCGCGAGCACCTCGCCGCCGCTTGCGGGGGCCACGGATCCCTCGTGCTGATCGCGGGCGAGGCGGGCGTTGGCAAGACAGCGCTGGCCGAGGCATGGTGCCGCGAGGCGATGGCGCAGAACCTACACGTCTTGGTGGGGCGCTGCTACGACCTGTCCGAGGTGCCGCCCTACGGCCCCTGGCGCGACCTTGTCGCCGGGCGGCACGGGACCCCGCTCCCGGTCGCCGACCGCGCGATGCTCCCGGCCCCGTTCGGGGCCGCCGCCGCGGCGGATGCCCACGCCCTGCACCTGGCGCTCGCGGCGGCCGTGCGCGCGGCGGCGCGCGCCACCCCGCTGGTCCTGCTCCTCGACGACCTGCACTGGGCCGACCCGGCCAGCCTCGCGCTCCTCCGCGCGCTCGCGCAGGAGCTGGCGGGCCTCCCCGTGCTTATCCTCGGGACCTACCGGCCCACGGACGGCGGGCCGGACCTCGCGGGGCTCCTCGCCCGCCTCCCGCGCGAGGCCCCGACCCACCGGCTCGCCCTCGCCCCGCTCGCCGCCGCCGACGCGGCCGCGCTCGTCGCCGCGCGCTACCCCGGCCTCGCCGACGCTAACGGGGGGCGCGATTTCGTCGCGACGCTCCACCGGCACACCGCCGGCAACCCGCTCTTCCTGCTGGAGGCGCTGCGCGACCTGGCGGACCGCGGGGCGCTGCACCGGGTCGCCGGGCGCTGGGCGGCGGAGGCCCCCCCGCTCGCGACGGTGCCGCCGACCGTCGCCGCGGTCCTCGGCCTGCGCCTGGCCCGCCTCGACGCGCCGGCCGCCCGGTTCCTCGACCATGCCGCACTCCTGGGCGAGGCGTTCGATGTCGCCGTCGCCGGGGCGGCGGCCGGCCTCGACGACGCGACGCTCATAGCCGCCCTCGAGGCGGCGCTGGCCGCCGGCCTGCTGCGCGAAGGGCCGGCGCCCGCGGCGGCCGCGTTCACCCACCCCCTGATCCCCCGCGTGCTCGCCGACCGCCAGTCGGGGCGGCGGCGGCGCGCGCGGCACGCGGCCATCGCCGGGGTGCTGCGCGCGCGGGAGGGCGCCGCGCCGGGGCGGTGGACCGAGGCGCTGGCGGCGCAGCTCCGGGCCGCGGGGTGCGACGCGGCCGCCGCCCCGTACTTCCTCGCGGCTGCGGCCCGGGCCGCCGCCGTCTTCGCCGAGCAGGCCGCGGCGGGCTACTACCGCGCGGCGCTGGACTGCCTCCCGCCCGCCGCCGCCGCCGACCGGGCGCGCGCCCTCCTCGCCCTCGGCTGGGTCCTCCGCCACATCGACGGCGCGGCGGCCACCGACGCGCTCGAGGGGGCGCTCCTGGCCGCGCGGCGCGCCGGGCAGGGCGGCCTTGTCGGCCGCGCGCAGGTCCGCCTGGGGCTGCTGCGCTGCTTCGCCGGCCGCTTCGCCGCGGGGCTCGCCCTCGTCGAGGGCGGGGTGGCGGCGTTGGCAGGGGGGTCCCCGGCCGAGCGCGCCGAGGCCGGGGGGGGCTGGCACTCGCTGGCGCTGTGGTACGGCGTCGTGGGCCGCTATCGCGACGCGGAACAGGCCGTGGCGGCGGCCGCGGCCGCCTTCGGCGCGCTCCCCCCCGCCCACGTCCCCGCCTGGGCGGACCCGCCCGCCCGCCTCGCGAATATCCTCAACGTCGCCCACGCGATGCGCGGGCACCCGGACGAGGCGCGCGCGGCCGTCCGGCGGCGGCGCGCCGTCTACTACAAGCTGGGGGACCTGAAGATGGTGGCCGCGACGATCGACGAGGAGCTCCGCTTCGTCCTGCTGCCCTACGCCCTCGACCGCCAGGACGAGGCGGACGAGCTGCTGCGCGAGCGGGCGCGGGTGTCGGCGATCACGCTGGCCGACGTCGGGACGGTCGAGCCGCCGCGCGCCGCATGCGCGGTGCACTTCCTGCGCGGCGAGTGGGACGCCCTGGCCGCGCTCCTCGCCGACGACGCGGCCTGGCGCGACCCGCAGACGACCCACGCCCAGGCGCGGGCGACGCTGCGGGCCGCGCTGCGGCTGGCGCGCGGCGACCGGGCGGGCGCGACGGCTGACCTGCGCGCGCCGCTGCCCGACGGCCCCGCGACCGCGCCGGGCCACGGCGACTTCCCGACCCAGCTCGCGGCGCTGCGCCTGGCGGCGACGTTGGCGCACGAGGACGGTGACCTCGACCGTATACGCGCCTGCCTGACGGCGCACGACCGCTGGCTGGCCTGGTCGCGGGCGACACTCGGTCGGGCGGAGGGAGCGCTCGGCTGGGCCGCGTATCACCGCGCGGCGGGCGACGCCGTCCTCGCCCGGCAGCACGCGGAGGCGGCGCTGGCCAACGCGACCGACCCGCGCCAGCCGCTCGCCCTCCTCGCGGCACACCGTCTCCTCGGCGAGCTCGCCACGGCGGCGGGCCGGTGCGCGGACGCCCGCGCGCAACTGGACGACGCGCTCGCCCTGGCCGCCGCCTGCGCCGCGCCCTACGAGTGGGCGCTCGCCCTCCTCGCCCTGGCCGACCTACGCGCGGCCACCGCTGACCACGCCGGCGCGGCGGCGGCGCTCGCCGAGGCGCGCGCGCTCCTCGCACCGCTCGACGCCCGGCCGGCCCTGGCCCGCGCCGACGCCCTATCCGCCCGCCTCGCCGCAGTTGTCGCCACACGCAAGAGCGCGACCTCGCCCGCCTCCCCGACGGCGCTGAGTGCCCGCGAGCGCGAGGTGCTGCGACTGGTCGCCGAGGGGCTGCCGAATCGCGCGATCGGCGCGCGGCTCGGCGTCTCCCCGCGCACCGTCGGCACCCACCTCGACCACATCTTCGGGAAGCTCGGCGTCGCCACCCGCACGGCGGCGGCGCACGCGGCCCGGCGGGCCGGGCTCCTGTAACCGCCCTGCGCACCGGCCTTCACCCGCGAATACGTCATCGAACCGATGTGCTCGCCCACCACGCGCGCTACGCTGATCGCGACACCGGTCCGAGCCCATGTCGCGGCATCGTGGATGGATGGGTGATGGGGAGGGACGACGATGGGCCGATTTCTCGTGCGCGGGCGCAGGTTCCTCGCGCACCTGGCGGTGTTACGCCGTCGACGACGAGACTGTGGGACGCCGGGCGCGGTGCCCGGCGCGCAGGCGACACCCGAAACGCCCCCCCGCACGGACTCCCCCGTCCGCTCGGCTGGGGATAGTGGGCCGGGCGCGACTCCCGCCGCAGCCCCGGAGTCGCGGTCGCCGGGCCGCGAAATACGTCATTTACCCGATGCACCCCGCGCCGTCACCCGCTAGGCTGGCGACATGTGGCACGCACCGGGACGTATGAGTGGCGACGGCAGGCGCAGGGCACCGTCGCGCCCGGGCCGGTGCCGATGCCCGGAGAGGCGGGACCCGCCGGCACATCCGACCGTCCGGGGGCACGCTGCGACCACCCTCATCGCCCTCCCGAGCGACCATGGCGGGCACGATCGGACGGGGCGACCAGCGAAGAGGAGCGGCACCATGACCACCACAGACCCGGCCGGAGTCGTCGTCAAGGACGAGGCGGCGCGCGACCCCCTGTAGATTTCGTCTGAATCTTGACCCGGTTTCCGCCGGAAATCTGACCCACCCTCGAGACAGCAGTATCCTCGCCCGTCACGCCGGTGGCGGCAGCGAGGAGGAAGCGAGGGTGATCAGCGTGGAAGCCTGGACGACGATCCGCTATCTGCATGCCCAAGGGGTGGGCATTCGTGCGATTGCCAGCCAACTCGGCCTGGCGCGCAACACGGTGCGCGCGGCGGTACGCGCCGCCGACGTGCCGCAGTACGCCCGGCCCCCGCGCCCGAATCCGCAGCTGGCCCCGTTCGCGGACCAGATCGCCGCGATGCTCTTCGAGCGGCAGTTCATCGGCTCGCGCATCCTGCGGGAGCTGCGCGGCCTGGGGTATGGCGGCAGCCAGACCGCGCTCTATGCCCATCTCGCGGCGCTCAAGGCGGGGCGTGCCGAGGGGCGTGCCGTGATGCGCTATGAGACCGGGCCCGGCGAGCAGGGCCAGTTCGACTGGTCGCCCTACCAGGTGCGCTTCGGCGAGACCCCGCGGCGGGTCGTCGTCTTCGGACTCATCCTCGGCTATAGCCGACGCGCGTGCTATCTCGCGAGCCTGGATGAGGCGCAGGGCTCCGTCTTTGCCGCGCTGGAGGCGGGGTTCGCCCACTTCGGCGGCGTCCCGCGGCGACTGCTCGTCGACAACGCCAAGGTGCTGGTGGCCGATGCGCGCCCGGCCGCCTTCGCCTGGAACGCGCGCTTCCTCGCGCTGTGCGGGCACTACCAGCTCGAGCCAGTCGCCTGTCGGGTCCGCCGCCCGCAGACCAAGGGCAAGATCGAGCGGCCCTTCTTCTATATAGAAGAACACTTCATCAAGGGGGGCGTCTTCGCCGACCTGGCCGACCTCAACCGGCAGCTGGCGCGCTTCCAGGCCGAGGAGCTGGACGTCCGGATCCACGGCACGACGCGCGAGCCGCCGCTCGCCCGCTTCGCGGCGGAGCGGCCGCACCTGTTGCCGCTGCCGTCGGCACGCTTCGGCAGCGGCTTGGAGGAGTCGCGGCTGGTGAGTCGCGACTGCCTCGTCAGCTACGGGGGCAGCCGCTACAGCGTGCCCCACCGCCACGCCGGGGAGCAGGTCTGGGTGCGGGCCGTGCTCGGGGCGCGGCTGGAGGTCTATGCGCAGGGCGGCGAGCGCGTCGCGACCCATGCGCTGGCCGCGACGAAGGGGGGCTTGGTGGTCGATCCGGACCACTACGCGGGCCTGCCGCAGCGGGGCCCCACGACCAAGGCCAGCGGCGCGGCCGCCTTCCTGGCGCGTTTCCCCGACCAGCGGCCCTTCCTCGACGGCGCCCTCGCGGCGCACCCCACCGGCCCGGCCGTCCTCGTGCACGCGGTCCTCGACCTGGCCACGAGCTACCCCGATGCGGCCCTGCACGCCGCCTTCGCGGCGGCCGTCGCCCACGGCTGCTACACCCTGCCCTTCCTGCGGGGCGTCGTCGAGCAGCACGCCGCGCGGCTCGAGCCCCCGCAACGCCTCGCCGTCGTCCTCGCCCCGCTCCCCGCGCAGGCCGTCACCCGTCCATTGTCTGTCTATCAGCGCATCTTGGAAGGAGAATCCCGATGACCACCGAGGCGGAACACCTGCGGACCCAGCTCCAGGCGCTCGGCCTGCGCGCGATGGCCACCGTCTTCGAGGCCGAGGCCGCCAAGGCGGCCAAGAGCCAGACCACCTACACCGCCTTCCTCGCGCGGCTCATCGATGAGGAGGTCGCGGCGAAGGTCGACCGCTCCGTCAACGCCCGGATCGCCAACACCCACCTCCCGGCGCGCAAGACCCTGGCGGAGTTCGACTTCGCCTTCCAGCCCGGCCTGGCGGCGGCGCGGGTCCGTGAGTTGGGGACGCTGACGTTCCTGCAAACGGCGACGAACATCCTGCTGGTCGGCCCGCCCGGCGTCGGCAAGACCCACCTCGCCCTGGCCTGGGCGTTGCAAGCGTGCCTCGCGCGCAAGCGCGTCCTCTACACCCACGCCCCGGCGCTCCTCGATGGCCTCGTCGCCGCGCAGGTCGCCAACACGCTCGGGCGGCAGCTGCAGCAATTGCGCGGGCAGGACTTGCTCGTCATCGACGAGTTGGGCTACGCGCCGATGGATCCGCAGCGGGCGACCCTCTTCTTCCAGCTCGTCAGCCAGAAGTACGCGCACAGCTCCATCATCGTCACCACCAACGTGCCGTTCGACCAGTGGGGACGCATCTTCGGCAACGACGACGTGATCGCGGCGGCGATCCTCGACCGCCTGCTCCATCACAGCGAGATCTTCGCCATCGCCGGGCCGAGCTACCGCCTGCGTGGTAAGCTCCCCCAATGACCAGCGCGGCGGGTGGGTCAACCTTCCGGCGAAATGTGGGTCAAAGTTAAGCCGTAATCTACACCGTGAGCCTGCGTCCCACGAACGCGTTGCCGCGGTGAGCCCCGGACCCGGCTGGCGGGCGAAAATGACCCCGGCTCCATAGCCTGACGACGCCACAGGCCGGCGCGGTGTCGCCCTGCAGGTCCGGTGGTCGTGCTAGCCGTCGGTCGGCGGGACGAGCGGGAACCCGGCCTGCGCCCACGCCGCGCGCCCACCGGCCACATAGGCGACGTCGGTGAACCCCATCTCCCGGAGGGTCTGTGCCCCGATCGCGGACACGGGACCGTTGCCGCCGATGGTGATGATCGGGCGGTCGCGGTCCTGGAGTCGCGCGTCGCGCAGGTGCTCGGGCACCTCGTGGTCGGCGCGCAGCGCCAACATCCCCACCGCGATCGGCACCGCGCCCTCCGGCTGGCCCAGCGCCTTGCGATCCGCTAGGTCGAGCACGTCGACGAGGAGGACATGGGGATCCGTCGCCAGTCGCGCCCGCGCCTCCTCGGGGGTGATCCCCGTCGTCGTCTGCATCGCCGCGCCAGCTATCTGCCGGAACGTTTTCGCCATCGTCTCTCCTCCTCTGAAACCCACGCCCGGATCCCCCCAGCCGCCCAGGCGGATTCCTCCGCTCAGCCCCGTTGGTCGCCCCGACATAGTCGCGTGCCCAGCCAGCCCAGGCGGCGCGGTTGCGCGGGACATGCTCGGCGTGGCTCGTCACCGCCTCACTCATGGCCCCATCCTAAACTAAAGCCCAGGTGAGACCTACATACCTGTCGCAGGAGACCATGTAGGTCTCATCGGCGATTCGGTTTAGGCAAGGGGCCTGCCCCCGTCAAGATCGACGGTCGAGCCGTGCAAGCAAGGAAAAGAGTTTGCCACACGATGCCCACAAACCGGGCGTATGAGCAATCGGGGCCGCGCATCGACGATGAGCACACGGGACTGCGTCGCCCTGAGCCTGAGTCCCATCTATGGGGCGAAAATGGCGCCAGTCCCATAAAGAGCCGAACGCCTCAGCAGTCTCAGGCTGACGGACGCCCCCTCAGGGCGTTAGCCGGGCATGTTTGCAATCATGCGCTGATTGGCGGGCGCTGAAGCAACGCCAGCAAGCCATCGGCCAAGGTGCCCTGCCAGCAGAGATACTCGTGGCCGCCGGCGTATTCGGCGTAGTGCAGGTCATAGTCGCGAGCGCGCAGGACGTCGCGCAGGTGCCGGTTCGCCACCACCTGGTTCGGCCCGGCGTCGCGCGGCCCGAGTTCCAGCGCGCCGACGTCGAGGTAGAACCGGAGCGACCCGGTCGGCCGCGCCGCGTACTGCCGCGCGAGCCACTCGTGCTCGGGATCGCCCGGCGGCGCCCAGCGGAACGACCCGGACTGCGACAGGACGTTGCCGAACAGGTCCGGACGGCGAAGGCCGACGAACGCCGCGGCCAGGCCGCCGTAGCTCGCGCCCGCCGCGATCGTCTTCGTCGGATCGGTGGTGAGATGATAGCGCCGGTGCGCCCAGGGGAGCAGCTCGTCGGCGAGGGACGCGACGAAGGGCTCGTGACACGGCAGCTCGCGGGTGCGCGCCGCCTGATCGGGGTTGTCCGGCAGCAGCGCGACCAGGGGCGGGATGCGCCCGGCGGCGATGAGGTTGTCCAGGATCGTCGGCGTCGGCACGAGCTGCGTGTAGGACCAGCCGTCGAAGAGGACCAGCAGGCCGTAGGGCGCGCCCGTCGCGGCATAGCCGGGCGGGGTATAGACCCAGAGGCGCCGCTCGTTTCCCAGGATCCGGCTCCGGAAGCGGTGCAGGGTGACCGCCCCGGCGGGCACCCCCGGACGGGCATCGATCCACGGCTGGGGCGGGGCACCGGGGAGCGCGAGCACGGAGGCCTGGAACCCCGGCTGCTCCGGCCGTTCCTCGTCGTCGGGGACGACGAAGCGGCGCGGGTTGAGCGGGTCCGGGCACCACATCGCGGTGCGGGCCCGCCAGCCCGCAGGACTTGTGACTTCGCGCAACGAGGTCAGCGGGTCGTCCGGCGACAGGCGGTACGCGCCGCGAAAGTCCCGCCGGACGCGACAGGTGGTGTACCAGACATCGGTGTCGCCGAGGCGCGCCATACGGTGCTCGGCGATCTCGGTGCCCAGGACTTGGCTCAGGGGGAAGACGGCCGCCCTCGCGAGCGGCGTGGTCGCCCGCCAGAGGAAGGTCACGAGCGCCTGATCGGGGTCGTCGGGTATGGGCTCGATCAGCGGCGTGCCATCTCGAGCGACCGCGCGCCAGAACGCGTCGAGCGACGTACCGTCCCCCGATGCGAGGGCGCGCTCCAGGGCGACGAGCCGCGGACTCTCGCAGGGTGGTGATGCGTCCATGCCCTGCCCTCCCTGCATTCCGTCGCTGGCCGACCGCACGATGCGCACGGGTGCACTCTACCACCGCCGCGCCGCCGTCCGATCCATCGGTGCCTCTGATCCGGCACCGTATCACCCCTACCCTGCTCCTGAAGCTGGGGAGTCCTCGCAGTATGGGCTTGCAGGTGACCTTGCGCAACCGAAGCCCGGGACCACGCGACCGCCTGCGATTCGGATACGTCACGCGCACAAGTATCCGCGCGTTCACAGAACCGAGCGACAGGTAAAGTGGTGTAGCCACCATGGTGTCCGAGTCGCACGAGGGCCGACTGACCGTGTCAGCCGGTTGCACCGCAACGTCGCAAAGTGCCGCAGTTCCATCCCATGCTGAAAGGGACAGTCAGGCGTCCGGATGGGGTGTGCGACACGGGGCGGGGGTAGGGCGATGCGGGCGGGACGGTAGTCGCGCGGCTGACGCTGGTCCCGACGGCGATTCCGCGCGGCACGATCACCTATCCGACGAGCGGGCCGTGGCCGACCTCGGCCCCCGCGCCGGGCGTCCCGGCGATCCGGCCGAGCCGCGTGAGCACCGGACCGGACGATCCGGCGTTCACGGCGCAGGACGCGCGCGAATATGCGCTGGAGCATGGCGGCGCGTACATCGTCGGCCCGTGGGCGGTGACGAGCGTTCGCTCCTTCCGCGGGGCCGCGCTCGGCTACGGGGAGTATCCGCTCGTCTGCCTGGTTAACCTGGGCGGCGAGGCGTATCTGCCCCTCCCGCCGGGGGGCGACCTGCCACCGCGTCCGCGCACGCCCGTCGCCGGATCGTTCCTCCTGTTCGACGCGCACACCGGCGATCTCGTCTCGGCTGGGGTCCCCGCCTGGGGGACGCCGACGCGCTGACCAACCGGCACCGGGGTAGGGATGGCCAGCGCAACAGTGCGCCCCAGTCGCACCAACATTGCCTGGTGATCCTCAGTCGCATCATGGGGGTCTTTGAGCCCCAGTCGCATAGGCTGGCGAAAGGCTCAACGAATCCGGGGCAATTTCGGGCCGCAGTGGCACGACGATGTGACGACCACAACCCCTGGCGGGCGTCAGTCGACGGGCGTTGCCCGCGCCCCGTGCTCCTGAACGAGCGCGCCAGCGCGCGCGCGGTGCGGCGATGCCGACCATGCCCCGTCCGCACCCGCACCAGACGGCACGTCGTCGACCGCCGACGGCGCGGGCACCACCACCAGCAAACGGTAGAGGCCGCGGGCGTGCCGCTCGTGCCGGGCGACCCGCCAGCCGGCGCGCACCAGCAGCGCGGGCGTGTCGCGGTCGAGGTGGCAGCCGCCGCTCAGCCGCAGCCAGAGGGGGGCGCACGCGTCGATCGCGGCGTCGAGGCGCGGCCGACCGGTCCGGGTGTGCTCCAGCAGGAGGAGCCGCCCGCCGGGGCGCAGCACGCGCCGGAGCTCGGCGAGGGCCGGCAGGAGCAGCGGCGCGGGGATCGAGCAGAACACGAGCGGCGAGACGACCGCGTCGAAGGCGGCGTCGGGGAACGGCAGCGCCGCGGCGGACGCTCGCGCCAGGCGGTAGCCGCGCGCCCGGGCGCGCGGCACGGCGGCGCGCAGCAACGCGGCGGCGGGCTCGATGCCCGTGACGCGCGCGCGCGGCCCGTAATGGCGCAGGTTGAGGCCGGTGCCGACCCCGATCTCCAGGATGTCCCCGGCCAGGCCGCCCACGAGCCGCCGCCGCAGTCGGCCCACCCCCGCCAGGCCGAAGGCGCCGACGAAGGCGTCGTAGACCGTCGCCGCCTGCAAGACCCCGCGCATCGCCCCATCCTCGCCGCCGTCACGCCCCTCGGCACGTCCCGCACGACGCACATCTGGTGCCAGGCCGGACGCCGGTGCGGTTGTCGGTGGGGCCTTCGCCGACGTCGGGGACGGCGGCGCGGGCTCCGGCCCGTTTCGCGGGACCCGGGTCCGACGAGCGCAATGCCCCGGAAGCGGCCGCTAGGCCGTCGCCGGGGCATTGTCGATCCCGAGCGCCGCGACGGTGCCACAGGGCTGCGCCGCCGTCCCCGCCCCGGGACGGCGATGGCACCGGTCCCATGGGGCAACGAACGCCCCGGCAACAACGGCCCCGGCTCAGTCGCCGCCGCCGGAGTCGCCGCCACCGCTGTCGCCGCCGCCGAAGGTCCCCACATCGCCGCCGCTGTCACCACCGAAGCCCCCGACATCCTGGCCGGAGTCGGACGGCACCCCCGCATCGTTGCCGTACCCCCCGGGCTGGCCCTGCCCCGCGGTGCCGAAACTGCTGCCGTTGCCGCCGTTGCCGCCGTCGTAGTCGCCGCCGAGGTTCCCCTGCCGACCGCCGTTGTTGCGCTGGTCGAGCTCGTGGGCGATCAGGCCGCCGGCCACCAGGCCGCCCAGCCCGCCCACCGCCGCGCCGGTCCCGAAGCCGGGGCCGCCGCCGCCCGTGTTGGGGCCATACCCGCCGCCGTAGTTACCACCATAGCCCCCGCCCCCGCCGTAGCCGGGGCCGCCATAGCTGGGACCGCCCGCCGGGTACGAGCCGCCGCCCGCCCCGCCCATGGAGCCGCCCGACCCGCCGCCGCGCCGACGACGGGCGATGAAGAAGACCGCCAGCCCGATGAGCGCGAGCGGCAGCAGGCAGAAGAGGAGCCCCAGCGGGGGACCGCCGCCCCGCGCCGGGACGGGTGCCGGGGTCGTGCGCGCCGGGGCTGCGGCCCCCGGCTGCCCCCCGTTCGTCGTCGCCGCGCCCGCGCGCAGGTCGCGGTCGAGCGCGTCCAGGCCCGTCTGCAGGCCGCCGTCGAAGTCCTTGGCGTTGAACCGGGCCAGCATGGCGTTGCGGATCGTCGTCTCCTCGGCGACCGGGACGAGCTGGCGCGTGTCCTGGCCGACCTTGAGCACCAGCTTCCCGGCGTCCTTGACCACATAGATCAGCACGCCGTTCAGTTGGAGTTCCTGGAACACCTTGTCGGCCGCCGCGCTCGCCTGCGCATCGTCCTTGCTGCCGATGGTGGCCACCGTCCGCAGCGCGATCGTCTTCCCGGTCGCCTGCTGCACCTGCTGGCTGCGCTGGGTCGCCGTGGCCACCGCGGCGGGCGAGAAGAATTTGGCGTCGTCCTGGATCACCCCGGCCGCCCCGCCCGGCGCGGGGAGGGCGAGGAACGCCAGGAGGGCGAGCACCGCCGCGAGGGCGACGGCGTGCGGCGTGCGGCGTGCGATGCGTCCGGTGGTCTCCATGCGTCTCCCGCTCCTTCATATCCGCGCTGTCCGTGGCGCGGGCCGCACAGTCGCACCCAGGCCCGCTCGCATCTACGTCGTGGCGCGCCGCTGGTTACAACCGCGAGTTGCGCACCAGGGCGTGCCCTGCTTCGCCGCTGGCCCGTTCGGCCCGCATCGCGGCGACTCGCCGTCGCCGCACCGGCCATACTCGTGCGGCCGCCGCCCGGCCCTGTTGTGCCTCAGGCAACGCACGCACCATGCCCGTGACCATGAGCGGACCGCGCTATCATACCGGTACGTCGACCGCACGAACAGACCGACGTCGCATCGCGCGATCCCAGAGATAGTGGGCAAGTCCCCCCAGTTCCTCTATCCCCGTGCTACCGGCGACCAGTCCCAGAGATGCGACCGGTCGCGAGCGAACAAGCTACTTTCAGAGGAAGTTTTCCCCCACCCTGTCCACACGACGCCGACCAACCGCGCGTATGGCAATCGGGGGCTGCGCATAGCCGATGGGCGGACGTGCCCGCCGCTCCTTGAGCTTGAGTCCCACCGATTCGTGCGCCTCGGTCCCGTGAACGCTGAGCCCGAGTCCCACGAAAGCAATGCCCCGGAGTCGACCGCAAGGCCGATTCCGGGGCATTGCTGAGCCTGAGTCCCACATAGACGTTGCCGGGGTGAGCCTCAGTCCCATAGGCTGACGAACGTCTCACGGGGAAATCGTGAGCCTCAGTCGCGCTAGATTTGAGCCCTAGTACACGGTCGCGGAAGTCTGTGCCGGGTTCGGTCGGGTGCTCATGCGGTTGGCGTATGCCTGTGCCAATCTATCCCGCAGAAACGAACCCGGCACGTATTTCCGCGAGGCTGTACTAGCGACCGTCGTCGGTGAAAGCGACCACCACAAGCCGTCGCGCTACTGCCGCGTGATGGCGACCAGCCCGGCGATCCCGACCGCGTAGAGGATGAGGACGGCGAGGGAGTCGAGGCCCATGCGCCCGACCTGGCGGCGCGGGCGGAAGATCAGCCCGACGAGGTAGACGACCGTGAGGAGGATGCCCAGGCCCGCCAGGTAGACGTCGGTATCCTGCGCCTGCGGCAACACCGACCGACCGGAGACGAGGCTGGCCACCAGGAAGAGGACCGGGAGGAACGCGTTGCCGCCGAAGATGTCGCCGAAGGCGAGCTGGTAGTCCCCCAGCTTGACCGCGGCGAGGCCGGTGGAGAGCTCGGGCAGGG
>JAABUR0100002572.1_pt1 | contig 27313 bp, 23 predicted proteins | sample 5560091 | NCBI WGS metagenome assembly JAABUR01 (sample SAMN10711879, study PRJNA513375) | rock metagenome | isolation source: Antarctica rocks | place: Antarctica: Victoria Land, University Valley sud
AGCCTGCCCCGAGCTCGTATCCGCACACGAGTTCAAAACCAGGCCCCTCGTGACGATGAACAGGAGTGGGAACGCGCCCTCGTATCGCCCTCAGGAACCAGAGCGAGAACCACAACGCGAGCGTGGTGAAGAGCGCGACGAGGACGGGACGTAGTACGTGAACGCGGTTTTGAACGTCTTCTCGAACCTGATCTACACCGTGCTCACGCTCGTGCCCGAGGTCTCGCTCTCGTTGGTGTCCGACCTCCTCCTCGGCTCCAGGAACGAGTCTGTGTTCGGGTGCTTGAACGTGACGATAGGCGACGGCATGTACATGTTGAGGCCCGTCCTGCTCATGAAGGTCCCGCACGAGATCCCGAACGCGTGGCAAGCCATCTTCGTGTTGGGGAACGCTATCATGGTCACGTACCTGAGCGCGTCCGCGTCGCTGTTGGCGTCGTGGGGCACGTGGTCGATCCAGGGCGCGTACTTGTTCACGAGCGTCTTCAACTTGGCGTTCTGGCTCATGCCCTTGACCGTCTTGAAGATCGCCAGCGTGTCCACGAGCGTGTAGTCGGGCGGGGTTATGCCCCACTTCATCATCGTCCTCAGGAGGTGAACGTGATCGTGACATGAGCCGTAGTGGGCCGCGAGCATGATCCCCTCCACCTTGCCGTCCGAGTTCGGATTCCGACCGTGCTGCAGCTTCGTCCACTCGATGAACCTCTCGAACGTGACCTTGGGCTCCTCCGCGAGCATGGCCCAGAACTCGGGCGTGATCCTCTTCAAAAACGGGCTCGAGTTCGTCCTCACGCTCGTCTTGACGAACGCGCTGAAGGTCTGGCCCGACTCCGTGCACGCGCCTATCTGCTCGATGTCGCCGTCTCTGCTGAGCTCGATGTCGTAGAAGATCAGGGTCATGCTCTCGGACTTGATCGGCTGCCTGAACTTCCTCTCGACCTCGGTCAAGCTCACGTGGTTGGTGCAGTGCGTCAACCCGGTCCTGATCGTCATCGAGGTGAAGTCCCCGACGCCGGACGAGACCATGCACCCGGGCTCAGGGCAGATCGCGAACTTGCTGACGATCTCGGCCGGGTTCCTGATCATGAACATCATTGGGTTCCTCCTCATGGTCGAGCCCACGCTCCCAGGCTGACTCCTCCTCGACCTCGCGGGCGACTCTGACCTTGTTCTAGGCTGCGGTGAGGCGATCATCCCGAGGTTGATCTCGTTGTTGTTGCTGTCGTCGTTCTGCACCGTGATGATGATGCGCTACCCGATCTACTCGCGAAGCTTGGCGTGAACAACTCGCTGTCAGAGACGGCAGGTTCGTGACCTAGTGCAAGATCATCAACCTGAGCAAGATGGAGGACTTCGAGGAGATCAGGAACGCGCTTCGGGATGACGATCGAGACGGGACCGACAGCACGGGGATGAGCTCGCACAGGATCACGGTCATGGGCACGGACCCGATGATGAACATGCAGAACCAGATCATCAGGCTCATATCCGAGAACACGGACCTGATCGCGAGGATGAGCGCGCTTGAGGCCAAGGTCGTGTCCCTGATCGACGTCGTGTCCCAGGGCTCGGACAGGAGCAAGGTCAAGGTCCCGACGAAGGAGCTGTTCACGATGACGCCGACGCACGCGGAGTCGCAGGTGGACGACAGCTCGAGCTCGATCGTGGACGTGGCCCGGGACAGGAGCGTGACGCCGGCCAAGAGCAGAGCCCCTAGCGAGAGCCTCAACCCGTTCTCAGAGGCGAGCAGGAGCACGAACGCGAGCTTGAGCGTCTTCAAGAGCAACTCCGCGATCGCGCCCCAGGGCTACGTCGGGAAGAAGTCCGTGTGGGGGACCGCGTTGGCCTCCATGCTCGTCGGCGCGACCAGGTACTACATCTCGAAGACGAACTCGGACATGATGATGATCGACGAGAGGAGGCTGATGAAGAACTGCATCATGATCATGCCCACGCTCTACTTCGCGGCCTTGCACAAGGACCTGCCCGACGTCAAGAACCCGGCGACGAAGTACCTCTCGAACGCGATCTCGAGGATGGACAAGAACGACGTCCCGACCTCGGACGCGGAGACGTGGATGAGGATGAAGCAGTACCAGGACGGGAAGGACGTCGTGTCCGTGCTCGAGACCGTGATCATGATCATGAAGGCGATTCCGGAGGTGGTGACGCACCCGGTCTCGCAGGTGGTCCCGATGATGATACCGCCCGTGGTCAGGAACATGAACGACAACCCGATCTTCGCCATAGGCGCGACCCACAAGGCGACCCTGGCCCCGAACCAGTGGGAGACGTGGTGCTCGATTTTGAAGGAGGGCGCGCTCGTGAAGTACATCAAGTACAGGCTCGCGGGCATGAACGAGGCCCAGGTCGTGTCCAAGATGGTGGGCGAGATCAGGCGGTCGGACTTGGTCGAGAAGAAGAACCAGACCATGATCGACGACATCGCCCCGTTCACGATCACGCACCGGTCCGGGATCGAGAGATGATCTCGTCGTTGAGCGCGGCTATGTGCGAGGCGCTGATCACGGTCTCGACCTCGGGCACCATCACGCTCATGGTGAAGTCGTAGAACGAGCAAAACTCCGCGCGCTTGTTCTCGTGCGTGAACGGGGTCGTGTCCTCGTCCATCTTGATGATCTCGATCGGGGTCACGAACTCAGGCGGGTACATGTGCACGTCCAGGGGCCCGGTCATGCCCGTCGTCCCGCAGTAGTTGGCGCAGTTCCTCGAGTCGACGATCCAGCTCAAGCCGCTGCCCTCGAGCGTGGGCCTCATCCTGTCGACGATCGACCACAGGTGGACGAACGTGTTGGGGCTCGAGCCCTCCCACTTGATCGTGTTGTGGTTCACGGCGTAGCCCTCGGACGCGATCATCCACATGAAGACGTACGTCCTCTCGCTGCAGGGCGGCTCCGGGAGGTTGGACCAGCACTTGTTCACGAGCGTGTACAGGGTCCGATACGAGCTGATCATCGTGCTCATCTTCACGCGGCTGACCGAGATGACGTTCCTGACCAGGCTCGGGTTCCCGTCGATGACGACGTTCACGCTCGCGCACGACCTCAGCGCCGTGATCGAGTCCGAGAAGATGTCCATGATGTCGTACGTGAACTAGGTCTCGAAGGGGTCCGCGATCCCGTCCGTGCCCACGTGCGCTCTGAAGCTCCTGATCGGATTTGGATCCAGTTCGTCGAGCTCGATCGGGCTCTTGGACGCGACCATCCTCATGATCGACCTCGCCACCTCGATGCAGAGCGTGCAGTCGTAGCACTTCCCGTTGAAGCTCATGTGCCTGATCATGTTGTCGAACCACCTGATGCGCGAGATGTAGGACATGTGCGTGCCTGTGATCCCGGTCTTGAGCTCGCTCGTGTGCATGCCCCTGATCGCAGGCGTGATCCTGACTGTGAACTCGTCGGGGTTCGAGCACGCGACGACCTCCGTGACCCCGTCCACGAGCTCGATGAAGCGCTTGACCCCGACCTCCCTCTCGATCGTGTCCACGTTCGTCACCAGGTTGACGACCGGGGGTCTGGCCTTGAACGCCGTCATGCACATGGTCGCGATCTTGATCGAGTGCGTGTACACCGTCGCGTTCGCAGTCTCGATCTCGTTCAGGACCCTGTACGTCTGCATGTTGAGGCTGTTGCACGGGATCAAGTCCACGCCCGTCATCGAGCCCGCGTACACGCTCATGGCCGTCATCGTCTCCTGCCTCACGAGCAAGATCATCCTCACGTCCTCGTTCCAGCCGTTGTGCAAGCTGAAGGTCCTGAACAACAACGCGAGCACGGCCGCGTGCGTGACGCTGAGCACGTCCGTGATGATGATGATGCTCGAGATGGCGCCCGTGGACCTGATCCTGTCGGCGAACTCGACGAGGGACTCAATCGCGCACACGATCGCGGACGTGACCTGGTTCTTCCTCGTCAACCTGTTCCCGTACACGCTCGCAGTCATGGGCATGTTCATGCACTCGATGTGGGTGACGACCGCGCTCGAGCTCTCAGGCGTCCTCTCGTACGAGATCGCGCCTCTGGTTGCAGCCGCGGTGTGGTTGCAGTTCTTGGACAGGGACGCCATCGTGAACGCCTCCGTGAGCACGACCGCGTCCTTGATCGTCTCCCCGCTCTGGATCATCATCTGGGACGCGTTCTCCATCGCAGACACGAGCTCGTTGACGCACGTCATCGCGTTCTTGTTCGTGAACATCATCGTGATGAGGCACTTGATGGCATCCGGGACTTGAACAGGGTCGCGACACGAACAGGTCCCCTGTCGAGGGCAACCACGACCTTGATCAAGATCGCGATGGAGAACGTCTTCGTGTTCGACGACACGTACACGCACGGGATCGTGAAGCAGAACGCCGACAAGAACGAGCTCCAGGAGAGGGACAGGAGGGAGAGGGCGATCATCGTCGTCGCCAAGTTCAAGCACCAGCTCGAGATGACGTACAGGCCCCTGGTCGCCAAGGAGTACTTGTCCCTGCTCTTCAGGCAGCGCGGGGTCCCGAGCGTCGACATGTTCACGAGCGAGATCGCGGGCTCAATCAGAACGAGTCTCGGTCACAGCGCGAACGTGGACGACACCGTGAGGCGGATCTTGACCCTGGGCACCTGGTCGAACCCGAACTGCACCGTGACCATGTGGACGATCGAGCCCGTCATCGCCAGCATGTGCATCCGCGGCAACTCGCTCAACGTCCACAGCGCGAAGGAGAACTACGACAAGTTCGTCAAGGTGATCGAGCCCCTGACCACGACCACGCACACGAACACGATCGTGGACAACGAGCTGAGGGGGAGGTGGGCCGGGTGGATGGTCTCGAAGGAGTACGAGAAGACGCACCTGGGCAACCCCGCGTGCATGAGCTGCAACATATGCGGGCCCTCGATGATGTTCGCGATCCACAGGAAGGGCTCGAACGTGATCCACATGAAGCTGACGCCCGAGTCGATCCACATGCTCACGAACTACTCCAGGACGATGAACACGGCCACGGGCGCGACCTCGTCCCTGATCACGCAGTCGTCCACGAGGCTGAAGCTGCAGCCGGGCTTGAACAGGCCCAGGTCCACGTCCCTCAGCTTGTACGGCAACGGGTCCATGCAGTTCTCCGGTTCCCCGAACGAGATCCCGATTTTGTACCCGTCCATGCTCGAGATCGTCAACGCGACGATGAACTCGGAGATCACCACGTTCCTGAAGACGATGAGGAGGGCGGACGCGACCGTCGTCTAGTGCGAGCAGGAGCTCTTGGTGCAGTTCAGGATCAAAAGCGCCCTCGTGCTCACGTTGCTGTTCTAGGTCAAGAGCACGGTGTTGTGCTTGGCCTTCAGCAACGTCGAGACCGCGTCGATGTACCTGTTCTGGTGGCCCACCATGTCCTTGATCTCCCCCACGCTCTCGTTCATGACCGTCATCACGCTCGAGTTCGGCATCGTGACCGGAAGCTGGCTGATGCTCACGACCCAGCTCTCGTCCGCGCCCCGGAGCATGAACAAGTTGAGGGACGTCCTCGCCCTCGTGATCATGATGCCGTACATCATCTTGATGAAGTGCCTGCACTGGTTCTTGTCCGACATCAGGGTCTTGCTGACGTCCTTCACCTCGAGCTTGGCCCCGGTCTCGGACTCGCCTAGGGTCGTGATCAAGTGGGTGGTCCAGTTCGTGTACGAGTTCCACAGCTTCTTCAGATCGCCGATGCAGACCGCGTTCACGATGTCGATCCTGTGCTTGAACACCATCATGAACGCGGCGAACTCCTCGATCTCGATGGTGAGCAGGTCTATGACCCACGTCGTGTCCTTGGGCAGGGTCTCGCTGTAGCCGAAGTCCGACGGGTCGGGCGCGTCCTCGATCCCCGTCCCCAACGCGTTCGTACACGTGAACTCGTCCACGAATGAGTTCGTGCCGATGTAGTAGATCATCCTCTCGCTGTTCTTCGTGATCCTGGGCGGCGTCGGGCTGATCCTCACGCACTGGTACGAGATCGTCACGATGAGCACGTTCCGCCACAGCGTCGCCTCTCGATCCACAGCGCGGTTTTGATCGTGTTCAAGTTCGTCGTCCTGATCGTCATCGCAGTCTCGCTCCTCGTCGCGTACATGATCGCCTACTTGGTCCCGATCTTGAGCTTGTGGGTGACGTCGTTGTCGGTGTCGAGCTCGGTCTCGGTGTCGCCCTCGGTCTCCGTCTCGGTCTCGGTCTCGGTGTCGGTCACGGGCGGGTTCGATGTCCTGGTCGTCTTCAACCACGGGCCGGCGATCTTCTTGTCGTCCTCATTCACGATCATGAACGTGCCCGCGAGCTCGGAGGTGGCCTTCTCCACAGCCGCGATCAGCCTCTCGTTGTCGATCTTGGGCTTGTTGGTCCTCTTGCACGCGACGCACTTGGAGATCACGATCTTATTCTGCATGTCGGACGCGTTCTTCATCCCATGCTGGGTGATCCACGCGGTCGCGTTCGGCTTCATCTCCGAGGTCCCACTCTTGATCTTGAACTGGTTGAAGAGCTCGCACCCGTCCCACTTCGTGAACATGCTCGTGCATGCGGTGCAGAGCTTGGTCGTGGACTTGCACATGTTCGTGATCGTGATCGTGATGGTGCTGGCGCTGTAGTTCGTGTTGGCGTTCGAGCTCGTGTCTGGGGCCGAGTACAGGTGCATCATCAACTGGTTGCAGTAGTCCGACTCCGAATGAGACCGTGAGCGTGCTCCTGACCTAGGTCGACCGCGAGCTGTAGCCTGAGAACGTGCTGCCGATCACGGTGTCGCTCCTGTGCGAGACCTCGGGCTTGGACACGATCATGCTCAGGTTCCCGATGAAGATGGCGCCCAGGACCGAGCTGATGTCCGTGCTCATCGACACGTCCGGGTTCGTCACCCCGGTCCTGATCACGTTCTTGAACCACCTCACGTCCGAGCACGTGGACGAGGTGTACCAGTCGAGCCCGAGGTCGTTCATGACGTCGATCGAGTTCCGCCCCATGATCGGGCCCGTGCTCCTGGCCAGGAACGTGATGAAGAACGCGGCCGCGATCCTCTCCGTGCCCGTGAGCCTGACCCCGTCTATCTCCTCGATCATGCTGACGATCGCGCATGCGCGCATGATCATGTCGTTGCTGTCGTTCGCCTTCAAGATCGCACCCATGTTCGTGCACATGTCCGTGGTCGAGTGGACGATCGAGTTCTTGATCAGGGCCACGGTCGGGGTGCCGCCGACGTTCACGATCCCGTACGAGCTCCCCGTCTCGGCCATGATCGTGTTGATCGCCGCGATCTTGCTCTCGGCCAAGCCGTGCTTCGACATGTCGATCCCGTTCTGGTACATAATCCTGCTCATCTTCGCCATCGCCGACGAGCACGCCACCACGTTCATGTCCGGATGCGCAGGCACAATCGGAAGCTCGGTCTGCTTCGTGGACCTGACCGACAGCATGCCCGCGTTCGACGTCACGCACGAGCCCAACATCATGCCCATTCTCATGAACCCGTACGGACCCGCTAACCCGTGCCTGCTCATGATGGTGTTGACGATCCCGGTCTCGGACCTGATAACGTGCGACTTCCAGTACGTCTTCGAGATCATCGTCTTGTACATGGTCTTCCACGACTTCGGCTTCAAGATCATAGACTCGTACATCTTCCCGCCCGGGTGCGTCGACATCTCCTCGAGCGTCATCGTGGTCAGCATCGCGGGGTCGATCCAGTTCGGGATCCCGTTCTCGCCTGCAGTCTCGTACGCGTTCTTGAGCACGTAGTCGATCGGCTTCTTGTTCCAGATCCTGTCCCAGCACGCGTTCGCCTCCGACATCCCCGCCAAGCTCATGGGCACGAACATCCACAACTCGTCGCCGTCGAAGTCGGTGTTGTTCAGGCGGCAGGTCTCGAGCGGGACCCTAACCGAGTCGATGCCCGGGCTGCCGCGCGTGACCTTCATCGGCAGCGCGCTGTCGGCCCCCTGCGACGGGCACCTCCCGAGCGCTATCACGTCCCCGACCTGGAGCCTGCGCGTGGTGCACCTCCCGTCCTCGCACACGTACATGAACACGGCCCTCTCCAAGACCCTGTCCGGGATCTCGACCGAGTGCGGGGGCCCGGTCGACGGCGAGGCCACCAGCCTGATCGTGTTCGTGGACCTGCACCCGTTGCACGACTTGCGCAAGATCCCCCTCTTGGTCGCGATCTTCTTGAAGCAGTGGCTCACGATGTCGTTCCTGCTCTTGTCCCCGGTGATCAGCCCCTGGTTCATCAGGCTCCCGTCCGAGGACACAATCTCGCCCCCGACCGCGAACCCGTAGGGGATCAGGTAGCCGCCGCTGACTGGGCTCACGCACAGGTGCCCCTTGCAGTAGTCGTGCGCGCTGCAGCTCTTCCTGCTCTGTGCGTCCTCTAGCGTGCCCTCGAGCATGACCAAGTTGGCGGTCTTGATGGGGGTCCAGATGCACTTCACGACCGAGGGCGTGCCCGAGATCATGGACCCGACCTTGACCACCCTCTTCATCGTGAACGGCCTCGTGTTCTCGATCGTGTTCGTCTCCATGTTCGCGTCTATGTACCTGTTCAACACGTCGGTCGTTTTCGCGATCGTGCTCTGCTACAAGGTCCTCGTCCTGTTCTGCCACACGCCCACGAACAGGTTCTCGGATGAGACGGCGATCACGTTCTAGTTGATGTGCGGGCCCAAGATCTCGGAGGGGATGCGCTGTTCCTGTTGGCATCCGAGTACGAGCGGGGTTTCGCCTCCGACCGCGGTCTTGATCGTGTCGTGAGCCCGACGGGGTCTTGATTGCGCTTCGGTTCGAGTCGGTGTTCGAGACCACGATCTAGCTCCTCTCCTGCTTGTGTATGAGAAGTCGTTGATGCTCGTGCTGACGTGCGCGTTCCAGTTCATGAGCTCGAGGCAGGTCCCGCACACGGACGCGAGCTCGATCTGCCTCAGCGAGAGGTTCGCGTTCGGGTGCACGCCGTCGTTCGCAAACACGCTCGTGGACACGCTCAAGATTGCGCTCTGGCTCGTGGGCCTGTGCATGCAGATGATCCCGCTCATGCCCCTGTCGCAGAACACGGTCTCAGTCTTGATCAGGATCCGGCACTCGGAGCACCTCGTGGTCACGCACGTGCACATGGACGCGCACTCGATCTGGATGACGTTGGCGATCTTGATCCGACCGCGTGGCCGACGAGCACGCTGACCCTGCCAAGACCTCGAACACGATCATGAACGCGGATCTGTGCCCGTCCTGCGGCGAGAGCAAGAACCCCATCAACGCCAGGGTCGCGCACGTGAGGCTAGGTCTCGATGAGGCTCCCGAGCCGATCGTGTGCAAGTGCAGGCCCGACAACGAGATCATGAGCGGGATCATGAGGAAGCTCGCGGTTGTACATGAGCTCACGAACTCGACCTCGGTCGCGGAGGTGAGCAGGAGCGTGACTGGGAGCGTGAACCCGGCCATCATCGTCAGCATGAGCCAGATCCCGAGCGTGGAGGTGGAGTTGAGGTTCAGCTCGTTCATGTCCGAGCTCATGTACGGGTCCATGACCGCCGGCGTGTTCGGGAACGTGACCCCCGTCGTGATCGACGAGATGGGCTGCAGCTGGTGGTCGGGCCCGATGACGAACAAGATCACGAAGCTGAGGATGCGCTCGAACGGGGAGTTGACCGCGAAGATGCCCATGTACGTGGGGGAGATCATGCCCGGGATCAAGTTGTCGGTCTCGTACGAGTTCGACTTCGAGGGCAAGATCGTGCGCCCGGAGTACGTCTCGAAGATGACCGAGCAGGCGATCGGGACCACGATTCGGAGCGTGAACGTGAAGCTGATCTCGAGGAGGTACGTGTGCGAGGACACGATCTCGTTCTCGTCCGAGGTGGAGTTCGACCCCGGGGTCTCGCACAGCCAGATCAGGATGATCGCGAGCACGATGCTGAACACGGTCGGGTCCGACTACTCGCTGAAGCGCTACATCGAGCCCATGTACATGAGCGAGGCCAGGCACTCGGACCACGATGTCGTTGACGTTGCAGATCTGGCTCCACACAAGGGCACGATCATGATCAAGGCCGACGGCATGAAGGTGTACGTCTTCTGCTACCCGAACGGCTACGTGGTCACGTTCAGCGACCCGAACTTGACGGTGATCAGCTACGTGATCGCGCACTCGTACAAGTACCTGGTCGAGATTTCGAACAAGCCCGACATCCTGGTCGCGGAGATGATGGGGGACGGGAGCCTGATCTACATCGATACCTTGGCCTTGAGCGGGAGCGCAGTCTCGGACCTGAGGATGTACAAGAACAAGCCCACGACCGTGTTCGAGAAGCCGCACATGATCGTCAGGAGGAGGTGGAACTCGGTCGGGAGCATGCCCAAGACGCCGTTCTCGAGCGTGCACAGCGACGGGATCGTCTGCGTGACCGAGTCCAGGACGTTGAGGCTGAAGAAGCCCACGATCGACCTTGTGCTCTCGAACGGGGTCCTGTCCATGAGCCACGTCGGAAGCAGAATCCCAGTCGCGCTCGGCAGCCCGTTCATGAGCGAGGGCTCGATCTACGAGTTCGACGTGGACAGGTCCGACACCCCGAGCGAGGTCGTCATCTGCAACCCGACCAAGAGGCTGATCAAGAGGATGCCCAACAACTCGGACATCATCAGGAGGGCGTTCATGAGCGTCTCCTCGAACGTGGACATGAGCACGACCCTGTACGACATCACGAACGCGTCCTTCAAGATGCGGGCGAGGACGTACGAGATGGCGCAGGCGAACGTGACCACGACCAGGAAGGTGATCGTGACCTTCGGCGCGGGCAGGTTCCAGGAGCTGGTCAAGATGAAGACCTCGGAGTTCTCCTACATCGCGATCGACCCCAAGATCGACATCTCGTCGCTGTCCAGGAGGGCGAGCAGGCTCAGGATCGTGCCCTACGACGTCAACATGAGCATGTCCAAGCAGGTGGCCGCGATCACGAACTCGCCGGGGAACTTGCTCCACTTCAGGGGCACGTCCGAGAGCTTCATCATGATGAGGGACGTGATCTCGACCATGAGCACGATGGGGATCCCGGCCGTATTCTCGTTCAGCATCTCGTACCACTGCAGGGTCATCAACATGCTCAGGGACGCGGGGGTGAGCACGTTCGGCTGCGGGTTCGTGCACGACAACATGCCCGTGTCCGGCGTCAAGTCCCTGCCCGTGAGCATGAACGTGATCAGGAACAGGGGTGGGGTCTCGCTCGTGAGGTCGATCTTCGGCAAGTCGACGTACGTGGAGCCGATTTTGCTCGGGAGCTCGGTCCCAGGCCTGCACTCGATCCAGAATGCGCTCCCGGACTTGTGGTCGACCGTGGACTCCAGCACGATCCAGATCATGAGCCGGGCCGTGATCATGTACTAGTCAGGTACCTGAGCGTGAGCGGGTTCTCGTTCGTGTCGTTGAGCATGGCCGTCGTCGCGTACACGTTCATCTGCAGGGCCGAGTACCTGATCCCGACCTTGGTCGTCTCCGGCTTCGGGAACGGGCAGTCGCAGTAGACCGGGATGGCGGCGCAGGTCGAGCACACGTCCGCGTTCACCTTGTCGGAGCTGATGATAGCCTCGCTCGCGCACGTGGTCAGGCCCTGCATCATCATCGAGAACAGCTCCGTCTCCCCCAGCCTGGGCGTGCCCTCCCTGTAGCGCCCCCTCTTGACCGTGATCGAGTTGATGGGCGACGCCGGGTAGTGCTGCTTGAGCGACGACACGTGCCTGAGCTGCATCACGCGCATGATCCCGTAGCTGCACCTGACCGTCCTCGTGGACCCGTTCGTGTCGAGGAACTCGATGTTGTTCCCGTTCATGGTCACGTACGCGCTTGGGATCGAGGGGGCGGTCGCCAGCTCATCCGCATGCGTGAACACGTTCTTGCCGGCGGACGCGATCCCGCTCCTGAACGAGCTGATGCTCAAAAACCCGCTCGTGTTCGCGTTCATCTCCCTGACCTGGCCCCCGAGCCCCCTGTTGAGGTTCTTCGTGGAGATGAGCATGTTCGGCTTGAACCTCTCGCCCGTGACCGTGTCCACGAGCCAGGGCATGTCCCTGTACGTGATGAGCTCCCCGACCGTGAACTTGAGGCCGTGCCAGGTGGCGAGCTTGTCCCCGACCTTGAGCTCCTTCGAGTAGATCTGCACGACCGCATTGAGGCCCCCGTTCCTGTTCATGAACACCCTGACGACCAAGCCCCTCATCGCGGGCTTCCACCAGGTCTGAGACTCGAGGATGGTCCCCGGCCCGATCTCGCCGCACGCGCCGGGAAGCGGGTAGTCGATGTAGCCCGACCACGCGAAGGCGCCCGACTCCGCGAACTCCTTCGAGACGGAGCAGGCGTCCTCGGTGTTGAGCGACCTGTTGACGAAGGCCGCGACCACGTTCTTGCCCGGGACCACGATCCTGCACTTGTCCGTCTGCATGTTCATGATCGCGTCGAGGACCTCGGTCTTGACGACGGGCCGGCTCTCGCCCAGGGAGATGATCGTGGCGTCGCCCTTGATGGGGAACCTGCTCATGCCCTGCATCGTCATCTGGATCCCGAGGTTGACCCTGGGCTCGGTCGTCCACGCGTGGTAGTTGATGATCAGGACCGAGGTCGAGTTGAACTGCATGGGCTCGACGTCGAACCTGGGGAAGATCACGTTCAAGTACTTCATCGTGTCCGAGTGGTAGACGCACATCGAGTCCACGAACGGGCCCTGCCTCACGAACTTCCTCTCGTTGACGAACGTGCGCACGGGCCTGATCAAAACGCCGCTTGCGATCGAGATGACGACCACCTTCTTGGACTCGAACACGTGCAGGGTCGGCATGTTGAACTCGCACATGTTCTTCCACACGCTGACCATCGACACCACGTCCTCGAACGTGATCATGGTCGTGAACCCCATGCAGCGCAAGACCCAGTCCCCGATCCCGCTGACGACCTGGAACCCGACCGCGGACATGATGACGCACGCGAGCTTAATCGTCCTCGCAGTCGCGACCCTGATCGAGACCCCGAACGTCAGCATCCTCACGCGCCCGGCCCCCTTCGACTGCGGGGTGAAGCACACGTCCACGAACCCGCGGTGGAACTTGTTCGGCTTCCTATTCTCGATCGAGGGGTTGTCGTCGTCCCCGGTCATCTGCCCCATCGAGAGCACGCTGTTGTCGTAGAGCAAGCCCGCGAGGCCGTAGTGGCAGTCGATCAGCTCCATGGGCGGGTAGAGGCTCCTCCAGAAGTTGCTGTCCCCGCTGTAGTTCGCGGCCTCGATCGCGGCGATGTTCGTGTACACGCTGAGGGGTGCGTGCAAGCTGTAGACGGCTGACGATCGGCTCATGAACTCGTTCGGGGGCGTGATCGGTTTCGTGTCCGCGTTGTTGTACCTGTTGATCCACTTGAGGGGCTTCGAGTTGATGGTCTGGATCCCGATCTTCATCGTGTCGACGTTCGTGTGCGCGTAGACGGGCTCGCAGACGTTCACGAACCCGGTCGCCTCCTCGTCGCGCTTCAAGACCGTCGCGTGGCCGCAGATCGGGACCTGGATCGTCATCGCGTACATCTCCCCGCTCGAGTTCTCGTTCACGTCCGTCTCCGGACTCAGACTGGAGATCGGGACCGTCCCCTCGTCGCGGTCGTAGATCCTGGCGCTGTGCCTGAGCGGCAACAAGAACTCGATCGAGTCCGGGAACTCCCTCGTGAGCTTGGGCAGGGAGGCGGCCATCGTCTCGTTCCGGGTCGTGGTCTGGGTCGTGATCCCGTTGCTGTCCCAGCTCGCAGCACGAACGCGATTTTGATCGTCAACATGATGTAGACCGCGCTCATCCCCTAGCACAGAATCCCGCCGTTGTTCATCTTCGAGGTGCAGCCCGCGCACGAGTTCCACACCACGCTCGTCTTCACGAGCCTCGTCATGTTGACGATCGACTTCCCGTTCACGATCATGGCCGAGTCCTTCAACGCGATCTCGTCGTTGACCCTGTCCGCATTCAGGCACACGATGTGGCCCCTGCCCGGGTTGCAGTTCACGAGCTTGATCGAGATTGTGTTCGTGCACGTGTTGCAGTTGTTGATCTTGATCTCGCACATGATGATGATCAGGAAGACGGACAGGTTGCAGACCCAGCGGACGTGCGTGGACGGGCTTTTGATCGCGATCTGGCACGTGTTCAACAACGCGACCGTGGTCTGGACCTTGAGCACGATCGTCATCTGAACTCAAACGTGACGCTGGGCGTGATGAGGCTCATGCCCACCTGCTTGATCCCGCTGACGATGTTGGTCAAGACCTCGAGGAAGGGCCTGCACGACGCCATGTTGAGGCCCACGCACATCTTCCCGCGCTTACCCTCGTCGCAGAGCTCGAACGTCGGCTCGATCACAAACTCGCACTTGCTGCAGAGCGTCAACTTGGTCTCGCACACGACCTCGAGCTTCGCCGCGCCCAGGTTCGAGTCACGTGCTCAGGGTCAGCCCCTGCCTGACGCGGGCGCGCAGCCCTTCGGCCACGCATGCGAGGTCGAGCGTCATGCCCATTTTGATCCTGTTCTGGCTCACGCTCATGATCTCAATCCTCCTCACGTTCTGGTTCACGCTCTTGCTCACAGTCGTCAACGCGATCGAGATCTACCTCACGGCCCCGGTCAGGCACAGGACGATCCTCACGGAGAGGGGCAGGCTCTTGTACTTGTCCTGGCTCATCTTCATCCTCCGAATCGAGTGCGTGTGCGAGCCACGCGATCGGGGTGTTGATCTTGTCTCGTCCTTGGTGCCGAACCCGATGTTGGGCGGGTCCCTGGGCGCGACCGTCGGGTTGCACTCGTCGCAGATCATGTTCCTCTTCACCTTCTTGGGCCTGTGCCCGTGCGTGTCCCTCACCGAGTCCAAGCAGTAGTTCTCGCCCCTGCTCCTGCTGCAGAACTCGCTCAGCTCCGAGACGTAGCCCCCGTGCTGGGTGCAGTACAGCCTCAAGATCTTGCACATGATCGCGCTGGTGATTGCGGTCTCGTTGAGGGTCGTCGTGTGGTTCGTGATGCCGCTGACGCTGATGTTGCGATCGAGTGCTTGAGCGACGGCGTGTTCCCGTTTTGATCGCGCTCGTCATCAAGTTCGTCATCGCGCCTGCGTGCCTGTTCAACACGTTGCGCCCGCTCCGAATCCGAGTTCGAGCACGACTGAGAGTCGGATTGCGCTTCTGCTCACGTTCGGGATCCAGAGGCTCATCTAGATCGGGACGTAGATGAGGGGCGCGAGCATGGCCGTCGGCGTCCACTGGATCCTGGTCGAGATCGGCATCGCGATCCCATCTGGCGCCGTGTACGCGTTCTCGTGCGTCCTCAGGGTCGGGTTCGTGCAGTCCAACGACATGCTGTACGTGTGCTGGTACGGGTCGTCGAACGTGACGAGGCGCTCGCCCGCGTCCACGAGCACAGGCAGGCTGATGCCCCCGGTCGCGGGCAGGTCCTGCTCCAAGCTCCAGCTCATGAGCCTGATGTTGTTCAAGAGCGCAGACCCGTTCGTGAACCAGTCGAGAGCTCGTATTCCGTTCAGCCTCGTGTACCCGGTCACGCCGTCGAGCAGGCACGAGCCCTCGCAGATCCACTCGTCCGGGCTCCTGTGCGTGAGGCTGAGCGTGGTCCTGGCCTCGTTCGTGTTGCTGCCCTGCTTCATGAGCTCGATCACGCCCACGTTCAGGGTCGTGCAGAAGATCGAGATCTTCCTCAGCCACCCGAAGATGCGCGCGTACTTGAGGGGGCTCGTGATCCTGGAGACGAGCATGGGCAAGTCCACACCCACGAGCGTCGTCCTGAACCCCCTCTCGTTCATGGACCTGAGCTCGAACGGGTAGTCGGTCACCTCCCTGAACATGTCCCTCATCATCTGCATCTCCCTGAGCGTGGGCTCGCACCTCGTCATGGCCAGGACCAGGCTCAAGTACGAGCTCGAGAGCAGACCCGCCAACACGCGTCTGAACGGGCTCACGCACTTGAACATGTACAAGAAGGTGGGCTTGCTCCCGTTCGCAGACAGGTTCAAGCTCTTCAACGTGTTCATGATCTCCGACACGGCCGAGATCACGGTCTCAGACTCGCTCCTGCTCCAGATGAGGTACGAGGGGGTCCTCTCGATCCTGATCGTGTTCGTCTCCGGGCCCGCGCCCCTGCACGGCACCACGACCGCAAGCCGACCTGGGATGGGGATCTCGTACACGATCTGCTTCATGGACTCGAAGACGGCCTTGCTCGACACCGCATGCACGTACACCCTCTGGCAGGCGATCACGCACGCGTTCTTGTACGCGTCCGAGGACTGGACCATGAGCGCGGACGTGGTCGCGATAGACGTTGGCGGTCGGCACCGCGCCTGGGGCTGGATCTGCATGACGATCGCATTCTCGGTCCCGATCTCGCACGACTTGCACACCGTGAGCACGAGCGACGACGCGACGTTGGACGTGGTCCTGCCCATGAACGTGAACGCATGCGGGCCGTCGAACTCGGTCATGAACAAGGTCATGCACTCAGCGCAGAGCACGAACAAGCTCCTCTTCGGGGTCGTGTTCTTCTTCTCAGTCGCGTACCCGCTCTTAAGCTCGGTCTCGTGCATGGTCTTGTGCCTGATCGTCCTCTCACTTCTGCTCGTCCTCGTGCACCTGCTCCCGGTCTCGAGCCTCTGCGTGGTTCCAGCTGTGGCCCTGGCTGTGCCTGTCGTCTTCCGCGCGCTGAAGTGCATGACCGGGGTCGAGGTGACGCTCTACCTGCGATCAAGTACACGAGCAACAGCGTGGGCCTCCTTTTGATCACGATCAAGACCGCGAGCATCCCCTGAGTCCGAACGGCAATCGGAACACGATGTGCACCTCGGCACGATCGAATGCGGCTTCGAGTTCGGACTGGCATCTAGCACAGGGTGTCGATCTGGCTCCTCGGCAAGTACGCCATCATGACCCCGAACAAGCTCAGACACATGGTCGCGAACGTGACGCCGGTCTCGGACTCGATCATGAACGCGCTCTCGGCCTCCGACGTGTCCACGATGCTGTACGCCCTCGGGATCAAGATGACGCGCGAGACCACGATGAGGTACCTGAACCCGATCAGGGACATGCCCGAGCACGAGGGATGGATCAAGAGCCAGATCTCGGACGGGCGCAAGGTCGTGCTCGTGGGCAAGGACGTCATCGAGCTCAGGGACAGGATTATGAACCCGGTCAAGTTCTGGTCTGAGAACGTGTGCAGGCGCGAGATTCACGTCTGGATCGCGGTCCCGGACTTCGAGACGTTCCTGATCCCGTCCACGGAGCTGCTCATGAACCGGATGACGGAGTGGGGCACGTTCTGGGCCGAGAGCATGGAGCCGAACCAGAGCGGCATCAAGGTCTTCTTCTTCGTCGCGGGCTTGAGCAGCCATCCGCCTCCGGCGCTGATCATCAGCGGGGTGGTGCCCAGGCTCCAGACCAGGCACGAGAGGCTGCTGGATCCTGACTTGATCTGGGGCGGGCCGCACACCGACAACGAGGCCTTGAACGTGACGGCGATCATGTCCTTGCACACGAGCCAGCCCATGCTGGGGATCATGGGCAGGAACGGGTCGAAGCGCCCGTTGAGCTACAGCTGCGGGTCTACGTACCCGAACACGGGCGAGTCCTTGTTCGACTTCGTGGCTGAGGTCTCGTTGACGCGCACGAAGTTGGTCCGGATCCTGCTCGAGGTCATGAACCCGGTCTCGGTCTAGGTCGTGCACGTGTTCGTGAGCCAAAACCCGCTCGTGATGTTGAAGCCGCGCTGAGCTAGCACTACACCTCGATCCCATCACCACCAGATCACGATGACCACCGAGGACGAGTACGTGTTCTTCTGGAGGGTCAACGAGCAGTACGGGTTCTTGAGCCAGTGGTTCTACTCGCCCTTCGTGGCGGACGGGATCACGTTCGTGACCGCGGAGCAGTACATGATGTACAGGAAGGCCGTGCTCTTCAGCGACTCCGAGACCGCCTTGAAGATCGCGAACACGCCCTTGCTCCACCCCAGCGAGCACAAGAGGATGGGGAGGACGGTCAGGAACTTCAACGAGAACGTGTGGAACAACCAGAGCATGATCATCGTCGCGGGCGTCAACTACTTCAAGTTCATGCAGAGCGACACGCTCAGGAACCTTTTGACGAGCACGGGCAAGAAGACGCTGGTGGAGGCGAGCCCGAACGACCGCATCTGGGGGATCGGGTTCGACAGCATGAACGCCATCGTCAACGTGAACTCGTGGGGGAGCAACAGGCTGGGCAGGGCCTTGATGATGGTCAGAGACGAGGTCACGAATCTGCCCTAGAACGTCATGCAGATCGCGGTCATGATCGGGTACTTGAACCTGGTCTAGCTGACGGTCGTGCTCCGGCTCTTGATCGTCTGCTGCTGCTTGAAGCCGTACCTCATCCTCCTCCTCGACTCGTACGCGAACAAAAGCTCGGACACGCTGTTCATCCCGACCGGAACGAGAACGGAGTCGACAGCGCTGGCGATCCTGGTCGCGACCCACTTCTTGCTCACGTCCGAGGACTTGATCCCAACCCCGATGAGGATCTTCCTCTTCTTCATGTTCTTGTCCACGTACACGATGTGGGGCTGGGCGTTAATCTTGGTCTCGGTCACCTGCGAGCTCACGGGCAAGCGCCCGGACTGCAACGCGTTCATCACCTTGCCCGTGAGCGTCATCAGCGTCTCGGTCTTGGCCCCGTTCCCGTCGTCGTTGTTGAGGATGGCCATGACCTGGCTCAAGACGTACCTCACGACCGGCAACGAGTCCTTCTTCACGATCGCCAACCCTTTCGTCTCCAGGGTCCCGTCCCAGCACACGGCCTCGTACTTCTTCTTGGCCGAGATCACGATCGAGTTGTAGTTCCCCTTCACGTCGGCGCCCACGGACGCGAACACGGTCCCGTTCATGTGCTCGTAGATGGACTTCTTCACCTTCAGGGCCGCAGTCATGCACGAGATCTCGCTGACGCCCTTGACCCAGACGAAGATCGAGTCCGTGTCCCCGTACAACACCTCGTACCCGCACGACTGCGCGACCTTGATCATGGCCTTGAGGTAGTACCTGGCCGCGTACGTGGTGATCTCCGCGCACGTCTTCGAGCTGATGACCCCGTGCTTGCTCCCCATGGCGCCGTAGACGCTGACCAGGAGCAGCTTGTAGGCCCAGGACCTGTCCGCCTGCCCGTTCCTCTTCGCCTTGTTCCTGTTGCTGATGAGCTCGTTGATGATCACGCTCAGCATCGTGGGCCCGCCCCTCTCCACGCTCATGTACGCGTCCTGGGACCTCATCAAGATCAGGTTCTCGTGCTCGACGACATCGTCAACCTCAACGCGCTCGAGAACGTCATCCAGATCGAGGCCGAGCTTCTGCCCAAGGCCCGAGCGAGTTCTAGATGAGGCACACCTGTCGATGAAGATCCCGAGCTTGGACATGATCGACCCGTAGAGCGAGTTCCCGTCGATGACCACGACCCCCTTGTAGCAGCCGGGCTTGGGCTCGAGCACGAACCCACCCTCGAACTCCCTCTCGTCGGCGTTCACGCTCCCGCTCAGGTCCAAGATCGAGCCGATGCTCATGGCCGTGGACTGCTGGAAGCAGAACATCATCCACCCGGTGTTGCCGGCGATCGCGTCCCAGATCGTGCTCCTCGACGTCCCCGCCAGCATGAAGTAGCGCTCGCATGTCCTCATCTTCTTGATCACCCACGCGTGCAAGTCCGAGTCCCTGGCGTTGTACACGAGCATGTCCGTGACGTCGTACGACTCCGAGTTCTCGATCATCATCTCGGCCGCGTCCAACTTCGGGGGCAGGTCCAACCTCGAGGCTACGCTCGCCAACGAGATCGAGGGCCAGTCCTTCCTCAGGTACTTGTCGATGTCGTACATCGAGTCCACGAATGAGATCCCGTTCTTGAGCTTCCAGCAGATCGCGGTGGCGGTGTTGCCCAGCCTCCTCCTCTCGAACGTGTGCGACAGCTCGTCCGACAGCGCCGAGTGGCTCGCGATGTGCTTCAGGTCGAAGCCGAAGCCGTTGTGCACGTTCACGAAGTCGGGCGACAGCGCGTTCAAGATCTCGTACGTCTTCATGACCGCGCCCGCGGACGTCCCCGCCTTCACGAACACGGGCCTCCTCCCGGTCTCGAGCTCGATGTCCCTGTGGAACCCGAACGTGTAGACGCAGAAGCACACGTCCTCGACCGAGTTGTCGTGCCAGCCCCCGTTCGAGATCGTGATGCTGATGATGTCGTCGTGCGGCAGCGGAACCCCGCCCTTCCTCGCGTGCGTGCTCACCTCGATGTCCAGGCCCACGATCGAGAACGCGACCGGGGTCGACGCCGGGACCCTGCCCGGCTTCCCGCCCGAGCCCGAGCCGAAGCCCGCGATCGAGGCCATCCTCATCAGCAGCAGCTCGTTCGAGGTCGAGGGGACGATCTTGGCCGCGCTGCCGGGCTCGTCGGAGTCCACGTTCGGGATCACGTCCCTGGGCCTGATCACGCTGATGTCCGCGACCACGATCAGCCTCTCGTTCGTGCGCCCCATCCTAAACGAGATCCCGTACACGTACGCGACGTCGGTGTCGAGCGGAACCGCGATCGTGTTGTCGATCCAGGTCGAGATGATGACCCAGCCGACGCTCATGAGCTTGGTCACGCCCGCGTTGTCGAGCTTCTCCTTGATCTCGTACAGCTTCACCTCCTTGTTCAGGCTCGGGATCGAGTGCACGACTGGGCCTGTGGTCGTCATCTTGGTCACGAGCTAGCTCCGAGGCACGTGCGGTTACGTAGCTCATCGCGAACATCATCGAGGCTGGAACCGACATCATGGTCTCGAACGAGATCGCCGCCGTCGCCGGCATCGGGGGCGCGGAGATGATCACGACCGAGGACGCCATCTGGTTCAGGGACGACTTCCCGCTCTGGGGCGCACTGTCGATGCAGATGAACCCCGAGCACAAGGCCGTGATCGAGGAGCTGTTCACGAAGAGGTACATCGTCACGGACGGGATCACGCACTACATCTACTGCGAGGGCGTCGCCTCGTGGATGCAGCTGTACACGGAGATAGCCTCGCGCAAGCTCCTGAGGATCACCAACATCAACGCCCCGGTCAACTTCTCGGGCCCGCTCCAGGAGGCGTACGCGCTGGCCAAGAGGATCGCCTACCCGATCGCGAAGATGCACCCGAGCTTGTGCCTGGGCTCGTACAGGTTCTTGTTCGTCTCCGAATGGGCCGGCGATGGCGTTCTCGTCGTGCACTACAGGCCGCACTACCCCGTGATCGCAAGCCCGAACAGGGACCGGATGTACGACAGGATCTACTGCTTCGTCAGGAGCCCGGTCATCCTCACGATGCCGGCCGCGTGCCCGTACAAGATCAAGGTCAACCTCGACGACGTCGTCTTGAACAAGATCTTGCTGCCGCTCAGGGACGACCAGAAGATCGACTTCATGTGGAGGATGGGGAAGGCGCTCACGGACCCGACGACGAACCCCTCCGTGATCGTGTTCTACGGCAAGGTCGGGCACGAGGGCAAGACGGAGCTCGCGAAGAGCATCACGAGGTTGTTCGGGGACGCGGTCGAGTGGGTGAGCACGGACTTGTTCGGTTCCAAGAGCGAGTGGCCCGACGCGGACCTGGTCATGAGGCTGTGCCAGAAGAGGATCCTGATCTGCGACGAGTGTAGGATCGAAGACGGGTTCTCGTACAACAACGTGAAGAGGTGGACGTCCGAGGCCCCCATCACGATGAACGGCAGGATCGGGTACCTGGCTCAGACGGCGATCGTCACCTCGAACAAGATCCCGTTCTACGAGAAGGGCGCGGTCAACAACAGCATCGGGAGGAGGCTCGTGATCTACCACATGAACAAGAACCTGGAGAAGTTCGAGGCCTTGGACCGCTCCGAGATCAGCAACTTGGTCATCCTCAGGTTCGTGAGCTTGTGCCTCTCCTACTCGAGAGCGTTCCCGATTCCGCCCGTGTCCCTGCCCATCGCCCTGTACACGGTCTTCCGCAAGAACGTCAACAAGATCACGGCCGGGCTCGTGTACGACGTCGGCAGCTCGAAGATGGAGTGCATCGCGGGCACCAGCGTGATGGGGGTCAGATGCGGTGTCTCGGTCAAGCAGTTGTGCTCGGTCTTCGCCGCGATCTCCCCCGACCTCATCTACGTGCCCGAGCACGGGTCCAGGCACATACTCTCGATCAGGATCCTGAAGGCGACCGTGACCCCGCACGGGGACGACGTCATCAACAAGAGGAGGACCGCGGATGTGCCCACGATCAACCTCGAGACCATGTTGGAGAGGATCCGCGTGCTCAGGTAGACGACGACGGGGCAGAACCCGCTCACGATCAAAACCCCGGTCGCCATCGCCTCCCCAGCCGTGCGGCTCAGCTAGCGGTGCAACATCGCGATCATGTCCGGGCTCGAGACCACGTTCGAGAACACGTTGCGGGCCGTGCCGGAGATCAAGACCGCGATCTTGGACTCGCTCACGCCCGCGCAGACGCGCAGCCTCATGATCGCCTGCCGACACCTGTTCACGAACAAGGAGAGGGACAGATACCTGAGCCTGTTCAAGTACGTCATCGGGGACTGGCGGTGGTTCGAGAGCAAGATCAGAGACGGGTACGTGTTCACGCTCTTGGACACGGGCAGGCACGAGTACACGCTTGGGAACACGGACGTGCAGGGGATTAGGGTCAAGATCGTGAACGTGATCCTAGTCGTGACCAGGAGCGAGCACTTCGTCGCGTGCACGGACTCGTTCATGAGCTCGAGCGTGATTGCGCCCGGGTACGGGGACTTCAACATCCTCTCGGACACGGTGGTGCGCGACAACGAGCCCGTGACGAGGGTCGTCCACATGGTCGCGAGGGAGCTCACGAACGAGATCACAGTCGTGATCCACACCCCGCTCAGGGAGCAGAGCACGGACTTCCCCATGTTCCTGGGCTGGTTCGAGAAGTGGTACTTCGGGAAGAGGCCGATCGCGGTCCGCTGCATGATCAGGGGCACGAGCACGCTCAAGTGCGGGACCCTCAACTCGAAGGGGCTCACGTCCGACTACACGTTCGAAGACGCGATGATGAACCTCTTCTCGCTCCTAGTCCCGAACTGGACCGCGAACACGAACATGGTCCTCCGCGTGCAGAGGTAGGCGCCGAAGCTCATGATCAGGCACGCGATCCTCGACCCGAACCAAAACGCGAACAGGCTCTAGACGCGAATAGGAACACGATGTGGAAGGTGTAGCTGATACCAGATCACGTACCTGGTCTTGATCACAACCTGCGTCTCGAACTAGAACAAGGACGACAACGCGACCATGAGCGACAACGCGAGCTCGAACAAGGGCGTGCCCGCGGACATGAACGACAGCGAGAGGAGGGAGCAGATGTTGCGCGAGGCCTTCAGCTCGGACGCGAGCGACGACGTGACCGAGAACACGCAGCAGACCGAGAGCCCGACCCCGGTCAAGGGGAAGCCCGCGAACAGGAACGTGGCCAACAGGTTCAAGAGGAACGCGACGCCGACCACACCCGCGCCCCAGGGCTCGAGCAAGGGCAAGGAGCCGGTCCCGAACCCGCCTGTGTACGAGAAGGGGAGCGCAGTCGACAGCACGAACGGGATCACGATCGAGGGGACCAACATCGGCTCGCGCGCGTCTGAGCCCAACTGGACGAACCAGCAGCTGCAGCACATCGCGGACCTGTGCGGGAAGAGGCTCGGCCACGTGATGATGAGCGAGACCAGGAGGAGCATCCCGGACCCGGAGAACAAGTACCTCGCGATCGCGAACGACGGCAGCGTCGTGACCAAGGGCCCGGCGATCCTCCCGAACATCGGCTGGAGCGACTTCAAGCTCGGGCTGGGGAAGGTGAAGCCGGACGAGAAGACGGGCAAGTCCAAGCTCTACTCCGACGTCGTGATGAAGGGCCCCAACTGGGTCTTGAGCCAGTGGACGAGCAAGGACGTGGTCCTCGAGGGGGTCGCCGACAACATCCTGGACAAGCCCCCGAGGCTGACGAACGGCAGGCCCGACAGGAGGATCGGCCACGACTTCGCGCGTATCGGCTTGCCCAAGACGTCGTTCGGGCCCATCTTCGAGACCTTGAAGACGGTCTTCCCCTCGATCGTGGACGACATCTCGATCACGAAGGGGTACTACTGGCTCAACGCGTCCTGGGGCGTGACCGGGAGCCCAGGCAGGTTCATCTACACGGGCCCGAACAAGATCAGGGACAACACCTTCAAGCTGTACGAGGCGATGAAGATGATCTCGGGCTACAGCTCGATCGGAGCAGGGGCGATCGCGATCTCCGTCGCCAACGAGTCCGAGATGAGGGGCGGGAAGCTGGTCCCGGCCAACAACAAGTTCGAGCTCAGCGTCAAGATCCACAACATGTTCCACATGAGGAAGGTGGCCTACCACAGCCCCCCGCAGGCCGCCTCGACCGGGTTCGAGGTCACGGACGACATGTACGACGAGACGGAGAGCCTGGAGCCGGTCTCGAACATAGGCACGATGATGACCGACACCGCGAGCGCCTTCTCGAACTCGACCGCCAACCCGTTCTTCGGCTCCCTCGGATCCGTGACCGGCAACGCCCTCCCCGGCCAGAACAACACCACGCTCTTGGTCTAGATCGTCTCCGGCAGCTTGACCTTCATCTCGTTCCCGACCGCGTTCCTCTGCTAGTTCGTGCCCTTGATCGTCTCGTTGATCTTGTCGGTGTTCAAGACCTCGCACGCGTTTAAAAGCGGGACCAGGATCACGACCAAGAGCAAGGACGCCATCATGTCCGTGGCCCTGAACGAGAGGTTGAGCAAGATCCCGGACAGGATCAGGAACCGGGCCGACGTCTCGAAGCCGAACTCGATCCAGAGCACGATCAGGGTCAGGAGCATGGACGCGACGATGTCCGCCCTCAGGAGGCTGAACACAATCTCGGACCCGCTCACGTACGCGAACGTGGCCAGGGGCTTGATGTTGATCGGCTCCTCGTCCCCGATCAGGTGCATCTGCGTGGGGATCAAGCCGTACGAGAACGGGATCCTGCCCTCATTCGCGACCGCGCTGGCCTACTCGCCCAGGTTGTGCATCGGGGTGACGCCGTCGGTCCAGGTCTTGAGCCAGCTGATGTCCCTGAGCGCGATGAAGATCAAGGACAAGATCGCCAACAGGCACGGGATCACGGACGGGAACGGGTTCATCACCAGGGACGAGTACACGGCCAGGTTCGCGATCATGTTGAGATGCTCGTACTCGTGCGTGGAGGCGGGCGTGGCCTTCGTCAACTCCTCGCCCGTGATCGTCGGCTCGATCGCGAAGGAGTGCCTCAGCTCGTCCATCTTCTCCGAGTGGATCGCGAACATGGTCATGATCCACGCCGAGCTCGGGATCAAGCTCCTGGTCCTGTCGATGGGCGCGTCCGCGGACGAGTGCCTGAACGAGGCTACCAGCGCGTACCCGACCATGAGCTCGAACATGACGCTGATCAAGACGCCGAACCCGGCTGCGATCGCGCGCATGAACGTGAGCAGACGCGAGACCCCGTGCCCCATCCCGAACGTGCCCATGGTCGCGGAGCTGTACATCGACAAGATGATGGGCACGGATTTGAGCATGTCCCCGAGGGCGGGCTTCAACTGGAACACGTACCCGGACCAGATCTTGGAGAAGTTCATGGGCTCGGACTCGGTCTCAGGGCTTGTGGAGCTACTTGTTGATCACGCACCTGTCCGACTGCTGAACGAGGCCACGAACACGATCAGGAACACGTACGTCGTCATGTCCGACTTCGACATCGAGAACATGGTCGAGTCCGTGGGCGTGGCGCCGAGTCAGGCCGAGAGCGGGGCCGAGAAGACGAACTGGGCCGACAGCACGAACGAGTACCACAGCGAGACCGTGCCTGGGAACGAGAACACGCAGCCGGACGTGCCCATGAACCCGTTCCACAACATCGAGACGAGCCAGGCCACGAACCAGGGCGGGGGCAGGAGCGACAACGGGAACAACAACAGGGACGGGAACAAGTTCGGGGGTCCGTACGGCGTCACGGAGAGGAGCCAGCTCGGGCAGTTGCTCGACCCCTCGGGCAAGGGCGTGTCCCAGCAGGTGATCGTCATCGAGAGCTTCAACCAGCGTGCGAACGAGATCATGACCTCGTACAAGGAGATCAGCTCGAACATGGGCGAGCTCGTGAAGAGGCAGACGACCATCATGGACATCCTGACGAAGATGGGGCACGTGGACGCCAGCTCGTACGACGAGGCGGTCGAGTTCCTGGACACGTTCAAGGAGTTCTGCGAGTCCGTGATGGAGAAGATGGAGGAGGCCTACGGCGTGGTCGAGGGCTTGCCCGCGGTCGTGGAGGGGGACAGGGGCATCTACGAGCTCGAGACCATGCCTGTGGCTCCGCTCATGCGCAGGGACGACGGCAAGACCATGAAGCAGTACGTGTACGGCCCGGCGCACGAGAGCTCGAGGAGGAGCGGGACCGACGGCCAGAGCGCGAACGAGACGACGCAGCAGCCCGCGGCCCAGCCCCCGAGCGTGAGCAACCCCTTCAACATGGGCCAGGACAGGGACGCGACCGAGGACACGAGCTTGTCCACGAACTTGCTCGAGCACGGGGACGAGACCTACATCGGCATCGCCACCCAGGCCGTCATCGAGGGCATCAGGTCGACCGAGTTCGGGCAGTCGATCACGTCCAAGACCGTGTACGAGTCCTTGCGCAACTATCCGATGACGGTCGGGAACATGAGCACCACCATGTTCGAGGTCATGAGCACGATCGTGGCCCAGAAGATGACCTTGAACTCGGGCGAGAGCCTGGACGAGGAGATGATCGACTCCTTGATCGGCTGCCTGGGCGGGGGCACGATCGACGAGCTGACCGAGATGGAGCCCGCGTTCACGGACGCGATCATGAACGACACCTCGATCGAGAGCTTCTTCGAGCAGCTGATGCTGAGCGACGGCGAGGACGAGTAGATCATCGTGATCGGCTTCTTGATGTTGAGCCTGCCCCGAGCTCGTATCCGCACACGAGTTCAAAACCAGGCCCCTCGTGACGATGAACAGGAGTGGGAACGCGCCCTCGTATCGCCCTCAGGAACCAGAGCGAGAACCACAACGCGAGCGTGGTCAAGAGCGCGACGAGGACGGGACGTAGTACGTGAACGCGGTTTTGAACGTCTTCTCGAACCTGATCTACACCGTGCTCACGCTCGTGCCCGAGGTCTCGCTCT
>JAABUR0100002574.1_pt1 | contig 27306 bp, 25 predicted proteins | sample 5560091 | NCBI WGS metagenome assembly JAABUR01 (sample SAMN10711879, study PRJNA513375) | rock metagenome | isolation source: Antarctica rocks | place: Antarctica: Victoria Land, University Valley sud
AGAGATTGCAGAGACACATCAGACGCCGACATCGGCCGGGGCGGTCCAGCCATGGGTGGTGGCGCTCTGCTCGACGGCGTCGAGGACGGCCTGGCAGCGATACCCATCCTCGAAGGTTGGCGCGGGGATTTCACCGCTCTTAATACCGTCGAGCAGGTCTTTGATGGCGTGAACGAAGGTGTGCTCGTAGCCGAGGATGTGTCCCGCTGGCCACCAGGCAGCGGCGTAGGGATGGTCGGCATCGGTCACATTGATCGTGCGGAATCCCTGGAGGCCAGGCGGGTCGTCAGTGAAGAAGACCTCCAGCTCGTTGAGCCGTTCGAGATTGAAGACGATCGTCCCGGTCTCGCCGTTGATCTCGAAGGCGTTGTAGTTACGCCGGCCCGGCGCCAGCCGTGTCGCCTCGAAGACGCCTGAGGCTCCCCCTGAGAACCGGGCGAGGAAGGTGGTGGCGTCGTCGACGGTGACGCGGCCCATCTCCGTTCCACCCGCCGCGGTCAGTCCCGCCCCGCCGCCGCTGGGCGTTTCGATCGGCCGCTCCTTGATGAATGTCTCGGTCGTACCGATCACCTCGGTGATCGGGCCGACCAGGAAATGCGCCAGATCGACGATATGGGCGCCAACGTCGCCAAGCGCGCCTGAGCCGGCGATCTCGCGCTGAAGTCGCCAGACGAGCGGAAATTCGGGATCGTTGATCCAGTCCTGCAGATAGACGGCGCGCCAGTGGCGAATCTTTCCGATCCGGCCGTCGTCGATGATCCGCTTCGCGAACTGAACCGCGGGCACCCGACGGTAGTTGAAGTTAACCATCGCCACGACGCCGGCCTTCCTGGCCGCGACCAGCATCTCCCGCGCCTCGTCGAGCGAGTTTGCCAGCGGCTTCTCGCAGAGGACGTGCTTGCCGGCGGCGAGGGCCGCCAGTACGACCTCGCGGTGGGTGTTGCCCGGCGTGGCGACATCGACCAGCCCGATGTCGTCGCGGGCGATCAGGGTCCGGTAGTCGGTCTCGTACCCTTCCCAGCCGAGCTTCTCGGCCGCCTCACGCACCCCCGCCTCATCGCGGCCGCAGATCGCACGCATCCGCGGCGATGGGTCGACATCGAAGAAATGACCGACCTGTCGGTAGGCATTGGAATGCGCCCGTCCCATGAACTTATAGCCAACTAACCCGACGCCAATCTCGGTCATCGCCCTGCCTCCCCGCTCCCGCGGACCGATCGTTCGCCGCCGCGCTCAGTCCATGGCACCCGTGGCTCTCAGCCGTCGATCACTCGACCTCAGGCCCACCAGACGGCACCTGGTTGCTCGGTGATCACCGACTCCTGAAGGAACCTGACCGCTTTGGTGAACCCCTCGTTCACGCTCATCAGCGAGTCCTCATGCTCGATCGAGAGCGCCCCGTCGTAGCCAGCCAGCCGCAGCTCGCTGATCAGCGAGCGCCAGAACTCCGGGCCGTGGCCATACCCGACGGTCCGGAAGATCCACGAGCGTTCCTTCTCGTTGGTGTAGAGCGTGGTATCGAGGACGCCGTTGCGGCGAATGTTGGGTTGGTCGAGCCAGGTGTCCTTCATGTGGACGTGGTAGATGGCATCACCCAGCTCCCGAGCGCAGACGAGCGGGTCCATCCCCTGCCAGAAGAGGTGGGAAGGATCGAAGTTAACGCCGATCGCCTCGCCCCCCGCCTCACGGAGGCGCCAGAACGAGTCTGTGTGATAGGCCACGAAACCGGGATGCAGCTCGATCGCCACCCGCACCCCGTGATCCTTCGCGAACGCCCCGGCGTCGCGCCAGTAGGGAACGACCCGCTCCGTCCATTGCCACTCCAGCGTCTTCAGGAAATCGGGTGGCCAGGGGCAGGTCACCCAGTTCGGCCGCTGCGAGCCTTCCGAGTCTCCGGGACAACCGGAGAAGGTGATCACGGTGCCGACGCCGAGCGCTTTGGCGAGCCTGACTGTATCGCGAAAGACGGCGTCGTCCGCCTTTGCGGCGACCGTGTCGGGGTGGAGCGGGTTGCCATGGCAGGAGAGCGCACTGATCTCGAGACCGCGGCTACTGATCGCCTCCTGGAATGCGCGTCGCGCTCCCTCGTCGGCGAGGAGTTTCGCTGGGTCGCAATGGGCGTTGCCGGGAAAGCCGCCAGTGCCGATCTCGACCGCCTTGCAGCCCGCCTCCTTGATGTAGTCGAGCGCTTCCTCGAATGGGCGCTGGGCAAAGAGCACCGTAAAGACGCCGATCTTCATGCCGCCTCCTGTGCGTGTCGTCCCGGCCGTCATCCGTGCCGGCCCTCGCGGTCAATCACCCCTGGGCGGGGCATCATACCGCCGCGCCCATCGCCGGAAAAGACTGATGGCTTCCGGTCGCGCACTCGCGCCTGCTAGGGCGTGTTTGCAAATGACTTCGAGTCGGCACTGGGCGCTTGATTCCGGTGGAAACCGAGGACGTGCGAACGCCCACGAGGGGTCCGCAAAACCTCCGACAGAAACAGCCGGCCCCAACAAGCCGGATTTGCAGACACGCCCTAGACCACCGGTGTCAACGATGGCTCGACGCACGAGACGAGCCGACCGCTCTCGACCGAGCGCACGCAGCCGAGCACGATCGCCAGGCTGCGGATATTGTCGCGGGCGTCCGTTTCTGGCGGGGCGCCGGTGACGATGGCGTCGAGCCAGGCGCGCAACGTGCCGGTCTGATCGGGAAACGCCACCGGTTCGAGAGGAAGCACGCGCTCCGGTTCTCCCCACGCCTGGAGAGTGATGGTCTCCTCGGGCGCCTCAGATGTGCCGCCGCTCCAGACGAGCCGGCCGCGCGCTCCGAGCAGCTCCCAGTGGCCGTTCCACGAGGTCTCCTCACCAAATGGCGCCCAGTTCCCGTCGTAGAGCACCGGTGTACCGTCCTCAAGGGTCAGCGTGGCGATGGCGGCTGGCTCATGGCGATAAGGACTATCGGGAACCCGCCAGGAGCGGGCGTAGGTGGTCGACACTTCCTGGCCCGTCACCGCCCGCAGCAGGTCAAAATGGTGAATCGACATATCGGTCAGCAGCGGGTGGGGCAGCTCGCAGCGAAAGTCGCCGGTGCCGAACAGTTCTCGGCTGTCCTTGCGAAAGGTGATTCGGACCGATTGAAGGGCGCCAAGCTGCCCAGACGCGACCAGGTGCTGAACGGTCCGCACCGACCGCCGAAAGCGGTAGTTCTGGCTGACCATCAGTACCCGTTCGGCCCGGTCAGCGGCCTCGACCATCGACCGGGCATCCTCAAGATTCGTGGCCAGCGGCTTTTCGACCAGGACATGAGCCCCACCCACCAGCGCGGCGATGCTGACCTCGGGATGGGAGGGGGGCGGGGTGGTCACCACCATGCCATTGATGCCCCCAAGCGCCAGCGCCTCGCCGACCGTCGGGACGCACGCCTCGGGACTAAGACCGAGCTCGCTCATCGCCCACTCGCGGGCCCTGGCCGAGGGGTCGGCGATGCCGACCAGCGTCACCTCGGGCGTCCTCATCAACTGCCGCGCCCATTCCTTCCCGAAACCGCCAACACCCGCCTGCACGATCCGCACGAAGCACTCCTTCCGATGGTGACGGGCGATGACTTCGACATCAAGGACCGGCTGGCATGGTCCGGTGAATCGCGCCGATCGCCACCGGCCAGATACCCAGTGGGAACGCTGACCAGTACCAGTTTGGTACAGTAGCATGACCTGGTGCTGGCCGAGATTGGGGTACATGCTCACCCATGAGTACGACATTCGCCGAGACTGAAGCGAACCTCGCAGTGCCGCCGGCGGCGGGGTCGGGCTCGCCTCGTGCGGCGCGGGACGGGGGCGACCTTGCCACATCGGGGACCCCGATCTCCCGGTTGACCCGTATCGCCGGGCGGTACGAGGTCGATCTCGATGCGCCGCTCGGCGGTGGTGGCATGGCCCATGTCTATCACGGTCGGGACCTGCGGACCCGTCGTGATGTTGCGGTCAAGACGCTCGATCCGGCGTACGCCGGGGACGCCGAGGTCCGCGCCCGCTTCCGGCGAGAAGCGCGCCTGATGGCTTTCCTGGGACACCCCAATGTCATCCGGGTCTACGACTTTGTCGAGGACCTCGGCTCCTCCTGGGTGGTGCTGGAGTTTGTCGACGGTCCCAGCGTGCAGGAGGTGATGGCCGAGCGCGGTCCCTTCTCCCTGAATGAGATCGCGGCCGTGCTCGATCAGACGGCAGCCGCGCTTGCCCACCTGCATGCCCGGTCGCTCGTGCATCTGGCGGTAAGCCCCCAGAACCTCCTGACAACCAGCGACGGCCGGATCAAGCTGATCGATTTCGGCCTCGCCCAGCGAGCCGGTGAGATGCAGACCGCCAGCGACGGCGAGGAGTCGGGGAACGTCGCTTACCGCTCGCCGGAGCAGGTGTCCGGGGAGCCGGTCGGGGCGGCAACCGATGTCTACGCGCTGGGATGCATGGTCTACGAGATGCTGACCGGTCGCCCGCCCTTTCCTGAATCTGAGGGGACTGGCCCGGGCGACGTGGCACGCGCGCATCTCAATCAGTCGCCGCGGCCGCCATCGGTCGCCCGGCCGGACCTCCGGTTCCCTGAATGGGTCGATAGAGTCGTTCTCTGGGCGCTGGAGAAGGATCCGCAACGTCGCTATGGGGACGCGAACGCCTTCGCGCGCCTTTTCCGCTCGGGGGAAGAAGGTGAGACGGCCGGAGGGATCGTGGCGTCGGTTCCGCGCGTCATTGTTGGCGCCCCGGACCGATCCGTGGTTCCGGTTCGGCCCCGGGTGCCCGAGATGCACGGTCAGGGGACCGCGTCCGGGTTGCCGGCTCGGACCGGCGCCAGTCTCTATCGTGGGGGCGGGCGCCTGGCGCGGCACCTGGCCCGGCGACGCGGGTCGCTGTGGCGGATGACCATCGCGATCGGCATCGCCAACGTCGCGCTGGCGCTGCTCCTCTTCGCCACGCAGGGCCGTGTGCCCGGTTTTTTCGACCCGGCTCCGACGCTGCACACCGGGGATCGGGCGACAGTCGTTGCCCCGGCAGCCCTCGTCGATGCCCCGGGTGGCGCCGAAGTAGCGGCCGGCGACGAGATGGCAGGGAGACGGGTCGTCATCACGGGGGCAGGCGTCTCCGCCGGGGACCTGATCTGGTGGCCCGTCTCGTTCGTCACCGGCGGTCAGACGATTGACGGCTACGTCGCGGCCTCGGACCTGGAGGGTGGCGAGCGGGAGACGGGTCTCGATCGTCTGCGGGCCGCCCTCAACCTGGACTAGGACAACCGCCGTTGAACACGAGTGCACGCTGGCGGCGGTTCAATGACCCCACGGGCGATCAGTGAGCGAACTGGGCGCTGAGACCCCCGTCGATCATCAGCGGCGCGCCGTTGATGAAGGCGGCTTCGTCGGAGGCAACGAAGGCGATCAGGTTGGCGATATCAGCGGGGGTGCCGATCCGGCCGAGGGGATGCACCGCCCGCACCCGCGCCTCGGCCGCGATGGGATCCGATTGCTGGTCAAACCACTCCTGGACCAGCTGGGTGCGGGTCCAGCCGGGACAGATCGCGTTGACACGGATATTGTCCTTGCCGAGGTCGAGCGCGAGACTCCTGGTCATGCCGACGACCCCCGCCTTGGCGGCCGCGTATGGAAACATCCCGTCGATCGTCATAAAGGCGTGGATCGAGGCGATGTTGACGATCGCGCCGCCTCCAGCACGTCGCATCGCCGGAATGGCATACCTGGTACAGAGCCAGGCACCCTTGAGATCGATCGCAAAGACCCCGTCCCACTCCTGAGCAGTCATCGTGGCGGCGTCGAAGTAGGCGTTGACCCCGGCGTTGTTGACAAGGATGTCGAGCTGGCCGAACCGACCGAGCGTGCTGCTCGTTGCGGCCTCGATCTGCGTCTCGTCGGTGATGTCGCAGCGGACGAAGAGCGGCGTCCGGTCACCTCCAGCGAGCTGCTTCGCCAGATCCTGCCCCCTGGGCTCGTCGATGTCGAAGATCGCGACCTGAGCCCCCTCAGCGTGAAACTTCTCGACCGTCGCCCGGCCGATCCCCTGTGCGCCGCCAGTGACGATCGCAACTTTGCCCGATAGCCTCATCTCGCCACCTCATCCTACCCGGAGGTTCACGCTCGCCGCGCGGGCCAGCGCCATGTGGGAGCGCCATATGCCCGGGATTGGATCGTAGAGAGGAGACGACGCCCCTGTCAACGGTTCAACGTGCGGACTCGACCAACCTGGCGTGATCGCGCGGAGGACCAGTGGGCCCCAGCGCGGTTTCCGGGCGGGGACGTCACCTGATGACGGCTCGCTGGCCGTCGTGCGCTTTCGGGACCTGATGCGCTCGGCTCCGATCCGCCGCTCGTGAGAGACGCCGGTCGGGACACGCGGGGAGAACTATCGTGCCAGGAACGATGAAGGCCGTCCAGGCTCATGCCTGGGGTGGTCCGGAGGTGGTGCGATACGAAGATGCGCCACGGCCCGACGCCGCCGCCGGTGAGGTGCTGATCGAGGTCCGGGGTGCGGGGGTGGACCCCGTCGATTGGAAGACTCGGCAGGGGGTGGCCACCCCGAGCACGCTGACCCCGCCATTCCCGGTCCTCCTTGGTTGGGATGTCTCGGGGTCGTCGAGGAGGTTGGATCGGGCGTCGCCCGTTTCGCCCGGGGTGATGATGTCTTCGGGCTGGTGCCGTTCCCGGCGATCGGCGCCGCCCATGCGGAATACCTCACGGCCCTCGTGACCAACATCACCGCCAGGCCGGTCACGATCGATTGTCTCGTCGCCGCCGGCGTCCCATTGGCCGAGTTAGCCAGCTGGCAGGCGCTGATCGAGATTGCCGGGGTGCGGCGGGGCAGCGAGTGCTCATCCACCGGGCCGCCGGAGGCGTGGGGCATATCGCGGTGCGGCTGGCGATGTGGAAGGGCACGACGCTGATCGGGACGGCGTCGGCGGCGAACGCCGATCACGTCCGAGATCTGGGCGTCGACGAGATGATCGACGATCAGACGACCCGCTTCGATGAGGTGGTGGGAGTGGTCGATGTTGTCTTCGACACCGTCGGCGGGGAGACCCGCGAGCGGTGCTGGGACGTCCTCAGGCGTGGCGGACACCTCGTCTCGATCCTCGGGCAACCCGCGGCCGATAGTGCGCATGGCCGCGAGGTGCGGCCGAGCGGCGTCCTGGTTCGACCCGGTGCCGGCCGGCTGGCGGAGATCGCCCGTCTGATCGACGACGGTCACCTCCGGGTCACCGGTGAGACCGTTCTCCCCCTGCGTCGGGCGGCGAGGGCGCATGAGCTGAGTGAGACGGGTCACACCCGCGACAACATCGTCCTCCAGCCCGATCCTGCCGACCCGGCGGCTTCGCCGCGATGACCGTCCGGTTGGACTCATCTCCAAACCGTTTTCACACTTAGTGTCACATTGACAATTACTCGAACCGCTCCTATCATTACCCTGTTTTGAGAAGGTCAACGACGCACCAGAGGGTGGTGGTCGGACCTTCTACGACACACCCCGCGCGGGACGGACGACGTAGATTCGTCCCGGTGCGTTGGGATGGGAGGCTGGAGCCTCAGATGGTCACAACGATGACTCCGTCAGCCGTCGATACGCGCCGAGAGACGCCAACGTCGACCTGGCTGATCAACCCGCAGTTGGAGCCCGCGGCGTGTGTCCCCGAAGAAGGGGTTGGCGCCTACGACCGGCTTCGCGACTACGGCGTGACGCCTCTCCGGCAGGAGCGCATTCCCCGCGCCTATTTCAAAATGGACGCCGCCGAGCGAGATGCCCGCATCTGGGCCCTCCGCCGCCAGCTCGGGGAGCGGCTGGTGATCCTCGGTCACCACTACCAGCGGGACGAGGTGATCCAGTTCGCCGATTTCCGGGGCGATTCCTTCAAGCTTTCCCAGCAAGCGGCGACCCAGCACGAGGCCGAGCTGATTCTTTTCTGCGGCGTGCATTTCATGGCCGAGAGTGCCGACATCCTATCGGGCCCGGATCAGCGGGTGATCTTGCCGAATCTCGAAGCGGGCTGCTCGATGGCGGATATGGCGAAGGCGGAGGATGTCGAGGCCGCCTGGGCGGCTCTGGCCGAGCTTGGGGTTGGTGGCGTGGTGCCGATCACCTACATGAACTCGGCGGCGGCCCTCAAAGCCTTCTGCGGTCGCCATGGGGGCATCGTCTGTACCTCATCGAACGCCGGCCGCGTCTTCGATTGGGCGTTTGAGCAGGGCGACAAACTCTTCTTCTTCCCCGACGAGCACCTGGGACGCAACACCGGCGTCAAAAAGGGTATCCCGGCCGAGCAGATGGTCGTCTGGGACCCGTTCCTGCCGCTCGGCGGCAACTCGCCGGAGCAGCTGCGGGCGGCGAAGGTGATTCTGTGGAAGGGGTACTGCTCGGTCCATGCCCGCTTCAGCGTGGAGCAGATCGAGCGAGCGCGGGCCGATGATCCGGCGGTCCATGTGATCGTTCACCCGGAGTGCCGGCTCGAGGTCGTCCAGGCGGCCGATAGCGACGGCTCGACCGAGTTCATCATCGACACGATCCGCGACGCCCCGGCGGGAACGAGCTGGGCGGTTGGGACGGAGATCAACCTGGTCAATCGGCTCGCGACCGAGTGCCTGGACAAGCGGATCGTCTGTCTCGACCCCGTTATCTGTCCCTGCTCGACGATGTATCGGGTTCACCCCGCCTACCTGCTCTGGACGCTGGAGCATCTGGAGGAAGGGCGGGTGGTCAACCGGATCACCGTCGACCCCGAGACCGCACGCGACGCCCTGGTGGCCCTCGACCGGATGCTGGCCGTTCCGTAGCGCGTGCGACGGACCCTGTGCGATCGTCCCTATCTTGACAGCGGACCACCATCATGCGCGATTCTACGTTGCCCGGCGATAGACACAGGCGATGTCATCTGGTTTCGAGGCTTCGCTCGTTGCAGCGTGTCGCCTGATCTCGTCACCCCACTGATGTGGGAGGTGCCGCGGCGCAGTTGGGGCCTAGGGCGGACAGGAGCCGTGGCGTCCTAACGGCGACCGGGTAGTCGGCCATCCGGGCACGGCAAGCAACGCCCCTACTACAGACGTGGGTGGTCCGATCCTGGGCGTGCGCGAACCGTGCCACCCAGCACACCGGGCGCCCAGACGTTACCCCATCGCGGCGGGCCGATCGGGTCGAATGAGGGGGTAGCGGCACCGCCTCGGTGCGGTGGCTGAACGTGTCGTCATGCCACAGCCCCTCCCCGTAGGGGCGCTGCTTGTTGCGCCCGGGTCACCGACCGCCTTATCGGCGCGAGATCGTCGCCGGCGATTGACCGGCTGCACCCCCCGTGTCGCTGGGTGGGAAGTGATTGCGCCAAACATCGGGCGGAACGGCGCGCCAGGCGAGCCAGAGGAGGAGTGCCGCAATCGCAACATCGTCGAGCTGGCCGAGGACGGGGATGAAATCGGGGATCAGGTCGATCGGGTTGACGAGGTAGATGGCGAGCGCGGTCAGGAGCCACCGTGCCCGGCGCGGCGTCCGAGGGTCGGCGGCGAGGCGACGCAGGCGGCCCGGCAGCTCGACGACCCGCGTGCCCTGCTGCCGGAGAAACGTGGTCGCCCCGCGAAGACCGCGGTTTCCACCCTTCCCTCGGACCCAGAGCAAGCGCCAAACGATCGCGAGCAGTCCCAGCAGCACCACTCCGACCAGGGTGAGGTCCCGAATGCTCACGTGCCCTCCACCCTCTCACCCCGCTGATGGGCGGACGGCTGCCCTCCATGGCTCGGCCATCCGCCGTGGCGGAACCGCTACTAACGCGGTCTCTGCTGGACGCGGTATAACCATACCCGGTTGCGGCTACGGCCGCGCGACCGGGGCTCCGCATCCTGGGTGACGCCGGCAATCGGCCGGTCTCTTCGCTGGCCAGGGAGGTGCGCGAACGTCGGGATGGGACAATAACGAGGCGGGCTGGCCAGCGTGGCATGCGTGACAGCTGATGGAATGATCGGAGGCACAGGGTTGGAGCATGGAGTGATAGCGGCTGATTTCGAGCTCTACGGCGCGGGAGGAGTACGCACACGGCTCAGCGATCTGCGGCCGGCGAAGCGCGCGTTGTTGATCTTTTACCCGAAGGACATGACCTCCGGCTGAACCGATCAGCTCTCCGCCGTGAGCGGAGCGATCGATCAGTTTCGCGCGGTCGACACCGAACCCTTCGGGGTGAACCCGGGCGACGCCGCCAGTCACCAGGCCTTCATTGATGCGCTGACCCTGCCGTTCGACCTGCTGGTCGATGAAGGCAGCCGGGTGGCGCAGTGCTACGGCGCCCTCAGGCCCGACGGCTCCGGAATCGCTCGCACGGTCGTCGTCGTGGGCAAAGATGGCACGGTCATCTACCGGCAGACGGGTGCCCCGCCACCGGCCGAGATTCTCGCCGCGATCCGCGCCGCCGGAGACGAGGAGCGCGGCGATCGACCGACGGAGTCGGGGCGCGAGGTCGGAGGGGGTTAGGAGACGTCACCTGGCTTGGCAGCGGTTGACCGCGTTGATCCGGCGGCGGGATCGATCGCCGGTGCCTCCACGCTGTCGAGCCAGTAGGGGCGAAGGCCGAAGGAGGCGTAGATTGCCTCCTCCTCGCGCCTGCTGAACGGGGTATCGAGGGCATACGCTGGCGCGCGGTGGAGTGCTTCCTGGCTGACCTGGAGGCGCAGCGGCACCGACGACGGATCGAGATCGTCAGCGGGGACCGCCACATAATGCCGTCCGATGCCGAGCACGCCACCGTAGGCGACGACGATGTAGCGGAGCATCGGGGAGACGCCGGTTGTCTGGTCGATGAGGACCTCCTCGACCTGCCCGCTCGCCACGCCGTGCCGGTCGACGACCATGCGCTCGCAGAGCTGATGCTGACCCGCTCCTGAGCTCTCGTCGCACCCACGGACCAGGGGCGCGACGACATCCCTGACGACGACATCGCCACTGATCAACTCCTCGGGTGACGCCGCGAGCAGCGCTTCTGCTTGAGCCAGAAAGCTTGCCTCGGTCTCGGCGATGCCGATATAGACGGCGTCGTGATCGGCGAAGATACTTCGCGCCTCCTGGAAGGTAGTTGCACTGGCCGCGGTGACTGCCACCAGGGCCGCTCCGGCGGCCAGCCGGTGCTCGAGATAGGTCGCTTCCTCGGGCTGGTAGCCAAACTCCTCGAAGGTCCGGATCAGCCCGCCGCTACTGAGATCGGTGGTCGCCATCGTCGTGGCAACGTAGGTCGCCTCATCGGGGGACGGTGCCTGATCCCGGGCTCGCTCGTCATCGCCAGGTCGCATACCCGCGAGGGCTGCCCCGATCGGCCCGGCCACCAGGAATGTGCCGCGTTCGGGGACGATCAGCGACGCCAGACCCTGGAGCCAGCCACCGACGGCGTCGAGCGCGCTGGCCACCACCGACCGGGCGACCGCGCCGTGGCGGTCCGCCGTCTCCTCACGCTCTGCCAGGGTATCGCGCACCAGGAGAGAGATGCGATCCGGGGGATAGTCGGCTTTGCGAAGCGCGACCAATGCCTGCTCGGCATCGATCGTATCTTCAAACATGCCCAAGACCGTCTGGCGGGTTTCCTGGCCGGGCGTCGGCTCCGGCTGAGCGGGAGGGGCAGCGGACATGAATCGTCTCCTGTCGTCGATGATTGAGGTCAAGTGCGAGGACCGGCACCCGTGAACGTGGTCGATCGCCTATGAGCTGGGCTGGGTTTCGGGCGACTCCCGCTCGGGGCGTCCGGTGGCGGCGCCAGCCCGGTCGACAGAGCTGCCAGTGCTGCCTTCCAGACCATACGCCGTGCCACCGGTATGGGGGATCAGTTGAGGTCGACCCGTCAGCGTGGCGGCGACGTTCGCCCCAGTGATGCCGGTGTCGACCGCTTCGGCCCGGTTGCGAAGGAGATCCTGGACCATCACCTGGACCGCGGCCGCAACGGGAATGGCGAGCACCGCGCCGATTGGTCCCATCAGTGTCCCGCCGATCAGCACCGCCAGGACGACTGAGAGCGGGGTCAGACCGACGGCATTCCGCATCACCCGGGGCACGAGCACCGACCCTTCGAGTTGCTGTAAGACAAGCACGAAACCAGCGACAATCAGCGCCTTTTCCCAGGAGACTGTCAGTGCCACGAGCGCCGCGGTAGCGCCACCGAGCACCGGACCAATGAAGGGAATCAGCTCGGTGAGACCCGCCCAGATGCCGAGCAGAAACCAGAATGGCAAGCCGAGCACGAAATAGGTAAGGGTCGACAGGACGCCGATGATCAGCATCAGCAGCAGCTGTCCGCGAGCCCAGCCGCCGAGCTTGCCCTCGATCTCGTCCCAGAGCCCATGGGCACGGTCCCGCTTGTCAATCGGAAAGAGCCCCAGCACGACGCGTTTGATCAACGCTTTCTCGGTCATCCAGTAGAAGGCGACGATCAGGACCGAGACGATGGTGAGGATGAACCCAAAGACCGAGGTGACCAATCCAATCGCCTGGTTCGCCTTGATCGGCGGGTTTGACTGGAGGTCGGTATACAGTTTATTGGCGCGGTCGATCGTTCGGATGCCGACGGTGCTGACGAACCGGTTGCTACTCACGGCGGCCTGCGTCTTAAAGGTCGCGAGATAGTCCGGAATCTGGTTGTAGAGCTCGGTCGACTGGGTGATGATCTGGGGGACGATCAGGTACAGCCCGACCGCCAGGACGGCGATGATCGCTGCATAGATCGCCAGGATGGATTGACCGCGGCTAAAGCCGCGGCGCCGGAGCCGGAAGATCAGCGGCTCGATGGCGGCGGCCAGCAGAATGCCAACAATCAAGAGCAGCACAATGGAACGAATCTGGATGACGAGCCAGACCATGCCGATGACGAAGAGCACCGCGAGCGTGTTCACCATGACGCGGATCGGTGTCATGCCAGCATAGACCTGAACTGGCCCGCGAGCAGGCTCGGGCGTCGTCACCGATGCGCTCGACGCGCGAAGTCGGGACCGCGCCTGAGATCCCTGACACACGATGAGCGCAAAGACGACGGGATCACGCTGCTCTTCTCCCGATCTGAACCGGTCGCGGGCCAGTCGCGTCACTGCCCCGGATCATGTGGCGGGCGTGGTCGCACTGCTCCACCGCGCCCGAAGTGTCGCATGTGACGTGCCCACTCGCCTCGACGGAGTCGAGGAGCGACACTCCAGCATCAGCCGGCCCACTATCCGACCCCTCGTCACGGGCCCGGTGCGGGTCGATCATTGTCCGCTGAGCCGTTCCAGGGGCAGGAGCCGGACGGGCGGCCGCGCGGTCATGGGGTCGATGCCGGATCGAGGGATCGCGCCCCGGTGGTGGAGCAGGGCCGCGATCGGACGGGTACAGAAGCAGCCCTGGCAGACGCCCATTCCAGCGCGCGTCCTCCGCTTGACGTCGTTGATGCTCCGCGCCCCCGCCTCGATCGCATCGAGGATCACCGCGGTCGAGACCTCCTCGCAGCGGCAAAGGAACTCCGCGGCGCCACGCTCGACGCTGGTTCCCCACTGAGCGCTCATCGCACTCACTGGTGACGAGATCGTCGACCGGTGATCTGAGGCTGCCCCATCCACGTCGTGTTCCGTAGATGTCGCGGCACGAGCGGCGGCCAGACCGGCATCGTCCGCGTCGATCAGACCGAGGGAGGCGGCGGCCCCAAGCCCAGTCGCGCGCCCGCGGGCCAGCGCCGTCGCCATGTCGGTCACTCCGGCCGCGTCACCGGTGACGAAGAGGCCGGGGACGGTCGTTTCGCCGCCCGCGCCGTGGACCACGAGATAGCTGTCTACCTCTGCTCGCCACGACATCTCAGCGCCGGCCAGTCGCGCCAGATCGGCGTCGGGCTGCCGGCCCACGGCAACGACAACAATGTCCGCCTCGACCGGCTCACCGTCGATCAGGACCCGGTCGACACCGGAGTCTCCCTTGGCGAGGAGGGGTACACCGGGTTCTCCGATTGGGACGATCGCCACCGTCTCCCCACCCGCGGCCGCGATATCCGCCGCGATCTCGGCCGGCGGTGATCCGTTCCCGAGGATGACAAAGCGCCGGCCGGGGCGGACGCGATAGTGATTCAGGAGGAGCTGCACGGCCCGGGCAGAGAAGACGCCCGGTAACGATCCCCCGGGAAATGGATAGGGACGATCGGTGGAGCCGGTCGCCAGGATGACCCGGTCGACGTCCAGCTCGGCTGGCGCGCCCGCGCCAAAGAGCGCCAACCGGTTCCCCGCGAAGAGCGCCCAGGCCGTCATACCTGGCCAGAGCAGCACCCCAGCTTCCCCGGCGGCGGCGATCAAGTGCCGGGTCAGGTTCGCCGGATCGACGATGGTGCCGTCCGTGGTGGCCACCGGCGCCCGTTGGTAACGGAGGCGGCCGCCGAGGCCCGGTTGCTCGTCGATCACGATCGTCTCCGCGCCCGTCGAGGCGACGGCGAGCGCGGCGCTGAGCCCGGCGGGGCCGCCTCCGACAATGGCCACCCGCGATCGGGTCATCGGGCGTCTCCCGGGTTGGCGAGCTCATGCCTCTCCGAGATGTCGTCGTCGAGCCCATGCTGGGTCTGCACGACCATCCCCGGCTCGACCGGCGTGATGCAGGTGCGGACGTTTGGCCGGCCGTCGACGATCATCAGGCAATCGGTACAACGCCCGACCATGCAGTAGCCACCGCGAGCCTCGCCGGTGTGGGGCATCGTCCGAAAGACGCGAAGGCCCGCCGCGAGAAGGGCGACTGCGATCGGCTCGCCCGGTCGAGACATGACGGCTCTGCCATCAACGTGGAAGAGTATTGAAGGCTCCGGTGATGACACTTCATTGGCTGGGTCCCCTCTGGGCTCCATCCGTTCGGCCATGGTCAGTCTCGCGTCCTCTGCTGTGAGCCGTATTGGTTCCGCGCGCCACGGTGAAGCGACGCAGATGATGGCATCGTGGGCGAAACCGGTCAACGGGCTTGCCCTGGTCCAGACAGCTCTATCTCGCCCGAAGGCCACAGGGTGGCCGTCTGCCCTCTGCTATGCTACCCGGGCTGCATTGGGGTGGTCGGAGATCGCTTTGAGATCGGCTCCACGGCGACGATGGTGGAACCAGTGATACGGGAGGCCAGCGATATGGTAGGCGGAATGGTCGAGGCGACGCGGGTCGGTCAGAATGGGCATGCGCGGGAGCACGCCGTGGCGGATGCCGCCACGCTGGAGCAGGACGCGCTTGAGCATGTCTGGATCCATGCCGCCTCCTGGGCGGATGTCTCGGACGAGTACGGTCTGCGTATCTTTGAGCGGGGCCAGGGGTCGACGCTCTGGGATGTTCAGGGCCGAGAATACCTCGACGGGCTGTCCGGGCTCTGGGTCGTTAATGCCGGGCACGGTCGAACCGAGATCGGCGAAGCGATGGCCGAGCAGGCTGGCAAGCTGGCCTATGCCTCGTCGGCGACCTTCACGACCAGCCCCGCGGTTCGCCTGGCCGACAAGCTCGCGCAGATCACACCGGGCGATCTCGACCGCGTCTACTTTTGCTCTGGCGGCTCCGAGGCGGTCGAGACCGCGCTGAAGATCGCCAAGCAGGTCCAGGCGATGCGCGGCTTCCCGCGCCGCTACAAGATCATCGCTCGCCGCGGTTCCTACCATGGCATGACGATGGGGGCAATGAGCCTGACCGCGATGCGGAACGAGGCCTACTTCGGCCCGTTCATGTATGGCGTCTCCCATGTCCCGCATCCCAACCGCTATCGCTCCGATTTTGGGGTCGAGGGCGAGCAGGCCGACATCATGGCGGCCCGCTACGTCGAGCAAGAGATCGAGAACCAGGGACCGGAAACGGTCGCCGCGGTGATTGGTGAGCCGATCTCCACTGCCGCCGGCGTGCATGTGCCGTCGCCGGTCTACTGGCAGATGCTGCGGGATATCTGCGACCGCCACGGCGTGCTGCTGATCGCCGACGAGGTGATCAATGGGTTTGGCCGCTCGGGCAAGATGTTCGCGACCGAGCACTTCGGAATCGTCCCCGACATCATGACGATGGCGAAGGGGCTCTCCTCCGGCTATGCGCCGATCGCCGCGGCGGTCGTTCGGCAGTCGGTCTTTGACAGCTTCAAGGAGCAGAAGACGGTGGCGATGGGCCACCTGCTCACCTTCGGCGGGCACCCGGTCGCGGCGGCGGCAGCTCTGAAGAACATCGAGATCTTCGAGCAGGAGAACCTGGTCGAGCAGAGCGCGGAGAAGGGCGCCTACCTGATGGAGCGGCTCGAAGAGCTGCGGGCCCATCCCACGGTCGGCGATGTTCGTGGTCTCGGTCTGATGTGCGCCGTCGACCTGGTTAAGGACAAGGAGACCAAGGCGAGGTTCGGCAAGGACTCCTCCTTTGCGTCCCGCCTCAATCACCTGTCGCTGGAGCGCGGCTTCATCTCCCGAGTCTACGACGTGATGCACTTCGCGCCGCCCCTGGTCGTCACCCGCGACGAGATCGACCGGATGGTGACGATCACCGACGAGATTCTCACCATCGTCGAGGGCGAGTTCGCCGCCGACATCTCGGCCTAGCACACACCTCTCTCGATGTGGTCCCTCCGCACACGCGTGCGGAGAGACCACATCGAGCCGGTCGTTCTCCCTCGTTGACACGGCGTCCGTTCTTCGGCATGCTGCCCGCTCCAGGCAGTGGTTCGGAGGCGATCGCGAAGGAGGGCAGATCATGGCATCCGTCCGCGCAATGGAACGACGCCGGGGACGATCGATCGGACTTCTGGCGATCCTCCTGCTGGCCTTCGGTCCGATCCCGGGAAGCGCCGGAGTGTCGGCTCAGGCCGCGACCGTTCTGACGGAGGGGACGCCGCGGCAGGCTGAGGTTTCCGCGGCGGGACTCGATGTTGCCTTCGCGTTCGTGCAATCACGGGTCGATCGCGGACTGTTCCCCGGTGCCGTGGTGCTCGTGGCCCGGCATGGCATCGTGGTCGGCAGTCGCGCATTCGGCGTCATGGAGCGCGGCTCGTCTGAGCCGATGACCACGGACGCCATCTTCGATCAAGAATCGATCACCAAAGTGCTCAGCACCGCCCCGGTCGTGCTGGCCTTGGTCGAGGATGGCACCCTGGCGCTGAACGACCCCGTTGCCAGGTATCTCCCCGACTTTGCGGTTAACGGCAAAGAAGCGATCACGATTCGCGAGATGCTCGCCTACTCGGCGGGTCTACCCGGGGATGCCCAATCTCTGGAGAACCCCGACGATGCCGCGGTCTGGAAGGAGATGGCCGAGACGCCGTTGGAGTACCAGCCGAGGACGATGGTCGAATACAGTGACCTCACCTACCGGCTTCTCGGCCGGGTCATCGAAGCCGCCACGGGCAGATCGCTGGCGGACGTGGCCCGCGAGAAGATCTGGGCACCGCTCGGGATGACCGACACGATGTACAACCCACCAGCCTCGCTGACGCCGCGCATCGCGGGAACCGGCTACTCGGAGTTTCGCGGACGAACGATGCGCGGTGAGGTTGCCGACGAGCAGGACTATGCTCTTGGCGGCGTCGCTGGCTGCGACGGCGTCTTCAGCTCGGCGCGAGACCTGGCGATCCTGGGTCAGACGATGCTCAATGGTGGCAGCTATGGTGACGCGTCGGTCCTCTCGGCAGACACCGTCGTGGCGATGACCGCCAACCAAACACCGTGGGTCGATGCGGCGACGACTGACACCGATCCGCTCGCCAACCTGCTCTTCACCCCCAAGGGCTATGGCTGGGAGCTTGCGACGCCGCGCTTTTCCCATGGGGGCACGAAGCTGACGGAACACGCCTATGGCAAAGCGGGCGGCGCGGGCACCTTTATGTGGGTGGACCCGGCGACCGACCTGGTAGCGGTCTACCTGACGAACCATGGTCTGCCGGTGCCGTTCGACGAGGCGGGGTGGAACGACATGCTCGACCGGATCGCCCCCGACCAGTTCTTCAATCTCGTCGCGACCGCGCTCGACCCCGTTCCCGTGCCGCCAGCCGGTGGGACGCCGCCCGGTGGAACGCCCGCAACGGGCGAGGCGACGCCGGTTGCCGCTCTGGCGGACCGTTTCCGTCACGCCTAGCTCCTGCCAGGAAGGACCGATGCCCGACCGGCTCCTCTTCGTGTCGAGCAACCCCGGCAAGGTTCGCGAGGTCGAGGCGATGCTTGGTGCTCCGGTCGAGCAGCTGGATCTCGATCTTCCTGAGATCCAGGCCCTGGAGGTTGACACGGTTGCGCGTCACAAGGCGTTGACCGCCTTCGCGCGGGCGGGACGACCGGTCGTGGTTGAGGACACCGGGCTCTACATCGATGCGTTGCGCGGCTTACCCGGCGCCCTGGTTCGCTGGTTCCTCGCCACCATCGGTCCGGCCGGGGTCTGCAATCTAATCCCCGCGGGCGCCGACCGCTCGGCCCGAGCCCGGACGGTTGTCGCCTACTGCGACGGTGACACTGTTGAGCTCTTCAGCGGCGAGACGCGAGGGGTGATCGTCCCGGCGCCCGCTGGTGGGGGTGGGTTCGGCTGGGACCCGATCTTTCGGCCCCTCGGCGCGACGGGAACGTTTGCGGAGATGGATATCGCGGAAAAGTCTGTCTACTCGATGCGCCGCCAAGCCGTGGAGCGGCTCCGAGAGCGGCTGCTGTCCTGATTGCCGGGCGCACCGTCACTTCCACCCCGTTCAACGTTCCCTGATGTCCCGATTGCCTGCCAAGGCCAGGCGCGTGGGCGACGCCGCGAAGGCGGAAGGCGGTCGTTCGCCCGCGGCGGAGTCGACCTCGGTCAGCGACGACCGACAGCTCCGTGTCGGCTCAGAAGTGGTGTTGGAGATTGGCGAACCGATCCAGCACGAGCAGCGTTCCGGATGCCCCGGCGGACGCGATCTCGTCATGCTCCAGACGCCAGGTCAGGTCGTGTGGCAGAAAGACGGCGTTCAGACCGGCGGCGAGCGCCGGATTGATATCGGAACGGGGCGCATTGCCGATCATCCAGGTCGTCTCCGGGCGACTCCCCAGCTCCACGACCACCGTCCGATAGACCGCGGTGTCTTTCTCGGGGACGATGAACGTGCGGTCGAAGTAGCCAGCAAGCCCGCTCCGTTCGATCTTGAGTCGCTGCTCCTGGTCGTGCCCTTTGGTCAGGAGTGCTACCTCGTGACGGGCGGCCAGCAGCGCCAATGTCTCCTCGACCCCGGCGATCAATTCCATTGGGTGACTGAGGATCCGCTCGGCGAATCCCATGACGGTCGCCAGCTCGGTCTCGTCGAGATTCCGATGGTGCAGATGCTCGTAGCATTCCCGCAGGCTGCGGCCGAACATTGGCGCTCCGTAGCCGTGCCCCGCGATGTTCGCCCGCTGAATCTCGTCCAGGTACGCGCGGACCTCGACCGACGACAGGGTTGAGTGCCCGAGATAGGCGATGAAATCGTTGATCGCCCGCTCGAAGTAGACGTTGTTCTCCCAGAGGGTGTCATCGCCATCGAAGATCAGGGTCTGACGAGCATCGGTCGCCAGATGCGGGTATTGACTGCTCACGCGTATGGGGTATCTCCGTCTTCTTGGAACAATGTCAGGCTAGCTGTATGGTGCGCGGCGCGTCAGTCGCCAGCCCCGCGATTGGGCCAGAGCGGGTCGCGCCAACGGCGACGACGTCGTCGGGTCTCCCGAGTCGCGTCGCCCCAATGGTCGCGAGGCGGGTGGGGAGGCGGGCATGCCATGCGCCCCTACCACCGTGGGCGTGGCGGCGTAGCGCGCCGTTAGACCCCCCGCCGGGTAGCCAGCCGACCACGCCGGACTGTGAGATCGTGGTCCGAAGGCGGCAGGAGCGCCAAATTTTCTGCCCAGCGCCGATCGGACCGCCAGCCACGCCGCCCACCGTCACGCTCGGCGGTAGGGGCGCATGGCATGCGCCCTGGTGCGGGACCGCTACGAGGCGATCAGCACACCGGAGAGGGCAGACAGCCAGAGATCGCTCGACATCGCTCGGGGTGACCGGGCGAGATTGGACCTTGGGCCGGCGCCTGGAGTCAAACCGCGGGAAGCAGCAACTGAGCACCGGCCCGGCATGCGTGCTCGTCAGGTCCTCCTAATCACGGAGAGTGCCACACACGCCCTCGTGTCGCTCATCAGCGAGTCTCACATCGAATCGGCGCGACCTGGTCCACGGCCCGCATCACATGGACCGCGAAGGCCGTCGAAGGGGCAGCCGCGCCGGTGATCGGGCCGAGGTCACGAGATGTGTCGTGTTCGTGGCCCCGCGGAGGGGTCGCGTAGCGTCCCCCGAGGTATGTTCGGTGTCACCGCTATCGGACAGCGCGCATTACCCGCGTCAGGCGGCGATGTCGTAGCCCGCTTCCTCGATGCCGGCCCGAAGGTCGGCGTCGCTGACCGAGCCGTCATGCTGGACGGTCACGAGCTTGGTCTTGAGATCGACACCGACATTCTGGATGCCGGGAAGCTTGCCCAGTTCGTCGGTGATCGCCCGGATGCAGTGGTCGCAGCTGACAGCGGGGACGCGGTAGATCTGTTCAATCATTGGGATGAGTCCTTCGCTTCCTGGCCCTGCCCTGGGACCGTCGATGAGACCGAAAGTGTAGCAGAGCCGTCGGCATCGCCACTCCCCGAAGGCCCGATGAACCGGCCTTCCTCGTAGATCCGCCGCACGATCTCCTCGATCTTTGGCTCCTCAATGGCGACATCGAGCAGTTGATGACTCGCGGCGATCTCGGCGATCAGGTTGGAGGCGGAGATGGCGTCGCGTTCAAAGCGGAGCCACCGGCGGGGACCGTCCTGTTTGATAAGGGTGGCATGGACCGGCGCGGCGAATGTTTCTCCTGCCCCATCGTCAGCGTCGAGATCGACCACGAGGGTGCGATGGGTGCCGAAGCGGCGGCGCAGATCGTCGACGCCGCCGTCGTAGAGCAGGCGGCCGTGGTCGATCACCAGCATGCGGCGGCACAGGTGCTCGATGTCGGCCAGGTCGTGGGTGGCGAGCAGCATCGTCACGCCCCGCTCGCGGTTGACGTGGAGCAGAAAGTCGCGGACGCGGGCCTTGGCGACCACATCGAGCCCGATCGTCGGTTCATCGAGGTAGAGCAGCGGTGGGTCGTGCAGCACCGCGGCGGCGAGATCGCCGCGCATCCGCGCTCCTCAGGCGTCCGGCGACGTGCTCGCGGCGGGCGCGGTATGGTACCCGCTGCCGGAGAATCGGTCGACTCGCGGCGGTGCCCTGCCCCCGGTAGACCGTGGTTGGGGGAAAGACCGCTCCACTAATGACGACATTGAAAAGACAAAGGAGCCGAGCGCGTGGTGGTCCAGACAGAGCAGCAGCCGGTCGACACGGACATCCTGACGCGGGACCGGGTCGCCATTGAGGACACCTGGGACCTGACGACCATTTTCGCCGACGATGCGGCCTGGAATGACGAGGCCGCCCGCCTCCGCGGGCAGGTCGCGACGGTGGTGGTCCGGCGCGGATCGCTGGCCGCGTCAGCTGATGCGCTGCGGGGGGCGCTGGACGACGCGATGGCCGCTCGTCTGATGATCGAGCGGCTGGCGGTCTATGCGAGCCTGCGACGGGACGAGGACACCGGCGACAGCGATGCAATGGCGCGCTACCAGCGCGCGGTCTCACTGGCGACCGAGGCTGGCGAGGCGCTGGCCTTCGTCGAGCCGGAGCTCCTGGCACTGCCCGAAGATCAGCTCGTGGCCCTCGTGGCCAACCCGGTCCTGGCGCCCTACCGGCACCTGCTCGACGATCTCCGCCGCCGCCGCCCCCATGTTCGCTCGGTCGAGGTGGAAGAGGTGCTGGCTCAGGGCGCCGAGGTGACGCGCGCTCCGCACGATGCCTTTACCGCCCTCGATAATGCCGATCTGGAGTACGGCAAGGTGCGTGACGAGTCGGGGATCGAGGTAACGCTCACCAAGGGCCGGGTTTCCGTGCTGCTGCGGTCGAAGGATCGATCCGTGCGTCGGGCCGCGCACGAGACGTTCAGCCGCGCCTATCTGGCGCATCGAAACACGCTGGCCGCGCTTCATGGCGCATCGGTCCGCAAGGATGTCTATGAGGCGCGGGTGCGGCACTACCCATCGGCGCGATCTGAAGCCCTCTTTGCCGACAATATCCCGGAGAGCGTGTACGACACCCTGCTGACCGAGGTGCGCGGCGCACGACCGGTGCTGGAGCGCGCGCTGCGCCTTCGCCAGCGGGTATTGGGGATCGATCACCTTGCCGTGTACGACCTGTCGGTCCCGCTGTCTCCGGAGCCAGAGCGCCTCTACACCTATCGCGAGGCGGTCGAGATCGTGCTGGGTGGGCTCTCGCTCCTGGGCGATCGGTATGTCAGCGATCTGCGGGCGGGCTTCGACGCCCGGTGGGTCGATGTCTACGAGACCAAAGGCAAACGCTCCGGGGCCTATTCGTCCGGCGCCTTTGGCTCGCCACCGGTGATCCTGATGAACTGGAATGGGACGATCAGCGATGTGTTCACCCTGGCCCACGAGGCGGGTCACGCGATGCACAGCCACTATGCCGACGAGACCCAGGCGTACCATGACGCTGGCTACTCCATCTTTCTGGCGGAGATCGCTTCGACCGTGAACGAGGTGCTGCTCGGCTGGCATCTGCTCGATCAGACGCCGGCCGAGGATCGTCTTGGCCGGTTCGCGTTGCTGAACCGGTTCGCCGACACCTTCTTCGGGACGGTCGTCCGGCAGTCGATGTTCGCCGACTTCGAGCAGCAGACGCACGCCGCCGTCGAGGCGGGGCAGCCGCTGACGCTCGCGGCGCTGAACGACATCTATGGCGAGCTTTACGATCTCTACACGCCAGGGGTTGCCGTCGACGACTCGGTGCGGGTCCAGTGGGGACGCGTCCCGCACTTCTACCGCGCGTTCTACGTCTACCAGTATGCGACCGGTCTCTCGGCCGCGATCGCGATCGCCCGCACGCTCCGCGACGAGGGGCCACCAGCCCAACAGCGTTACCTGGAGATGCTCGGCGCCGGCGGCTCCGATTACTCGCTGGCGACGCTTCAGCGCGGCGGCGTCGACCTCACCTCGCCGGAGCCCGTGCGGGCGGGTCTGGCGGAGTACGAGCGGGTAATCGCGGAGATGGAGCAGATCGCCGAGGACGGAACGCTTGACGCGGCGCCCTCCCGCTAGCCGCCCGCGCCGGGTGGTCAGGAGATGCGGGGGATGGTTGCGATCTGGGAAGCCGCCAGGCGGAAGCGCTGAGCAGGCTGGAGGATGAGCAATATCTGGACGACGACGGAGATGTCTCGGTGCCGTGGCTCGACGCCTCAGGCGCGCTGTTGAGGACGAAATCTGGGGCCACGGGACGGCAGCACGCGGGTGACGGGCGGGAGCAGGGGGCGCTCGTGTGGTTCGGACATAACGGCGTGACTGATCGGGCTCGACACGCTGATCGAGTGGGACCGAGAAGGGAGGCGGATCGGTGCCATTACCGCGCTGGGTGGCGCAAGCCAATCGCCGGGGGCTGAACCGTATCGCCGGGCGGTTCGCCGGTCAGGTGCCGCCGTTCGCCCTTATCCGGCACCAGGGCCGGCGCTCCGGTGCGGAATACCGCACGCCGGTGATGGCGTTCGCGGCGGGACAGCGGTTCGTCGTCGCTCTGACCTATGGAGCAGAGGCGGATTGGGTCAGGAATGTGCGAGCCGCGGCTGGCGGGACGCTGATCCGTCGTGGCCGGCCGATCGAGGTCAAAGCACCCCGGCTGGTGGGGGCCGCCGAGGGTCTGCCGATGATCCCCGCGGCGATCCGCCCCATCCTTCGACTGACCCGGGTGGGCGAGTTCCTGGTCCTGGACCGGGTGTCGACCACCCCGGGTAATGGGTAGATGCGCCAGATCGCTGAGAGTTGACCTCCACAATGGATGAGCGAGCGAGCGAGCGAATTCAGGGCTTTGGCACCTCGATCTTTACCGAGATGAGCCAGCTTGCCGCCCGACACGGGGCGGTCAACCTCGGGCAGGGGTTCCCCGATTTCGCGGGTCCCGATCTGGTGAAGCAGGCGGCGAAGGCCGCAATCGACGCCGATCACAATCAGTACGCCCCGGCCCGCGGCACCGCCAGGCTCAGGGGGGCGATCGCCGCCATGTGGGAGCGCGACCATGGCCGGGCGATCGATCCCGACACCGAGATCACCGTTACCAGTGGCGCGACCGAGGCGATCTTCGATGCGCTGCAGGCGTTTCTCGGTCCGGGTGATGAGGTCGTCGTCTTTGAGCCGTTCTACGATGCCTATCTCCCGAGCGTGCTGCTGGCGGGGGCGACCCTGCGCCCGGTGACGCTCAGCCCGCCCGGTTGGACCTTCGACCCGGACGAGCTGCGCGCGGCATTCGGTGCCCGGACGCGCGTGCTGTTGCTCAATACCCCCCACAACCCGACGGGCAAGGTCTTTACCGATCAGGAGCTGCACCTGGTTGCCGCGCTGTGCCAGGAGTACGACGTCGTCGCGATCACCGACGAGGTCTACGATCGGATTCTCTACGACGACGCGGTCCACCTGCCGCTGGCGACCCTTCCTGGCATGTGGGAGCGGACGCTGACGGTCAATTCGACCGGCAAGACCTTCTCGATGACCGGCTGGAAGGTCGGCTACGCGATCGGTCCGGCGCCGCTCAACCTGGCGCTGGCGGCGGTCCACCAGTTCGTCACCTTCGCCACCGCGACGCCGTTTCAAGAGGCGATGGCGACCGCGCTGGAGTTGGCCGCGACGGACGGGTACTACGATCAGCTGCGAATGGACTACGCGGTGCGGCGGGATCTGTTGCGGACCGCCCTTGAAGCGAACGGCCTGCCGACGCTGCCAATCGGCGGCAGCTATTTCCTGATGGCCGACATCGGGGCGCTCGGTTTTCCGGACGATGTCGCGTTCTGCCGTTATCTCACCATCGAGGTCGGCGTCGCCGCGGTTCCGCCCTCCGCCTTCTATCTTGATCCCGCGCGGGCCCCGCTGCTGGCCCGCTTCTGCTTTGCCAAGCGCGAGCAGACGCTGCGGGCGGCGGCGGAGCGGCTTGGCAAAGGGCTGCTTCGGCCGGCCCGCGTCCCTTAGACCGAGCTCAGACCTGAGGGTTCAAACCCGGGTTTGGATCGAACGGGATGCGCGGCCCATGCCGTAGAACGAGCCGGCGCCAAGGCCGATCGCGCCGCCGATCATAGCGGTGCCGAGCGTGATCGCGTTGCTCCCCCCCATCTGGCCGAGGCTCGGTCCAAAGATCCACCCGATGGCTGCCCCGGCGACGAGTCCGACCGCCACACCGGCGGCCGCTCCCCGCTCGGCCGCGGCGGCGTTCGCCCGCTCGGCGTCGGTGTCGTCGAGACCGGACTCCAGCGCGATGCCGTAGACGCTCCCGAGGACCACGCCGTAGACGAGATGGAGCAGCAGGTTGCCGATCACCGGCAAGGGACCGGCATGGATGTCGCGACCGAAGAGACCGCCACCCATGATCGGGAGGAAGACGATCATCGAGAAGATCCACGGCACGAGCGAGAAGAGCGCCCCTTTTTGCCAGCCGGGTCCGCCGATCATCGGCTCGACGAAGCGGCCGTAGATCAATCCGAGCACGAGCCCCATCAGCAGATTGAGTGCGATCGCCAGAATGACGCTGTTGACGGTCGTGTCGGTCATGGTGTTGTGGGTCAGCGCCCAGAGCCAGCGGCTGAATTGATTGCCATCCGCATGACCAAGAACCCGGGCGAGACCAAACGCGATCGCGACGACGACCGTCATCGCAAAGGTGGCGGCGAAACCGCTGAGCACGCCATCGCGCAGCCAGTCGTCGCGCCGGATCTCATGGCGCGTTCGGGTGTGCAGGCGGAGGCTACCCTGAGAATGGAGTTCCATGACCGATCTCCTTATCGTCGCCCCAGCGGCCGCCGACACGGCAGCTCTTGCCTGAATCTACGAGCGCGGACCAGCATGGGTTTCATCATGACAGGTAACTTCCCGTTTTTCCCGTTCGTGACAAAGATCACTCGACGTTGTGACGAAAATCACGAGGTGAGTGGTACGACTGGCGGCAGAGACTGTTGCCAGGTCTGATGTCTGCTGGTCGTTGCCACGTCCAACCCCGTTCGGCATAGTGCCGTGCGTCCACCGCGCGCCGATGGCAGAGGATGAGCGCGCATGCGATCTTGACGGGCGAAGGGCGGGACGATCGGGGGAGGATGTCGTGACGGCGTATCGATCATGATGGGGGTGCCCGGCGTGGTCAATCCTCCGGTCGGTGCCCCCCATAGTGACCGAGGTCGGCGACGTTCCGAGCCAGCATGTGGAACGACCGGGACCGGTTCGACGGATACCACGGGTGGGGGTGGGCACTGAGGGCGAGGGCTGCCGTCTCACGCCATGACGGAGCGGACGGGCGGTCATCCGACCGCCGAACGATGACCCGCTCGATGATCGAACGGTCCATCTGGTTCTCCGACGATCGGGCTCGAGCAGCTGGTCGGGCGATGACCGGCGATCGGACCGGAGGCGCTCAGACGTCGTCGGAGCGCATTCCTTCGGCGCGTTGAGGGGCACGGGTCGGGTCAGGAACGTAGATGACACCGGTGATCTGGCCGCGATCGGTATGCTGGAACATCACCCGGGTGCCTGGATCATCGATACAGCGCGCGAGCTCTTTGTCCGGGTGGCCATAGCCGTCGAAGACGACGTAGATGGCAATACCCGGCACGCGATGGGCGGTGCCGACCGGTCGTTTCTCCTCGTCATGGACCATCTGCCCGTCCAGATCGTCGACTGGAGGGGCGGGGGTGGGGGCAGAGGTGACCGGGGTGGTCGCGTCGGGCGCTGCCTCTGGCTTCGCGAACAGCTCATCGTTGATCCGCTTGACGAGGAATGTCCCTGCTTTCCGTTGCAGCACGATGCTCTCCTGTCGATAGCTGACGACCCGGTTATCGCCCGTCCCGCTGGTGATCACGGACCCGGTGTCCGGTGTGATGTCAGTGCCGGGCGTCACCGCGGTCGTCTCGCGAGGTCGCCCCGTCGTCGACGATCCGCAGGGTGGCCAGCCGCGGATCGGCTGGACCGGAAAGGTACATCCCGAGGGATACACCATGCTGAAGGTACTCGATCTTCTCTCCCGAGATGATATCTCCTGGGGCCAGCACGGGGATTCCTGGCGGGTAGGGAATGACCAGCTCAGCGGACACCTGGCCGACCGTATCAGCCAGCGGGACCGCTCGGCTCGGCGCGAAAAAGGCCTCGCGGGGTGAGAGGGCCTGCTCGCCAGGAGCGATCGCGCTGCCGGTCGAGCGGAGATGGCTTCCTCCGGCCGGGCCGGGCCGCTCGGCAGAAAGCCGCGTGAATG
>JAABUR0100002577.1_pt1 | contig 27267 bp, 32 predicted proteins | sample 5560091 | NCBI WGS metagenome assembly JAABUR01 (sample SAMN10711879, study PRJNA513375) | rock metagenome | isolation source: Antarctica rocks | place: Antarctica: Victoria Land, University Valley sud
TGCCCGGTTTCGATGGCGACGGGGTTGTATATGTCACACATCATCTCGACGTTGTCGCCCGGCATCACCATTTTCGAGTCGCGGTCTTCGGTGCCTTCGGGCCAGTGGAGGGACGCAGCTTCATCTGTGGCGGGGAGTAACTTTGTGTCAGCTATAGTTCAAAAGATAAAGTATATTCGGAGATTGAAAGTCATGGGCAACGGCTGGTCGTAAACTCACCAGCTGTACGTATGAAGAGTTGGGGACGGTAGTTATCATGGAACCCAGTATGCCGTCCTCCTTCCTCCTTTGTAAGAACATACATTGAGCATAGAAACTGCTTATGCGCCTTTGTGCTCCCAGGCTTGGCAACCACCATCCCTCGCTTCACGTCCTCGCGCTTCACACCACGGAGCAGGAGACCTGAGTTATCGCCGGCACGGGACTCGTCGCAGGATTTCTTGAAGGTCTCGATATCGGTGACTTTCGTCTTTAGGGCCTCGCCCCCTTTACCCACCAGCTCCACGTCACTGTCTTTCTTCAGCGTACCACGTTCCACACGACCCGAGGCTACGGTGCCACGGCCGGGAATGGAGAAGACGTCTTCGATGGACATGAGAAAGGGCTTATCGGTGTCGCGCTCAGGGGTGGGGATCCAAGTGTCTACAGCCGCAAGTAGCTCGTCGATTTTCTGAGCGCCGATCTCGGGTTGGCGACCCTCGAGCGCGCACAGAGCGGAGCCGAGGATAATTGGGGTGTCATCTCCATCGAAACCGTACGTGGTTAGGAGTTCTCGCATTTCCATCTCCACAAGCTCTAACATCTCCTTATCTTCTATTGCGTCGATCTTGTTGACGAAGACGACGATCTTTTGGACACCGACCTGGCGCGCGAGAAGGAGATGTTCTCTTGTTTGTGGCCTATCTCTTGTTAACACCCTCGTACGACCAGAAGGGAATAACTAGTATAACCTACATTTGCCCGTCTGAAGCTGCGACAACGATAACAGCTCCGTCCATGCTTGAAGCACCCGTGATCATGTTCTTAATATAATCGGCGTGGCCGGGACAGTCGACGTGAGAGTAATGCCGTGCTTCCGTCTGATATTCAATATGGGCTGATGCAATGGTGATACCACGCTTTCGCTCTTCAGGCGCCTTGTCAATAGCCCCATATGCTAAGAAGCTTGCCAGGCCCTTCTCGGCTTGTCGTTTCGTGATTGCAGCAGTCAAAGTAGTCTTAAACACCTGTATCAGCAGAAGGCACCATGTATTGTGCTTCGTGAGCAGACCTTGCCATGATCGACGTGACCAATTGTGCCTGATCAAGTCAGCACTCAAGCATCCACACATCAATGGGGGGCGATCTTCTACCAATGTTGACATGAGGCTTCGTCCGCTGAAACACAGTCGCAAGCCCTCGAACTCCATGGGGATCTTTCCCAAAGACCTGCTGCACGGGGTTGGCGCCCCGTTGTTGCCGCAGCGTAAGCCGAGTCGTCCGGAGGAAGGGTGCTAATGATCGTGTAAAAGTTGCCATCTTGATACACGCTGGCACTATCCCAGGGAAAAGAACAGCAAAGTACGAGTGGAGAGAAGGACGCTGGTCTTAAATGGGCTGCTCAAAGGTCTTGGATCATCACCAAAATTTATCTCGCTACTGTACATGATTTCGCCGCAATGCTGAGTCAGCAGCGCTAGCGCTTTTTGCCAGTACCCTACAGATGGTTAATTATGGTCAGGTATGTCAGGTTGAACGAATAGGATGGTGCTTGTTCTTGGCTTGAACGCATGCAAGGCACGAAGTGTGCATGATATCCTAGGCACTATCGTGAACTTGCAAATGACGCTGGTAAGCATAACAGCCACACCTTAGGGGTACCTGAAAGGTGAAGAAAATCCACAGGAACAAAAGTGTGAATTGCGCTCAGTTCTGATCTTAATCTCATAGAGCCTATATGAAACCTCATAAAGAATTAAGAATCACGTCGACGATTCTTTATTAAAAGTAGATTGAAACTGAAACTTATCTGATATGATAAATGGGAAAAGTTAAATATAGAAAAGAATATTAATTCTTCTATTACGAATCAGAAGCATCGGGTGAATCAGATTATTCTTGAATAGAGTGACTGAATTACAGCCAATTACTTTCAGGAATAAATATATATTATAATTCATATCACCTAACATTTCTACGTATAATTGGTGCTATTGTCACTACATTTGACTATTTGCGTGTTCGTTTGATTTTCGTATAGTGCAGTTGCGGTACGAAGATCATTCCGGATAGAATAATTAGTTTTTTGACCTCGTAACATTTGTATTACGGAACGGAGAAGCCGATTTGCCACCTTCGTTGTAGGCAACTTTGACTGTATATTGTATACTTGGAATAAAATTAAACTTTATAAATTATGAGCAATAGTCAGTCTTCTACGATCTCTTTCTCGAATAAAGATCAAAACCAAAGCAATGACTACTTCCTCAGAAGTCTCAAGCCTTCTCAACTCGCTTGAATCGGTCGACAGGCACCTATTTCAAGACACAGAAGTCGAACGTATTCGCGCCCTCAAGTCCGCCCGCGCTCTGTGCGCCAGACTCGAGAAACCATGGGACGCCGTCATCAGAATGCTTTACCTAGACGTAAGTAAATGATTACTTTTTTCATCCCCTCCCCAATCCCAACCCTGCGACCCACCCCCGGAGTGTTCCGCTCAGCGCAGGCGAATTCCATCATCTTATCCGAATTCCATCTCCCTTCGCCCTACCCATCCCCAGTCCACAAGGGCCATATGCTGGCTGAAACCGTAGCCTTCTGTCGCAAAGGCACCCCTGAATGTCGTTCTCAAAGTCGCCATCGATCTCGACCTCTTCCGCCTAATCGAAACGCACGGCCCCCAGACCAACTCCCAACTAGCCGCTTTCACGGGCGCCGACCCGATCCTTCTCGCGCGAATTCTCCGGCTTCTCGCCGCCCGGGAAATCTTGATCGAAACGCCACCGGACGCGTATGGCACCAGTGATCTGTCCGCCGCGTTCGCGGCTCAGATCGAGCTCGGCAGTGGTATTACACATCTCTTTGACGTCTTACTACCCGCGTACGCCAGCGTGCCCGAGTTCCTCCGACGAACCGGCTACCAGAATCCGAGCGACAGTTGCCGAGGCCCATGGCAGCTGGCGTCCCGCACAGAGGGTGTACGGTATTTTCAGTGGTTGGCGGCGCATCCGCGGGAAGCGACAAGTTTTAATGAGCTCATGGCTGGATATACCGCGGATCGGCTGAGCTGGCTGCATATTTACCCGACCGCGCAGCTGCTCGATACCGCGGCCGTTGCGGATGTATTGAAAGGCGACAACGAAGAGGCGGTGCTGCTCGTTGATGTCGGCGGGGGCCTCGGCCACGACCTGGAGTCCTTCCGACGAGCTCACCCGAACCCTTCAGGCCGTCTGGTCCTTCAGGACTTACCGGACGTGATCCGGCAAGCGGAGACTAGCGGTTTGCACCCCTCAATCACGCCTATGCCGTACGATTTCCTTACATCCCCGCAGCCTGTGCTCGGCGCCCGCGCCTACTATCTACATTCCGTCCTACACAACTGGCCGGACGAGCAGGCACGTTTGATCCTGATGAACCTTAGGTCGGCGCTGCGTAGTGGCTATAGCCGCATCCTGATCAACGATCATGTGGTCACGGCGAGGGGGACGAACCCGTTGACGGCGTCCGCGGATATGGTCATGATGGCTGTGTTGGCATCCCAGGAACGGACCGAGAATGTTTGGCGGAAGTTGTTGAATGACGTCGGGTTGAGGATTGTGAGGGTTTGGGGCGCGCCGGAGGTGGTGGAGAGTGTGATAGAAGTTGCTTTGAGTGGTGATGGTGACGATGATGAACTGGATGTTTGAACTTGACGCGGAGACGAGGGTCGACCCCAATGCTCTAAATGCTGAGGTTCTTGGTTGCGAGCTGGTTGAAAGGGATGTGGAATGATGCAGAGCAGAGTCAGGGTGCGATAAGCTTCAGGATTAATTACATTCTCACGTCATTTGTAATGGAGTGTAAGAAGAGTCTGAATGCTAATCTGAAGTGCTAATAGCATTGAAACGTGCCACCAACCGCATCGAGCAATTTTTCCAAACAACCGTACGGTATCAATCGCAAGTCTTTATCAGTCTCCGGATTTCCGAGCGACAACTACTTGAAAGATCTGCGAAACGAACGCTCCGAGCTTGGCTTCTTCGTACGCGCTACGGCCCAAAGATCGAATCTGGTCAGCTTCGCCGGCGCGACCACTGCTACGCTGCTCCATTCCGTTGGCGAATTCCTCGGCCAGGATCGACCATGTTTCCATCAAGATTTGTCGCTGCCACTGCAGCTCACGTTTCCGGTCCGTCACAAGGACCGTGAGCCCCTTTCCGCCGAGGATCCGAGGCAAGTCTGGCAGCCATCTTGAGGATTTCCTCCAAAGTCAGAGAATGAAATGGAAGGTTAAGAGGCGGATTTGGCTGAGGGAAGGGAAGGGAGACAAACCCAACGGGCTTGGCGGTCTTCGAGTACAGTGATAGCTGCTTCAAAGATTCGATTGACACTCCGTGCGGACTTTCTGGAATTTGCGCAGTGGGATCGTGTTCGTCCCATTGCAAGTATCCACCCGGCTCTATAAAAGTAGGCGCGCTGATCAACATGACTGCTTTCTTTACGTGGGGGAAACCTACTCAGAAGTTTTAGGCAGTGGGAAATGATGGCGGACGGATTGTTGTCGTTGACGACGGATTGCAGGAGCCGCAGATGCACGACATTGAATTGACCGTGCAGACCAAGAGGGGGCTCCTGTAAAACGTCCAAGATGTCAAATTCTACGTTTGAGGGACGGCTCTGAGTGCTAGGGAACTGTTCGGAGGAAATGTCGAAGCCACGCAACTTAGTCGACGGCGGCAGTCGGCTGGCCAAGTCACAGAGCCAAAGCCTATCTCGGTCAGCGTTGGTTGTGAGTAGCGGCTGTGTCAAGAGCTTCTCGTGGTAGCATGCCCGGTGCCAGTTCCAACGTCGGCGATCTTCAGATCTTCTTCATCAGCCGTTCGAATGCTGGGATGTAAGTTGTACCCTAGTGTCTCTCTCCAGAGATAATACTGGAGATTGAGCCTAGGAGATTCTGTCAGTTTGATCACCTCGTGCATGTATTTCCCTGGCGCATCAGCTTCTCACCTTGTCGCTGGCACGTAGCCTCGTCCGAGTAAGTAGTCGTGCTTAGACATACTTTGAGCAGGTAAGAGACAAAAATTGCTTGCTCCTAGATCTTGGGTCGAAACTTTCAGGAGGGGTCAGGTACACTCTCTCTCTTACTTCAGTCAACAGCTTACCTGACCCGCCGTTATTCGACTTTGAGCTGCATTACTAACCGAACAATCCTTGCTACAGTAATGCGGCAAGCCAGTAAGGCTACCTCCGGGGACACCTCACGTAGATGATAACATGAGACCAAGCTTACTTTCGAGGTCAGACGACCTCTTGTGGATCGGTAGAATATGATACGTTCAGGTGTACCCGGCCTCGAAGCCTTTGATCCCAAACAGGCAATGATAATGGATCTAAAAACCAATCGGTCCGGACACGTAGTCCGCAGACGCTCTTCCCGAGTCTCCACCCATCCCTCCTCTGAAATAATTTCTCTTTGCTGTGGCAAAGCACTGCTTCTAGAATCATGCAGCCGGAATATTTAGCTATCAACGTGCACCCCACCAGCACTCAGCCTCCCGCCAATGCCTACTCCTCGCTGACCATAGAAAGTAGTTCTGGCCATGAGTTTTCTGCTGCCTCGATGAAAGCCAATAATTGTATTTGGAACAAGAACGATCCCTTCTTACACGACAATGTCAGCTTCAGCAGGCTTAGAACAGGCTGCTCAATACCAGCCCGGACTCTCCTGGCACCCCTATGCGGACCTAATTCGATTTGACAAGCCTGTTGGAACGCTGCTTTTGTGCTGGCCATGCTATGCTGGCACCGCTCTCGTTGCATGCAATAGCGACGTATTCATCTCTCCCGCACTTCTTGTGACTGTCAATGCGAAGTTGACGGTCGGCTGCTTCCTCGTACGCAGCCTTGGCTGTGCGTGGAACGACATCGTGGACCAAGACATTGACCGCCGAGTAGCTCGTACACGCTTGCGTCCCATCCCACGCGGCGCAATCTCGACCGTGCAAGCCATGATCTTTGCGGCTCTCCAGCTTCTGATCGGAGTGGCTGTTGTTCTCACACTTCTACCCCGGCAGTGCTTCTTTTACGGCATCCCTTCAATCATACTCGTCGGACTCTACCCGCTCGCCAAACGGGTCACGTACTACCCACAAGTGTTCCTTGGAGTCACGATGTCCTGGGGGGTCTTGCTGGCCTTTCCAGCGCTGGAGAAACCCATGCACGTCACATCTGCCGGCTGTCTTTTCACGGCTTGCACGGCTTGGACCGCCGTATACGACACCATCTATGCGTCCCAAGACGTTGAGGACGATGTCAAGATCGGTGTCAAGTCAACAATGATCCGCTACAAAGACAATCCGCGTGTATTCCTTCGAGTCGTTGCGACCGTCCAATTCTCTGCACTCATCAGCTTGGGTTACACACTACGAGCGGGACCAATCTTTTACTTGTTGTGTGGCATCCCGACAGGCATTCTAGGCGCCATGGTAGAGAAGGTGGAGTTTGGAAACCCCGCCAATTGTTGGTGGTGGTTTAGGAAATGGAACCAATTGATCGGAGCAGGCATGGCGATTGCCTTGTTGGGAGAATACACGGCAAAGGCATCGCTGGCTTGAAGACTCTGTTGACAGAGATAGATTTCAGTGTTTCCTGTTGCGCGACTCTGAATACATACGCGAGTCGATTTCGCGCTCTACCTGCTTGTCTTGCAGGGGAAGCGAATCCGCTAGGTGGCGAGGGTTGTCAAAACCGGGCAATGCATACAATGCCTCCTATGCATGGCTCATAGACCGTCAACAAATCAGGGTGTTCTTCCCACGCCGCGTTTGCTGTAATTGTAAATTAGCATGACCTAAGACATCCAAAGAGTGGATTTGGCAGTCTTTGTGTGACTGGATAGCAGCCGAAGGTAAGAGAAGAAAAGCGGTCGACGATTGAAAAACTCCACCATTAAGGTAAGAGGGGTGAATAGTCTTCCCTGATTCGCCATGCCTACAAGATGCACCGGGTGGATGAACGCCGCCGTGAGTAAGTCAAGGAATCCAAGGTACCACCACCATACACTCCACACACTCTACTATGCAAGTGGTACTCTATAAGGCAGTTCGAAGTGAACTAGCACATCCGCTCCGCGCGGCACGGCACGAAGGATTGGGGCCCGGGCTTGCCCATCTGTCGCGAATCACCCGATTGGTTATTTGGCACGGGGATTAGAATATTGTGGGTCAGTGGGCGCCTTCTTGGTTCAAGGATCTTGACTCAGGTAAACAACGTAGCACGAGTACGGAGTACTCCAACCTGGGATCAATCATCTTACATGGTTCGGAGACCAAATATTATCAGTGAAAATTGGAGAAGAAATGGTTTGCGTTGTGTGAACCGAACGAAATCATTACCTTTGATGAAGACATAAGATACTTGAGTGAAAATGATGTGAGAAGCAAACATGAAGTTCAGGAACACGGAAAATGATACTCATGAGCGAATACCAGATTCGATCAGGAAACCAATCCGAGGACAGTTCCGCGCCATATGGGTTACATGACTGCTTGCAGGCACGTCTGTTACATTGCCTCATGCAAGGTGGTCGGGTTGCTTGAAAATCCTCGTAAGCATGCGCCCCACTCCTGGTGCTTCCTTCAGCTTCAGCCTGACGAACTCGTTGCATTATCAGCGCTCAAACAACAATCGGATAGTACTTCCCTGCCTCTTCGTCTTCCTCCCCTCCCTTCCATTTCCATTTCCATTTCCATTTCCCCTTCCCCTTCCCCTTCCCCTTCCCCTTCCCCTTCCCCTCCCCCTCCCTTCCCTCTTCTTCTCCCACTTAACGACCCTCTGATACAGAGATGACATCGTCGCCCCCCAATATTCCATGCATGGAGGGAAACCGAGGTACCGCCATTGTCGGGATTGGTGCGACTTTCATCGCGATCGGCACCATCCTCACTGGTTTGCGAGTCTTCACACGAATAAGACTTGTCGCCGCAGGGCTTGGGTGGGATGATGCCTTTATTGTAATTGCCTTAGTGAGCAAACATCTTTCCCAAATGCCAAATCCAATTCTTACAGAAGGTCGAGGCGCTTGCCATCGCCGACTATGGTTTATGTGTCAAGCAAGTACAATACGGCCTGGGCCGGCATGCCGGTTGCCTGTCGCCAGCGGAGATCATCAGCGACGTCAAATTCCAATATATCTCCGAGGTACCCCTAGTCCTTTCGACCCTTTTTTCCAGGGTCTCTATCTGCTTTTTCCTTCTACGCCTATTCGCAATCAACATCAGCTGGCGCTGGACCTTGTACGTCATCATTGGCCTCACCACCGCGGCTAATGTTGCCTCCGCAACAATAATCTTGATTCAGTGTGAGCCTACGGCTAAGCTGTGGAATCCAATGCTTCCCGGTACATGCTGGAAGCCCGGGGTTCAAGTTGCAATTGGCCAGTTCCAAGGAGGTGGGTCGGTTGACCTTTCAGTGGATTATGCCGCAACTAAATCCGTGCGCTACAAAAGTCTGAACTAACGAGGCAGGTAGTGCTTTCGGCAATCCTGGATCTTACTCTCTCTGCCTTACCTGTGTATTGTATGTGGAAGATACAGCTCAGTTGGAGGATCAAAGCCGCCGTTTGCGGCATTATGTCGCTCGGAGTACTGTGAGATTGGAACCAGAGATCGTCCATGGCTGTGGAGCGCTAATGAGAATTTGCAGCACTGCCGGATGTGTTCTTGCCAGGACGGTCCTGTTGAGCCAAATCAAGGGCCAAGACATTAGCTGTAAGGTTGAAACCGATAATGTCCCCATAGCAAGCTGTCTAACGTCGACCTACAGGGGAGGCCGCAGGAGATATTGTTTGGGCAAAGTGAGTTTGCAGTACTGTGCGGTCATCGTCTCAGCAACAAGACTGACGGATCACAGCCTCGAAGCGCAAGTTGCAATAATTGCCGCATGCATTGCAACTCTCCGACCTTTCTTTACCAGATTTACCAGAAAGTCGAGTAAACCTACCAGACGCAAACCGTCTTCCAGCGAGAGCGAGACAAGATTGCATTGCACGAAAGCTTCGTCTAACCCTTATGCGCGAGACAAATGGTTGGGAGGTGGCATGGATGGCACAGGCTCCAGTCATCGCGCCGTTGCGACTGCTGGTCAAGCCCATGAGGAAGGGTTTTCGTTGGAGAATTTGGATGGAATTCGAAGGGTTGTGGAAGTTGATGTATCTGTTTGAGTACAAGGTGATGGCTGGAGCTGCGTTGGAAATCGTTCTACCAGCAGTTACGCGGGAGACTTAAATTGTAGCTTCTAGTAAGATGTTCCAGCCCGGCGTTGCGGGGCTTGATGGGTGTCATCACAAGAGGCGCTCTGCAAGGCGAACATGCTCCTGAAATCAAGTATCCCGACTATTCATCTCCGTATATCTTGCCTTCCAAGGCTGAAGGCCTTCGCATCTATCAAGATAGAAGAGAAACATGATTCCCGCAGTGGTAGGTCTGGCAAGTAGCTGCCAGACTGTGCCAGTACGCTATCAAACTGAGCTCATTGCAGTCATGCTAGTCCAATCGTACCAAAATTTCAACCAGCTCATCAATATGGCTCAAAAATGGTGCATGGTCGCTGGCAATGTGCTTCACGGTCCAAGTATCATCTTTAACAGATTCGATAAATGCGTCTTGCCACTTCTCTGGGAGCGCTGCGTCCTTAGTGGTCACAATGTAGGTTTTTGGTACATCGATGTCCCAACACGCGCGCCCCACAGGCGTTGTACAGTGATTGTGACTAGCTGGCTGCAGCTCTGCAGCCCAAGTTTTCTGGGACGCCGCCGGCAAATCACTGAAGAAAAGGCTGATGCATTCAGAGATATTCGGTCGCCAGATATCGCCCTGTGCCAAGTGAATCGGAATTTCAGCAATGTAATATACTTATAGGGTCAACCCTTGAATAGGGCCACTTACGTCCTTTTTAGCCCATGGAGGTGGCAGTTGACCGCCAGCATACTCCAACGAGGACATACCTTCCGGCATCGCAAATGCAGCCAGGAAGATGATGCGTATAACCCCACCTAGCTGGCCTCCTTCGACTCGCTTTGACCTTTCGAGACCCCGAATGGCTTGACATGCGGGGACACCCCCATAAGAGTGGGAGAGAACTATGACTTCCTTGCCCTCGGCGACGAGCTCATGTAATTTAACCCTGACAGCCTTTACATCGTCGTAGGGCGCTGCTGTTGCAGCGCCCGGTCCTATATTCGGTAGGGAAATCGCAAGACTGGGGATTGACACTTTTGCCAGGGAGGATATCATAGGCTGGTAGTGTGCGGGAGTATGGAGGAGTCCAGGAACCCAAACGATTGTGGGTTTTGTGAATGATGAAGCCGCCATTATTGTAAATACTTCGTCTTACTTTCAGATGAGCATTTCGAGAGTTTTTGTAGTCCCAGCGTCTGTGCGCCGTGAAACACCGCGAATACCAGGGCAGCTGCATTTCATCAGGCTCCAGATGGCACATGCAATGTAACACGGCTCAAAGCTTCATTATTGAACATCTAGGCCGAGATTTACTACTTCTGGACGGCACACACATACACGCACACGAATACAGCGAAGAGTTAACTTCGATCCGGTACAGGGTATTAGGACCCACCATGAAGCATCACCGTACAAGGTGCAGTGTATAAAGACAGGTTAACCCATGGGGAAATAGATCATCACACCATGAATGCTGCTGCCTGATTCTACATCCTGTTGGAAGATAGCAAGGATGCGGGCACGGCGGGGCAATACGAACACCCAAACTTGTTGCACCACGGAGTATCTATGAAATGACCTAACTCATGACCGCTCATCGATAAGGTAGATTGAGTACCTCGATAATTAAGCTTCTACTCATCGAAATAAGTTCAAACAGTGCTTTCTACATAGCTTTCTATTTACTTGTCACTCTACATACTCACTTTTCTACTTATTACTCTACATACTCATCATTCAACTCGCCACTCTATCTACTCATTATTCTACGTGCTCATCACACTACTCATTATTCTATTTAAATTGATTGCAAAATTGATTGCAAAAGCAGCAAAATGAATTGCAAAAATTGAAAAAATATCGATTGTTAAGAGAGTTATACTATTTTTGATATATTGTATACTATATTTAGTATCTACGTCATCGAGTTTGATCAATTCAACTCAATTGCAAGTTAAACTTGAAGTTGAGTTGAGAAAGAGTAACTCGACTTTAATTCTAACTCGAAATCGAGTCGAGTTGATTGACTCTTTCTCAACTCAACTCAACTCAAACTTAACGGCAGATTTAATTTCAGAGCGACTTTCGAGACAATATTTAGTTCTAGAATTATACAGCAAATCATCTGTTACGAGCGTGCCCAGCCTTCTACTGGAACGCGCGTCCTTTGAGCGAGCCTAAGGCCCTATCGGGCTTAGCGCTCACCTTTCTTCTGTACATATAGCCTTTGCATCTCTAGACCTTGCTCTTTAGCTTTGAATCCTCGTTTACCCTCGTTTACTCGTACCTCTATGACTTGCTCTAGGCAAGGCCCATAACATTCATCGAGGTAGAAGGAGGTAATGACTATAGAGAAGGTAGATCAGGAGGTGACATCCGGTCCTACAATAGGACCGAACGGAAGGAGCGGTATCAACGTAGTAAGGCAGGTAGGAGGCCTGGCGGTAGCGAGGTGGAGGTCGATGAGGTGGAGGAGGTTGATGAGGAGGACTTGTAAATTTGGTGCTGTGGCTGGGGGGGCTGTACGAAAGTAATCTTCTTCGGCGCTAGTTATTTGAATACATACAAAATTGTATGGGGGTGCATTAGCGCAGTACGAGAGCTTTTGGTGTCATTTTCCGTACGCATGCTCACAACTCGCCAAAGCAATTTTTTGTAAACCACATACTCGAATATGCAATAGAAACACACATAAAAAAGAGTTCATCATCTTACAAAGTATTGACCGCGAGTTCGTAGGCAATCAAGATTAGGCAGCAGAAGAGATACCTAGTACCTTGGTGGAAGAGGAGGCGCATAGCCACCCGCCTGTGGTGGATAGCTGCCTGGTTGGGGCGGCCTCCCATATCCTTGCTGGGGAGGCTGCTGGCCGTAGCCCTGCTGACGCGGTGGCTGCCCATAACCTGGCGGTGGAGGTGGCTGTCCAAACCCTGGCTGAGGAGATGGCTGCACATAACCCGGCTGAGGAGGAGGCTGTCCATAACCGTACTGAGTTGAAGGTGGTCCGTATCCCTGCTGAGACTGAGGTTGCCCATAGCCTTGTTGTGCTTGCTGTTGGGGTTGATATTGCTGGTGAGAATATTGACTAGTAGGGTATTGATTGGGGATTGGGGCTCCATATAGAGGCTGTGGTAGTGCATTGTGGCCCTGTCCGCCTTGAGGACGGGAACCCTTCTCATCCTGCGTATCATAAGATGAATCGATTGCACCTAGCATCATTTTGACCATCTACGACTTATCAGTAATTGCACGAATGACTCGACTGGATCAGTACATACCCAGAGGCCAGGTGTCAGATCGACTGGTGGACTAGACTTTAACATCTCCTCTTGCTCAAGTTCGAATCCTAAGATGGGTGAGGTCAGCTACTGTGTCCTAGGGATAAAAGGGTTGACTTACCTGATGTGCAGTCCACCAGGCTCCCAATGTGGGGATCCGCATCCAGCTCAGCCAAAAATCTTGCAGCGTCTGAGTCTACACCAACCTGCGCAAATTGAAATGAAACAGCTCCTTGGCCATACCTTGTTCTAGAAAGCTCAGAAGAAGCGTAAAGAATCGCGTCATGGACGGTATTCCTTGGTTCACCCAGCGGCTGCCCATCAGTGATGGCGATTATCAATACTGGTTTTCGCAGCTGACCATTACGGGCAGGCTTCACGACAAGATCCTCAAGTACGTTCGCTTTTAAGCCCCTTCCCAAAGGTGTCATCCCCTGAAACGGAATTGCCGCAATTATTTGGTCCATCAATTCTTCGCTCCGGACTCCGTCTATCATATCTTTGTAAATGATATTGGGCATTCGAGCTTTCGGATCTAGAGGTGGATCTTGCGGTTCGCATTTCATAAATCGAACCGAGATACCATCGTCGTCAAAAAGTAAGGCAGCGGGGACAACGCGCGAGCAAACTAACTTTAAGTCCTTGAGTCGCTCACCATTATCGTCGTATTTCATAGAGCCACTATCATCTAATGGACTCAGTAAACGTCAAAGAAGGAAGAATACCACCGACCAATATATAATATGACATCAAACAGGGCTAGTTTGACGAGATCACGGCCAACTTCCATTGGAATTTGCCACTGATTACACAGATGCTCCACTTTAGCCGGTGCAAGCGCAGCATATCTATCAAGTCTAGGGTCGTTGAGCGGAATCATGGTCTGAAGCTGCTTCTCTTGGATTGTTGATTGGAGAAGAGTCTTGTACGCTGCAATCTCTTGCGCACTTGCCTGCTTAGGGGGCGGTACACTGTAGTGCTGGATATTTTGTGGTTGTTGTTGAGGCGGATACTGTGCATCTTGCTGCTGTTGTGGGTACTGCCCACCTGGTCGTGGAGATGGATACTGGCCACTCTGCTGTTGCGGTGGGTATTGCCCTGGCTGACCCTAGCAAACCAAGTGTATTAGTCTAAGTAGTACAGCTATACAACAGAGAACTGCGGCCAAGGACGACCAACATAACCATGTCCTGTGGAGGAAGGCTGAGAAGCGTATTGCGGTGAGTGCTGTCCATAAGGCGATGGTTGGGAGAATCCTATTGGTTGTTGAGAAGGAGGCGATGGTCTACTGTAACTTTCAGGATTATACGCTGGCTGGCTATGGTAAGAATTCTATTGTCCGTAAGCGCTGCGGGTAGACTTGTTGACGAGACGTATCATGATTGAAGACCGGAGCTGTAAACTGGCGTGCATGGGGGAGTGGCTCATTAAGAATCCAGTACAGAAAGTCAATTGCAGATATACCGAAGGTTAACGTGGGGAGAAGCTTCGAGGTTTCATGTGAATCAAACATAACAGATAGCCGTCGCCCATCATGGTTGCCCGTGACCTTTGGAAGAGGCCGGATGTAACAGTAACGGAAAGCAAGTAGATATCCACATGCACGTGACGGCTAAGGTAGAAGAATGATAGAAGAGAGCGAGAGGCTTACCGGATTGCTCCCAGGGTAGGCTTGGTATTGCGCCTGTCCCGGCTAGGCGGCAGTCAGTACTTATGAGTTGAACGGACAGAGAGGATAGAGTTACATAAGCACCAGGCTTTGGTCCTGGTTGCATCTGAGAAGGATAACCGCCTTGGTCTTGTGGTTTCGGGGCGCCGTATCCAGCTCCACCTGGAGCCTGGCTAGCTGCGAGTTTTGAGGCAAGCTGTTGTATGTCAGTCCAGACGCCCTAACGAAAGGTACAAAGTGGACTGGGCATAGAGGGGACGGCGCGAATAAAGAACTCACACCCATATCTGGTAGAATGAAAGCCACTATCCAGGTTATATGGTTTATCTAGCTGAGAGTTGAGGGGTCGTACAAGAATGGCAACAATTAGAGACTGTCAGTGAACGATCCGGGTACCGTCATAGCTTAGGGTTGAATGTGGCGGTGAATGTAAAGTCTGCCTCATAAACCAAAGTTTTTACATTTACTACATAGGTACGGAGTACTAAGGTATTATCATCTCAAAGGTACTTCAACAAGCCTTAGTAACACCAGAGGTAAGGTAAGGTAGTACTAGTAGGTATGGGCATGGCATCCATGTGCCACGTCACCTCTTTCCCACCATCCGCACATTGACATCAACTCCCACTCCAATCACTTATGGCAACATACTTGTCAGGAGCAGGGCTAGCCTCACAGCTTTAGGTACCCACGATATTGAGGCAAATAGACAAACATGAGAGCGAATAGACCTAGATCCGTATCTGAATCAAATAGCCGCCTTACTACAGTCGATGCAGGCTTATACCGTGTCAATAGACCATTTCTCTGTGCATAGGGGGAAATGCAAACATGAGCAAGAAGCATCCAAGGTCAAACGAACGCGGTCGAGCCTGGTGAGTTGAGTCACCAGGAGGTGCAGAACGGCAGTAAACCATCACCGATCTCCATCGAGATGCCAACAGTCTTCATCTTCGTACTTAGGTCTGAGTGGTGTTGTTGTCATTGTGAGGAATGATGTTGGGCTTTTCAGGTATTTCGATTGGTTTTGGAGTACATCTCGTTCATAGCTTAGCGTTTCTCGAGCGATACCTCTTATCAGTGTTTGTTGTAACGTGAGCGCGTCTCCTAAGTCGGAATAAGATCGAGAAGCAACGATTGAAGATCTATTGCTTGTTCTAATACTCAAACTCTACCTATTGTGGAAGTGCTGCTATAGCCTATGAGAGTTTTACCAGCGCTAACTATTCGTTCCGTACCTTGATTCCATGACATCATCCAACTCGATCTCCACATCCCGAGGGTCCGACAGATCATGCATAGGTAGACTTAGCAAAAGGCGTTGAATCAGAAGCCCCGGAACTCGCGCATCACAGTCATGACGAAAGACAAACCTAAAGCTCGCGAACTTTCGAGAAGCAAAATGTATATAGCCCTTTTCTGCCGGATTTTGGCAGCAGCTCGAGCTCCTTTTGCGCCGTCGTTGTCATGGACACATTCAATGGAGTAGGGCATGGTTCGTTCTGTCGCACAGATCCGCTCCAGCTCTTGACTGACAAGTCCTTTAGGAACGCACCAGTCAATCCTGTTCAAGCTCATTGAAGACACGACGACTCAGCTTTTTCTCATAACTCAAGCCACTGGGGTTCTTGCTGTCGTGCTTCATCAGCTAGACTGGCAGTTCCGAGGACTTGATGTCATTGCTATTATCGTTTGGCTCTTCACGATCGTCATCACCGTTATCTTCTCCCTAATTTACATTGCCAAGCTATGCCTCTTTCCAGGCACTGTGCGCCGACAGCTGACTTCCGATGTCGTCGAGCTATGCTGTCTCGCGAACCTTTCTATCACCTTCGGCGCTATCGTTGATATGCTCGCTTTGGTGTGTGCAAAATCATGGGGACCTTCTTGGGGAACCGCGGCATACGTGTTGAGTTGGATAAACGTTGGACTGGTGTTTCCAGTGGTGGTTGGGATACCCTACGTGTATTTCTACCGTGAGCCTCCTGGAGTCGAGAAAACACCGCCCAGCATAGTATTTCCGGCAAATGCTGCAATCACCGCGTCGGCTACCTGTGGCGTGGTGTGCTATGCAGGGAAGCTCACTACCAGAGAGCAAGTGCCTATGATTATGGTTGGGTATATCCTCCTGGGTTTAGGCCTTAATTTTGCGTTCCTCACAACCTGCATCTACGTTGTACGCCTACTGGATGGCGGGTTTCCACAAAGGCCGCAAGTCTTGCTAAACTTCATCCTCGTTGGCCCTCTGGGTCAAGCAGCATACGCAGCGCAGATTCTAGGAATGGCTACGTCGTCTCCTGGGAATAGGTCTTTTGCAGATTACAATAGGGGCACATTCATCACCGAAAGCGCTGGTCAGACTATCAGCGTGGTGAGCATCTTGTCTGGACTTGTAATATGGGGCTATGGGGCTTTTTGGTTACTCTTCTCTTTGGCTACGACGGTTCACTTGGGCTTTTTCACAGATGGTGGAATAAAGACAACACAGTATAGCCTGTCTGCCTGGAGTCCAGTCTTCCCTTGGGTACGATCTCGGCATACATCATATTATTGCCGCTTGTACTGATGGTTGTTGTAGGGAGTATTCACATTGGCCGCTCTTGAATTTGGGAAGAATATGAACTCTCTTGCGTGGGATGCTCTCTCAACTGGGTACGTCGCACGTTTCCGATCTCTCTTGTTTCCCTGATCTTCTAATGTTTATTTGCTGACATTGAGAAATGCAGGCTTGCGATTCTCTTTGTCTGTATATGGATAAGTAATGCAGTGCTTTCTGTTAAGGTTGCCATTGAAAATATAATACGCGCAGGACAACATCAGAGAAGGAAGGCTTAACTCGCACTCGTATTGAACATGTCGCTGGTATCTGTTAATATTGGCTATAGCATTAATCCATACTCTCAGGAATCATAATGCTATGATCCCTCTAAGCCATCCCTTACTACTCGTACCACAACAGGACTCTCTGCGTCCGTAAATCGAACGCTTCCCAATTACTTCTTGCAATTAAAAACCCTGTCCGCCACTGCTACATCTCAATCTATGTTCTATCACTCCAGTGGGGTATCGCAAGTGCGTTCATAACATCGTAAAATCAAGCCTCATGATCCACTCTATATCTCCCACCCCCTCAGTCAAAGTATCTCCGCCTCAACCTCTTTACTCTCCACCCCCCACACCATCTCTGCTCCAACAACCTGAGCCCCCACACCAGCCGTAACAGCCTTCGCCAGTAACGCAACCCCATCCTCCCCTTCAACTTCCATATCCTCATCCTCCCACCCCTCATCGTCCTCCTCTTTCACCCCCTTTCCCCCAGCCTTCTTCTTCCCTCTAACCCCCCCATTAACTTCCTCCCACTCCTTCCTCCTCTCCCGCCCCCTCTTTCCCTTTCCCGCCGCCTTCTCAACCTTCACTTCCATCTTTCCCACTACAGCCTCCGCCTTCTCCATGCCCTTTTCTTGTCTCAGTCTTTGCGCTCTGCTGAAGCTTTTGCCTTTGGACTTTCGCTTTGTGATGCCGGCGTTGGGCACGGGTGCTAGGATTTCGGGATGGTCGTTGGGGCGTTGGAGGGATGTGAGGGATTTGTCGAGGTTGAGGGAGGGGGAGGCGGCGCGTTTGGCGGAGCGGGAGTGGAGGGAGGTGGCTGTGGAGAAGGGGTGGTTAGTGAGGTGTTGTGGAGGGTGGGGCAGGAGGAGGAGACATTTGGAGTTTTTTTTAAGTTTGGCTGTTTTGGCCATGGTGCTGATGGTGGTGGAAATTTTCTTTGTGGTCAGATTGGAGTTTACGGTGGAAAAAGGCCGCCTTCATACACCCTGGAGGAATTTATTTTTAAGGGGAATAGGATTTTGTTTGTAGAGATGGCTAATCGAGATGTGTGCAGGCAAAGTAAATTCAGACTGCACACATAAACGATCCATATTTTATGGCAGTGGTGCTTATCATGCCTGCTGCTGTATATGCCTGCTCCTACATACTTCTTATGGAAGGGATATGAGAGATATTTTGTGCTGATTTAAGCTACGGAGGTTAAGAGTGGTCACCAAAATTTGCCGGGCACCGCACACCAACAACAATTATAGATGTATGCATCGAACAACCGATGCAGTAGACAAACAATTACGGAATACACAAGACATCATAGAGGAGCAGGATTCCAATGCTCCGTGGTAGTCCGAGTGGAGGTATAATACCCACATTCAACTCTCTTCTTCAAAGCTCAGCTCGAGGCCGAGACATCAATGAAAAGAAAAAGCCTCTGGAGGTGAGGAGAACCATCAAAAATTGCACCAGCGAGATATCCGAAGATAGCTCGATGACCTTTGCCTCCGCGCTGTGCAATGCAGGGCGCAAATCATGGCTGACCGTCTTCTTGATCACGGAAGCCCCAATAAGGTAAGTATGAAGAAGAAAAATATGAATTGGGGGATCAGTCCGGGATATATACTTTAGCTGAATGCCGGGTAATTGTGGTGATGGAGGGGTTCACTTCGCTTAGCAGCTTCACTTTACCGCAACACCTACCTTACTCTATCATGTCCTAGTAGCGCAAGCGACCTTACGTTGTAGACTTTATGCGTTTCCAATGATATGATTCTTATGTGACTTAGGGTTTCTTCGTACTACAGTTATAGACGCACTGATCTCCCTTCACAATGGCTTCCAGTCGCATGACCGCAAACCCGGTTAAGCCAGCTCGGTATCGCCCTGGGAAGCCCCTAGTAGAAGAGCACTCATCAGAGGAAGAGGAAGACTCGCAGGAGGGCGAAGAGATATCTGATGAACCCATAAAAGCTCCCCCTCCGAAAGCGGCTTCGTTCCCTTCAGATGCTACCAAAATCGCCAGCAATCTCAAGAAAGTCGACCTAAGTGAGCGAAGGCGTCAAGCTGCTGCCGAAGAAGCTGCGCGCATAGAAGCCGAGAAAGCTGCACGGGTGATAGAAGAAGAAGGTTTCGTGACTGAAGAGAGCGAGGAGGATAAGGGCAGTGATGAAGATTCGGAGGAAGAAAGCAGAAGCGAGGAAAGTAGTAGCGAGGAGGAAGCTCCAAAAGTCCTGCTAAGGCCTACCTTTATCAAAAAAGACAAACGGAAAGATACCGCAACCACGGTAGACGCAAAAACAGAAGACCAGACCTGGGAAGAAGAGGAAGCTAGGCGTAAAGCCAAGGCCGACGCCATGATCCAAGAACAGCTCGAAAGAAACGCCGCCGCTCTTGCCGCTGGCAAAAAGAATTGGGACGATGACGAGGATGATGAGGTAGACCAAGTCGACGACACCGACGGTCTCGACCCCGAAACCGAGCGCGCTGCCTGGAAACTCCGCGAGCTCAAACGAGTCAAACGCGAGCGCGAAACCATCGAGCTCGCCGAAAAAGAGCGTGAGGAACTCGACCGTCGCCGCAATCTCTCCAAGGAAGAGCGTGACGCTGAGGATCGCTCGTTTCTCGAAACGCAAAAGCAAGAGCGCGAGGGCAAGGGCAAGATGTCCTACATGCAGAAATACTTCCACAAAGGCGCCTTCTTCCAAGACGACGCCAAAGCCGAAGGGTTGGACAGGAGGGACATCATGGGCTCGAGATATGCGGATGACGTGCAGAACCGCGAGCTGCTGCCGCAGTATATGCAGATTAGGGATATGACGCGTCTTGGCAGGAAGGGCAGGACGAAGTATAAGGATCTGAAGAACGAGGACACGGGGAGATACGGGGAGTTTGCTAGTGGAAGTGGCAGAGGCGGGATGGGAATGGACGAGAGGTTTTTGCCAGATAGAGATGCTGGGAAGGGGGGCTCGGGCGCCAATACTACACATGTGGGGGAGAGGAGAAAGCCGCCAGTGGGAGCCCCCGACGGCCCCAGGGCACTAACTGCTCAACCCAACTCAAACTCCGACGCCAGGAATGACCATTCGCGTTCGCGTTCTCGTGAGTGCAGGAGACGCAGTCCGCCACCCCGGTCCTACTCACGCTCAAGATCTCCTCCGCCACGAAGAGAGCGCTACAGAGACACGCGGCGGCGCTCCTACTCGCGATCGCCATCACCGCCTCAGAATCGCTACCGAAGAGACTCGCGGCGGCGGTCATACTCGCGATCCCGCTCGCCGCCACCACCGCGAAGAGAAGAACGCGGTTGGAGGAAGCGAAGCCCGTCGCCGTATCGGGAGGGCGGTGGAGAGAAGAGGAGGAGGGTGGATGTGGATGTGTAATAGGTGTTGTGGTTTGTCGCAAGCCAAAAAGTCACACGAGATCGTAGACACACTGTACCCTCAAAGAGTATTCGGATTCGCGCTGGGATGATGTCCATCTCCGTCCCCACCAAACCCCACAATCGCTCCTACTTGCAACGACGCAGTCTCTATATATCTCCATCAAAACCCCATCCCCTCCACAAGAAACCCTCCATCCACCAAACCATCAACCAAACATATGAAACCGATCCGGCATGATAACCGACGTTCGAGCCCTGCGAATACAGACCATGCAGGAGCCTACACTTTCAGACATCAGGAGGTACCAAGGGCCAGGGAACGAGGTCTTGCTTGGGGGTTGAATAGTTGGGAGGGGAGAAGGGGTGGGGGGGGGGGTTGCTGAGGGAGAGAGAAAGAAAGAAAGGGTGGGAAGGGGGCGTGTGAGGTTAGCGATACGAAGCGCTCGGATGAGAAAGAAAACGTTTTCTGCTATGACGGAATATGCTTTCAGATGAGTATGGCGTATATTGGATCCTTCACAAAAGGGGTTCCAGGGACAGGTGCAATACGGAATTTATCTGCCTATACCCCCCCCACTTTCCGCCCTTTCCAAACAGCAATCGATCTAGCCCCACCCTCTCCGCTGAGACTATTTCTTAGCTTCCTGATCCTTCAGCCGCGCCATGTGGAACAGAGCTGAGTCGTGGCGGTTTGACTGAACTGGTGCAGGAGATTCGCTTGTAGGAGACCCTGTGGAGATACGTGGAGGTGATGATGGGTGATAGAGTGCTGAGTGTGTGTTTGGCCTGAACAAGGTTCGAGGCTCAGCGAGCTCAGATGGAGTTTAGTAGGCTTAGAGACTCTTTGCATTTTATGCTATCGTAGATGCTGGATTCTTTTCGATAGGTAGCGGTGTGTAAATAGGATACTTCTGGGTCGATATTCCTAGGTAAAGCGCGAAATAGCTCTAATTGGGTTCCGTGTGGCCAAGACCATGCCCGGTTGTTCTGATGATATGCTTGCTGGACTCCCCCAAGGGACTGTATCGTTCGTTGCTGGTGTGAATTTGCAAAGGTGTCCTCAATGGCGTGTTCCAAAGAAGCCATTCATCGTTGTAGACGTTGTTCACGCTGCGGAAAGCTTGCTGGATCGACCGAGATGCTGAGTTTGTTTGTTCTGTGTCGGTCACCTCCCCTCGGTAGTCCAGAGTGCATTCATGGTTTCCCGGCGCTCTACCCAGCGTTCTTCTTGAGCCGCAGATGTATTACGAGTGCATGTCGGTACAGACTCGACGACGTATACCAAACCGAGAGACTCAGTCGAAACGCAACTCATGGGAACCGCAAAGTTCCGCCAATATGAAGATTGTAGCATAGTCGAGCAACAAGCTTGTTATACCTGAATGCGGAGACAGCACAGCAGACCCTCCGCAAGCTCTTTCATATTTCTCCTTCTCACTCACCTTCCCACCAGCAACGACTCCCTCTCAACAATACCCTCACCAAACCTAATCAAAAAAACCGTCTTCCCGGGCCACATCTCCCCCCCTTCGCCATTGTGCGCCGTCACACCTGCGCTCAACCCACATCCCTCGCACACGCCTTCAATCACGCCCGCTACAAACGCCGCACAGTTCAGCTGGCTCATCTCTTTTGGCACACTGATGTACTGGTTAACGAGTGGCTCGTTGTCGCTGATCATGTATTCGTTGTTGTTGGTAGAGGAGTGCTCGATGGCATCGGCGGGGCGGCCGAAGAGGTGTCGCCAGAGGGGGGTATGGATAAATTGGAGGAGGGGGAGGATGCGGGTAGGGCGCGGGGGAGAGGGGGTGGTGCGGTGGAGGATGAGGGGGAGGATACGGAGGCCGAGGGGGATGCCGATTGCGGAGAGTCTGAGAAGAGTGGATTAGTAGGAGTTTTCGAAGTTTTCGAAATGTAATATTTAGAGTGGTTTATTTCTTGGAGCTGTGGTAGGTTGCCATGGACATACCGCCGTTCTAGATCCTGAATCCCCGTAACTCTCTTCTGAGCATATGTGACCATCTCCGAAAAGAGATAAGCGAAGCTGGCGCGGCTGAGCTCAGCTGTTCGTGTGCGGTTGAGGTTACGGTCGTAGATGGTTTTACGATTGGAGGGGACGCGAAGACCAGCGATGGGGGAGGGGCGGGGAGCGGATTGCGAATCTGGGATTGGGAATGTTGATTGAGACTGTGGAGGGAGAAATGCGGTAGTAGGAGGCTGGGCTCTGGGGGCTGTAGAGGTAGACATGGTGGTTGGAGTAGGGAGAGTCGATGTTACGGTTTAGTTTTGGAGGTTGTTGGCAAGCGAACGCTTTACGGAGTTCACGAAACCTTGAGATGTCGATAAATTTTATGTAGGTAAGATGAAAAATCTACCGTTGATCCTCCCATTCCTTAAAACTCTTCTGCCGCTGCCTTGAGTTCCAATTCAACGTTCTTGAAATGCTGGTGACCCAGTCTTCACTTCTCCTACCGTGCGGCATCACATTAGCAAATGGATATCTAGACGCCGAAACGGTCACGTAGTCGCCTGGACACAGCTCAACCCTGGGTCAAGTCATTAGGATGTCATTTAGGATACGTGGGAAGACTACAAACCTTTCCCTACCATCAAAGCTTGCCCATGAGGAAGTACGAGCGTCGTAGGGAACCCCAACACGTAGCACAATTGTATCAGGAAGGATTATGGGTCTGAAAGAGAGCGTATGAGCGCAAATTGCAGTCACGAGTATTACTGGATTCTCCGGATGACAGAGAGAACCTCCAGCTGCAAGATTGTAGGCGGTTGACCCTGTAGGCGTTGCAACACACACTCCATCGGCTTGCACGGTTGTGAAGTGCTCGTCATCTCCAAATATCTCGATGGAAGACATTGCTAAGTCCAAGTCAGCAAAGCAGACCGCAAAGCAGATCGCAAAATTCCTGGTGAGCTTACTAGGATTTGGGCCTCTATCAACAACAATATCGTTTAGAATTTCATAGGAACCATCGGGCTTATGCGTATATTCATTTTCCGACTCTTCGCCAATAAGTTCGTCCACTAAGTCTTTGCCTCCTCGTTCTCTGTGCTGTGATCGCATGACCGTGCCCTCGAACCTCAGACGTAGGCTTACTGTGACTCCTTCGGTAAAAGCTTTCGTAAGGGTATTCTCAAAGTCCTTATAATCAAATTTCGTAAGGAAGCCTAGAGAGCCCAAGGCAAATGACAGAACCGGAGGTACAATTCTTTGGAAAAGCCAGCTGGCATATAGAAGGGTCCCATCGCCTCCTAGCTATGACCAAGTCAACCAGGCTCACAAGACGAATATTGGAAAAAGTACTGTCACCACGAAGTCAAATGTTTGGGGACGCTTTTCGCATAGTTCATTGGTCCAGTACTTCAAGCGACCTTCGCGAGACATGTCTTGTGAAATAAGGCCTTTGGCATGGAATTTATGGTTGTGCTCCAGCGTATTTTCAACATATCTGACTACAGTTAAGCTTGTCCGTGTTCCTCCAGTAGCACTGGAAAACGAACACAATGTATGGTGTTGTCCTATCCTTTGAGAGGAGCCACTCGACAACCTCCCTGGTATACCCAATCAAATTCTCGTCGTGCGCCTTGGTCAAGAGGAACACAGTCTTGACCTTCAGTCTCAGCCGGATGCTGCCCAATGTCTTCGATAGCTCTCGAACGCCCCATGCCATATCCACCAGTTGCTTTTTCGTAAGTAGTCTGGAGTGGGTGACGGAGTCGTTGTTGTCCACTGCTTTGTCCTGCTTGGCATTTTCATTGATGTCTTTCAATACATTGGAGTTTCCCAACTTCCTCTGCTTGTCAAGAAGAGAGTGAACGAAGCAGGCTGTATCCTGACGGCGGTCTGAGACGAGTGACGACTTGCGACGATGTTGATTCTCCCCGTCGAAGACTACCTAAGCCTACACCTTCAGCTCAAGCATCCCGGCAGGATGATGGGCACTGAGACCTCAAGACCATGCTGATACTCGGACTCGCTGGCGCTCGAATCTGCATTGCCCTTCGGACGATCAGCGTCCCTGGAACTCCGGGGCCAGATGCGGGACATTCCAGCAGCGAGGCTCACCTGGTCTCTAGAGCGTGTGGAAGCAAGGTCCGTAGTCGCTCCAGAGTCAAACTGTTCTTGAGTAGGGTCTGTAATGGCGTGATCCATATTTCGGTATCTGTTGACAAATACTTGATAGTGGTCATCCACGGTAGTACTGTAATACCTCCATTAACCAAGAGTCAAGACATCGAGCTTTCCATGTTTCAAAGTGACTCTCATGGCCTAATCGCCATGGATAGTCACCTCGGATTCGGTTACTGTGTATCCTTGAGCCGCAACCTAGAATAAGCGAAAATAATAAATATATCGGGCGAACCGGAGATTGGCTGAACTGTGACTGCGGAAAGCCCCTGATGGAACCTGATACGGGTTGTGCCCTAAAGACTGAAGCTCCGAGTACTCATAGCTCTATTCCGTACTCGGTGAGTAACTTTCCAGCTGTTGCATGGTGCCATGCTCCTGCTTTCGTCACTCAACATCATACGATCGGAAAAGGCAATTCGTTTTGTTGAGATCCTATCAGCATCCAAGACTCAAGTGGCCAATACGCCTGCTCGGCTCCATGCCGCACACCACTACCACAGCGCACGGATCAAAGTCTGGCAAGGCTAGATGGAAAATACAACATGCCTACTCCGTACGTGGTATTACTACTGCATACTTCATAGGTACAACAAGCAATACACCTTACAGTAGTACCAATGGCATGATGGGTATCATCCGGTATCATTGGTTTGCTGCGGTTCACGAGTGGAAATTCAGTGTCATTGACAGAACCGCCGCGTCGGATTGCTAGAAGAGGAAGCGTGAAAATTCGTTGGCTTGAAGCATGGTGTATTAACTAGAAGTGCGGAGTAAGATTGATAAGTACAGATTCGGATGTTGTTGCCCATTTTTGATGCGCAAAGTTTGGTACGGATGTCGGACAATCCAAATTCGTAACTTCAGGTCTTTCGGCCAGATGTCGCTTACCGTGTGACGGTGTGAGCGGACTTTTACTAGCCTGACAAGCCTGAGTCCATGTCAGCCACCCCGAAACGTTTGAGAGCGAAAGAGAGATGATCCTAGGCGTTGTTGTCCGCGAGTCCTTTGTACCAGAAGGCAGCGACTTGACCTGGTCCGGACCTTTGCAGATCACACATATGCGCCATTATTGAGGGTCAATCATAGCAATCGTGCATTGTGAGAATATCCGATGGGCGCCGGCTGAGTCCTTGACGTGCATTCTGCAGCGTGGGATGGATCAAGAGGGTGTGACTGTCGAATGCAAGCTGCAGCTTGGGTTGTTAAGATGTCATTTATCTAAAGTAAGGTAAGCATGCGTAGTATATGGTGGAGCCAATCCGTAGCGCGCCACGCGTTCTTCACGGTTTTGGAGTGTGAGACTTCTCCTTTGTGGCTGCGACTGGGTTGGTTGTGAGGGAAGACCTTGCGAGCAGAAACATCATTGCACTACTTATTTGGTCTGGCAATGGTATGCGCCTCCGTAGGTGCAGTTACAAAAACTTGGTCTTGTTACCATACAGTACTCGTCCCTAATTATTGGGAAAAGCCAGCGCTTGCTGATCTCCCACGAGTTGACCTGACTCACGAGATGATTTTTAGAAGATACCCATGTAGAGGCGCACCATCGCCAAAAGCAGGCTCCGACCCTGGCAAACCGTTGAGGTTGGGATGCAATTATTACCTTTGAGTCAAGTTGGTGTATGGGTAGGCGCAAGAAGTGTAATAATATTATCGTTTTTTGGTTTTCATGTTCTGTGCGTCGACACGACAAAGGGAGCCTGGCTGGACGACGAACCTAAATTGACTCAACGACTGCCCCATAAAGGCAAGCGTAAGACTCCTTCTATGCGGTGGGTCAAACTTCATACGGAGGTACATGTATCACACTTCCACGGCGTCCTCAAGGCGCCGATCGACGGGAACCATGAAGTTGAGGCGGTTAATAGAAATCCGAGATGCGGTGTTGAAAGTTTAGTAGTAAGACACCTGCCTGCTTGTGCCTGCTCGGTCGTGTAACGAACCTGCTCGACAAACCAGTGGGTAGCAGCATGCAGGCAGCCTTGTCGATGTCTAGTACATACTAAGTGTGTGGGAGCCCTTCCTGGAGCGGCTTCTAACGCATGCGATTTGGCGGCGGGGGTATTCTTGCATTACGACGTAAGAAGCCCATTAACCCGAGAGGGCCATAGTTCTTAAGCCTCTAAAGCATTCGCGTCGCCATCTCATTGTGCTAATTTGGAAAGCCCGCCTTGCTAGGATGTTTATTCGCCGACCCATGAAAACGATGGAGACGAGAGATGGCATCGGAACTAGCGATAGATGAATTGGTAGCCAATCATGACGAGGGGATTCGGGATCGTCTGCACATCTGTATGTTTCCAGTCGCGATCTAACTCGAACAATAATGTGGCATGTTGTATGTAGTTGAACCTCCAGGCTCCCGGCTGCATGCCGAGGGACGAAGACAGCATGTTAATGTAGGTAATTGTCGATAAAAGTACTGAACGGAGTTACGGCATTACCGGCCCCTAGGTTGCTTTTGATGGTCACTTTGTACCTCCGTACAGAGGTAATATCGCACGAGTCTCTCCCAACAGTCAAAGGGCCGATGTCTAATTCTTCAAGATTAAATC